>Ga0310344_10000266_pt1 | contig 42946 bp, 49 predicted proteins | sample HC15DNA20200_MG_FD_203801 | JGI IMG/M metagenome (GOLD analysis project Ga0310344, IMG submission 203801) | Marine microbial communities from station ALOHA, North Pacific Subtropical Gyre - HC15-DNA-20-200_MG | ecosystem: Environmental > Aquatic > Marine > Oceanic | place: Pacific Ocean: North...
TTGCAGGGAACTAACTTAGACCGGCGGAAACAAACAACCCGTCCACCGTTGGCCGATCGGTCGACGGTGGGCGGTGGGCGGTTTTTTTGTCGGCCTGGACGGTTGGCCGATTTTTGACGAGCGAGCGATAACGAGCGAGCGCCACCGAGCGAGCGCCACAAACCCTGTTCCAATTGGAGATTTTGACGATGAAGATGACAACAATTGTGCGAGGGATTACGACCGAAGCGACGATTTGTGGGAGCGATTCAACCGCCAGCGGGCGGGCCGGTTGCGACGTGCGGACGATAATTCACGAGGTTGACCGGTACATTGTCGATTTTGCGACCGACTTCCAGTCGGAAGGTTGGCAGCAGTTCGATACCGACCAGGACGCAGCCTACTTTGGCGTCTGGATCAACCCGCGGACGTTCCAGGTGCTGACGTACGCGGAAGGTGACTGGACGTTAATCGATTGCCACGATCGCGACCGATACCGTGTCGAGGTTCAACGGTTGATCGACTTCCACTCACCTGGCGAGATTTGCACGGTGATCGATTCGAAGACCGGCAATGTGACTATCGTGCGGCAAGACCGGTCTGCGTTTTTGAGTGAGTGAGCGATACTGCGATTCAACCCACAAACCCTGTTCCAGATGGAGAATTGATCGATGAGAATCACATTTAACGAACTACCCGCCGTTAATAGTGGCGACGATGTGACGACTTACGAGGTCGACACGTCGCAGCCCGGGTGGCGGACTGGGCTGCTGGATTCCGACGTTTCCGCGATCGAGACGTGTGAGCGATTGGGAAAGGTCGTCACGATGGGCGCGATGATCGTCCATCCGTCCGAAACCGGCCATGAGATTGCCGAACCAGACTATCCGTTGGCCGATTGCGATCACGAACTGGTAGCCAGGGTTTCCGATGCCGGTGACGATTTCACAACGTGCAACAAATGCGGCGGTCACTGGAGCGGCGCACCGACAACGAATCCCGAATATTGCTAGACCGAACGAGCGACGAGCATAATTCGATACTGCGATTCAACCCACAACCATACTGCGGAAAAAAAATGAACACGCGAGACCAACTAGTAGCTGCGCTTCACGTTTGTCTGGACTACATCCAGGCAACGAGCGACATCGACGGTATCTGGGAAGTCAACGACCAGGAATCACTCGACAACTGGCGGAAGGCTCGCGATGAGGTCACTGAGGTCGTTCGCGCGGCTTTGGCGGCGGATAACGCGGCACGCAACTGAACGAGCGATTTTCGACGCCCGAGGATGCCCTGTAACGGCATCGGACGAGCGACCTTGACTGTTGGGTCGCGGAAAATTACACACTGCACAGCCGCCGGACAGGGACTGGAACCCCCTCTGAGCCCCACTGGGTAATCAAATCTCCCCGGTGACGGCGAGTCCGGCGGCATTTTTTGGATGAGCGAGCATGACAAAGCGAGCGATCCTCTACGCCCGATTCAGCCCCCGCAAAAACGCAGACGAGTGCGATAGCGTTGACCGACAGTTGACGGCACTCCACGAGTATTGCGACGAGAAGGGCATCGAAGTGATGGCCGAGTTCAGCGACGAAGCGCTCTCCGGTGCCGACTACGATCGGCCTGGGTTGTGGGACGCGGTCGCAGCATTGAAACGCGGCTGGATTTTGTTGTGCCGCGATTATCAGCGCCTGGCTCGCGACACGACGCTGGCTATGGTGATCGAGCAGAAGATCAAGGCTCGCGGCTGCAGCCTCATGTCGATGGAAAACGGCGACCTGGTCGACCGGCACGAAGATCCGTCGATGAAGATGATGCGAACTATTATGCACGCTTTTGCGGAGTTCGATCGCGCCGTTCGCAACGCCAGGACCCGGGCCGGTATGCTCCGCAACCAGCGCAACGGGCGACGACAATCGGCTGTAGTCCCTTACGGTTGGCGGAGCGATCCCGACTCCGATTTGAACGAGTACGGGCGTCCCAGCGGCATGCTGCACGACGACGCGGAGCAGCGAGCGATCGAGCGTATGCGTGAGCTTCGCGAATCCGGCCAGTCGTACCGGCAGATCTGCGAGGTCTTGACCACCGAAGGCCACCCGCCACGAGGTGGCGGATGGCACCCGGGATCGGTTCAGCGGATTCTCAAGCGGCGTTGAGTTCGTCCAAACTTTCGACGACTCGCCGCAGTTCGTCTTTGGTCAACTTGGCGTAATTCGTCGTCATCGTGATCGACTTGTGGCCCAGCAACGCCTTCGCGTCCTGCAGACGCCCCATTGCCCGCAGCGCCGTGGCAATCCCGTGACGCAATTGGCCAGGCGACCAGCGCTTGAGCTTTTCACCGCTGGCCTCTGCTTTTTGAAAAGCGTAGGCGACGGCTTTGCCGTATGAATTCAGGCTGTAGGACGGATTGATTGTCCGTTGCCACTTTTTGTAACGAGTGGCCTTTCGGATCTCCCGAGCTTTCAGTTCGCTCGGGTAGACGGGACACTTCCGATCTTCACGCCGACCGGCCTTCTCCATCTGGTTCGCGCGCCACTCCATTGCGTAGATCGGGCGGAACACATGATCGCCCGGGTCACTGCACATCTCGACAAATGGGCGAATGGCATCTTGCGCCTGTGGACCCAATGCCTTGTACAGGTCGTATTCGCTTTCTTCGTCGTCGTCGTCGATGAAACGGTCGACCTTGTTCTCCCAAGGCTCATAGAACCAACACGCATCATCGGACATGTCGAGTTCACCGAGCGTGATTTCGCACACCTCGCTGGGACGCATGCCGCCCCAGTACTGGACCGTCACCATTGCCGCGATGACTGGCGACATGAAGGGCAGGATCGGAGTCACCTGGTCCCAAGTGACTGGTATCTTTCGTTTCGCTTCGAGAATCGGCGGGCCGCTCTTGCGCTTGTTTCGCTTTTCTTTCTTCACCGGCCCGACATCAAGAAAGTCGTGGTGCAACTTTCGACTAATCAGTTCGTTGACGTGGCACCACTTCATCCAGGCACGCACCTCGCCGCAGATCTTGTTTATCCGATTTCGAGTCCGACGTTCCTTGATCAGTGCCTTCTGCAGGCGCTTGTACGCCGCTGTGCCGAACTCCGACCAGAAGATGTCCCCAACGTGTCGCAGGACATGGTCGACGACGAGGCGTTTGTTCTTCGCCTCGTTCTTCGTGTGCTCTTCCCGCATCTCAGCGAGATAGCGCTCGCCGAGCTCCCGCAACGTCAGTTCGTCGGTGATGTCGGGGCTCAGACCGGCGGCTGCGTGCCAACCGGTTGTGTTCGTCGCCTGGCGAACCTTGTTGGCAACGGACGCCTGAATCCATTCGGCTTTCCAGATGGCATACCGTATCTCGGCTTGCTCTTGATTGTTGCCAAAATACTCCGATGTCTCGTGACCGTTCCTTTCCCAGCGAGCACGATACTGACCCAGGGCCTTGTCGAATTTTAGCTCGGGAACCTTACGCATTACACATAACTCCTTTGGTATACTTGGTTGAACAGTATACCGTAACGGTTATGTGTATATAAGTGTTTTGGGAGAGCGGTTAACAGCCGCTCGCTCTACCGATTGAGCTATCGGGGAAAACGCAGTCTAAGTGCTACCTTGTACAGTACTTAGGTCGACTCCGCAATCCATCATACACTCACATACACGTCAAAAAATCCGGCTAGTATCCGGCTAGTATCCGGCTAGTATCCGGCTAGTATCCGCCCTAACCTATCGGCAAACGGCCCGCGAAAGTCCAATTCCCGGGCCCAGAAACGACTACTTCTTCTTCCACTTCGCCTGTACGACGGCCATTTCGACCTTCGCCTGGTAGGTCGTCAGCAGGTCGTTGGCGCGGTCGAATTTCGTCACTGAATCGACGCGGATCTCGTCCAGACCCAGGTCCGTCACCTGATCGACGATCGCTTTGAGCGCCGCCGCGTGTTTCTCCATGATCTCGATTTTTTCTTCGAGATCTGGGATCGTGATCGTTCCCCACCGCAACTGGTTGGGGATTGAGCCTCCGCGTGCCTTCGCCATTTTGAAATCCTATTCACAGTGGGGCATCTTGCCCGACAAACGTGCAGAGAAAACCGATATCCGATTTCCTGACTCTACTTTTACAGACTCGTGAACATCTTCACAACTAATCATATCGGATTTTGCCAAAAACTTCTTGATTCCGTTTGTGTAACCGTTGATATGTCTGAAACGGTTATGTAGTTTCACTCTCCACACAAGGAGGGTGAGATGCACACCGACGAACAACTGCCGACCTGTTTGACCTGCCCCCGCGTGGGCGTGAGACGAGGACTCTGCCACCGATGCTATCAAGCCTGCTGCACGCAGGTGAGGCGTGGCAATTTGACTTGGGATGAGGCCGAGGCCGCTGGCCTGGCTCGACCGGCGCGAAAGCGTGGACCCTGGCTCGACAAGTTCCGCGAGGTGATTCCGGCCAAGTCCCGCCCGCCGCAAGATGTGGCGAGACCGGCGGAGCCGGGGGCGGGCATCTCAGCCGAGTAAGGAGGCGAACCATGCTGGCACTGGGTTTGCGTGAGGGAGAACGTGTTGTGCTGCTGCTGCCGGATGACCGGCAGATCGATGTCGTCGTCGGTCGCTGCACCAACGGCAAAACGAAACTGGCCATTGAAGCTCCGCAAGATATCGAAATTTTGCGAGAGACACTGTTAGACCCGAAACGAGTGAGGATGACTTCATGAGTGTGCTTGAAAAAATCACGACGGAGGTCGCCAGTCGGCCATCGGCCATGTTCATTATGGGACCACCGGGTATCGGCAAGAGTACGTTGGCCGGAAACATCCCGGGCATCGTGGTTCAGCCGTTTGGCCGCGAGGATACCTGGAGTCTCTTGAAACAGGCTGGCGCGGTTCCCGCCGACCTGCCGGTCCTGCCACGAGCGACGAAGTGGCTCGATCTGATGATGAATCTCAACGCCCTGGCGAGCGAAGAGCACGCATACAAGGGCGTTGCGATCGACACTGCGACCTGTGCCGAATCGCTTTGCCACGAGCACGTGACCGACAGCCAGTTCGGCGGATCCTGGGATTCGTTCATGGCGTATCACAAGGGGTACGAAATCGCAGCCAATTCCGATTGGGTCGATCTTCTCGACAAGCTCGATGCCTGTCGTGACCGGGGCATGAGCGTCGTCCTTCTGGGACACACCCGCGTCGCCCCCTTCAAAAACCCAGAGGGCGAGGACTACGACCGGTTCCAGCCGGATCTGCACAAGAAGACCGCAGCCGCTCTCACTCGATGGGCCGACGCGGTGTTGTTTGCCAACTACTACACCGAAGTGGAAGACGGCAAAGGCAAAGGCGGCAAGAGTCGCGTGCTGTACACCGAGTACAGCCCCGCCTTCGATGCCAAGAACCGGTTGGGACTTCCGCCCGTGCTGGACATGGGCAGCAACGGCACCGAAGCCTGGTCGAATCTTGTGGGAGCAATCAAGGAGGCACGATCAAATGGCTAAAAAGGCTAAAAAACAAATGTCCACGAGCCAACGCCGCAAAATGAGCGAAATCATGAAAAGGCGGTGGGCCGATGCTAAACGCGCGAAAGCGGGAATCGGCGTAGAGCAATACCTCGCCGCACACCAGTTGTGCGAGCAACTTCTTGAGATCGTGGATGTCGACAACGCCGTCGCGATTCTCACCGGAATCAAGGACAGGAAAGATGCCTGAATATCAACAGGGCAAGTACATCGCCGTCGTCGAGTCGCAGGGCTTCGACCGAACCACAAACGGAAAAGAATTTTTCGGCCTGGTCGTTCGACCGATCTGGTACGTCATCGACGGAGTCCAGGGTGGCGAACGGGAACGAGTGACGAACCCGTTTCCGCGAACCGTCAACTTCTGGCTGACGACCGACAAGGCGAGGGGGTTTGCAAAGGCAAAACTCAAACATTGTTTCAATTGGGAAGGTGGCAGTTGGTCCGACCTGAGCCCCGACACTCCCGGCTACACCGACTTTCACGGCCAAGAGGTCAGCGTGATCAACACGCACAAGCCCGGCACTTCGAACCCCGACAAGCTCTACGACAATTTCGACATCCAGTTGCCGCGCAAGGCCGAGATCAAAAACGACGGTGACATCGCTACACGGTTGGACCGACTGGGTGGCAGCGTGGCTACGCCAGCACCAGCGCCTGTCGCCGCACCGGCACCAGCACCAGCGCCACCGGCCACCGATGAGGTGCCGTTTTGAATCATCAACGTGCAATGAAATTTGAACTCGACGGACTGGTCGATCGGGCCAACCCGCCGTTTCAGGGCCACTCGCCAACGTCGCGTGCGGCTGCGCAGCAGATCGCGTCTCCGGCCAGGTCGTTGAAGAGTCGGGTTCACGATTTCATCGCACGCCGTGGTGACTCTGGATGCACAGACGAAGAGATCCAGATCGCTTTGGAGATGAACCCATCGACTCAGCGGCCACGCCGTGTGGACCTTGTCCGTGACGGCGTGGTCGAGGATTCGGGACGACAACGCAAAACACGCAGCGGTCGCAACGCGACCGTCTGGGTGATTCGAGAAACATAGCCCGCCAAACAGGGCAACACGGTTAGTCGCCGAGCCTCGACCGGTATCGACTGAGGCGGGAAGCGCACGGCAGTGATACCGGCCCTGCGGGGAAAAGTCACTGCGAACAAAGCGCCCGCTGTGGAGTGTGAGCCCGCCCCCTGGCCACAGCATCAAGGGAAGTCGTGCAGACAGAGAGAGAAGTGTTTCTCTCCCCTGCAGCGCCAGGGGGGTGCTAGCGAGAAAGAAACAAGGATGGAAGAAATCTATCGAATTGCGGCAACGACCAGCCCAGATTCGTTTGTTGATCCCGCCGATTTCGAAAAACACGTCTGGTTGCTCGTCGAGTGCGAACGCTTGATGGTCGAGAACAACCGACTTTTTCACGAGGCATTTAACAGGGATCGCGAAATCATTCGACTACTGGCGAGGTTGAATAGTGCTGAGTGAAGGCAGGGATGTCGTGATGACAGGAACGGATAACGCGATGGCGATATACCTCGCCTACCCCAGGAAGGTTGGTCGCGGTGCAGCGCTCAAGGCGATATCGAAAGCCCTGCAGCTAGTCCCGTTCGATCAATTGCTCGAAGCCGTCGAAGCCTACGCCAAATCCCGTGTCGACGAAAACGGCCAGTTCCGAGACGACAGAAAATACACGCCACATCCGAGCACCTGGTTCAACCAGCAACGGTGGGCCGACGACCCCGAGGAATGGGCCGTCGCTGTGCAGATTAACAGTGCCGACGCTTTCGAGAAGTTGCGCCTTGCGATCCGCAAGCACGGGCTGATGGGGCGTGTCGCCGCTGCTGAAGACCTCGACGAGATGGTCATGGCGGCGGCGGTACGGATCGGCTGGCAACGTCTGTGCGAGATGACGGAGTTCAACCGGGACAGTCTTTTTCGACTGTTTGATTCGACACTTCAAGCAGTAGCGAGGGGCGACGAATGAAGCCGTTTGACGTGGTCAGTCTGTGTGACCTCACCGGCAACATGGTCATGCCCTGGGCCGAGGCTGGCTATCGATGCTTGTGTCTCGACATCGCCCACAGTATTCGGCGCGAGCGTGAAACCGAAGTCGGATCAGGTTCGATCGTCTACCGCTGGGCGAATGTAAGAAGCCTCACACCATCGGATCTTCCTCGTGACCCGGTGATCACGTTTGCGTTTCCGCCCTGTACGAATCTGGCCGTTTCGGGGGCGAGGGACTTCAAGCAAAAAGGAATTCGCGGGTTGATTGACGGTCTCGAACTGGTCGAAGCGTGCCGCCAGTTGTGCGAGTTCACCACTGGTCCCTGGATGTTGGAGAATCCCGTTAGTCGACTTTCGTCCTGCTGGCGAAAGCCAGATCACACGTTTCACCCGTGGATGTACGGCGATAACTACACGAAGAATACCTGCCTTTGGACAGGCAACGGTTTTCTGATGCCGCAACCGACGATCGATGAACAACCGGAAGACTGTGACCAGCGAATCTGGCTGATGAGTCCCGGTCACGGTCGTGCGGCCAAACGATCGGAAACACCGATGGGTTTTGCAAAAGCCGTTTTTGAGGCGAATCATGATCAATAGCCGCAACAAGGGAAAACGCGGAGAGTTGGAAGCCGCGAAAGTCTGGTCGAAACTGTTCGGCGTCGAGATGCGTAGATCGCAGCAGTTCTGCGGTCGATCAGACGAGAGTGACGACATCATCGGCCAGCCAGGCGTCTCGTTCGAGGTGAAACGAACCGCCCGCACCAACGTCCAGCGAGTCGTTGCCAAGGCCGTCGAGGACGCCGCAGAGGGGCGTGTGGCCGTCGTCCTCCACCGGGGCGACCATCAGCCCTGGCTCGTCAGCCTGCAGCTACACGACCTTCCAGACCTGGTGGCGACCCTGTTCCAAACCCTGGCGGATAACTGATGCCTCGCACTGTCGTAATCGCAGAACCAAATGTTCCGACCCGTGTCGGTGATATTCGTGTGACCGTAAAGCTCGAACGTTTGAACCGGTGCATCGTGTACATCGACCATCCACCCTTTGTGATTGACAACCGTGACGGTGACGGAGATGATGACGACAGTTGAATCGCGAATCGGTAACCAGCCCGCGCGAGTCCCCGAGAAGGACCGCGCGGGTTTTTTTGTCATGGACGACATCGAGCAACGATTGCTTCGAATTGAGGAACGTCTGAAGGTCGAATTGGGCCAGGACGGATTCGACGGTCAGTTATGGAAAACACTCGACGCCCACAGCCAGCGACTCACGTCGATCGACAACACGATCTACCGTGGCAACGGCAAGGATTCGTTGGTCACGCAGATCACAAAACTGCGTACCGAAATGCGAACGCTCGCCGGAATACTTGGCGTGTTGATTCCGGTTGGTTTCAAAGTGGTCGACATCTGGCTCTCTTCCTGATTATCGCCGCAACGGCGGTGGCCGAAGAGCCGGTGTGGGTGCGTGCCAGCATCCAGGTCGATGGGTGTTCGGGAACCGTGATCAGTCCAGACGGCTACGGCGTCGGTGCCGGTCACTGTGCGAAGGTCGACCGCAAGTTGACCTGGGTCGGCTACGACAACAAGACCACGGGCAAAGGGCGGTGGCTGTACGTCGATGAGAAACGTGATTTGGCGTTGTTCAAGATCGACAAGCCAATCGCTCACGTTCGAGTTCCGCGACGGTTACCGGCGGGTCCGATCACCGGATGCGGGTGGCCTGAAGGCTCGGGGCCGGAACGATTGCGGCTGCGTTATTCAAACAGAGAAGAGTTTTCCAACCTGACCGGTGCGCGATGGGTGTTCGCGGTAGAAGCTGGCAAGTTCCGTTCTGGCAACTCAGGTGGCGGGGTCTTCATCGGGGCCGATCTCGTCACCGTCATGACCCACGGGGTTGACGACCAATGGGTCTACGGGTGCCGTCACGAGGAGTTTTTGGCCTTCCTCGCGGACGCGGAACAGGCAACCAGGGCGGTCTTCCTTCCGCCGCCAGGCGTTGCCAAACCGCTCGCCCTCGGCACCGGTTGGGGAGACGACGATCGAACTCGGGAGATCAAGGCGCTGCAGAAACGTGTCGCGGCTCTCGAAAAACTGCTGAGTAGTAAACAGTCGCCGGTTCCCGGTCCTCCCGGGCCTCCTGGACCCCGCGGGGAACCGGGACCGGTTGGCTCGACGGATACGGGGCTGAACGATCGAATCATTTCACTCGAAGAATGGCGCGACAACTTCAAAGCGGTGATCCGCGTGAAGATCGCGCCGAACAAGGAGAAGACCGATGGCAAGTAGTGTTGACCTGCAGGCGTTGCTGGAAGCGGCAAGCGGCGAACGACTGGCGCAGCAGAGCGCCGCGAACAATTCGCTTCTGCAACTGATGGACCGTGCCTTTTTGAAGAACATGGCTGAAGTCGACACGGGTGAGGCATTCGCCAGCCGCGTGCTGATCCAGTCGAAGGATGGTCCGTCCGCTTGATCGACATCCAAACTGAAGCAGACCGATTGATCGCATTGGATCAAACGGGACGTGATCGCGAAATGGTCGTCATGGCCCTGCGGCTCGGACAAGAGTCGCAGAGGTCGTGGGACCAATTGCATGCGTTGGACCTGGAGTTGATCGATGAATTCACCCGTGATCGAAAAGGGGATGGCGGCGCACCTGAAGGCGCGTAATCGGTTGAAGAACATGTGGTTGCACGACCTGACCAATCGCCTGCAAATCCGCCGCAAGGCTCTCGCGCGGGACGCTGGCCTCGACGAAAGCTACGACGTTGGAACGTACCCGGGCGAATCGACGACCGTGATCCAGGGTGGTCCTGGCATGGTCAAAACGTCATTGCTCACCGCAGCCCTCATGGGTCTCGGCGGCGCGGGAGTCCTGGGAGCCAGTCAATTACTGGACGCGCTTCCATCCTCACGGGTGCGGCCAGTAGATGCCCAGCCCCCCGCCGTCGTGGCTCCTGCGGAACCTGCCGAAACTGAATTCGATATCACCGTCGAGACCGTTGACGGCCAGCTGAAAGTGACCGGTGTAAAAGAGGTCGAGTAGAGTAATGGATTACTCGTTAGTACGCGACGACATCAATAACGGTGACGTGCTGGCGTTCGGCTACGTCCGCACATCGATCTTCAGCCAACTGATCAGCCTGGTCACCCGCAGCCGAATCAGTCACGTCGGGATCGCGATCCGTTTCTACGGTCGCCTGTGCGTGATCGAGGCGCTGGAGGGACACGGGGTCCGCGTGTTTCCGATCAGCACGCTGCTTCGAGAAGGCCGGAAGATCTGGTGGTATCAGCTTCGATTGCCACAGAAGTTGCGGCGGTTTGAGCTCTGCGAGTTTGCCTTGCGGCACTGGGGCAAACGCTACGCGAGCCCCTGGCAGTTCGTTCGCACCTTCAGCCTGGTCACACGCCGTATCTGCGATCTGTTGAAGATCAAACGTGACACGAACGAGGACCGGTTCTTTTGTAGTGAGTTCGTTGTTAGCGCCTTGAAGCACGCTGGGGTCGAAATCGAAGTCGATGCCGCATCGATGTCGCCCGCCGACGTGATCGAATTGCCGTGTCTCTTGCAGCGGGGAATCCTTGAATGGACTACCGATTTAAGGCAACCGTCCTAAAAATTGTCGATGGTGACACGGTCGATTGTCGCATTCGCCTGGGCTTCCACGTTGAAGTCGTTGAGCGGCTGCGGTTGTGCATGAGCGACGGGGTCGGCCTGAACGCACCAGAAGTTCGTGGTGCGGAGCGTGAAGCCGGATTGGCCAGCAAGCTCGCTCTGAGGAACCTGCTGGCACGATACACGGAAGACGACGAAGTCATCGTGCAGACCTTTCGCGGCACCGCACAGGGCAAATATGGCCGGTTCCTGGGGGCGTTGGAGACCAGTGAGGGCGTAAAGATCTGCGATCTACTGGTGGAGAATGGACATGCCGTCAGAAAGGCATACTGATGACCTGGAAGTTCCCGAAGGCGAGCCCACGCCCGAGGAAATCCGCGAGATGTGTGAAGAAATCCGCAAGGAGTGGAAGCACATCAAGGCCCGGGACGCACGCAAAGCGGAAATAACGCCATATCGGACGATTATTTTTAAGCGTCCTAAAGATATTTAGTGTTGCGCGCGTGAGTATTCCCCGCTTGCGTGGTTGGTTTGATATCGGAATGCGCTGATGTTAGCATTTTGTCAAACCGTATTGGACATGTTGACGGAGAGTTAGGGGGGGGGCATGAAAAACACAACCGGAACGGTCTTCCAATGGTACGTTGAGCGCAACGGAGACCCGCAAACCAGGCGTTCGTTTACTTCGGAATCGCTCGCCCAGGAGTACGCGAGCATTTACGACCGCATCTCCGATGGTGACACGACGACTCGGATCTACCTTGCCCCGACGATCGAGATGGTTGAGATCGCAAAAGAGGTGGGCGAAGAACACTCGCTGAAAGGCGTCTACGCGGTCGTCGAGGAATCGGTTAGCAAGCACAAACCCAAGAAAGCCAACGGACGACCTTGGTTTCCGACAGTCGTCGTTTCTCTGCTTCTGGTCGCCTGCGCGGCTTTGGGTTTCGGGGTGACCCCTTCGAGGCCGACAAAAACACCGCCTTCCCAAACGGTCAAGTGCCCAATTTCGGGCATCGATCTTGTGTTGGTGCCATCAGGAACCGTCACGATGGGATCGTCTGAGGCGGATCGAAATTACGTTCTGAACAACGTCGACTTGCAGCGATGGAACAAACTGCGAGTGCAGTCGGAATTGCAACGGCTGGCTGACGTACCCCGGTTCTATCTTGCGACGACCCCGGTGACGATCCGGCAGTTTCGACAATTCGTGACTGCGACAGGTCACATCACCACCGGTGAAAGCGACGATGAGGGCGGCTGGGGACGTGTCAACAACGCCTGGGTGAGGTCAAACGATTACACGTTCGACAATTTGGGCGAAGACATCGAGATTGATGATCGCATGCCCGCCATGAACATCAGCTACCGGGACGCTCTCGAATACTGCTTATGGTTGTCCAACGAAACCGGTCGGACGTATCGTCTGCCCACCGAGGCGGAATGGGAACACGCCGCTCGCGGTGGAACAGACACTCGATGGCACACCGGCAACGACCTGCTCAACGCCACCAATTGCGGCTGGACGGCGGCTTCAAGTGGTGGAATCCCGCACCCCGTTGCGTCTTTCGAACCCAACGAGTTCGGCCTGTACGACATGATCGGTGGGGTCTGGGAATGGTGCGGTGATCATTTCTCCGACGACCGACCGTGGAGGGTTCTCAAGGGCGGTTCCTTTCGGGCAACCCCCTGGCTCGCTCGCTCCGCTTCTCGCAGCGGACTGAGAGAGGACTACGTCGGAGCCAACGGTTTTCGCGTGGTGCTGGAACCCTAACGCCTGGCCCCCGCTCGACCGATCCGCCGCCGTCGTGGTTCACGACCACTGAAGATCCGACGCATGTTGTTGAGCCGTTCACCCAGCGCCTTGGTGATCCGTGGCACCTTGCGTGGCCGATACGGTCGACCGAGACGCTTCTGAGTTCGCTCGGCTTCCATGTTGCTGCGGCGTAGGGCTTCCTGCTTGATGAGGCTTTCGATCTCCCTGATGCCACGACCGTTGGCCTGGAGGATCTTCAGTTCATCAGACTTCAACGGTTCCTCGAAGCTTGGGTTGGTCAACTGCCAAGCGATGGCACCCAGGTACAGATCCGGTACGTTCGCCACAGGGTTGGACATCACATCTTTGGTGACGACCGATAACTGCTCGCGCAACTGCTGCACGGTTTGTTCGTCACCCGCTTGAGCGGCCTCGAGCATCTTTTCGCGGGCGGGCATGTAGGTCATCGACCTCCACTTGTTCAGGACCATCAGTTCCTGTTTGCCGTCCTCGTCGAGCAGGTGCTGGGTGTGGCTCAACAGGTATTGCCGACCGTTGGCGTTCCGCACCGTTTTGGGCAACTGCAACCGGAACGCAGCCGCGTCTGCCCGCTCATTCTCCATCGCCATCCAGTGCCGGTCTTGCATGCCCCGCTGACTCACCCGCAGGAACCGTTGCAGCACGGGAGTCGACCGGAGGACCGTGGTCGTTTTGAATTGCTCTTCGGTATCGTCAAACGCATCGCCCAGGATTGGGCCGGTGAACGGGTGAACGACCGTGTTGATAATCCCCGTCTTCTTGATCGTCCAGGCGAGCATCTTGCGGTTCGATTCCCATCCCCCGGCTTCCCAGTGTGACCGGGGAATAATGTCGCCCTTGTAGAACCGGTCGCGTGGATTCATTCCGGTTGCGTACTGCCGCCAAGCGTCTGCGATATCAATGTACGGGTTCAGGTTGGGACGCATATTGGTGTCGATGGACTCAAGCAGATCCTGCAACGCTGCCGGTGATGTACCTGCCTCCGTCTCCACATCGGTTGTCGCTTCCACAACAGCGTCCATGGCGTTGCCCCACATCTGGGCGAGGAAACTGCGAGTCTCGTCACGCGGGATCGTGAGTCCCACGGCGTGCCGTTTCCCATCGACCTGCGTCGTCCCCAACGGGATCACGTCGTAGTTGTCGACGAAGTACCGGGAGAACAACTTGTACCACTCTTGCAGTTCGTCACCGACAGGTCCGAGAAACCCAAGCGCCCCGTACCCTGCCATCTTCACGACCGTCGTCGGTGCCAGGGTCCACACCACCTGGTGCATGATCCACGCCGCACGGGTCTTCGGCTGGTCACCCTTCAGCAACTGGTAGTCCCGGTGCAGTGAGTTCCATCGCACCTTCGAGTACATCCACATGAAGTTGGTCAGGGTGGTGACCAACCCCCGCTGCATGAAGTCGGGTGTCCCCGTGTCCTTCCTGGTCATCAAGGCTCGCTGGCGGGTATCGACGCCCCGCTGCTTCATCAGGTTGTAACCGGTCATCTTTCCGGCGAGTTCCTGGGCCTCGGCATAGGACTTCAATCGTTCCGCACCGAGAACCTCAAACGCATGCAGCATGTGGCCCCATGCTGGCAGTACCTTTGACTTGAACTTCTCCAGCATCGAGGGGTCGTCGAGTTCACGCAGACGCTTGATTTCTTTGGCCGCTCGTTCTCGCGGTGACAAATCCGCTTCCAAAAAACCGGGAAGCATTTGTCCTGTCTGTGATTCGATGTCGGTCAACGGAATCGCATAAGCGTGTTCGTCCATCATCTCTTCGATTTGTTTTTTCACCTCCTCGCTCGCTTGACCTCTCGCAAATTGTCTGGCTGGACCGGCCTTCAACGCACCTCCGCTCAAGAATTGGGCCACCCTCCCCCAACCCATCAGCTTGTGACGTTCCTTGAGAATATCGAGAAGGCCAATTCGCATTTTCCGGCCCATTGCCTCAGCCTGAGCCACCTCTATTTGGTTGGGTTCCCGACCGTGTGTATCCCGAATGTCTTGCAAATGTGCCTGGGCCGTTTCGTATTCCAACCGTTTCGACTGAGCACCGAGGTTCCGGTGTGTCCGCTGTACGTCCTTCAACCAGTTCCCGGCGATAAAGGAAGGGTTGTACGTCACAAATAGCGGATGGAATCTCTTGTACACCTGCGAACTCAACAGGCCGGAAATGCTCTGCAGCGTTCCGATGTCGTGCTGCATGAACATCTTCACGATTGCCTTGTCGACGGAGTAATACTTCATGTCTCCATCGCGGAGCACTTTCAGGATCTCCCGATTTGGATCTTGTGGTGGGTCGGGTTCCCGCAGGGTTCCCTTGGGGCCTGGCTCCGGTTTCAGTTCCTCAAACTCTTCGTCGAAATACTTTTCCATCCATTCGACAATGCTTTTCTTTGTCCCGTTGATCTGGTTGAAGCGGTGCAGCGTCACCATCTTCAGCATCGTCGCGTTGAACGGGTTGGCTATCTCGCCAAAAGTACCGACCTGCTTCTCCAGCATCGGACTGATTCGCTCGTCGGTGGTGATGTACTTCAGCACCAGAAACGTCGAGTAGTTGTCGATGTTCTCGCGAAGACCACCTGGTCCCTCGACCTTGTCGCGGTTGTAGACTCCCGCCTCGACGGCGTTCTCAACAATCGGAAACACGATTTCACGGTGCCACCGCAACGACATCTCTTCGAGAAGCTCGAATTGCGTCATCGTGCTGCCATTGATCGGATGCGTAATCTCGGCGCTCAGGTTTCGCTGGAGTTGGTTTATCGCTTCCGCAGCCGTTTCGGCGGTGGTCCCCAAGGGGTTGAAGAACTCGGATCGCTCCATGATGACCCGGAGCATCATCGTGTACTCACCAAACTGATCCATCGACACGCCAGCCGCCTGCAACGGTTCCACGATCTCGCGTTGCGTCCGCATCACCAGGGCATGGACAGGGGCGTCGACCGTGAACAACTCGTCCAGCAGCGCCTCGAAGTTTCGGGACTCCTTGACCGAAGCACCCCGGTCCCGTGCTCGCTTCGCCAACTTCTTGCCAGGTGCAAACCGATCGAGGATGCCTTGGGTCGCAAACTGAACAAGCGTGTCCCACCCGCTCATGCGAGCGCCCTCGCGTGCCGCTGCGACCGAAAGCAACGCCTCCTCGCTGCTCTGGAACCCCGCCAGCACTCGCCCGCTTCGGTGTTTCAGCAACTTCTCGGAGTCACCGGCCAGCAAGTCCTGCAGTTCCTGGTACTCCTTGAGGAACTCAGGTTTTCGCGAAACGTATGCCATGAACCCCCGCCAGAATTCGGGGGCGCGGTCCTTCAACTCCTTCGGCGCGACCAGCAGAACGCTCAACGCCTGGGCGAAGAGTTCTTTGTCCTCATGCCGGTAGTTGCGGTACGCATCCGTCGCAGTCGATTCGTCATACGGTGTCCACCAGTACGACAGTTCGATCAACTCCTCCCGCAGGCTGTTTTGGCTGAGTAGTTCCCGCTTGCGGACTTCCTCTGCTATTAACTCGTGATACTGCTTAAGGATTTCCTCCTCGGAGGCAGACAACGGCTGGCCTGTACTTGCAGACTCAACTGCACTTTGCAGTTTCGGAATGTCATGCGGCACCACTCCACTGAGTGCAGCTTTTACAACGGAATGTTTTGTTTCATTCGGCAGTTGCTTGAACCACTTCATCAGAACTGGGTGGATGTCGGTGTCTTTCGACGCACGAAAGATGTCGACAATGTCTTTTGCCGTAAATCCGTACTCGTCAGCGATCTCCTGTTCGATATCGGGGTTCGTCAGCAGTCGCCTGGCTTCCTTCCGTAGACGTGCTTTCTCGCTGGCATCCAACGGAGCAGGACCGCCGATCGTGCCAGCCAAGTAATCGGACGTGTACTTCTGCAGACCCCTGAGTCTCCCCAGGATGTTCCCGCGTTCCGTAGTGGCTTCACCCAACGCATCGTCGTGGGGCAGGTAGTCGATGAGGTGACCAATCTCGTGGGCAAGGATCTGGGTGGCTTCCATGATGTTTTTGGCATACGCCGGATTCATCAGGATCGCGGCAGAAGTCAGTTGGCCATCGGCTCCCTTGAACATCCCCGCCACCACTCTCAGCCGCTCACTCATTTCGGGGGCGCGCCCCTCGAGCAGGTTGGTGGCTAGCTCGACGAGTTCCGGCAACGCAAACCCGTACAGTTCCAACGCCTCGCCGGTGCCAAACTCTGCGGTGGCGGGGCCGGTGTCGACATCCTGTTGACCGTACTCGCCAGGTGCTCCACCGCGTGCGGCTGCGCCTTCCTCGTCTGCTGCGGTCGGGGCTTCCGCTGCAACAGGTTCCGCCGCAACCGGACCCTCGACAACCGGAGCCGCTGCCGGTTGCCCAACCGGGGGTTGCATCGTCTCCATCCCCGCAACCCCCCCCATACCGACGGTGCCGAACCGTTGGATAGGTTGCCCTTCCATTTCGGCCTGTCCGATCGCCTCCAACTGCTGGACTGCGGGTTGCAGGCCCAGTGTCGCCTCCCCCGTCACGATCGCCCGCAGGGAATCCTGGTACTCGGTGATCGTCTCGGAACCCTCACCCTCGGCCAGCGCCGTTCCCGTCAGTCGCTTGAACTCGTCGTTGGAGACCTCCGACGCCTGGCTCAACTCCCTCGCCGCTGACGGGTACTCCAGCAACAACTGCTGGGGTGTTCGGCGTTGACCGGATTCGGTCTCCGGTACACCGGCCACCTGGACCCGAATGGTGTTCAACTCCTCCAGCGTGATCCCCTCGCGAAGGATTGCTTCGCCCGGGTTGTCCTCGGCCAGGAGCATCTCCAAACGATACAGAAGTCCCTTGAACACCTGTGACGTGCCCGGGGCATTCCCCTCGGCTACCACGACCTGGGCGACTTCAGCCACCTGTGTCTTGAATTCTTCGGGGGCCGCAGCAACCTGCGCATCGACTTCCTGCAACATCCGTTCGGCTTCCGGCCTGACCGCCGCACGGTGGCTCCCCTTGCTGGGATCGAAGTCCACTTCCTCGCCATCGATCACAACGGTGTTCGGCAACCGCTGTCGAATGCCCGGGTCGAGCTTGTTGTAGTTCCCGCGACTCTGGCTGTTCAGGAACTTTTCGAGGCGCTGTCGCGGCGTGTCCATGCCTTTCGCGTATCGTGATGCGTTGGGCAATGCGAAGGCAGCACCGAAGGCCCCGAAGGCCAGGGACTCGGAAGCGAGTTGGCTCCAGGCGGCTTTGACGACCTCTGGGTCGTCGCTGAAAATGCGTTGAATTACACCATAGTCTTCGGACAGTCCCGTGAGACCATGCAGCAGTTCATCGAATCGTTCTTCCTCAAGTTCACCCAACATGCCGGTCCAGCCAATACGTTCTCGCGTCTGCTGGATCTTCTGGAGTGTCGCTCCCGGTTTATTTAACCGATCGGCAATAATCGTGTTTTTCAGCGCCCGAATTCCCGGCATGCGGCTCAAGGCTTTTGCCGTCATTCCCCCTGCAAATTCGCTGCTTAAGGTAATCCATGCGGAAAGCGGACCCTGCCAAAGTGCGTTTGCGAATGCTTCGTCGTCACCAGCAAATGCATTTTCGACCGCTTGTCTCGTTGTCGCGTCGGCCACTCGCCACGGATTCATCGCGGTAAGTGCTGCACCGCCAACAGCGAGTCCCGCCACCTCCCCAACGCCGCGTGTTGCCGCCATCGCTGCCCTGGCCGTTCCGCGTTTGCCAACGGCTTTGAGAACACGGCGCTTGACCATCTTCTCTGCAACTTCGGTCATGGTTTTGCGGACCATCGCTCGTCCGCCTGCCATCGCACCACCTGTCGCATAAAGCTCCGCTGCGTAACCAGGCATCTCCAAGAGAATGTCGTAGAAGTTGTCGAGGATTCCCAAGTCGCCTTGGCGTTGGGCTTCCGCCGTTGCCGCCGCAAATAACTTTGCGTCACTTTTCCAATATTCGCCACGTTGGAATCTTTCCGTCGCGCGAAATAGTTCCATTGCTGACGATGCACTGAGGAATCCGCCAAGAAACGGAACACGTTGCGCACCTCGCCACGTCCTCTCGGACAACTCGTTTTCACGTTCTCGAAAACCGACGACCTCGTCGGCCACGAGCGAGAAAAACCTGTCTCTGTCCTCGACCTGTTCGTCTCGGGTGTACCGATTCAACTCCTCATCGCTACCGATCAGTCCTGAAGCCGGAAGTGATCGCAACGCCCAATCGGGAATCGGGTCGACTTCCTCCACCGGTGCTGGCGCTTCACGGTAGGTTTCGGGTGGCGGGAGATCGGGTGCAACAACCCGGGTTGGTTCTGGCAGGTCTCCCAAGCCGTCGTCTGCGTATTCCCACCAAGGTCGTCCCTCGGGCATCGCGTCACCATTACCTTACAGGTTGGGCCGGAAAACCAGGCACCGGAGGTTGTGTCTGACCGTGATGCCGCAGCAAGTAACTTCTTCGGGCTGCGTCGATCGCAAACTGGGTCACGACAAAGATTCCGTCTCGCGGAGTCAGGAACACATCACCGGGACGAATGGGTGGAAAAGTGGCATACCGGCCTGACGTGCCCACACCAGCAACACGCGATTCAAATGTTCTTTGATCCATGATTGGCAGATTGGCGATATCCGGTCTCTCGCCTGGGGGAGTTGCACGCACCGCCGCTGCGGCGACTTTGGTGACAAAATCACGCTTCCGATCGAACACGTCATTCGTCTTAAAGAACTGTCGCAGTTCTTTCTGTGTGAATAACCCTTTTCCCGTGGCGAGTTTGTGCGCTCGGTCTGGGTCGGTTTTGAACATTTTGCGAAGCACATCGGGTATACGTTCTGTTGGTATCTGGTCTGGGTCGGTGAAACCGCCCCCCCCCGCGTATCCGCCAATGGTCTGTCTCGCCTTGTCGTCGAATTCCTTAATGTTTTTCTGCAGGAGTTTCGCTTCCTCAGTTGCCATAAGCGGGCCAACCATCGCCGTGTCGGGAGTCTTCCCAAAATCTTCGGCCTTACGCCCCGATCGAACGTAACGCTGGAACAAGTCCATCAGTCCGGTCTGCTGTCGCCCCTCTGATCCAAGCAGTTCCGTCAAACCACGATGAGTGGCGGCACCGGTTTCAGATTCAAAATGCGCGGCACGTTCATGCTTTCTGTTTTTGGGATCGTAGGCTACTTGCTTGCCGTCTACTGAAATGATTTCTCCCGGGCGAGGTGTTCTGCCCGCACCACGAATCTTTTGTATTGCAATGCCGCGTGCTTCCTCTTGGACCTGGATCATTTCTGGTGACCGGATCGGCTCCACCCGCTCAGGCGGCAACGGCGCTGGTTGCGTTGGAAGAGTTGGAGTAGTCGGCATTGCCTGTCGTGGCGTAACCGCAGCCCCCGGTTGTTGACCCAGACCCGGTGCCGGTTGAGCCGGACGAGGCAATTGCGGTTGGGCAGGTACACCGACGCCAACGGGTGCCGGACTGCCAATCAGGGAAGAAAAGCCAGGGTACTGGGATTTGACCCATTCCTCTGCATCGTGGCGAGTGGGTCGCGGCGGAATCCTGGCCGGGACCATTATCGACCCTTTACCCAGTGGATACCCCTGAGCCCGTAACTCCTCTGAAGTTAGTGGGCGATAATACTTTCCGTTCCGTTCAATTGTCCCAACCTGATTCGGTTCATACTTCGCCTCTTCCCCGTACCGCTTTTCCCAATCGGTCGTCATGATGTTATGACGGTTGTCGATATATCCCTGGAGCGTGTTGGCATCCTTCATAATCTCCATCGGAGTTCGGGTTCCCGGCGTCGTGCCCGTCCCGCCTCTGGGACGAATATCGAAGTGGTGAACCTTCCCCTTTGGGTCCATCCAGAGTCTGTATGCCGGATTACCATTCGCATCCGTGACAGTGATTTCATGTTTATTGTATTGCTCCTGCGGATTCGTCCCTGGAGTCGCCTCCCCCTCTTCTTGCAGAATGCGAGAAATCTCGCCCACGACTGCTGATTCATTAAATTTAAAATCAGAATTTCGAATGCGGTCCCAGATGGGTTGGAGACGCGATTGGACGCGAGCGTTGTGGTGCTCTTTCCCCATCAACCTGTTGCGTAACGTGTTTTCCGCTTGCCGCTTGACCGCCTGTGGGCTACCAAACAGGTCATACGCGGCTTTCGCACGACTGGCGTTTCCGAGATTGTTGACCATCGCATCGACCTGCCGTCGATCCAACGATCCGATATATGCCCCACGCTGCTCCTCGTTCAGGTGCGGGTACAACTGCTGGATGTACGGGTCCAGCGCAGGGATCATCGCCTGGGTGAACTCGGTATCCTTCTGCAGCTGCTGCGCAGCCTGGCTCTCGATGAACCCCTGCCGCTGGGCAAACTGGGCCTGCTGCTGCCACATGTTGCCGATCGACATCCCGAGATTCGAACCGGCCTGAAACCCGCTCATCAGAGCGTTGGTCTTCATCTGGTTCGATCGGGCGTTGTACTCAGCCAACCACTGGTTGTAACGGCCCTGTCCCGCCGCTTGCGCAACCTGGGCTATGCCGACAATGCTCGGATAACTTTCAACTACCGGCACGGGATGCTCCTACCACGGTACCCAATCTGTAACTGCGTCCCAAGTATCTTCAAGAAAGTCACCAATATCATCGAGGACATTTCCGCCCGCAGCCGCAACGGACCCAAGCACCCCACCTGCCACAGCGCCAATTGGTCCTAATGCGCTGAACAACAGCGGCGTGGCAACTCCCAGAGCAGTACCCAACAACGCACTGGTCGTCGTACTCGGTGCCTCGGGAACCGCAGCCCCCGCACCGCCCTCGCCAAACGCCTGGTACAGGTTCGCGTACTCCATCGGATGCATCGTGCGGTATTGGATCGAGTTCAACGCATTGACGATTCCGCCAATGCCCTGCTGGTACGTCTGGATTTTCCTGCCCGTGATCGCGTCCTGAACATTCAAATAATCCTGCATCGACTGCTCGCCTGCACCACGCATCATCGCGTCGTACACGGTGGTCCCGGTCATGCCGCGGGATGCCAGGCCCGCTCGACCTCGACCGACGTTTCGCAGGTAGTTCTTGGCGACTTCCTGCATGGCTCCGCGACCGTAATCCTGAATCATGTCCATCGAGCCGAGGAAGCCCTGGTTGGCCAGGTTCAGAATGTCAGCAGCTTGGGTCCGCGTTTGAAACTCGGCGCGTTGGCTATGGTCCTCGCCCATCTGGGCCAATGCTGGCGCGCGAAAATCTTCATGTTTTTCCTGCAACCACGACGCCGGTTGCGTCGCCATGAAATCCAGAATGTCCTGATCACTTTTTACGTCCCATCCTTCACGTTCGCGGAACGTGCCTTCTGTCGCGCCGGGAACCGACCAGTTGTGTTCGGCTCGCAACGACCTGATTATCTGGTCATTCGTGTAATCGGTGAATGTGCGACGGTCGCCTGGCACTGGATACTGTGGTTCCGGCAGGTTGAAACCGGGGTTGTATGAGTACCCCCCGCCTTGATTCATCCCCCAACCGCCAAAAAGGTTTTGGTAAGTCAACGGCATGTCAGTCGTCCCCGCACCTGTCGTGCCTGTTAGGCCAACAACCGAATCGTCGGTCGTCGTCACATCGGTGACTGGCGTGTCACCGGTGGTTGTCACCTCGGTCGCTGTTCCGCCGGTGGTGTCGGTGATTGTCGTATCGCCAACTGTGGTTTCACCGGTCGTCGTGTCCGTCGTTGCGTCACCGACGGTTGTCGTGGCGTCTGGACTCTCACCCGCTGTCAGCGACGATTGAGATGGAGTCGTTCTGTAGACAAACCCAACATCGCCTTGGCGCACAATGTCGACCATCGACCCTGTGCGCGGGTCGAAATATCGTTGCGCACTATCCGGCCCATAACTCATGTCAGTGTTTATCCGGCCAGCAGTGGTCGGCCCGCTTACACTGGCGTGTTCAGGTGCTGCTCCAATATGCACCAACCCGTAAGGGTGATGCAGAGTGCCCCCGGGCGAAGTGAAACCCGATCTGTTTCCCTGGCCACCCCACGACATCCACTCCTCGCCTTGGAAAAGCAAAGGCTGAAACGTCGAACCCGAAAACGCGGGGTGTGTTTCCAAGGCTTGTTCGACATCCCCGAAGTACGAGGGGCCGAGATACCCACCTCCCTGGTCGCTCGATTGTGGCCACAACGTCCCCAACCGTTGCGATGACCAGTCAAGTTGGTTTTGGAGTGACGGGTCGTTTGTCTGCAACCAATCGTTCCAATTGCGTTCAAATGCCATCACGCACCCCCGTCATTGATCGTCAAATCGATCTGGTTCAACTGGTCCTCGATCTCCAGGCGTGCCGCATCGACGGCTGCGTCCTTCGCGGCCCGAATCCCCGCCGCTCTGATCACGTCCTTGATGTAATCCATGATCCGGTGGATCGTGAATTCGATTTCCGATTCGGGGTTCGGGATCTCGTTTTCGTCTTCATCAAGGATCGTCGCTTCGTACTCGTACTGTGCCGCGAACGCAGCCGGGGCATCACCCGCCATGTCGTCGGGAAATTCGATCGTGATGTCCTTGTCCCAGGCACTGATCGTGATCTGGCCCATCGTTTAGCTCCACACCGAAATATGTCTTGTGTGACCCTCGACATTCATCTCAAAACACCTTCATTTTGCGAAAGCAGAATGGTGGCCAGCACAAGAAATTGAACGACGACCACTGTCTTTGCAGATAAGAGTTCATGACCCACTGGTTTACGGACCTCCACCCCCACCCATCCCGCCGCCGCCCGTCTCTTCGTAAAGCGGAAGAAAGTATTGAGATCCGGCGACTTTGACCTCCAACACTTTTGAGGCGTATTGATAGTCGGTTCCGCTATCTGTCTCGGCAGCTAGCTTGAAGTCCAAAATCTTATCGTGCCGAATTTTCAACACCTCGGCCCATCCATTGACGCTTGAGCCAGACGAGCCAACTGGAGAGGTGTAAAACCGAATGTCCCCACCCTCGCCGTTGCCCGTCGATTTGCCACCCTTGATGAAAATGTCTTTGCCTGCGCGGTTGGTCCCGCTTTCCGGCTCGACGTGAATCTCGCGGTCGCCACCCAACCCCAACCGGATACTGCCCCCCTGGTCGATCATCAGCAGGTTGTCACCGGAGTTGTCCTGGCACTGCACCAGGTCCACAGACTGGCTACTTGCTCCCTTGATCGTGCAGGGAACCGCACTCGCACTACCGGTCACACACAACAGGCTGTTGCCGTCGAAGGTCAGATTGGCCTCGCCAATCAGTGCGTCGGCTCCAGTCACGGTTGCCACCGTGTTGTTGGTCGACCCACTGAGCGATACCCCGCCACCACTCACCGTCTGCCAACTGCATGTGCCGTCGCCATCCTCTCGCAAAAACTTGGACCCGCCAGTCTCACCAGTCGACTTCAGTTCCGTGCCTTCCAGGTCGCACGAGATCGTGAGGTCATACGGGTCGCCATCCGTTCCGTTATCTGTATCGGTCCAGTCGACATCGATCCCAGTCCCCTCAACGATCTTCACCTCCTTGTTCTCGGTGATGGTGACTTCTGTGCCGTCTCCGTCTTCAAGGACGAACCCCGACCCCATCGTGTTTGCGGTCATGTCATCGACCACGAGATCAATCGTTCCATCGCCATCCTGGTAGGTGGCAGAAATCCTAGTCTCGGTATTGGACGAGAACATTGCCCCGACAATGTCTTGAACTTGTTCCGTCGACAACTGGGTGTTGGTATCGGTGGAGGTGATCGTCAGGGTGTCGCCAGACATTGCGGTAGTGACGTTGGTGCCGCCAGCAATCGTCAAGGTGTCGCCGGGAGTGATCCCGGTAGACCCACTGTCTCCAGCCACCGTGGTGTCAGATACGGTGAAGGTGAGATCGTAAGGATCAGCGTCTGTGCCGTTGTCCGTGTCTGTCCAGTCGATGTCGATCCCGCCACCCTCGATGAACTTAACCTCTTTGTTCTCGGTGATGGTGACCTCGGTGCCGTCACCGTCCTCGAGAACGAAACCTGAACCCATCGTGTTTGTGTCGGCTGACGTGATCGTCAGGGTGTCACCGGACATGGCCGTTGTGACGTTGGTCCCACCAGCGATGGTGAGCGTATCCCCAGGCGTAATGGCCGTTGACCCACTGTCGCCCGCGACGGTTGTGTCAGCCACTGTGAACGTGAGATCGTATGGGTCCGCATCCGAGCCTGTAGAGGTGTCCGTCCAGTTGATATCGATGCCACCCCCCTCGATAAACTTCACCTCCTTTGCGTCTCCAATTTCCACCTCGGTGCCATCACCATCCTCCAGGAAGAAACTGGACATGCCGCCGCTTCCGCTGACCGTCTGCCAACTGCACGTTCCGTCACCGTCTTCTCGGAGAAACTTGCTGGCACCAGTCTCGCCAGTCGACTTGAGTTCTGTCCCCTCCAAGTCCACGGCAAAAGTGAGGTCATACGGATCACCGTCTGTGCCGTTGTCCGTGTCTGTCCAGTTGATGTCGATGCCCGTGCCTTCGACGAACTTCACCTCCTTGGCGTTGGATATCGCAACCTCAGTGCCGTCCCCGTCCTCCAACTGAAAACTGGTCATTCCGCCAGCAGCCAGCGATGTGCCGCTCGTTATCTGGATGTCGTTGCCAGCATCCGTGGTGAAATACAACTCGTTCGGCGTGGCTGTCTTGACCCACACCTGGCCATAAGCTGCCACATCCGAATCGGCTGATGACTGTTCTTTGAGGGTGACTGCGCCTTCCACGGTCAACTTTGTGGACGGATCGTTCATTCCGATGCCCATGTTGCCGGAACTGTCGAGCCGCAGCCGCTCGACCAACCCGCTACCGCTGGCCAGTTTCAAGACCATGCGAACCGGAGCACCGAAAGCCGCATCGGTCACCGACCCGTCCACCTCGAAACGGAAGTCGCCAAGCGTCTGGTAACCGTTGTTCGCTCCGACGTAGCCCTCGACCAACAGGTCGCCCAAGTTGTCGTCGTCCGCGATAACCACTTTTGCGTCGAGGTCGCCCCTGGACTTTCGCAGGATTACAGCAGCCGGATTGGCATTCGTCTGGATTCGCTCGACCATCAATGCACCGCCACTCTGCTCGGAGAGAATGTGCATCGTTTTTTCAGGGTCGTTGGTTCCGATCCCGAGTTCCCGCAACACAGAGTGCTTACCGGCCAGGTTGTTCTGGCTCCGGCGCATGCGAGCCACCCCGCCGCCAGCGATGTCGACGAACCGGCCTTGTTCATACCCTCGGTTGATAACGCCCATCAGATGCTCGCGACGAAGAGTTCTAGATCACATGACGCCGTATCCGCATCCGCCGTGATGTCGACAAGATCCCCCAGCGACAGGCTCAGTCCGGTGCCATCGATGGCATCCATCGTGTCAACGACGCCACCGGCAAGGTCGCCGTTGTAGATAAAGGACTGCCCCTTATCCAATTTCACTGCGAACTCATCGTTGTTCTCGTTCCTGAAAGTCAGGACGACGTGGTTTGTGTCGTCGAGGTTGGTGATCCGCATGTAGACGACCTTGTCTTCCAGAAACTGGCCTGCTGCCACGGCGGTCCCAAAAGCCAAGATGACCTGCTCGGTTGTCGTAGCCGTAACAATCCGTTTACTAATCTCGTTCACCGACGCGATCGTCATCGTGTTCGTCGCACCCTGGTCGGAACCGTTGAGCGTGATCGTCTCGGTGATCTTCACCGTCAGCGTGGCAGCGGTAACTGTACTGGTCATCTAGAACGTCCTCGCAAAACGTGCCGACGTTTCCTGGTACTCGCACTCGACGTGCTCCATTGCCCATGTCTGGCTGGCCGAGGTGTTCCCGTATTTCAGGTACACCGCGTGAGCAGTCGTCTTTCGACGCTCCGCTGCGTTGTTCCCCGCCGACAATGTCGACGTGAAAAATGCCGACGAAGAGTTGTATGCGTCCTCGGGGTTGTCTCCCCGGTACACCGACATGGTCACATTCGATGAGCCCTTCGCGACCACGTTGCGGATCTCGTTGATCCGTATCGCCATTGGACCCTTTGCCGCAATCGGGCCGAGGTAGACGTGACTGCTGATCGCTGTCCCGTCGTCATCGGTTGCCGCCAGATCCCACTTCCGCAGGTATCCGTCCAGGCCACCGAGAAGGATTGCGCGGTCGTTCGCGTCGTCACCGTCGAACACATGAACGGAACGAGGGTCGTGGTTCGTGTTGGCAAACTTGTCGATCCACCACGACTCGTTTCGCACGTCGTAGAAATAGTGTTCGACGCTACTGTCACCGACCGTCAACGGCGTAACGAAGATATGCACTCCCCGCTCGCGTTCGTTCCACGCCAGGCGGATCAGGTTCGTGTCGAGGTTGATAGCCGCCAAACGCTCCTCGATGCGACCGGTCGTGATCTTTGTCAGTCCCTGGCCAACCGAACCGCGATACACGCCACCGCGCGTGCCGAAAATGTAGAAATTACGGGAAGAGTCTTGGCACCACGGTCTGCCCCACGGGGTTCCCACTCCCTCGGCAATATTGTCGTAGCGACCACCCATCATGGGGTTGCCGCTCAATTGCCAAATGGAATGGTCGCAACCAAATGCGATGACATCATCACTAAGCGGAATGATGCAACGGATTACGTCGGGACATTTTCCTGCTGGCGTGTACGTCCCAGATGCGGCCTGGTCTTCGGACAACACTGTTGGGGAATAATTCCAATCGAAGGGATCAAGGATCTTCGACATGTACCATTCTTGGGGGTCGCCTGAGACTCCCGACAGTACCACCCGACTGCACCACGCTTCGATTAGCGTGGCACGACGCCCCTCGGAGTCCACAGGCAGTGAACCCGACGTTGGCGTCCACGTCGTCATCGCAGCCGTTTGCCCCTTGTAATACTTGACGTTCTTTCCATCAGCAAAAAATAGGTTTTGCCCGACTGGAACTGACATTATCACCGGGGCATTGCGGTCCAGTGCAGGGTCTGAGAAGTCCCCGCCACTGGTCACCGAATACCAACCTTCGTCATCGAACTCCTTGACGATTCCCGAACACACCGCTACCCGCTTGGTCATCCGTTGGGCAACGGCGTTTTCCATGTCCAACGCATATGCCGTTGAACAGGTCGCGCCGTCCTGCTTGTTGCCGCCGTAACTCGAAACCCAATCCAGTGCCGGTGTCGTAGCGGATGTCATGCGGGCAATGTTGTCGCTCGCATTGTTTCGGAAGATTCGGAAGCCACCGGATTCATCCGCATCAATAGCGTTCCAGATTGCCGTACCGTTTGCATCCTGCGAATTGATCTTTGCACCGTCCGAAACCTGGATCGTTCCGAATGAATGGGTACTGCCATAAATGCTTCCCCCGACCGCACCCAATCGGCCATTCACCGGATCGTAGGAGATGGCAAGCGTTGTGCCGGCGTTCGCCTGGGTCCACGAAACGGCCCCCGCCGAAGTCACCTTTGCCACCTGGTGCGAATAGGTCGACGCCGCACCCGATATGTCGGGGATGGTTCGGGTCAGGGTGTAAAACGTACCCATTCCGTCAGACGTGATGTCCAGTTCCTGGTTGGTCTGCTTGACCGCCTGGCCGGATGCATACGGGGCATACGACATCAGTTCCACGCACCGGACCTGCTTGCCCAGCAGGATGTCCATCATCTGCAACGACAACCGTTGGTCGTGGGTCAGCGTGAAGTTGCCGCTACCCGTTGCAGACGTGATGGACATCTTTGTGTTCTGAAATGCGTTGCCCGTCTGCGTCACGGCGATCGTGATGTCGCTCGCAACGGTGCCCCCCTCCACGAGGGCGGCAACATCCTGCAGGCCAAGCGTCCCGGTGAACTCGACGATGACCGCCGCAGTATTCAGCGGGCCACCCGTGCAACTGACGCGAACATCCTCGCCATCAGTCGACAGGTGCGACACATTACGCAACGCCGTTTGCACATCCGCTGCTGATGCGTTTGCTGCGATGTTTGCTGTCGTCGTTCCCGTGGTGCTCACTTCCCTGGCAGCGGCGCTGTTGTTGACCACCAGCATCCCGAGCATCCCGCTGTCGGAAACCATCAGGTTCTGCGGCTTAGCGGTGTAGCCGCTGGACGGATAGAAGTCTTTGAACTTCGCCGTGCTCTGGTCCTGGGAGACCAACCAGTAGTCCGTCTGCGAACCGTTACCGCTGGTCGTCTCGAAGATCTTCCCGTTCGATGTGTTGATTCGGTAAATCGCTTCGCCGTTGACCCCGTCGATGTCGGACAACCAGACGTACAACACGTTGCCCCAGACGGTCATGCCCCGAACCTGGCGGGTAGCCGACGACAACTGCACCACCGGCATATTGGCACTTGTCCACTCCCACAACGCCGTCCCGTTCTTGTTGTACTTTCGCAGGAGCAGTTGGTGTGACCCGTTGACCGTCGCCAAGTACCCATACCCGTCACGGCCCCACGCCGACAGGTTGTAGGTCTCGCTGGCAGCACCGAGGTTGCTGCCGGTCTGGGTTCCAGTGTTGTTCACCAGAACACCCGATCCGCTGCTGGTCGCAGCCATGATGGAATCGCCGCGACCCTGGACCGACTGGAACTGCGGATAGATCAGGTGGTTGATGTCCTGAATCCGCCCGTTCGTCGTATGCACTGACGAATTGTACTTCGACAGCCCCGCTCGCTGACCACCTCGATCACGTCCCGAACTCTTGGAGTTCAAACCGCTGGCGACATCCGGCGAGCTTGCCGGAAACGGACGCACGTTCTGCGCGTCAACGGTCGTCAGGGGTGGTTGGTCTTCATAGGCCAACCCCTCGACGATCCCCTTGACCGGGAATTCCAGTTCCCGAGACAACCGACGCGGCATCCGACACTCCCATTATCCGGCAATGATCTCGTCGTAGACGACGACTCCGTTCAGCCCATCGGTCGCACTGGTGAGGTTCAACGCTTCGCCCACACTCGTCTCGCACCATCCCGCCGGATTGAACGGCAGCACGAACGGATTGTTGGCACTGGGCATCGCACCGGTCAGAGCCGTCGAGCCGCTCTTGAACTGCGCCGTCCCGGGTGACCCACCGCTCTGCACGTTGGCCAGGACTGCAGCGAGGACGCGAAACTTCTTTCCCGTTGATGCTGCCGCGATTGCGACAGTTCCTGCCGAACCTTGTGCGACCGACGTGTACTTCTGGCCACCACCGGAAAAGACGGTGGTGCCCAGTTCACCTAGGGCCGTTGTTGTCGAAGAAACCATTCGCCACCTCGTTATGTTTGAACCTTAAGTCCGTCGATGTTGCTGTCGGTGGCCGATCCGAGGTTGATGAAGATATGCGCATCATCGTCGTCGTCAGCAGCACCCGAATTGATGATGATGCAACCTTTGGCGTAACCGGCAGTGCCATCTGCGGGGGCATCGGCACCCGCCGCACCCAGATTCTCGACCACGATCAATTTGTTGCCTGCTTCGTCGGAGGCAATCACACCAGTGCCATCGTGAAGTTTGTGTCGTCCAGACATTGCGATCTCCTTACGAACCTTGACCCTTGTAGGTCACCCCGCTGCCGTAAAGCAGCAATCGATGATGCGAATACATTTCCCGGCCCTCGGAGTCGTCGGAGTTGTAACCGAGCACCTCGGGTTTGTTGTCCTGCTGATCCCTCAACACTGACGACGTGAGCAGTTCCATGAACTTCTCGAACATCACTCCGCGTTCGCCGTCCATTCGCCGTTCCGCTTCAGCCAGGCATGAGTACAAAACTGTCTCAGCGTGCATTGGCATGCCTGGGACGTAGTCGTTGAGACTGATCGGCTTGCTGACTGCGACACGATAGCGGTAGCTGATCGTCCCCGAGGAAGTGATAGCGGGCCAGAACAGCACTTCGGAACGTGTCCCAATGTTCACGTCCGTCTTGTTCTTCGCGCGAATCGCCGCAAACTGCGGATCACCACTGGCGAAGTTCTGGTTGAAGTCCCGTTGCCGCAACTCGCGTATCCGGTTTTCCCCGACCACCTTGCAGGCGTACCAGGCGTTGTCCTTCTGGGCAAAACTGAACGATCCGATGATTGACCCGAAGTCGTCGGGCAGGTCGTAGTCGTCCTTGTGCAGGTCGTAACTGGTACTCGCAGCCACGTCCGCACCCGGGTTGTTGTTCGACTCCAGCAGGATGACCGTGTCACTGATGCGGGTGGCGACCGCATAGTCCACACCGTCAATTTCCAACATGCCTTCCGCTGCCCATGACGGCCAGGTGCCTCCGCTCAAGGTGACCTGGAGTTCGTGCGTGCCACCCGTGTGGTCATACGCAATCGTCCCGGTGGCGTAGTTGTCCTGCAACGTGATCGAGTTCTGCTTGTACAGAAACGACCAGTCATGCACTTTGCCGTTGATCGGAGGCGGTTGGTAAATCTGGCGCAAACCGGACTCACCGATAGATCGCACCAGGCCTTTCTTGTCGTCGTCGGTTTCGTTGGTGTAGCCGTCTTCTCCCCCGCCCAACGTGTACTGGTACACGCGGTTGAGGATTTCGCCCCAGTTCATTGACAGGGTCGGCTCAGGCACTGGGAATCACCTCGACCTTTTTCTTTTTCGGAATCGCCTGCTGTTTGGCAGGCTTGTTTGCGGTTTCCGCAATCAAGGCCAGCACCCACGGGTCGGGATGACTTGCCCCTCCCATTGCGTCCACTCGCTTCTTGATGCGATCAAACCTTTTCTCGACTGCCGGGGGGATATCCCCGCCAACCAGGTATTCCAACTGCGATCTCGTGTATGCGTCCATGTGAAAAAAAAGAGGGGCGGGGCGAGGCTGCGTTGTCCCCACCCCTCTTTTCCAGAGAGTTCAGGTTGCTACTCTTCGACTGCCAGCGCCCACCAATCGAGCGTAGCTGCCACTTCATCGTCATCACCCGATTTCACGGCAAACAGGAGTGCCAGTTCCTCGTCATCGGGGAACGTGGCGGCTTCCATTTGCGTTTGGGTAACGTAGACCGACTCTTCCACACCATCGACAAACAGTTTGATCTGTTTGTCGGCAGGGTGGTTGATGGGGTCGTACAGGAAGCCCACCTTCATGTAGGTGTTTGCGACAATCGTGTGAATGTTCGCATGCTCCTGAATCGTCTGACCCGACTTTTCCCACGCGAAGTCCAACTCGGAGTTGGCGTCGTGCTTCGCCCTGAACCCGACGAAGTCCTTATCAGCCAACTCGCCAGAGTTATCGAGAAGGGTGTTCTGTGCAGCAAGCCCCTCCTCGGCCAGGCCAATGAAGAACGCAAGATCGTCAGCAGCGACGGTATCGATCTTCAGTCGAGCCTCGAAAGCGATGCGGCCAGAACCAGTCGCGTCAATCGCAACCATTCCACCTTGGTTTCCGCCGGTGGTAATACTTCCCTCGTCGTTGTCGGCATCGTTGCCAGCAATGACCAGAGCGCCAGTCGCTTCAGTAGCGGATTGCTTCAGCGTCACACCGGTATCGATGTAGGTGGCGTAGTTACCGATGGTCTGCGCACTGATGTGCGCCGGATGGTTCAGGAAGTCGTCAAAGAAATAACGACCACCCAGGCCGACGCTGAAATTCTTGATCGGCAGGTTGCCGAAAATTCGCGGCGACAACAGACGGCTGCTCAAGCCCTTGTGCATTACGTTGGATGTCACTGTCGTGTCTCCCGATACTGCCAATCCCGGTGAAATCCCTCCCGCCCCGCATGGCAGTGATAGCGGGGCGGGAGGTAACAGGTTTCAGTCAGTCGACTACTTACTGAGGACGAAGTTCCTTCGCCGGTCCTGGCAAAAGAAGTTGTACGAGCAGTCGATGAATTGAGTGATAGTCCTGTGGTGCAGCGGATGCGGCGCGACCTTGGTTTCCTTCATGTACTCGCCACTCAGGAAGCACGGCTTGAACACGGTCCAGTTGATCCCGTAGATCGGGTTGGTCGTGTCCACGGTGCCGCTGTTGTTGTCGAACCACGGAACCCACTCGACAGGAATACGACGGAACTGAACCGCCCCATCCTTCGACGCAACGTCGTTGCCGAGGTTGTCGTTCTGCGCTTCCAACACTTCTTCCAGGGTGCCCAACACCGTGTAGTCGGTGTAGAAGCCCCACTGGTTGCCCATGTTGTTGAACGGACCATCCACGGGCGGGCGGAACTCACACTTCGTTGCAGCTTCGCGCCACAATCGAATTGCGTCGCTTTTTCCGACCGAGGAATACTGCCCCGTAAAGTTGGCCCATCGTGGGTACGTCGTCTGGCTCAGACCACCCACGTCAGAGAACCCACTCGGGTGTCCACCGTTGAACCCCGTGGTGTTGTTCTTGACGATCCAGTACGGAACGCCGTATGGCGAGAGTTCGTCCGACGAACTGCTGGGAGCACCCCAGAAGTTGCCTTCCATCAACTCGGCCAGGTCGGTCATAGCGTCGACCCGGGAAGTCTGCAGAAGGTTGACCAGGCGGGCCGGTGAACGGTTCATCGAAATGACCCGCTCTTCGAGCGCCCAGTGAGTTTCACTGTGCCGCCACGGAATGTTGCCCGTCTTCTGCGTGTCAGCAGTTGTCGGGTTGTCAGTCTCGTTGAGCTTGACGTTCCGTGCAGCGTTGTTGGAGAAGACGCGGACGTTGAACTGGTGTCCGTAACCGGAACCGAACTGGACCGCTTTCTTCTTCAGGATCTTCGGCATAGCGATATGCCGCTGGTTGTCCACGACGATGTCTGCCCACGTCGATTTCTCAAGGTGGCGCAGGGTTGTCGTTACGAGATCTGCATAGTCGTCAGCCTGGTAAGGCATTTCGGACCTCCCCTATTAGTTGGGGAAGGCGCTTGAGATATCATCGGAACCGAAGTTCTCACGTTGCCAATTGGCGGCTGCTCGGACTGCGGCTTCGTAGCCACGATCCGACGTGTCCTCCTGGCGTGTGGGAACGGCAGAACTCTGCCCTGCGATCTTCCGTGATCTCTGGGACGCCTCCTCCAATGCGTTTTGAGTAAACTTTTCACCGAACAATGAATTGGCCGCACGCTGCGCCAATTCCGACAGGGAGGGCATTTGCCCACCTCCCTGAGCGTGAACCTGTCCAAGGCGAGCAGCTTCATTCGCTACCTGGATTCGGTTCGAGCCGACATCTTCGGGAACATCGTTCAACCGACCGCGGCCAAAGATCTTCTCGTCCATCGAGTTGAAGATCGTGTCGAGTTCCCTCGACGCGATGTCCTGTTGGACGAGTTGATGTTGTTGCATCAACGCCTGGTTCTGCTGCATCACAGCATTCATTCGCGCTTCCATCTGCTGGAACCGCTTGTTCGTGTTGTCGTTGAGCTTGAGAACTCCGTCGTCGTAATCGTCGGGTTCTTCAAAAGTGAAGTCGGAAACCAGTTCGGGTTGTTCGACCTGCTCATTTCCCGCAGCCTGCTGTTGCTGCTGTGCCTGCTGGCGCTGGCGGGCTTGCAACGCCCGATTGGCTATTCCACCGATCACGCGATCGAATGCCTCGGGGTCACCAAACGCTTTCACGTCTTCGACGCTCATGCCCAGAGCATTGGCCAGGGCAAACTGGTTGTTCGTGAACTGCGGCTCTCCCGCGAGGGGATCTTCTGGCTCGACGACTTCGGGCTCTGGCTCGGGTTCCGGCTCCTCCATCGCCAGCATTTCGATCTGATTGATCGCAGGTTCTTCCTCGACGATGTCATGCGGTTCGACTACGGGTGGAGCTTCCTCGGCAACCGGAGTTTCCTCGACTTCGGCAGTCTCCACCGGTGTTTCTTCAACCGGCGCTTCGGGGGTTTGGGTTGTCTCTTCTGGCATTGATCACTCGCCCTCTGGTTCGGGAGCGTCCTGCTCGATGAGTTGTCCATTGCGACTCAGCGTCACAACCTTCGATTCCACGGGTGCTGCCTTCGGCTTTGGTTTTCTGACTGCCTTGGGCTTTGGTTTGGCAGCGACTTTTTTCTTTGCCACGACATCGCTCCAGTTGTGGGATAAAAAAAAGGGGGCCAACGTGGTTTCCCACGCGGCCCCCTTTACGGGCAGCGACGGTAAAGGCGTCTAACGGATCGCGACTTCCGTTTCAGCCGTTGTGGTGCCGGTGGAAAACCACTGGCCCCCTTGGTTTATTTCTTTCGTCGTCTCGCTCTGGCTTTCTTGTTCATCGCAGCGGCTTTTTTTCTGCCCTTCTTCGTGTAAGGGGCTTTTTTGACTTTTCCGCTGGCCGTTCTGTATGTCGGCATAACGTCCCTCAATGCAGATATTCCACACAAACCGTTACGGTGTCAATGACATCACCGTACTGTCATGAAAAGTAAGCGTCCCGGTTGTGCATGCCGATCTTCCGAAGATAGGCACGCTGTTGCCGATGGCTATTGAAATGCGGTCGACCTTCCGAATCGAAGTCGATGGCAAACCCGTGCTTGCGGGCGTGTTCTTCGGCTTTCTTGCGGTCCTTGGGATGTACCGCAGCCCCCTCGCTGACAATCGTCTGCTTCGGGGTGTACGGCATCCGCACTCGGCCCGCACCGCGCGGGTTGGTGTTGAAGGCTTTTCGGCTGACTGTTTCGCCGTTGATCTTGTATACGACTCCCATGTGCGTGTTCTAGTAGCCTCCGGTCGGTGGCAGGTTGCGAGACATTGGTGGTGCTGATGGATCTTGTGGCGCGCCTAAACTCGGGAAGAGTGCGTCACCGATGTCACCAAGGATGTCGGACAACGGGGGAATCCCGGGAATGCCGCCACCGCCACCGCTTGGATAGTTGGCGGGGTTCAAAAGGGGTGGAAGCCCCATTTCCGTCGTTGCAGGTGTCCCCTTTGTCATGAGCGGCTTTCCTGGGTCAAGCAGATTTGGGAGGGGTATATTCGAACCCGGGAACGTTCGCACCACAGGCGGTTGAGCCGGAACGTGAACGGTCGTTGGCGTAAGGCCTTGCACCAGATCCGCCATACCGAGAAAAATCGCCTGGTCCATCCACGGATGTACTTTGTTTCGATAAAAGCTTTCCGTCATCCGCTCTTCTGCAATCTCTGCTCCTCTTTTTTCGCTGAACCCTGCTTCGCTAGCAGTCGGTCGCGTGTAGTCGAACATGACTTGCGGGTCGACGTGCGTTGGGCTTATTCGCCCTGATGCATAATCGTCGTGGTATTGCCTGACAAAATCCTCGGTCGGTGGCGTTGGGAAAGGTGCGATGTCTTGGAAAATCGCTTGCGGGTGGCCTGGTGGATATTGAGGAGGCTCAGGCACCCCGTAGTCGAATTCGGAAAAGTCGACTGGATTAGGAAACGGACCTTGGGCGGCTGTTGGTGGTGTGCGGCCAATACCGCGAGCATCACCGGGGGAACCTGCTGTCCCGGGAAAGATGTGCGTTCCCGGTTCAGGACCGGGGACCGAACCCGCCGGTGGCCGAGAACCGGGAACACGTCCCGGCACTGGTATATTGGTTTGTGCTGGAGTCGCTGGTCGGCTTCCACCGCGACCTGGAAAAAACGGGTCCGTTCCACCGGGATCACCGGGGATCATTGCCATGCCAGGATTGTCAGGGTCCCATATCATGCCTGGGGGCAGGTGGCCGGGATGGCTCCCCGGGGGAAGGATTCGTCCCGTAGCCGGATCGTAAATAACTTGCCGTGGGCCGCTTCGCTGACGATATGGGCCAGAACGTCCCCGAACAATCACGGAATCCGTATACGGCGCGTAATCAGGATCTGCAGGCTGCGGTCGAAACGGTGGAGGCATTACCTAACTCCCGGCATCATCATGTTTCCGATGTCGCCCAGCGATGGGTACATGCCCCCAACCGGCGAAATCGAAGCGGGCAACAACGGTGTCGAATTGGGCATTGGGCGACGGTTGAACGGTATGAACGGCGGATACCACGGCATGTCTTCAAACGTCGGGTTGCGAGGAGGAATCGTCGGCACATGACCGCTGCCGCGATGGGTCGGAGCCGGGGTGCCGGTGGCTGGCTGACCTGACGACCTGTTCACACCAGGTGCGCCGGGACTCATGTTCCGAGGACCAACCGGCATGTTCGGGTTGTAGCCGCGACCGAAGTAATGCCGCTGCGGTCTCACATGCTTCATGCTCATGTTCGGTAGCGGCATCTCAGCGACATAGTCTCCAGGCGGTGGCAATGTCGGCCCAAGCGGAATCGGTTGCAGACCAGCGGGCGGAACCATGTGAGGGATCAGCTTGAAATCTGGGTCCGCTGGAGTCGGACTTGGGCCGGGAGTCGCTGGCGGAAGCCTCGGAGGAAACCCAGGCGCTGCCGGTGGCCACAGCGGGTTCAAACGGCTTCCCGGGTCAAACGTGTCGCGTCGTGGTGTCAGCGCCATTTCTCACCTACATCAACGAATCAGCGGTTTGACCGGTGCCCGACATCAACTGGCTGATCATGCTCGAGTCAGCGTTTTGCCGACTCGCGGCACCAGGCCGGTTCACTCGCACGTTCTCACGACTGGTCACCGGGGACTGTCGAGGACGGTTGCGGTCAGAACCAGGAGAGTCACCACCCATCGACTCCATCGGTGCTTTCGCCTGTTGCTGGACGATGTCCTTCAACTCGGGCAAGTTGGCGTACTTCGAGTAAATGTCCATCAACGCCGTCATGTTCAGTTCCATCCCCTGCTGTTGAAGCAACGGCATGGCCGGAACCACGATGCCCTGGACAATCTGGTTGATCGTTTGCAACCGCTCGCCAGGCGACTGGTGCTGCATCGAGTACGCTTCGATCTGCACCTCGTGTTCGTAAACCGAATGACCACGCCGCTCTTCGGGAGTGACTTGCATCTCCAGCGGACGGATTCCCTCGAACTCCACCGTCACCGGATAGGTCTGCAACGGGTCTTGCCACAGGTGGTAGCCAAAGTCCCTGATCAGGTCGCGGGTGAATTCCATCACCTTGTCCTGCATGCCAGCGATCCGCTGGTTCGCAGCCGCAAACAACAACTTGTCCTGGCCGACTGTCTCCGACTGCGGTCCCAGTCCACCGAGGGCATCAAGGTTTCCGGCTAGCCAACTGAACAGGTCGCGGCTCTGCAGCATGAACGCAAAGTTGCGCTGATCGATGCCGCCGAAACTCTTCTCCTGCACGGCGTCGGGGTTGTCGACAGCGACAATCTCCCCGTCACTGGTTTGGCGGATTCGCTCGGCATCCCCCGCATCCGCACCACGGGTGACCCCGATGTGCTTCACGCGGTTGGCCTGGCGTTCCAGCTTCCGGTACAGCCCGTTGACGATCTGGTGCAAACCCTGCCACAGCATCGCCGGGGCCAACGGCATCGTGTTGCCGTCTACCTCGTTGAACCAGAGCATGTGAAACGGGCCAAGATGACGATCCGGCCCATCCCAATCAACGACCCGCAACGGCGGTTGGCCTTCCATCGGGGACAACGTGACCAGCTTCCTCTCGTGCGGTAGCCAGATCTCCCACAGTTCGATCGTGTCCTCAAGCGCCGTTTCGACGCGACTGCTGCCCGAGGCCAACGTCCCGATCCGCTCGTCCCCGCCGTTCTCGTTGAAGTTGTAGTTTTCTTCGGGGCGTAGTTCGTCTCGAACCGACTTCTTGAACTGCTTGTTTTTCTTCGCTTCCGAAAGCCGCATCCGGTAACGATGACCACAGTACGCGACCTCCTCCATGTGCCGTGCCGACATGTCGTGGACCCAGTCGTCCAACAACACGCTGCGAACATACGGTTGGGTCTGGGCGAACTTGTAACCCTGGACCTCGACCTCGCCGCTGGTCTCGACGCCGACCTTGCAGATGCCGACCGAGAACAACGCCTGCTTCACGCAACGCTGGATCTGCGTATGAATCCGGTTCTTGATCAACTGCTCGTTGAGCATCCGCTCGTACTTAACGCCAACCGGACGCAGTTCACGGTTTCGCGTGAGCACCAATGCCTGGGGTGGTCGGGCACTCAGGTTTCGCTCGTAAACCTGTGCCGCCAACTCCATCAGGTTGACGTGGACCGGACGCTGGGCAGCATCGTCGGAGTAATACACACCGACGTACTGCTCTACCGCCTGACGATGGCGGGTCCGAAATGGCTCCAGTTTCCGGCGAGACGCTTCAACAGAACGTCGTAACCGCTGGAGATCTTCCGTTTTGCTGGGATTCAAATGTCATACCAGCAGCCTCATTCCCACTCGATATTGTCGACAGACTCTCGAACCCGCTCCCTCCGTCGCCACTCAAACGACATCACCGGAACCTGGTTCTTCTCTCTCTGTTTCTCTCTGCTCGCACGCTCTCGCAATATCTTCGCACACAGGGCATCGGCTATCACCACGTCCCCGTGATTGTCCCGGCTGTCGCTGGGATCAATCGTCTGTGACGCACCTCCATGCTCAACCCGCCCACTGGGAAGATAAACGAATTCACCCGCTTGTATCAATGATTTCTCAGATGGGTTCAGGAACTTGCCGGTGACCAAGGCGTCCCGGTAGTTCATCAACAAGTCCTTTTTCCCCTCGCCGGTTGAGAACCATCCAGGCCGATCCGACTGCTTTCGACGCAAGCTCATCTCGTCGGTTTTGAAATAGATATTGGCGTATTCGCAATCCTCGACCACCGTGCGGCCAAACGTCCGACCCGGGCCAGTCGCCTCCCAGATCAGGTACGCACCCCGGTCGTTCGGACCACGGAACATCCGGCACAACGCCACTGCCAACTCCGCAAACCGGTTGGCCGAGATCCGGTTGCTGCACAATTCGGCCACCTTCTCACCGCTGAGACGGTCCACCACCGACATGGCCGAATCACTCGCCCCCGTCCCCTGGCTGATATCACAACCGACGACATACTCCCGGTCCTTCGGCGGACACAGGTCTCGGTCCAGTTCGCACCACAGTTTCAACAACCCGACATCGTCCTCGACAAACCGGGGCTCATATCCGTCCTCGACGTACAGGCTTCCGACGTGGTTCGGACGGCGAGCGTAATTGGTCTTCAGTTGCTCGAGCGTCTTGGGGTCAAAGAACGGGTACGCAGAACCCTGGTAATCGATGTCCAACTGCGTGGCGATCTCGACCTCGTGTGCCCGCCGTTTCTTTTCACCGATATACCAATCACTCTGCGGTTTGCCTTCATCGTCGTACCACAGTCCAGCCGCCTTTTCGGGATGCTCCGACCAGTGGAACCGCAGCCGTGGAGTACCGGCCTGGCGTTGTGCGTAAAACGCATTCGCCGTACCCGCTGGCGTCGAATTGAATATTCGCGAGTTGGTGTTGTCGGCTGTCGCACTCAGCACGTCGTAGCCGCCACCCTCAAACGCAGCAAACTCGTCGATCAGCATCGCGGTACGTCGACCACCACGACCGATGTTGTCTGTCGTCGATTCTCCCTCGATCTTTGAACCATTGGTCAGGTTGAGCAGTTTCAACTTGTTCCGGCGTATTTCGGGCATCAACCAGGACGGCAGGTTCTTCTGGATGAAGTCGATATGTGCGAACAGGGAGTCCCCTGTACCGTCCACCAATCCCTCCTTCCGCGAGACCATCAGAAAACTCTGCAGTTCCCTGAAATGCCAACGCCACTCGAACAGCGTCAGACAGATCCAACTCGCCCCCATGTCCCGGCTTTTCTCGATCAATACGTCCGACTTGCCGATCGACTCGTTGAGTGCCAGGAACGCATCATCCTGATAAGGCCAGGTGATAAACGGCAACTTTGGACTCTGCCCGTCAGCGATCTTTCGGGGGTCGTAGGTCCACACGAAAGCGTTGATGTAGAACAACAGATCCCGTGAACAGGCCAGCCAGATGTTCTGCTGTGCCTCCCGGCTGTTCGCAGCCTCTTCCAGCAGATTCCGGCGATACTCCAGGTTCGCCTCGAAATCCTTCGGAACCGCTTTGTAACAAGGGGTGTCGATGGTCCCAGTCGGTTTCAGGATCGGTGCTACTGGCATGTCAAACTAACCAAACGAAAGAAAACGAAACGAAACAAAACAAAAACGTGACTGCACGGGACTGCACGGGACTGCACGGGCGACTGCACGGGCGACTGCACGAGTCCGCACGAGTCCGCACGGGCGACTGCACGGGACTGCACGGGCGACTGCACGGGACGTTTTGTTCGGTGAACCATAAAGGGCTGCGAAATAAGTAACTGACCGTTCGGTGAACACCCAACCGAACGCCTGGATATCCCTTGTTTTGCGGTGAAAGCAGTGTTCGATCGTTCGACAAGTGTTCATCGAACACGCCGAACGGTAGTGTCGTAACTACGGACTTCTTACGACAAACCGGATTTTTCAGAAAATCCGCTTTTACGTTTTCCCCCGTAAAACAAGCCTGGTTTCAACATCCGCTTTAAAATCCGCCCCATCCGCTTTGCGAAAAGCGCATCCAAAAGCGCCTTTGCGCGCATTCGAGCGCGCACTGGCGCGCACTGGCGCGCACTTTTGGCGGGGAATGGAGACTATTTGCGTTTTGTGGAGCAAAACCGGAGCCTTACCGTAGATACGCCGAATGCAGTTATTCACGAAAACCTCCCGTGAACAGGCCGTGAACAGAAAACCCCGTATCCTTGCACCCAAAGCAATGTCCCGTGAACAGCCCGTGAACAGCAAAACCTTCAGCTACACCTGCAGGTACACCCACAGATACGCCCAAAATTCGTTTCGCGCACTTAAGGGGAGGGAGTCTGCGCGAAACGAATTGTTTATGTTTGATCCGCACCACAGTTCTCGTAACCGCCGTCAACTTGGTATCCGCTGTGATCGGTGTGGAAACCGAACGTGTTTCCGGTTCGCCCCCTGTTCTTCAGGCCGCTTGATTCCCACAGTTTCCGGTAATGACCCTTCGGGATTCGCTCGCCACAGTCCAGGCACGTCAATATGCACTCCCGGTCCACCTTGCACAGGGCGCTGACGTTCAGGCGGGTTCGGCCCATATGACGGCAATCAGTCATTCGTTTTCCTCGAAGAAAAACGGCACCTTCAAAACGGGTTGCAAAGAGGCAATGCCGACAGGCACTTCAATCCCGGTGCGGACGAAATACCCGTTCTCGATGAACTGCTCTACGAGACCCGAGTTCTCCGAATAGGTCTTGGCAACAAACTCGTCATTTTTCAGTTTGAGGACGATGTCAACATCTGCACTGAGGGTGGCGTATCGCAAACCGTCCTCGTCGTTGAAATCAACTTTCAAGTTGCCGTTCTTGTACCTGTAGAATTCCAGTTCGCCTTTGAGGATCTTGTGCCGGTGGTAAACCCAAACGGCTTTCTTCCCGTCAGTTTGCTTGCGATCAGTCATTCCCGGCCCCGTTGTCGACGAAACCTCCGTTTTCCGCAGAGTTAGGGGGGTTTCGCCGACACGCCCCCTCGTTTTCGACGTATTCGCCACACCAATCGTCGTGCCGTGTCACGGTGGGAGAGTTGTCGTCGGTCGACTCATCCGTGTCGTTCCTCGTCGGCGGATAACGATGGCACCACCCCGTCCAGTCCATCGGTGCGCCCGACATGTTGTAAAGCGGAAACACCCCGTCCAGTTCCTCCCAAAAACCGCAATTGAGACACGTCTTGTCCTGGGACCGCTCCTCTCGCCACAACTTGCGCTGGGCAGCACCCGCCTCGTGACCGTATTCCGCGCACACTTCCCAGCCGTTGTCCTTGAAGACCTTGCGGCCCATTTCATGTTCCTCGCTGATCGGCGCTTTCGACAACATCGCCTCCAGCCGGTCCACCTCACCCAGTAGCCATTCCACCTCCTCGGGCCAAAACAGCTTCGATTCCAGCTTCACCCGACGCCGAATGTCCTTCAGTCGTTCACTCACTAACTTGTCCTCTGCAAGCCAAGACGCATGCGATACGTCAGGTTCGTGTTCGGAGCAGGAGGCTGGCCAGGGTCGCATTCCTCGCAGTAATTCAACTGCTTCAACCGGTCACCAGAAACACGCAACGCTTCGCCGCAACGATCACAAAAGTCGCGGTAACAACGTGAACCGGGGATGCGTTGACCGACCTGAAGCTCACTCATCGTCATCCTCACACCACGGGCAACTCGTCCGCGTTCCAGACACTGTCCGACCACACTTGTCACACTTCCACGTCATTGCCCCTCCTCATCCTCCAGCCCGAAACTCGGCCAGGGATTCTCCTGCAGGTTCACAGTCGGGGTCTCAAAAGCCTCCAGGAGGTCGTCACCAGGGGCAAAACTC
>Ga0310344_10000267_pt1 | contig 42877 bp, 41 predicted proteins | sample HC15DNA20200_MG_FD_203801 | JGI IMG/M metagenome (GOLD analysis project Ga0310344, IMG submission 203801) | Marine microbial communities from station ALOHA, North Pacific Subtropical Gyre - HC15-DNA-20-200_MG | ecosystem: Environmental > Aquatic > Marine > Oceanic | place: Pacific Ocean: North...
ACCAATATCAGTTAACTATCCCTTCTTTTTCAAGCCAATCCAGGACGGTATGGACCGCCCCAAGACGGAACTCGCGTATAGAGTCCCTGCCTCGAAGCTTACCAGAAAAAAATTGGACCAGAATAGTAAGATCGAAGACCTCCAGGGGTTGGATACAACCATCGATTGGAAGAATACCGGCGACAACTCCTACGATGGGGAGAAGTTACAACTCCTTGCGCACGACGAGTCAGGGAAATGGGAGAGGCCGGATAATATCCTCAACAACTGGAGAGTCACGAAAACGACGTTAAGATTAGGGAGTAGAATAGTTGGAAAATGTATGATGGGATCTACATCAAATGCATTAGACAAAGGTGGTGATAACTTTAAAAAATTATATGACGCTTCAGATGTTACAAAAAGAAACCGCAATGGACAGACTAATACAGGATTATATAGTTTGTTCATACCTATGGAATGGAATTACGAAGGATACATCAATACTTATGGCATACCTGTATTCGAAACTCCAAAAAAAGCCGTTAAAGGGATTGACGGATCACAAATTAATATCGGGGTTATCTCTCACTGGGAAAACGAAGTTGAAGGTTTAAAAGAAGATCAAGACAGTTTAAATGAATTTTATAGACAATTCCCACGAACTGAAAAACACGCTTTTAGAGACGAAGCAAAACAATCTCTTTTTAATCTTACAAAAATATATGAACAAATAGATTATAATGAAGATTTACGTAATACAAACATTATAAGTCAAGGTAATTTTCAATGGGAAAATGGGATTAAAGATACTAGAGTTATTTTTATACCTAATAATAATGGAAGATTTTTTATTTCGTGGATTCCTCCTTATAATTTACAAAACAGGTATAATATAAAAAATGGAATACGATATCCTGGTAATACTGATTGTGGCGCTTTCGGTTGTGATCCTTACGATATTTCAGGAACTGTAGATGGTAGAGGTTCAAAAGGTTCTTTGCATGGTTTAACTAAATTTACAATGGAGGATGTTCCTCCTAATAGCTTTTTTTTAGAATATATAGCAAGGCCTCAAACTGCAGAAATCTTTTTTGAAGATGTTTTAATGGCATTAGTATTTTATGGAATGCCACTTCTTGCAGAAAATAACAAACCTAGATTATTATATTATTTAAAACGAAGAGGTTATAGAGGATATTCTATGAATAGACCAGATAAAATTTATAATAAATTATCAGTAACAGAAAGAGAAATAGGTGGTATACCTAACTCTAGTGAAGATATCAAACAAGCTCATGCCGCTGCTATAGAAGATTATATAGAAAATTTTATAGGATATAATGGTGAAAATTATGGAGATTTATATTTTCAACGCACTTTAGAAGATTGGGCAAGATTTAATATAAACAACAGAACACTTCATGATGCCTCAATAAGTTCAGGCTTAGCAATTATGGCATGTAATAAAAATAGATATAGACCAACCGCTGAAAGAAAATTAACATCAGTACCTTTAGGTTTTAAAAAATACGATAATAAAGGAGTAAATTCAAAAATTCTAAACTAGATGATTAAAATCAACTACAATAGTGCTTTTCCTGATCAGGTGGTACCTGAAGAAGAGAAAAAATCTAGAGAGTATGGACTACAAGTAGCGCAAGCAATTGAGCATGAGTGGTTTAGAAACTCAAGTGGTCAAAACCGCTTTATTAGTAATTTTCAAAATTTTAATAGATTAAGATTATATGCAAGAGGAGAACAACCAGTTCAAAAATATAAAAATGAATTAGCTATTAACGGTGATTTATCTTATCTTAATTTAGATTGGAAACCTGTTCCTATATTATCTAAATTTGTAGATATTGTTGTAAATGGAATGACAGATAAAGGATATGAAATAAAATCCTACGCAACAGATCCTTTCGCTACCAAACAAAGAACAAATTATGCAGCTAATGCTTTAAGAGATATTCAAAATAGTGCTGAAATACAGCAATTAAATGAATTAACAGGAAGAAACTTTTATTCTTCAGCTGATCCAGAATCACTACCTGAAGATCAAAATGAGTTAGATCTTTATATGCAACTTAATTATAAACAAAGTATAGAAATTGCAGAAGAAGAAGCAATTAACAATATTTTAGATTATAATAAATATGATGAAATTAAAAAAAGATTAGCTTATGATTTAACTGTTTTAGGAATGGGTTGTGTTAAAACTGATTTTAATTTATCAGAAGGAATTACAGTTGATTATGTTAATCCTGCTAATATAGTTTATTCTTATACTGATGATCCTAATTTTGAAGATATATATTACGTAGGTGAAGTTAAAAATATGTCATTATCAGAAGTTAAAAGACAATTTCCATGGTTAACCGATAGTGATTTAGAAGAAATACAAAAATATCCAGGAAGAAATTCTTATGTAGAAAACACATGGTGGGGACAAGAAACTCAAGATCAAGTTCAAGTTTTATATTTTGAATATAAAACATATCAAGATCAAGTTTTTAAAATAAAACAAACTGAACAAGGATTAGAAAAAACATTAGAAAAGCCCGATACATTTAATCCGCCACAAAATGATAATTTTGAAAGAGTTTCCAGAGCAATAGAAGTACTATATTGTGGTGCAAAAGTATTGGGATTAGGAGGTAATTTACTTAAATGGGAATTAAGTGAAAATATGACTAGACCTTATGGAGATACAACTAAAGTTAATATGAATTATATAATTACAGCTCCTAGAATGTATCAAGGTCGTATTAATTCAATAGTAGAAAAAAGTATTGGATTTGCTGATATGATTCAATTAACTCATTTAAAACTCCAACAAGTATTATCTAAAATGGTGCCAGATGGTGTATATTTAGATGTAGATGGATTAGCAGAGGTTGATCTAGGTAATGGTACAAATTACAATCCAGCAGAGGCTTTGAATATGTATTTTCAAACAGGAAGTATTGTGGGAAGATCTTTAACCCAAGATGGTGAACTGAATAGAGGAAAAGTACCAGTTCAAGAATTACAAACTTCAAATGGTATGGGTAAAATTCAATCTATGATTCAAACTTATCAATATTATTTACAAATGATAAGAGATGTCACTGGATTAAATGAAGCTAGAGATGGTAGCACACCGGCAAAAGATTCGTTAGTTGGTTTACAAAAATTAGCTGCAGCAAACTCTAATACAGCAACCAAACATATATTGCAGTCGTTAATGTATTTAACTGTTAGGACGTGTGAAAATATTAGTTTGAGGATTTCAGATATGTTACAATTTCCTTTAACTCAACAAAGTTTAATGACCAGTATTAATACTTTTAATACACATACACTTAAAGAAATAGAAAAATTAAGTTTACATGATTTTGGTATATTTTTAGAATTAGAACCAGAAGAAGAAGATAAAGCTAATTTAGAACAAAATATTCAAATGGCTTTACAACAACAAAATATAAGTTTAGAAGATGCTATTGATTTAAGAGAAATTAAAAACATAAAACTTGCTAATCAAAGTTTAAAAGCTAAACAAAAGAAAAAACAAGAATTAGATAGAGCTCAGCAATTAGAAAATATAGAAGCTCAAGCTGCTGCAAACGCGGAATCTGCAGAAAAAGCTGCATTAGCTGAAGTACAGAAAAATCAAGCAATGGCAGAAACAGAAATTCAGATTGAACAAGCAAAATCTCAATTTGAAATTGCTAAAATGGAAAGAGAAGCTGAAATTAAAAAACAACTCATGGCTGAAGAATTTAATTATGATATAGAGTTAGCAAGACTTCAAGGTCAAGTACAAAAACAAAAAGAAGCTGAAATAGAAAATAGAAAAGACAAAAGAGTTAAAATACAAGGAACACAACAAAGTGAACTTATAGCTCAGCGTCAAAACGATTCGCTACCTAAAGATTTTGAATCAGCAGGTAATGATAATTTAGATGGTTTTGGATTAGAACAATTTAGTCCATCTTAAAAATTAATTAATTTTATATTATTATATTATGTCAAAAAAAGTAGAAGAAACAATAAAAGAAAAAGTATTAGAAAAAGTAGAAGAAGCTAAAGAAACAGTTGAAGCTACTCAAGAAAAACCTACTAAAGAAGAAGGTAGTTTTAAAATAAAAAAAGTAACTAAACCTAAACAATTAGGTGATGAAAAATTAGTTCCTGATTTAGTTAAAGTAGATTTAAGTAAACCTAAAAAAGAAGAACAAGATGCCATTCAAGTCGGAGAAACAAAGGAAGTGGCTGTGGGCGAACAAACCGGAGATAGCGCTCAGGTGGACGAATCGGTATCAAAGTCCAGCGAAGTTTCTGAAACTCAAGAAGAAAAAATAGAATCGGATTCACCTTTACAAGAAATTACTGATGAAGAAGATAATACTAACGAGACAGGAATGGATGGAAGCACTGAAACTACCACTGCCTCACAAAAACAAGAAGAAATACAACAGGAAGGAGAAACACAAAAACTTCCTGAAAATATAGAAAATTTAGTAAAATTCATGGAAGAAACAGGTGGAACTGTTGAAGACTATGCTAGATTAAATGCAGATTATAGTAAAGTAAATGACGAAGTATTATTACATGAATATTACAAACAAGCTAAGCCTCATTTAAACATGGAAGAAAGAAGCTTTATTATTGAAGATTCTTTTAACTATGATGAAGAGGTGGACGAGGAGCGAGATATAAAAAAGAAAAAACTCGCTTACAAAGAAGAGATAGCTAAAGCCAAAAACTTTTTAGAAGATCTTAAAAGTAAATATTATGCCGAAATCAAGTTGAGACCCGGTGTAACACAAGAACAACAAAAAGCAATGGACTTTTTCAATCGCTATAACGAAGACCAAGCAGCAAACCAAGCTAAACATGAAAGATTTGTATCTAAAACTAAAACACTTTTTAACGAAGATTTCAAAGGTTTTGATTTTAAATTAGGAGATAAAAAATTTAGATACGGAGTAAAAGATCCTTCAAATGTTGCCGATAATCAAAGTGATATATCCAATTTTATTAAGAAGTTTCTTAATAAAGAAGGAGAAATAGTTGATGCACAAGGTTATCATAAAGCTTTATATGCAGCGCGAAATGCTGATACGCTAGCTAATCATTTTTATGAGCAAGGTAAAACTGATGCAATTAAAGATCAATTAGCAAAATCTAAAAACATTAGTACTGAACCTAGAAAAACAGCTTCAGGAGAAGTGTTTGTAGGTGGATTAAAAGTAAAAGCAATTAGTGGACTTGATTCTTCAAAATTAAGAATAAAAAAGAAAACGTTTAATTAAAAATAAATAATTATCAATTATGGGTGTATTAACTCCACAATTTGGTTCAATAGTTCCTGCTCCTAATCAGCAGCTATTGGCCAGTAATTACCTATCTTTTACAGATGGTAATAATGATTTTGCTCAGCAATATCTACCAGAAATATACGAACAAGAAGTAGAGAGATATGGAAATAGAACTCTATCAGGTTTTTTACGTATGGTAGGAGCTGAAATGCCTCTGACTTCAGATCAAGTTGTTTGGTCAGAGCAAAATAGATTACATATAGCATATGAAAACTGTGTTAACGATCAAGCTAACCCATCTACTATTACCGTACCTGCTGCAACAGCTCCTGGTGTTACAAGAAATGTAGTATCTCCAGGTCAAACTATTGTAGTTTTAGACGATAATGGTAATGAAGCAAAGTGTGTTGTAACAGCTTCAGTAACTAATACTGGTGTTATAACTGTTGCTCCTTATTTAAGTACAGATCTAAGCGGTCTAGGTACTTCAGTAAAAATATTTGTTTATGGTTCAGAATTTATTAAAGGCGCATCAACATCTAATGCAGGTGCTGGAGCTTTAGCTTTAAATAACACTGTACAACCACAAATAACTATTACTCCTGCTTTTCAGCAATATAACAATTCACCAATCATCATCAGAAATGTTTATACAATAAATGGTTCTGATATGGCTCAAATTGGTTGGGTTGAAGTTGCAACGGAAGATGGAACTACTGGATATTTATGGTATTTAAAAGCTGAATCTGAAACAAGATTAAGATTTGAAGATTACCTAGAAATGGTATGTGTTGAAGGTGAGATCGCTGTTGCGGCTGCTGGAAATAATGCTGCTGCTTCAGGTTTTAAAGGTACTGAAGGTCTTTTTGCAGCTATCTCATCAAGAGGTAATGTAGAAGTTGGATTCGCTGGAGCATCTGGTATAGATGACTTTGATGAAATACTTAAAAACCTAGATACTCAAGGAGCTATTGAAGAAAATATGTTATTCTTACAAAGATCAACTGCGTTAGAATTCGACAACATGTTATCTCTAATATCTGCAGGAAGTTCTGGTGGTACTGCTTATGGATTATTTGAAAACTCAGAAGAAATGGCTTTAAATCTTGGATTTAGCGGTTTCAGAAGAGGATCTTATGATTTCTATAAGACTGACTGGAAATATTTAAATGATGCGTCTACAAGAGGTGCTATCGCTGGAACTCAATCAATAGAGGGAGTGTTAATACCAGCTGGTACATCTACTGTTTACGATCAAATTTTAGGTACAAATATCAGACGACCATTCTTACACGTTAGATATAGAGCTTCTCAAACAGAAGACAGACGTATGAAGTCTTGGTTAACTGGATCAGCTGGAGGTGCTTACACTTCTAATCTTGATGCAATGGAAGTCAACTTCCTTTCAGAAAGATGTCTTGTAACTCAAGCTGCTAATAACTTTGTATTATTTAAAGGTATTTAATCCTGTGAAACCAAAAGGGATTTAATATCAGTAAAGATAGGGGCGTCTTCGGATGCTCCCATTCTTTACTTTAACTATTTAATTATATTATATCATGGCAAAAAAAATAAAAAATGAAAAGGTTGTTTTAGAAGAACCTATACAGGTTGAACAACCAAAAAAAGAAAAAATAACTCTTAAAGATAATTGGGAGGTAAAAGATAGAACTTATGTTTTAACAGGTGATAAAACACCTTTAACATATAAAATTCCATCTAGGCATACTACTCGTCACGCACTTTTGTGGTATGATCCTAAAACTAGAGAGCAACGAGAAATTAGATATGCAACTAATCAAAATTCTCCATTTAAAGATGAACAAAAAGGAGAAGCTACTTTAGGACATATTGTTTTTAGAGACGGTGCTTTATTAGTAAAAAAAGAAAAAGAAGCATTACAAAAAATATTATCTTTATATCATCCATTAAAAGGAGCAAGATATAGAGAGGTAGATGAAGTTGTGCAAGCTCAAGATGAATTAATAGATTTAGAATTAGAAATAGACGCATTAAATATGGCTAGAAATATTGATATAGATCAAGCTGAAGCTATATTAAGAGTAGAAATGGGATCTAAGGTATCAGAGATGAGTTCTAAAGAAATTAAAAGAGATCTATTAGTATTTGCTAAAAAGAACGCAAAATTGTTCTTAGATTTAGCAAATGATGAAAATGTGCAATTACGCAATTTTGCAATAAAAGCTACAGAAGCGGGAATTATAAAATTAAGTTCCGATCAAAGAACCTTTATGTGGGCGTCTAATCAAAAGAAACTTATGACTGTGCCTTTTGATGAGCATCCATATTCAGCAATGGCTCAATTTTTTAAGACAGATGAAGGCTTAGCAGTCTTCAAATCAATAGAGAAAAAACTTTCTTAATCTATATTAATAAGGGAGGCTCTCGGGCCTCCTTTATTTTAATAAAACAATATAAATGGCTATAAACGTAAATACAGTATATCAAACTGTTTTGCTTATACTTAATAAAGAACAGAGAGGATATATAACTCCTACTGAATTTAATAGTCTAGGAGCACAAGTACAGTTAGAAATATTTGAAAAATATTTTGAAGATTTAAATCAACAATTAAGAGTTCCTCAAACTGATACTGATTATGCAGATAGAGTAGTAAATCTTGATGAAAAAATAGCTATATTTAAAACTTATGGTGACGCAAATTATGTTACTACTACTCCTTCTGGAGCTAGTTCAAGTTTATCTTATTGGACTTTACCAGGATTAGATGCTTATGGAGAAGAAGTAACCTTCTACCGCTTAGGTACAGTTTTATACAATAATGAAATTGAAATTCAAAGAATTGATAGAAAAGAATTTTATGAAGTAGATAAATCTCCCCTTACCAAACCCTCAAAAATTTTTCCGGTTTATTTATACGAGAATTATAAATTATTTATTAAACCTAACACTATAGCAACGCAAGGTGATGTTCAAATAGATTATATACGTCAACCTATAACTCCTATTTGGGGTTTTGATGTAGGTACGTTAGGTCAATATACTTATAATTCAAGTCTATATAATGCTAATACTATGCCCACGGGATCAAGAGACTTTGAATTGCATTTATCAGAACAAACTAATGTAATATTACAAATATTAAAATATGCGGGGATTATTATAGAAGATCCATTAATAGTAGAAAATGCAACTCAACAAGTTGCAATGAACGAACAAAACGAAAAAATATAATAAGCGATGGCAAAACCAGATGTAGGATTAATTAAAGAAACAAATTCGCAATATTATGCAGGAGCTCAAATGTTTGTTGCAACAGCAGATCAAACGGCGTTTACTGCTACTTTTAATACAGATATAACATTTGGTAGTTATGATCCAGCATCCCCTGATTATAATTTAAATAATTTTAGATTATATACAAGTTTAACTGGAAATCCGGGAACATTCACTGAATACACCACTACTTATACTGTATTAAACAACGTATTTACGTTAGCGGCTCAAGCAGCTGGTACTTATGTAGTTATTCAATTATTAACTGAAACTGGAGGGCAATTTGGAAATAAAGACGCTTATGGTAAAGTAACTCAAGAAAATTATAATAGTTATTCTTATATTAAAGTAGAAGATTTAGTAAATAACTTTTTAGTAGCTTATGTAGGAGAAGGTAAATTAATTCCTAGTGTAAAAAGAACAGATGTTATTTTTCATACCAAACGAGCTTTACAAGAGTTTAGTTATGATACTTTAAGAAGTATTAAATCACAAGAATTAACTATTCCTTATCATTTAAGTGTACCTATTCCTCAAGATTATGTTAATTATGTTAATGTTTCTTGGGTAGACGATGTTGGAATAACTCACATTATTTATCCTACTACTTTAACAAAAAATCCTTATACTAAACCTATTCAAGATGCAGAAGGTATTGCCACACAAGATAATTTAGGAGAGAATTTAACAGGAACATCGATTACAGAAAAAAGATGGGATGATAGAAACACTGAAATATTACAAGAAATAAGAGATGATATAACTGGAAGATTAATTGCTGATGGGTTATATGGATGGTATGGTAATTGGTTTTATGGATATGGTCAACGTTATGGTATGCAACCTGAGGTTTCTCAATTAAATGGTTGGTTTACTATAAATGAACGTAACGGAACATTTAATTTTTCTAGCGATTTAAAAGATAAAATTATAGTTTTAGAATATATATCCGATGGACTTGGATATGAACAAGATATGCGTGTACCTAAATTAGCAGAAGAAGCTGTATATGCTTATTTAAGTCATGCTATTTTAGCAAGTAGAATTAATCAACCTGAATATATAGTTCAACGTTTAAGAAGAGAAAAAAGTGCAAAACTAAGAAATGCAAAAATAAGATTATCAAATATAAAATCTAATGAGTTTGTTCAGATTATGAGAGGTAAATCTAAATGGCTTAAATTTTAAATAAATGGCAGAAGCTAAAAATTCTTTTATTAAATCCAAAATGAATAAAGACCTGGATGCCAGGTTGTTACCCAATGGGGAATATCGTGAAGGAATTAATATACAAGTAAGTAAATCAGAAGGTGCCGACGTCGGAGCGTTAGAAAATGTGTTAGGTAATCAAGAACTTGTTGATTTAAAAACACTAAGCGGTTGTAATTGCGATTTAACCACCATCGGTTTATATACTGATGAAGTTAATAATAATATTTATATATTTTTAACTGATTATAATGAAACTAAATTAGAGGGTTATAATTTACAAGCTTTAAATTATTCTTCTTCTGCTAATAATTATATTTATGTTCATAATGTTTCAAGTAAAATTACTACTGAACTTGTTAAAGGTGCTTTTTTAAATTTTTCTACTACACATCCTATATTATCGGTTAATTTATTAGAAGGAATATTGTTTTGGACTGATAATAGAAATCAACCAAGAAGAATTAATGTAGAAAGAGCAACTACTCCTGATTATTATACAACTGAAGATCAAATTTCTGTTGCTACTTATGCACCTTTTCAACCTATACAATTATATAGAAGAAGAAATGGGGCATATTATGTTCAGTCGACTAATTCAGAAGGACAAAACTATAACCCTTATTTTGCGTGGAATAATAATGTTGTGCCTATATGGCCTAATGGAGGAGCGGGTATAACAGACGGGGTTACAGGTTCAGGTACGGATAAAATAAAAATATTACCTGATTATAGAGAAGGCTTAGCTAGAGAATTTAGTCCAACTAATACTAAAGTACTAGTAGGTGCTATAGTTACTGCTTTAGATCCAGCAACTGGCGCTCAAATTGCAGCATTTCCTACAGATACAGTTTTAAATAGTTTTTCTACAACTACTAATGAAGCAGAATTAATTTTAAAAACAAACCTTAGTACAGGTAGTCCTCCTGCTAATACAATTTTATCTATTCCCGCTGGTAGCATTTTATGTTTTAATGAAAATGTTATACCAGGTACTGCTGATCCTTTAGCAGGTACAAACCAATGGTCTACAAGTATGGAAGACGCTAGTACGCCTATGAATCCCGGTTCAGCTACAACTTATAGTACTGATTTCCCTGGTCTTACTGAAAATCCTAATTATAATCCCAAGTTTAATGGAGATCCAGACTTTTTAGAAGATAAATTTGTAAGGTTTAGTTATAGATTTAAATATGAAGATGGTAATTATTCTATAATGGCACCGTTTACTCAACCTGCTTTTATACCTAAACAAGATGGATATTTTTTAACTAATACTAGTCCACAAGGTATGACCGCTGATGAACAAGCTGCTTATAGAAGTACTGTTGTAGGATTTATGGAAAATAAAGTTAATAATATTTATCTTCAAATACCTTTACCTTTAGATAAAGATAATAATGGAATTCAAGCAAAGCAACTTTTTAATTCCCTTAAAATAGATGAAATAGAAATTTTATATAAAGAATCTGATAGTTTAGCTGTACAAGTAGTTGATGTAATTCCTAGAGAAGGTACAACAACAGGATATGAAAGATTTGATACAGCTACTACAATTGAATATAATTATCAAGGAGGTAAACCTTATAAAACATTACCTGAAAGTGAAATAATAAGAGTTTACGATAAAGCGCCAGTTAGAGCACACGGTCAAGAAATTATTAGTAACCGTTTAGTATATAGTAATTTTCAAAATAAACATACTCCACCTGAAACTATTGATTACAATGTAGCGGTATCTGATAAGTTTACTAATTTTAGTGTACATGCAGATAACCCAGATGTTCAAAGACCTATTGAAAGAACTGTCTCTAGAGAATATCCTATGCATACGGTAAAGCAAAATAGGAATTATCAAGTTGGTATTGTGTTATCAGATAGATATGGTAGAAGTTCTACAACAATTTTATCTTCAGTTAGTAAACAAGCAACTAATGCTGATGACTTAACACTTCTAGGAGATACAGTATATTTTCCATATAACGAAGTATCTTCAACGTCAAATGCAGATAATAATATAAATACGTGGCCTGGTGATTCAATAAAAGTGTTATTTAACACCCCTATTGAAGAATTAATACCTCACAACGTAATTACAGGATGGCCTAGTTTATATAATGGTGATGTTACAAGTGCTGATTATAATCCTTTAGGTTGGTATTCTTATAAAATAGTAGTAAAACAAACAGAACAAGAATATTATAATGTTTATTTGCCAGGTATAATGAACTTTTATCCTGCTTTTTCAGCACCAGGAGATGATCCTGATGTTGCTGGTAGTGTTTCTTATATAACATTATTAAATGATAATATAAATAAAGTTCCAAGAGATTTAGCAGAAGTAGGCCCTGAACAAAAACAATTTAGAAGTTCTGTACAGTTATATGGTAGAATTGCTCCAAAATCTATTCTTCAACCTTTAAATAATTATCAATTTAATCCCGTAAATTCTACTACTAAAATAGCTATTTCTGATACTGTTTCTACTATATCTGATCAAAATGATTTATTTGATAATACTACAAATATTAAATTTGGTTCTATTTATCAAACAGCTTCTAACCCTCTTATGGGTAGAGTAAATCTTTCAGATCTAGCTAATCCTATAGGATCTACAGAGCCAGCTGCAAATGACACCCCTGTAAACACTTGGTTATCAGTGTTTGAAACAACTCCTGTAGAATCTAGAATTGATATATATTGGGAAACTTCATCATCGGGAACAATCTCTGAATTAAATGAAGCTATTAAAGAAGGTGAAACTGCTATTAAAGATTTTACTACTGGTTCTCTACCTCCAACAGGAGGAAGTGGTCCAGAGACTTGGACTTTTAATTTAGCTGAAGATATTACTCCAGGAGCATCTATGACAGCTTCTTATTCAAATGGTACATATACTTCAGTTCCATTTTTCCCTTATTCCCTTGCTGTTAATGGTGATATGATTCCAGTAATGAATAGTGATATAGATTTAAATGGAGGATTTTGGGTAAAAAATTCTTTACAAGAAGATGTAACACATAAATTTATTTTAACTAGAACTCCTAATTCTGGTTCTCCAGATTTATATAATATTACTGTTGCGCCTGATACTTATTTTTATTATGGACCAGAAGGTGAAGGAGATGATTCAATTGCAAAAAATACTTTTGAATTTAATTTTGTAGTAAAAAATAATGATGCTGGTGGAAGAGAAGCAACTATTACTAAGTTTGAAAAATTATTGAATGTTCCGCCTACTATTGATTGCCCAACTGATGGTATTGTAGTAGAACCGGGACAAACACCAGTTTATAGTTTTACAGGAGTTAATGGAACAACAGATAATAGTAAAAATACAGAAGATCTTAGATGGTCTATTACATCGCAAGATCCTGTAGGAGATGGAATTCCTCAATTAGAAATTGATAATAACGGAGTCGTAACTGATCCTTGTGCAGATGGAAGTTGTCCACAGCTTAATCAACCTGTATCACTTACTATTTCTTTAACAGACGCTGGTACTACAGAGACCACTATTACATCTAGTGGTGGAACTGGAGGAAATCCAATTGTAACTTGCGCACCTTCGGTAGATGGAAATACAGGATATGACACTTTTCCATTAAACGAAAGTTTTGGGCGTGTTAAAAATCAATGTGTAAATCAGGCATCGGAATCTTCTGGTTTTTATTGGGCTGTTCCGAGTTCAAACCCTGTAGATTCATCTTTAATTCCTCCAGTAAATAGAAATCCTATAAATTCAGGAAGTTTAAATTTAGGTACTTCATTACCAAGTTATGGATCACAAGCTGCATCTAATTGTAGTGGTTGGAGTTGGAAAAACTCTAATAGAAATATGAATATTTCAATGGGAGAAACTAATTCTGGTCTTGGATCAGTTGTAGTTGAAGGAAGAACAGATTGTAAAACCACTGGACCTATTGCTAGTCCAGAAGGAATAACCGAAGGAACAACAGCACAACCTGGAGGTAGTGCCTATATTATAGTGGATTTTGAATTAGGAAATTATGCTCAAGCTCCAAACGATAGACCAGGAGTAATATGGCCAGCATATTTACAATATAGACAAGACGCTGGATCTACGTGGCAAGACGCTAAAGATGTAGAAGGTAATGTAATAAAATTTGGTGGTGCTCAAGCAAATACTTATTATAGGGCTAGTTCAGATAGTGCTGTTACAATTGGTGGTGGTAATGTTTATAGTGGCACTAGTCAACCAACAGCTTTTTATACCACTGGAGTAAAAGATCAATTAAGTTCCGCAATAACTCAAGAAGGAACAAGTGGTGATCCTGCTAAAACAGATAGTTTTGAATCCTGGATGGAATCAAGAGAATCAACTACTGATCCTGAATTGATTTCTATCGGAAGAAAATTATTTGTAATTGGACGAAATCAAGCTTATAGAGAACCTAGTGGTAATGCTCCTACAGATGCTCAAGATATGTTTGGCGAATATAGATTAGTAGTTAGATATCCTTATGGTAATAACATTTCACCTACTAATTCTGTTTCTACCACTAATCCTAAAATACCTACATTAGGAATAAATAATTGTCCTACAGGTGCATATGCTAATTATGATAATGCTCAAATGTATCAAAGAGTTTATTTAAGTTTTGGTGATTTTTATAATCCTAGTCAATTAGCATCAAGTTATTATAATGGATCTGGTAATGATTTAGTTCCTCCAGCATCATTTGCATATAGAGTTAGTAGCGTTCCTGCTGATAGTAGAGAAGCTGCTTCTGGTACTTTTCCAGATCAAGTTGTCTACGCAAGGGAATGGGCATTTAAATATATTTCTAGATTTTATATGGATCCAGAATTAACTGTTGGTTGGTCTCCTGGAGCTACAAATAAATGGTTTGCTTATAGAGGTATAGCTACTGGAGATGGAACTTTAAATGTAGAATGGGGTAATGAATATGCTTCTACAAGAGCTGGTGCTCCAATTTATCCAGATCCTATGGTTTTTGATGGTAGTTCAATAGTAGGAAAAAGTACTGGTTTTAGAGATATGAAATGGACAGCACAATTTGATCAAAATGGTAAAAAAATTATTAGAACCGCTGAACCTTGTGTAGCTGATTTAGATCCAGCTACTGGAGGAAATGTAAACCCTTGTCCTGTTCCATCTAATTCATATAAATACGGATCAATGAAGATTGTTAGACTAGGGGCAAATCAAATACAATTCGTACAAACATTAAGTGCTTTAACGATGAATTCAACTTGTAATTTAGCTACATTATTTGGTAAACTAACAAACAATGCCGCATTAGATAGAAACGCGTTGCTTGTAGGAGTTGCTAAATTAGTTATTTATGGTAACACTGTGTGTGATCAAATAGGTAGTATGAGTTTTATTGCAGGCGCAAGAGCTGTGTATGAAACAGTATCATTAGGTGGTTATAGTGGAACATATGTGCAAATGACTATAACCGGGGCATCAAGTGCTTTAACCTCTTTTAATCAAGGTGGTTATGCTAGAAATTTTTATATTAATGGAACAACCCCTTGTCCTTAAGGTAATATTCTAAATAAATATGCAATTATAAATTATGGCAGCAACTATTGAAGTAAAGTTTTTTAACAGTTTTATTTTACGTAAAACAGCGACAGACGGAACTCAACCATCCGCAGTAGGATGGAATGGATCTAGAGGAGATAGAACACTTGGAGCTTTACCACAAAACATGAATAACTGGGCTGTTGAAGAAGCACGTATTAGAGGTGGTTATAACAATACATACGCGGGTCAAGGAGTAAAAGCATATTTAGTTGAAGATGAACCAAAAGCTTCTGTAAGGATTAACTCTATGATTTATTCTGGAGTATTTAACGCAAGAACTGGTGTAAATGATACAAATGTATTTTCTGTTGGAGAAGATATTATTAAAAGTGTTGATCCAGCAAATGGTAGTATACAAAAACTTTATGCTGAAGATACTAATTTAATTATATTTCAAGAGAAAAAAGTTAGTCGAGCACTAATAGATAAAGATGCTATTTATTCTGCAGAAGGAAATGCAACCGTAACATCTGGGCCTAATGTTATTGGCCAAGTACAAGCTTTTACAGGAAATTTCGGTATAAGTAAAAACCCTGAAAGTTTTGCTGTATATGGAAATAGAAAATATTTTACCGATAAAGATAGAAATGCTGTAATGAGACTTTCTTCAGGTGCTGGAGGAGGTGATGGTCTTACAGAAATATCAAATTATGGTATGATTGATTTCTTTAGAGATCAATTTGGAACCATGGGTAATGGTAAATTAACAGGTGGTTGGGATATATATAATAAACAATATGTTTTATCTATACAACCTCAAGATACAACTGTTGCTTATAAGACTTTAACATTTGACGAGAATATTCAGGGTTGGACTAGTTTATATACTTATAAACCTGGTATGATGTTAAGTTTAAAAAATAAATTTTATACTACTGGGCCATCAACTGTTGGAGCAGATGACACCGCTAGTCTATATCAACACTATATTTCTACTCAACCACGTTGTCAATTTTATGGTGTAGATAATGATGCATCTATAGAATTTATTTTTAATCCCGATGTAAGTGTTTCTAAAGTATTTAAAACAATTAATTATGAAGGAAGTAATGGGTGGGAAGTAGATAGTTTTGTTTCTGATTTAACTGGAATAGGTTCTGTAAATACAGATTTTCAAGGTTTTGGAGTAACAAATACACAAGATACTATTGCAGCTATTAAAAGTTATAATGAAGGAGCATATGATGAGAGAGGAAATACTTTTGCTAATTTTACATCAACACCACCTACTCAAAATGCAACAGCTTTAATTCCTCCTATTCAAAGAGCGGGATTTGATAGAAAAGAAAATAAATATATGGCTAACTTAATTAATAACAGTACTGCTGCTCCAGGAGAAATTATATGGGGTAATCAAATGACTGGTATTAAAGGCTATTATGCAACAGTTAAAATCTCTACTGATACATTAACCGATCCAGGGGGCATGAAAGAATTATTTGCAGCTTCTTCGGATTATGTCGAATCATCATATTAAAATAAAAATGGCGGAATTAAGCGAAGACACAAAGTTTAACATAAGTATAAAAACACTTATAGGTATTGGAGCGGCAATATTTACATTGGTAGGAATGTGGTTTGCATTACAACAAGATATAGAAGAAGCAAAACTTTTACCCGAACCACCGGTTTCGAGAACAGAATATGATTTAAAAGATGAATTAGTCCGTAAGTCTATTATGAATACGGAAGAAAAAGTAGAAGAAAATTCTCAAAAACTCGATAAAATCGATGAAAAATTATATGAAATAATTAAAAAATAATAAAATGAAATATATATTAACTCTGGTTTTAATCTTAATTGCTTATGTGGGTTTTGCACAAAATCCTCCTGTTGAAATATTACAAATTAATGCCAAATGGAATCAACATAATAATGTACTTCTTGATAAAATGCCTAAAAATTACCGCGGCTATATTATTAAAGTTAAATACGCTTTATTAGAAGAGCAAGGTCCTGGTTTTAAAAAAAGTTTTGCTGGTAAACCTTTACCTATTGTAGTGTTAAGAATAGGTGGGCAAACAAAATACCAGTGGAGTGCTGATCTTTCTTTTAGATTAAAGTTAGGAGCACATGATGTTTTAGGAACAATAGATAAAGTTACTGGATTAAAATAATGGAATTTTTGTTATATGTACTAGTGTTAATAATCCTAGGAGGATTATGTGTATTAAGTGCAAAGCATGTAGAATAAAATTATAAAAAAAATAAATTGAATTTAATTAAATATATTAAACACACGATACGCGCCGCTAAATTTGAAAATAAAATCTCTAAAGTAATAAAAAATGTTTTAGCGGTAGAATCTAATAACATTATAACTCATAACAACGGTAAACTAGTTAGGCAAAAAGCAAGTTGGGGAGAAATTAAACATAATTTTGTACCGGGAATTTATTTAAGACAAATGATATTAAATCCAGGGTCTATAATAATAAGTGGTATACATAAACGAGATCATGTGTGGTTTCTTTTAGAAGGAGATATTACTATTGTTACAAAAGATGGAGAAGAAAATTATACAGCTCCATATATAGGTTTTTCAAAAGCGGGAACTAGAAGAGTAATTAGAGGGAATGAATATTCTATATTTCAAAATGTATTTCCCAACCCTTCAAATAATCAAGATTTAGATTTTGTAGAAAATTACAATTACGCTTTAACTAAAAAAGAATATAAAGAATATATTAAAAACAAATAAATTATGTCATCAGTATTAATAGCAGCAGGCATTGGCGCGGCAGTATCTATAGGCGGAACTATTTTTGGAGCTAGTAAAGCTAAAAGAGAAAGAAGAAGAGCCGAAAAAAAAGCTAAAAGATTAAACGCTAAAATAGAACATTTAGAAAAAAATAGAACAAAAATTATTAATCCATTTGAAGGAATAACTGATTTGTCTGGTATGGCTCAAGATTTAAGTTCTATGGCTTCGGCTCCTAAAATGAATTTAGCAGTGGCTACAAAAGCAGCAGAAATGCAGTCTGAAGAAGCTGATATGGCTTTAGCTAATACTCTTGATACTTTAGCAGCAACTGGTGCTTCAGCAGGTGGGGCTACAGCCTTAGCTCAAATGGCTTTAAAAAGTAAACAAGGGGTAAGCGCAAATATTGAACAACAAGAGGCTAGGAATCAAGAAATGATGGAAAAATCTAGAATTGAGGGAGAGCTTAGAATTCAAGACATTAAAATGAGTGAAGCAAAAAGAATGCAAGATGTTAAAATGAGTCAAGCTGAAAAAGTACAAACTGCAGAAGCTAAAGGTAAAGAATTTGAATATAGAGAAAAAGACAGTAGAGACATGCAGAGATTAAATAGATTATCCGCGCAAATGTCAGGTCAACAACAACAAGCTGCGGCCGCTAAAGCATCAGGTAATGCTGCTATTGCTTCTGGAATAGGTGCCGTAGGAAACATTGCAAGTTCTGCTGTAGGTAATTTATAATAATAATATAAACAACAAAAATGGGAGCATACGAAAATCCAACACAAGCTATCGATCGAGAATCAGGAATGATAATTGCTAACGCTATTAGTCGTATAGGGCAACAAACAGCTAATTATCTTCAAACTTATGCAGACGCAAGAAATAAAGAGGTTGAAGAGGCTAAAAAAGAAGAAGATGCTAGGCTTGCTGCGCAAGAAATTAATAGAGATACAATACATGCTAACATACAAAAAGCGGGTGGTAGGTCCCAGAGTTGGTTTGATTTAGCTGATAACGCAATTAATCTTAAATTTAAATATGAAGGTTTATTAGACGATGCCCCTGATGAAGATATTGAAAATGAGGATGGTACTATTACTTATAGTAAAAAAACTTTACATGGTTTAATAAATAAAGAAAAAGCAAAAATTAGAACTTTAACGCAGTCTTTACTAGATATAAAAGCTTGGTCAGGTACTCAAGGACAAAAACTTTTAAATTCTAAAACCAATGAAGCTGGAGGTATTTATACTGGAAGTTGTAAAGAAGGTAGTTCTAAATTTAATAAAAGTATATGTCAAGATTACGAACGTAAAATGGCTTTAATGGGTACACTTACTAGAGACGGTAAAGTGGTGTCAGATGTTAAATATGACATAAGAGAAATATGTCCTGATCCTGATGATTCTAATTCTTGTATTCCAAGTGTGTGGGCCACAATAGATGGTAAAGATTCTTTTAATGTATCAGATATATTAGCACAAGATTATGCAGAAGCAGAAAATATATTTAAAGGTGAAGATAATGATGGAATTAATTTTGTTACTGGTGAAACCGGTATTTTTAATAAACAAGATAAGTTAATAGATAGCATGATGGAAGCACCTTTTATGGAAGATGTAATTGATCAGCAAACTGGTAAAAAAATTGGAGTAAAAGCTATAAGGCCTGTAGATATTAATAAAGTTCTAGGCGTATTAACCCCTGCATACGAAGCTCATTTTGTAAGTATGGTTAATAGTGTAGAAAACCGTCAAGATTACAATGATTTAATGGCTACATATTTAGTTTATTCTAAAGATGGAGAAGATCTTGAAACAGTAGCTGATGGTGTATGGAAATTAACTGATGAAGCTAAGTCAAAATTTGTACAGGCGATGGTGGGTTATTCTTTAGAGAAAAAAATTCCAGGATATGAAACTATTTCAGCAAAAGAAAATGAAGATGGCACGATTACTTTTCTTAATCAAGAAGGGCAAGAAGAGACGGTTGAAGCTAATACCAAATATTCTTATAAAGGTGAAATAGGGGAGTTAACGGGTGAATTTGCTGACAGAGTTACAGAAGATCTTACGGGACCACAAGGTCCACCATCTAAAAAATTTAGTGAACAAGAAATAAAAGATATTAATAATACTGTTGCGGCTTTTAAAAGGGGAGCAGCATACACAAATACAGCTGTAGGAATGACTTATGGAGGTAAAAAAGTAAGTAGCGTTGGTTTTAATGATAATAAAGTAACTTTGAATTATATAGATAAAAACGGAGATGAAGTTCCAATTCCTCAATATGATGGTACTAAATTAAATAGAGATGAATTAGAACGTATGGTTAAAAAATATGTAAATACTCAATATGATTTAGGTCAAAAACAAAGAAGTAAGTTAACTAATCAAATTATTAATGAACTTATGAAAAAAGAGATTACACAGGGAGATCCAAACAATTTACCTACAGGAGATTCCCAAGAAAACAATTTAAAGATTTTAGCTAAGCAGTTGAGAAAAAGTTTTAAAAATTAATTTAACATTACCATAGCATGTGGGAACTAGACGGTCAAGCATATAATCAAAGCGATATTCAATCAGTTGCAGATAGACTTGGTATTTCTTTTGATGAATATGTAAAAAAATTCAATCTTAAAAAATTAGATGATAGTATAGATATTATGGAAGAAATAGAGCCTACTACTTTTACTCTTTCTGATACCTTTAATCAACTTTCCACACAAAGTGTAGACGATAGCATATATAATATGGATGCTTCTGAAAGTAGTGAAAACATTAAAACATTATTAGATGGAAGTAATGTTATTTTTAATAGAGAAACTAGAAAACCTCAAACATTTGGTTACGGTGCAGGAGGACCCGTTGGATTTACTAATAAAGGAAAACTCTCTTATACAGGTTTAGACGGTAATTTAATAGAATCTGATTATTTAATTCTTGATACTGACGATGAAGAAGTAATAAAACGTAATAATGAAATTTTAAAAGATTTTGTATTAGAAAAAAGAAAATTATCTGCTGAAGAAGAAAAAGAATATAAAAAAAAGCAAGAGGGAAAACTTACAATTTTTGAAAACACAGTATTAAACAACCAAGAAGTTAGAGATGAAATAAATAAAAAAGAAGAAGAATATAATAATCCTGATTTATTTACTCCATATCAAGTAACTAAAGAGGTTTATGGACGAGCCAACACAGGTTATACATTTGAAGAAACTGTAAAACCTTATGAAGCAGAATTAATTGAAGCGCGTCGAAATCTTTTAAAATCTGAAAATACTAAAGGTTGGAATGAAGAAAAACTAAATGACCAAGTTGAAAAAACAGTAAGAGATCAATTAAAGTATCAATCACGTTTAGATATTAATTATAAAGCTACGCAAAAAGCTATTGAACAAAATCCATCTTTACAAGATGAATTATATGTAGGAAGTTTATTGTCTGAACAAAAAGAACTAAAAAAATTAAAAAAAGTTCAAGAACTTATTGAAGTTAATGCACCAATTTTTGAAAATGTTTATAATGCATATTCAAAATTTCTTGTTTTATTAAATGATGTTCAACCTTCTGATATTAGATCTACTAGACCATCTTTAACTCCTACACAATTAAAAGAACTACAAGACGAACTTGATTTATTAAATATTAATGTTGATCCTAATGATCCTAACACTGTTACCCTTAATAATGGTAAAGTTATTAGTCAATCACTTTTTGATGCTTGGAACATTGTAAATTCAAATTTAATAGGTGGTGCGGCAACTTATTCTCATTTAATGGAAGAAATGAATGAAGCGTCTGAAGATGCAGGTAGTTCTAAAATGGCTTTAATGGCTGCTAAAAAAAATTATAGTTTAGTTGAAAAAAATATAAACAAAACAGGACTAGGATTTTTAGATATGTTTGTTAGTATAGCTACTATAGCAGAAAAAGCGCGTTTGCAATTTACACCTGTAGGAATGCTACAAAGTTATGTTGTTGAACCTAAGTTAAAGGAACAAGGTACTATAGAAAGCACTTCATTAGATAAATTAAAAAAAGCACAAGTAGATTATACCATGTGGAGTAACAAATATAGAGAAGAATTTGTTGATGATGTTCCTTTTGAAGAAGCTTTTGATAGTCCTGGAAATTTTGGAAAATTTGCTGCCCAAGAAATTGCACAACAAATACCAATTATTACTGCTATTATGTTATCTGGAGGATCTGCTACTGCAGCTGCTACTATTGGTGTTAGCACTGCAGGACAAAAAATGATGGATATGCAAACAGAAATAGCTACAGGTAGAAAAGAATATACTGAAACGGAAATGTGGCTTAAGTCTTTAGGTTATGGTGCTGCAGAGGCTGGGTTTGCTTCTTTAACTACAATACCTATATTAAGACAAGCTAAACAAAGTTTGCTTACGTCAACTACTAAGTCGGTTGTTGATAATACTTTAAAAGGAATGGGTAATTGGTGGAAAGATAAAAGTTATTTAATATATGCGCCTTTTTTAGAATCATTAGGAGAAAGTGGTACTCAAATAACTCAAAATCTTATTGATGGAACAAACCCTTTATTAGGTGTAGATCACGCTGGTTTTAGTGGATTTTCTTTTGGTTTACTTTTTAGTGCCGTACCGTTTGCTCAAAGTGTTTATACTTCAGCTTTTACTGACTATAACATGCATCAAGGCTTAAGGAAATTACAAAAACAAAGAGCCGAATTACTTAGTAAATATAACAGGGCTAGCGTTAATAAACCATTATGGGCAGAGAGAATAGTAGATATAGATAAAAAAATTGAAGTTGAAGAAACAAATATTAAAAATAGTATAAATAATACTATTAGTGGTAGAGCTGCTCAGTCTTATATTAATCTTATACGTTATAAAGAAAATTTAAGAATTGAAGCAGACCAAATAAGAAACGATAATTCCTTAACTGTTGAAGAAAAAAGGAAGGAAATACAAGATCTTCAATTGGAGTTTGATGCTGTTGAAAATATTATGCAAACATATTTAAATCCAGATAATCAACCACTTATTAGAAATGAATTTCCTCTACTGGAAAAAGCTGTTAACAAGGATGGAACACCAGATGTTGAAGCAAGAGAGCGTTATAAGGATTTAATGAGAAAGGGTCGAAAAAAAGCAATGGAGAATCGAGGTCCTGAGTATAGACCTGACGAAAAAGAAATCAAAAGATTTGCTTATGATACTTATTTAGAAGAAGAAATTAGAGCGGAATATGAAAGAGCCAGAAACAATGAAGGTGTTAAATTTACAGTATTTGAAACAAAAAAAGAAGCATTAAACTTTATTAAAGGAAAAGAAAGTTGGTGGGAAAATAATCCTAAAAAAGCTCAAGAAGCTTATGATGGAATTGAAGGGGGCGCTGATGGATTTAATTTTGAAGGAGAAAAAATTATAGTTTTTGAAAATCAATTTGAAAATGAACGAAAAGGTATAGTTTTTCATGAAATAGGACACGATGTATTTTGGAATATTTTTGGAAAAAATTCTAAAGCTTTTGACGAAATAGCTGAACAATTATTAAAAACTGTACAAAATTCAGATTCTAAATTATATAAACAATGGATAGCTAATTTCCCTGAAATTAATCCAGATAATAAAGATACTTATAATAGTCAAGAAGTTATTATGAGGTTTATTGAATTAGCAGGGCGAGATAACTTTGTATTAAACGAAAAACGTAAAGGATTAGCTGGATTTTTTGGAGCAATGGTTCAAAGACAATTTCCCGAATCTTTTGATTTTAAAGGAGAAAATGATATAGTAAATTTTGTAGTAGGTTTAGCTAAAAAAATATCAGCTGGTACACTTAAAAAATCAGATATTGTTGCTGCTAGAAAATCTAAAATAATACCTAAAGAATCAAAAGTAGACATGGAAAAACAATATGATCTTGCTTTTTCTGTAAGTCCCAATACATTAAACCAATTAGCAAAGGAATACAAAGAAAATGTAGATACTATGTCTACAGAAAATCTTACTTCTTTTGTTAATCAATATAGAAATGTAGCTTTAAAAGCTTTAGGATTTGACCCTGCTAAAGGTACTATTACTAAAGCTGAAGCTATTAGTTTTGTAGATAAATATTTTCCTAACATTACTAGAGGATTTAAACCCACTGAATCTCAATTTAGTACATATTTAACTAATACTATATTAAAGAAAAGACAAGAATTCTATGAAAAAGAAATAGGTGATAAATCAAAAACAACAAGTGTTGATGATCCTAGAGCTAAACAAGTTATTGCAGATACTGAAACTGTACCTTTACAAAAAGATATAGCACCAACAATAGATCCATTAAGATTATTTACTGATACAGCTTTAAAAGATAAATTTATAAAAACAACTGAAAAAGCTTTAAAAGATCAAGATATAAATGCATTAAACTATAAAACATTAAAAACTTTAGATGAAGATGCTATAGCAGATCTTATTGGAATACCTGCTAAAAAAATATTTGATCCTACCGCTAATCTTAGTAAAGAAGAATTAACTAAAGCTTTAATGTTTATAAATAAAAATGCTTCAACTTTATTTAATTTATTGCCAAAAGCAAATACAGATTTAGCTAGAGTACCTTATTTAAATGATCCTAGTAAAACAACTTTAGTTGGTGGAGATCCAACCGGTATACCTAGATCAGTATTAAATTTATTTTATAACAAAGGAAAGAGAATAGGTAATAATTATCAATGGACTAAAAAACCTGGATTAACAGTAGATAAATTTAAAAAAGCACTAGGTATAGAAGGTAATGTTAAATCTCCTGATGTTAAAGTGAGAACAAACACTTCTCAAGCTGTAAAAGGTATATTAGAATTAACAGGTAGAGCATTAACTAATAAAGCTGTAAGAGATATTTTAACTAAACAAGGATTTACACCGAGTCAAGTTTTACCTATAGCTGAAGGTAAAAGTGATTTAATGTTTAGCCAAGCTAACACTGGTAAACAAAAGTTAACTTCTAAACAATTAGATTTTGTTAAAACTAAAAGCGCAAATATAATTACAACTATTTTTAATGCTGTTGAAACTTTAGATTATAATTTTCAAAATGCAACATTATTAGCTTTAACAGAAAACTTATCGGAAGTTAATATTCCAATAGAAGTATTAGAAAATTATGCTAAAAATTTATCTAAAATAGCTCCAAAATTTATAAAAAATTTAAAGAAAGATTTAGTAAAAAAAGGAGAATTTATAAATATAGCAGAAGAAGCTTTAGAATTATGGGCTGCAGATATTACTATTAAAAATGAATTAGGACTTGAAATAAATCCTGGTTTAGGGTTTGATAATATTGATCAATTAAAAACATTTAGAAAAATACAAAATGATTATCAACTAAATCAAATAAAAAAATTAGGAGATTTAGAAGGTATTATTCATATTATAAAATTTCTTAAAGATTTTAATACAAGTGCAGGAAGAATTGGGAAAGGAAGATATCAGGGTTATGCTGGTTCTTTAGATTGGATAAATACTCTTAATGAAACATTAGCTCCAAATAATATTAAAATAATATTTAGTGGTACTAAAAATATTAGAATAAAAAATGTAGAGTTTAATGGAAAAACAAAATTAAGCGATAAAGAGTTTAAAGAAAAAATTAAAAATTTTTCTCAAAAAAATAACTTACCTAAAAATATACTTATTAAAGAATATAAAGATAGAAAAAAAGAAGCTAACGATTCTTTTGATGCTATGATAGATTATCTTAATTATGTAAAGAAAAATGGAGATAAATATCAATTTGGTATGGCTTTAATGGCTCTTAAATCTAATATGAATGCTTTAGGAAAGCGAGTGGCTTATCCAAAATATTTTTATAAAGGTAAAGCAAAAGGAGAAATCAGATTTGAACACATGTATCCTTCTTTGGTTTTATCTAAAGATATGATTAAACATTTTTATGGTGAAGGTGTAGATTTAAAAGTGTTGAAAGAAAATCAAGTTGTTGCTATGATTCCAGTAGAAATGGATAAAAGAATAAATGTATTACATCAAGAGTCTATGCCTTCTTGGTGGAAACTTGAAATGGGTGTTTTACCTAGATATTATAATGCATTAAATAAAGGGTTTAAAGATATGTATGCGTTAGAATCTATAGGTGGAAGAGATAAAGGAAAAATATATGGAACAGAATTTTTAGCTTTAAATAATTCTATTTTAAAAGCTGCTCCTATTAATAATAAAATTTTACCTAAAAAAGATCAAGTTAAAGGAGAGTTAATTAATGATGTGGTATTAGATAAAATGGCAGAAGTTGATAATATTGAGAACGAAAAGCGTTTGGCATTTAGTAAATCACAAAATTTAAGTAATGACTTTAATAAGATAATAGAAAACAAAACTGGTATTGGCGCTGATAAAGTTTATTCAGATGTTAAAGCTCAAGTAGTTGGTGCAAATAAAGGAAAATTTAATTTCTTTGTTCCACCATCTGCTGAAGATTTTGTAGGGTTATTATATAAAACCTTAGGTAAAGGAAAACTTGGAGATGCTCAAATGGCTTGGTATAAGAAAAACTTATTAGATCCTTTTGCTACAGCAATGGATAACATATCAAGAGATAGAATAGCACTTATGAATGATTTTAAAGCTCTTAAAAAAGAATTAAAAATTGTTCCTAAAAATCTTAAGAAAAAATTACCAGGAGAACCTTTTACTCAAGAACAAGCAGTAAGAACTTATATTTGGAATAGACAAGGAATGTTACCAGAAGGTATGTCTAAAAAAGATTTAAAAGATCTAACTGATTTTGTAGAGAGTAAACCCGAATTAGTTACTTTTGCAAATCAATTAATTGCAATGCAAAAAGGAGATCAATATCCGGCCCCTAAATTTGGTTGGTTAGCTGGCAATATTACAACTGATTTAATTGATGGTATTAATACTATTAAAAGAGCTAAATATTTAGAACAATGGCAGTATAATGTAGATGAAATATTTACTAAAGCTAATTTAAACAAACTCGAAGCCGCTTATGGTAAAGGATATAGAGATGCTCTCGAAAATATATTAAAAAGAATGCGTACGGGTAGAAACAGAGAATTTACTTCTGATTCTTTAACAGGTAGAGTAACAGATTGGTTAACTAATTCTATTGGCGCAATAATGTTTTTTAATACAAGATCAGCGGTTCTTCAAACTATATCTGCTGTTAACTTTATAAATTTTAAAGACAACAATTTATTTGCTGCGGGTAAAGCGTTTGCAAATCAACCTCAATTTTGGAAAGATTTTCTTACACTTTTTAATAGTGATTTTTTAGTAGATAGAAGAAACGGATTAAGATTAAATGTTAATGAAACTGATATAGCTGATATGGCTAAAAAAGGTGGAGTAAGAGGAGTTATAAGTGAAATACTTCGAATAGGATTTTTACCTACGCAGTTAGCAGATAGTTTTGCTATAGCTTCAGGAGGTTCTACTTTTTATAGAAATAGAGTTAAAAAATATATAAAAGAAGGTACGTCTAAAGCAGAAGCAGAGAATCAAGCTTTTATAGATTTTAGAGAAATTGCAGAAGAAGCTCAACAATCAAGTAGACCAGATAGAATTAGTCAACAACAAGCTGGACCATTAGGACGCGTTATATTGGCTTTTGCTAATACTCCAATGCAATACACTAGATTAATTAAAAAAGCCGCTAGTGATCTTAGAAATGGCCGAGGAGACAGAGTAACAAATATGTCTAAAATACTTTACTATGGTTTTATACAAAATTTAATATTCAACGCTATGCAACAAGCGTTGTTTGCAATGGGTTTTGGAGATGAAGAAGAAGAAACAGAAAAAAGACAAGAAAAATATTATAATATAGTAAATTCTATGGCCGATAGTATATTAAGAGGCGCTGGTGTAGGAGGTGCTATATTTTCCGTGTTAAAAAACACAGCTATCAAATTAACTAAAGAAAGTCAGAAAAAATCACCTAAATTTCAAGATGTATTAGTTAAAGAAATAGCTCAACTTTCTCCTCCTATCTCTTCTAAACTAAGTAAATTAAAAGCGGCTGGTAGAACTTATGATTGGAATAAAAAAGAAATAAGAGAAAAAGGATTTTCATTAGATAATCCTGCATATTTAGCAGCAGGCCAAGTTATCGCTGCTACAACAAATATTCCTTTAGATAGAGCATTTAAAAAAATTGACAATATAAGAAAAGCAAGTAGTTCAGATTATGAAGCGTGGCAAAGAATAGCAATGCTCGCAGGATGGTCAGATTGGGAACTAGGAATTAAAAAATCTAAATCAAAACAAAAACCCAAAAAGAAAAAAGCAACAACAACCTGGAAACGATAATAAAAATGAAAATAGCAAACGGCGTAGCCAAAGAATTAAGACATTATGTAGGAGCGATTGGTATATTTCTATTGGTAATAGGTATACTAGTGTTCTTATCTTATAACGAAATACCAAATATGAATAAAGACGTAGTTGTATCTATAATAGGTATGATTGTAGGTTCTTTATCAGTGGTAATAATGACTGTCATCGGGAGAAATCCAGATGAAGTAAATGAACTTAAAAAACAAAATGAAGGTTTAACTTCTAAAGTAGATCATTTAGTAACTCAAAAAGATGAGCTTGAAAAAATGTTAATTAAAATACAAACTAACATGATTGATCAACTAACTCTATTAGGTGCAAACGCATTTGATACTCTTTATAGTAAAAATAAACAATGCACTTGTGGAGAAAATAATTGTAAATGTAAAGGTAAATAATATGAAAAAATTTATAGATAAACTACAAGCGGCGTGGAATGCGCTATTGTATAAATTAATGTTTAAAAAATACAAATAATGCAATACTTTAACATTACCGAGTTTGATTCACCCGATGAAATGGGTAGTGGAAGAAATATGAAGCAAGAAATGCTAGATAAAATAGATCTAGTACGATCTAAGTTTGACAGAGCAATCCACATAAATAGTGGTTATCGAACAAAAGAACATAATAAAAAGGTTGGGGGAAAAAAGAATTCCTCTCATCTTAAAGGTTTAGCAGTTGATATTCATTGTATAAACTCAAGAGACAGATATGATCTTCTTAATTGTTTATTAGATGTAGGATTTACTAGAATAGGTATAGGAAATACCTTTATACATGTAGATATGGATCCTGATAAAGATCCCGATGTAATGTGGACATATTAATAAAAGGGAACACGATAAAATGGGCTCCACACCCCAAAGTTCCTGTATTGAAGGGAGATCGAAAGGTCTCCCTTCTTTTATTATCCATCGCAGCTAACACAACCTGGGTCCATTGCATTAGCAGCAATATCACCTCGTAATACAGACTCAGTTCTCATATAATAAAGTGTTTTAACGCCTTTTTTCCAAGCATCTATATGAACTTTATTTATCCATTTAGGTGGAGCTTCTGCTGGAAAAGCTAAATTTAAACTAACTGATTGATCTATATATTGTTGTCGTATGCCAGCTTGATTTATTAATTCAAGTTGATTTATTTCTTTAAATGTTTTAAAAACGTCTTTAGCCGGTATGTCGTTAGCAAGAACCACAGAATCAAGTTCATCAATGGCTTGCACCGAACCACCATCCGCCAAAATTTTATCCCAAATTTCATTTGTATTTAATTTATGTTTTCTTAAAAGTTTAACTAGTGTAGGGTTTTTTCTAATAAAAGTTCCTTTAGCGGATTGTTCAGTAAATACATTAGCCGCCCATGGTTCAATACCTGGTGATACATTACCAGATAATTTAGAATTACTTACCGTTGGTGCTATAGCTCTTAAATGAGTGTGTCTCATTCCAGTACCTTTGCACCATAAAGGTTCTCCATAAATCTCAGCAAGTTCCATACTAGCTCTTTCTGATTCTATTTTTATTTGACTAAATATTCTCCTTGTTTCAAATTGAGCTAACAAACCTTCAAAAGGTAAACCTTTTTCTTGAAGATAAGTATGCCATCCTAAAACTCCTAAGCCTAATGCTCTACCTTTCTCTGCTGATCTTACAGAATTTTCAAAACCTTTTCTATATTTAGCTTTTTGAATAAACTCTTCTAATACTCCATCTAAAAACCATATTGAATCATATATAATGTTAGTATTTTTCCACTCTTCATATTTAGCTAAATTTAAACTAGATAAACAACAAACAAAACTATGAGACTCATCTGTATGTAAAACAATTTCACTACATATATTTGTCATGTGTACTTTTAAAGCATTATCTTTATATGCTGATGGATTTGCTTTATTGGTATTACCTTTAAATAAAATATAAGGTTCTCCCGTTGCTTTTCTTTTTTGTAATAACTTACTCCATTTATTTCTTGATACTGAATCACCGGCTTCAAGTCTTCTCATAAATTTATCTCCTACTACAGCACACTGATGTAAATTAAGTGATTGTCTATTTACATCACCTTTAGGTTCTCTTATTTCTAACCAATCTAAAAAATCTTTATGTTCTATATTTATATTAACTGATGCTGCTCCGCGTCTAACACTACCTTGATTTGTCGCAAGTATAGTAGAATCATAAATTTTACAAAATGGTACTACGCCATCTGATGTGCCATTACCAGTTATTTTAGCTCCTGCAGGACGAATCATATTAACACCAATACCCACTCCTCCTCCGTGTTTAGCCAGCATCATCATTTCTAAATTCTTTTGACCTATATCATTAATACTATCAGCTACATCAATCCCAAAACAGCTTATGGGTAAACCTCTATCTGTGCCAGTATTAGATAAAACTGGAGAAGCTAAACAAAGCCAACCATTCCAAATATATTCAAAAAACCTTTCTGATAATTCGGGTTTATATAAACGTTTTGCAACTGTTTTAGCTACTCTTTGATAAGCCTCACGAGGAGTTTCTGTAGGTAATAAATAACCTCCAGTTATAGTTTGTTTATATATATCGTTATTACCCCAAGTAGGATAATCTTCTCCTTTTACCCAATCGTTATTCCACATTATACTTCTAATTTTTTTTCTTTTTTATCTTTAACAATATCTTTATCTTTTAATTCTTTTATTACTTTATCCCATTCTTTTTCCCCCATAAAAGTTTTAAGTGTGGTTAAAGTACCTTGTGCTAAATTTTCTACATTACCTAGATCTTGTATTATTTTACGTAACACATTAGTAACTGCAGTCATTTGCTTATCTAATTTGTTAAATTTTTCTATTAATTTACTTTCTTTCATTGTAATATAGTTTTATTTAATATAATTGGTGAAGCATCTTTATTGTTTTTTACTTCAATATGAGTATCTTTTATAGATATTAAAACGGGTAAATTTTTAGATTTAGTTCTCATTATTTTACCTCGTGTCGTTGGTTCAAGTACTGTGTATTTTTTAACAAAATGTTTTTTATAATACTTTAAAGCGTATTCTTTTATTTTTTCTATATCATCCATTATATAATAAATAAATTAAGTAACCAATTGTTACATTTAAATTAACTAAAACTAAATTCCATTGTTTAGCAACCCATACTTGAGGTATACATACAATACCTCCAATAATATATGTAATTGCACCTATGTTTCCATATGGTAACAAATATGGACTGATCATTATAAAAGCGGTTCCAAAATATCCAAGTCTATTAGCTATTCTTTCTTTTGCACTAAGTCTTCTATCATGAACTAATAATCTTAAAAAAGATCTTTTCCATCTAAACTCACAACGTTTACACGTTTTCTTGTTTATGTGTTTAAACTTTGAATCTTTTTTTTGTTTACCGCAAATATTACACGCTCTCATTTACCAAATATCTTCAAAATCTTCACCCTCGTTAGCTTTCGAGTAATCAGTAGGACGAATAGCAAAAAAATCAGTATGAGTATGCCCCCCGGTAAGATGGTAGAACCAGTCAAGATTTTTTGCTGCGTTTTCGTCAAAATCAAAGTATTTCCGTTTGTTTGTGTAACCGAGTTCAATAATTTTTTCGTTGAGTCTTTTACGGATAAATTGTTTAAGGTCGTAAGCTTTAAGGTTTTCGATATCACCGAGCTCGAACATTTTATCAATGTACTTTTCTTCGGCTTTAAGCATTGTTTCTGCTGCATCAAATATATCTTTTTTAGATTTGTTTAACAACTTAGGATCTTCTTCACACATATGTCTGAAGAGTTGACATCCCATTTTAGAATGAAGAGATTCATCTCTTACACTCCATTTCATTTGTTGCCCTACTCCTTTTAAAAGATTTCTGAGTTGAAAACTATATAAAACAGCAAAGGCAGAATAAAGACTAACACCTTCAGCAAATGCGCTAAAGATGGCAATGCTTCTTGCAATTCCAGTGGTGTTATTTCCGTCATAACTAATTAAATTATCAAAGCGTTCCATTGTTGCCTTGTCTTGTAAGAACGCTTCAAAATTTTCCAAACCAAGAGTTTCATTTAAATATGAATAAGCTACTGCATGTATGGTTTCTTGCGACCCAAATATCATAGCCATTTGTTGTATCTCATGTTTTGGAAACCAAGATACTACTTTTTGTGTCCAATAATCTGATACTGCACATTCTGTCTGAGCAAAACCTAGTAAGATATTACCTACTAGGTTCTTCTCTTCTTTAGTTAATTTTTCATTCCAATCTTTAACATCGCTAGACATTGGTATTTCTGTATGAAGCCAAAATGCTTGTGCTTGTTTAAGCCAACCTTCATTATAATATTCTGGATATTCAAAAGGTTTGTAAGGAATTCTTTCATCAAATAAACCCATTATTTTCTAAACTTTTTTAATTCAAGTGTTTGATTTGTAATTTGTTTTTTAACTATATTTTTTATTTGATTTTTTTTACCATCAAATAAATATTGTCTATATGTTAATCTAATCTGAGGGTTGAATTGGTCTAACCCAGATACGTTTTTAGCATCAGATTCCATTATAGTTTTATTTATATGTCCATTGTTATTTAATGGAACATCATAAGTAGTTCTTGCTTCTAAAAACAATTGGCTTCCAGAACAAGAACATATTAAAGCTATTAAGCTTATATATAATAATTGTTTCATAATATTTAATTTAATTTAATCTTCAAAAACCTCTAGACAAACGTCTACAAAAGGGAGATACACAACGTGTTGTGTTGATCCTGTATGAGAATAACTTCTCATCCCTATTAAAATTCCCGGATAAAAACCTATTGTTAACTCCCAACTTTTATTATTCATTTTAATAACATTTTATATTAAATTTTTCTTGCATTTCAACAAGATCTCGATAAAATAAATACCCTTTTACTTCCATTCTCCATTTAACCCACTTGTCAATTTGACGTTCAGCATATTTTTGTCTTGCTAATTGTTTTTGGACTCTAATATCAGGCTTATTGTTGCGTCGCATTCTTTTTGATTTTGTGGTTTATACAAAGTTACTCCAGGTAAATGTTTAACTACATATCTTTTAAACATTTTCCATCGTAAAGGAAAACTTTCATTAGCTCTTCCTTTAGTTTCTATAATAAATCCTTTCCCTATAAAATCGGGTGTATATTTTATATTAAGAATTTTCTTACTTCCTCGGTTTTTATAATCACCTTTTCCGTTACCGCATCTTTCATATGCTTTATTCGGAAAATCAAAACCTTCAAATATTTCGTAAGTTTGTCCTTCATATACTGCTTGTATTTTAGCTTTTTTTAAAGCTATATACATATATTTCTCAAGTCCAGATGAAAATGTAATACCGTCATGATTTATTTTTTTTGATACTACAGGTCCTTTCTTTTTTCTTCTAAACCGTTTCATAGTTTACATGAAGTTGATTTAACATACATTCTTCAACCTCGTCTTGGAGACATCTTTTAGCAGCTTCTATATACAAGAGAGTATCCATTATTTCTTCTTGCACATCATTAAGAAACCGACTTAAATCTTTTTTTTGTCCTTCGATTTCTTCCATCATAGTTGCACCATATTTCTTTTGGCCAACTAAACTACGTTCATCCATTTTCTTTAAAACAGATAAAACTATTTGATCTTTAGTATTAATTTTCATCTTTTACAAATGTTCCGTTAATCATTCTACCTGTACGTCCTTTAATTTCATTATATGCAGAACTAATACAAGTCTCTATATGTGTTCCTCTTTGATGTGCTAAGTTTGTTAATACAACAACTATATCTCCTATAGCATCTATAACTTCTGTTTGATCATCTTTTAATAAAGCTTTAGCTAATTCTCCACACTCTTCTTGAAGTTTTATATATTGAATTCTTGCATTACCTGTTTTATATAACCCTCTTTCTTCAGCCCAATCTCTTATTTGCTGAAACATTTTTAAAGGTTTTTTACTACACTTAACATTTTCTTTTTTAACACAGTTTTCATAAAAAGCTTTGTTGTATACATAAGATCTATTCTGGTTATACATAGATACGTGCACATTAGACATAATCCATTTAATATTATTATCTGTTAGTTTGAATGTACCAAACTGAGTTTCCCAAATCATTCCGTTGTGTTTAACAAGGGCTTCTTCCAATTCATTTACTGGATATGGGAAAGTAGAAGTTTGCTCTGTTGCGTTTATGTTCATATCATTTGATTTTTTATATAATTCATTGTACTTACGTCTATCTACTTTATAGCCATAAGACTTTTGAAGTTCTATCTCTCGATCAGATATATAATTAATATCTTTACTTGATTCTAGAACTTCGTACTCTCCTTCTTTATACCCTTGTATAAGTGTAACTCTTGTATTAAGATTACTTGTAACACCTATTTTTTTACCAGGTATGTGATATAAATAATACATATTTATTTTATTTAATTTTATTGTTATACAAATGGAAATTATGTGCAAAATGATAATAATTTCCAAGTTCAATAGATAGCCTCTCTGCAATCATTTTTTGTAACATAACAAAACAATACTGATCATTACAAAAGCCATACCAGAGATCATTAGATCTCATCATAACAGCCATATTTAGTTTATTATTTACGATAGTAAACTGTATTGCATAAGTACAAGGAGTATCTTTAGCATAAGTGTTAATTTCTTTTCCATCATAAATAGATATTGCAGCGTGTCTTGTATCTTTTACATCTTTTAATTTGGCTACAACATAATCTATTTGATGATTTCTGTTCCATTGCCACCCGTAATTAGACCTACACTTTCTTTCTGAATCAGCCATTTTATCCCATATTGGAGGAACTTTACCATATATTTCTCCTAATTTTTCTACACTAGGATCTCCTGATAAATACCATTGCCATTCTGCTTCCGCATAATCTATATTCCAATTTCTATTTGGATGCGTTATATTAACTTGTAAAGGATTATCTAAATAAAACCCTACATTAAATAAAGCTTTTGTATCTCCAAAATCTATACCATATTTTTTAATATGAAAATAGAAATATTTAAAAGCTTCGTTAGCATTTTTAAAATTATTTTTCACGTTTGTCATAATAATATTTACACATTTGATAGTAAGAATAAGAAAAATTATCTTTAGTATATATATTAGGGGACAAATGAGGAGTTTCACCTTTTTTATATTCCCCAATATTAATACCTATTTTCCACACACCTATTTCTCCACTAACTGGTACAGGAAATAGTCTTATATCATTGTCTGTACAATAAATATACCATTTTCTTTCGTCTGAATTAGGTATGTAATTAGGTATAGGATTGGTTTTCTTTTTTCTGTTTTTTATTCCCATGGCATAATATCATTTATTACTTGTTGATCTTCTTGTGGAATAAAACATCCAGATTTAGGTTCCCATTTAAAATGAGCTTCAGCACCATTTTCACCTAAGTTTTGAAATTTAACTTTCAATACTTTCGCTTTTACTGTTTTAGCCTCGTAATCTCTATGAACTAAAATCCCGTGATAAGAAGCATCATACCATTCTCCACCGCCTTTTATATTATACATATTAGGTTCTTCAATTTTACCATCTTTATCTTTATACATTTTAGTTGGATGAGCAACAATAAAAACTAATACATCAAATTTCTTAGCAAATGTTTCTATTTTTGTTAGATATTCCATTGTATATCTATTAACATCATCCGTATTAGAATCTATATCTCTAATCTTATTAAAAGGATCTATAACTAAACATTTAATTCCTTTACGTTTAACAAGTTCAGCTCCTTTTCTTAATATAGATTCAAGAGTATATCTTTCCATATCTATAAAAAAGAAATTGTCATTCACATGCTCTGCTACTTCGTTCCATTTTTTACTATTAATATCTCCCGGTGTAGGCATTCCTTGCCATACCTTTCTCATTAATTTATGAGCATGAAGATATGTAGGTTGATTCTCAGGTGATGCAAAAGCTGTTTTCCATTTATAATTTAAATTGTACCCGATAACCATTTGATCAACAAAATCAGATTTACCACTAGATGGTATACCAGTAACAGTAATAAACTGACCAGTATAGGTGCTAAAGATACGATCAAAATTCGCCAAACCCACTTGGTAACCTGGTTTGAAACCATGTTTAACAAAGTCTGTAACCTCTCCTTCAATGTCTTTAAACGTTGTAACATTTTCCAGAGGGACTGGTTTTGCTTTTGTAATTTGCTGGATAAGGTTTTCTTTTCCATGTTTTAATAAATATTCGTTTGCATCTTTACAGTCTTCAAAATCTACAGTAAAACAAACTTCAGCTCCAAGGCGTCTTATCAGTTCTTGTTGTAAGGCTTGGCCAGGTTCATCATTATCGACTGCTAAGATTATTTTATCTTTATCTTCAAAATAATCTATACAATTATCTAAATAATCTAAATTATTTGAATTAAGAGTTGCACCATTTGGTACTGATATAACATTAGGTAATCCAGCTTCATGAAAACTTAATGCATCCATTTCGCCTTCAACAATTATACAAGTATCATAACCTATAATACTATTAATGTTATAAAATATTTTTTCAGCACCCTTATATAATTTAAAGTTCTTCTTACCATCTCGATACTTAATATTAATCAAAGTATCACCCATCATGTAATTGAACTTTATCGTATTCTCGGATTTACCGGTTTGTGGCATAAATTCTGGACCTTCAGATACTTTTAAATCTTTTAAAGTCTTTTCAGATACACCTCTTGTATTAAACCATTGTACAACCTTTGAACCTGGTTCTGCTAAATACATTTTAGGTTCTTCAGTAGGTTTTAAATAAACCTTTTCGCTATTACCTTTACGTTGGTAAGTATGTAATTGAAAAGTTGTGTTACAGTTATGACAAGTACCGAGACCCCGTTCCCAATCATATGAAGCACATTTAAGCTTTTGATTTTTAGGTTGTCTAGAAGAGGAACACAAAGGACAAGTCCCTTGTGTTTTTCCTTCCTCTAAACTATATTGATTGAAATTATCAATCAAGAATCCATTGATCTCTGTTGTCTGCATATATATATTATCTGCGAATTTTCGTATTTAGTTTGTATTAAAATGGTAAGTCAGTTTCTTCTGCTGGTGCTGCTTTAGGCATTGCTTTAGGTTGATCCATTCTTGGTGCTGCTTCTACATTTTGACCATTAGTCCAAACGACTCTAGCATTACCAAGATATACTTTACCTACTTTAGCTTCTCTTTCTTCTTTAGTTTGTTCTACAATCACAGGACCATTATTACCAAACTGATCTACTTCATCATTTAAAGTTATACTAATAGGTAAATACTTACCTTTAGCTCCTACAATGATTTTATCCTTAGGGATATTATTTAAATTAATACTTGTTTTTAATATTGATGCCATTATGCTACTGTTGTATTTAAGTTAGTAAAGAGTTCACGTAAATCCATAGTAGTTACGTTAGTATCTTTTAATCTACGTCTAAAGTTATCTGCTACTTTAGAATAAGGATGATATCCATCCACTGTATTTGTGTTTCTATAAAATTGTGATACAGGAAATCTTAATCCTGTCATTGTACAAGTTTTTGTACGTCTATTTACTCTTGCCATATTATAAAATTTCAGTTTTAAAAAATTGTTTAGGATCGAATTCTGGTGATTTAAAAAATAATTTGTATTGAGCTACAGCTTCTTTTACTTTCTCACGACCCCTATCATAGAAAGCATCTGAGCATTCACAAATTTTTATTTGATGAGTTGTTTTATCTATAGTTATAAATATCATCTCATATCCAAATAATTTACTATAAATAAACGCTTGACTGTCATAATTATAACGAGAAGCACTATATTTAAAATTATCTATATCTGAGGTGGTTTTTAAATCTACAATAACTCTTTCATCATGATTTATTATATCAGCTTTACCTTTCCATAGTTCACCTTCTATTTCGGAAATGCCTGGAATTTCATATTCTATTTTTTTACCTCGAATTAGATCTTTACAAACATTATTAGCTAAAACAGTATCAACCATAAGTTCTATTTGATCTACTTCTTGTTGTAATAAACATAATTCTCCGTCTGATATCTCTTTATACGTTTTTGTATTTCTTGTATTAGACTTTATAATTTTAAACTTTTTAAGTTTGTCTGGTTCAAGAATGGCGGTATGAAAATAACCGCCAATCAAAAACGCAGGTGTCTGTTTACTAGGTGTGTGTAACGCTAAAGGGTTTTTTAATAAAGTAGAAATATCAGAATTACTAAGATATTGTTGACCAAATTCTCCGTAATAATCTTCATCATTTTCTAACTTTTTTAAAATCTCTTTTTTTGTCATTTAGAGTGTTGTTAATTCCTTTTCAACTTCTTTAGTTAAAGAGTACTTAGCTTTAATTGCATCTATTTTTCCTCCTGATTTAATAAACTGTTTAGCTTTTGCTACTTGATCTGCGCTCATTGCGGTTTTATGATCGTTTACAGCATCACTATCTTGTGTATCATCAATTAGAAATAAATTACCTAAAGCATATTTCTTCCCATAACTCGATGCTGACCCAAATTGTTGAGGTGTTTGCATACCTTTCTGTAATAGATCTACTCCTACTAAAGCTGTTGCTTGAATAGAATTTTCTCCATCAGAAATAGTAGCCATACTTTCAATTACAGGCATAGGTTCACTAGCTATTAAATTTTCATTTAATACCACTGTAACTCCTAATTCTAATAAAAAGGGTTTTGTTGCTTCGAGAATGTCTTCGGCTGAGCGGAAGTAATATTTGCCGAATGAATTAAATCTACTTTTTTTCGATTTAAATTTAGTCTGAATAGTTGCTAACTTGTCGTTGATATTCATAGGTATTTAGGGTTTGTCTATTAATATAATTACATATAAATTTTAAGATTTACTACCTGTAAGTTACAGATAATCAATCACTTGCGAGTGATCTACATTTTCTATTAATTTTCTTACAGCTTGTTTTTTCAGCTCTGAAACACGCACATAACTACTAGGTCCTTTAATTCCAATTTTAGGCGCTATATCTTTAGCAGAATGTTTATCACAATCAAGTCCATAAGATAATCTTAATACTTCGTATTCACTTTCATTTAAATATTTTCTCATTAAACCTTTTAAATAAGTATTTAACAATCCAATATTATAAGGTTCAGAATCATCTGGTATTTGATATAACAATTCTTCATCTTGAGTTTGTAATTTAGCATCAATACTCAAAAATATAGAATTAAAAAACATTTCTACCATTTTCTTATCCTTAGGGTTCTTACGTATTTCGTTCATTTTATGTTCAGGTATACGTATATTACCTCTATTAGTGTCTATAGCTCTTCTTATTGCTCCTTTAATTCTTTTAAAAAAGAAAGATTTTAAAGTTTTCTCTTTATCTTTTGAATCCTTCAACATAGTATAATCTAATTTATCTACAGCTTTAGTTAATCCAGCAGATCCTTCTTGGATAAAATCTAAAACACTCATAACTCCAGCCGCTTGCTGAGAAGTAGAGAATTTTCTAGCTATATTTTCTACTAATGGTAAAAATTTAACTATTAATTCATTACGATCATAATCTAATAAATCCTTTTTAATTGGTTGAGAATTTTTTAAATCTTCTTTATACTTAATATAATTTGATATATTATATTTTTTCATAACATTTTATTTAATTGATCTTTTTCTTGTTTTAATTGATTTCCCATTGTTCTGTAAACTGTTCTTGTAGAACATTTTAAAGACTTAGCAATTTTATTCATTGTAATTTTCTTACCGAGGTCATTTATATCTAACATGCATTGATAAATATCTTCTTCATAAATAGTTTTACTTCTTCCTACCAATTGTCCTACTATTTTAAGTTTATCTTCTGTACTTAAATTAGTTTGTTGATTAAATATTACTTTTCTTTTTCTATTAACTGGAGGTTTATCTAATTCATCATCTAATTTATCAAGCATATTTATTAAATATTTTTCTTTAATATTAAATGTAATAAAATTATTTTGCTTATTTGTTATAAAATATGCTATATCTTTAAATTTATGATCTTCTAAATCAGGATTTAAGTATCTTAGGACTAACAAATGCCATTTTAATGATTTAAAACTACTTATTTTAGCTTTACTTTTAAATAATTCATAACATTCGAAAGTCCCATATTTATAATACTTTCCCCAATGATAAACTTGTGTTGGTATATCATTTATTGGATCTCTATTGTATATAATTCTATTTCGATTTAAATAATCGATCCGTCTTTGTGACATTAGCTTGTTATTCTATTATATATTATTACCTATTGTCATTATCTCAGCGTGGGCTGAGTTTCAAATTTTCTTAATTTATCTGAATATTTAATTATTAATTCTGCTTTATGATCTAGTTTTTTTACATTAATCTTCTTATCCTTAGCCTTACATGTTAAAACATAATTTGTTATATCAGTCCTTAAATCATAAATAGAGTCCCATAAATAATCTTTATGAGATCTTTTTCGTGCTTTTGGCATATTTTTTATTCCGAACATCTTTTTTAGTTTTACGTTTAGCGTTAATACCGAATGCATTAACTTGAATCATGTGTTTATATAATTTAATTCTACTCATCGCTTAAATATTTTTGATATAATATAAATGTAATTATTTTTAATATTGTTCCAAGCATTATACCCATCATCATTTGTATCTTTGTTGTTCCAATAGCATAAAACATATATACTATAAAACCATCAAATAATAACATACATGTTACAGGTATAATGATTACTTTTTTTATCCAGTCTCCTACTAAGGCTACCATATAACCGCTTAAAGCCATAATAAGAGACATAAAGAAGGGTATTATTAAATCTAATAAACTACTCATAATTTCTTATACATTTAAATAGAGGATGTCTATATGATCCAGATGGAGTCTTTTGGAAATATGTAAAGGTAGCGGTTTTACCAATATACCAATCTGCTATATCATACATTTTTTCCATTATTTTATAATCATCCATAATAGGCATCCCAAAAGTGATCCCATTACTATCAATAGCCAAGAATTTTCCAATTGTCCCAGTTCTTTTCCCTTGACCTTCAACCCATCCTGTAATTTTTGCTTCAGAATCTTGAAAGTCTTTAAATTTTTGTAAGTTATAACTTCTTTTTTGTTCATAGGGTTTATTTAGTCTTATTATACTACCTTCATAACCTTGTTTTAGGAAATCTTCATGCCAAAGTTTAGCCGATTCAATTATCGACACATCATGAGTTGGTACCTCAACTATATGTCTTGATTTTAATTCATTAATTTTACTTTTAATATTTTCATTTCTTATTTTAAAAGGATAATTATGAATATCAGAATAATAATCGTACCAATGAAACTGAATATAACGAGTTGCCTCATCTATTTCTTGAGCATTGGGCTTTTGTTTTCTCACAAGGGATATAATTTTATTGAAATTATCTTTAAATTGGTGATTATATAATTCACCATCAACCACAAGATCTGGGTTGGTTTTAAATAAAGGTTTAAATGCATCTTTAATATGATCTACAGTTTTAAACTCTTTATGATTACGGCTGAAAGCACCGTCTTTTGTTATATAGCATCTAACCCCATCAAGTTTTGGTTGAATAAAAGAATCTGTATTAAATTCTTTTTTACCATAAGGGTGAGCTAGCATTACTTTAAAGTCACTCATTTTTTGTATTTTTTATTAATTATTTCTATTTTTCTTTTAATAATAGCGGCTTTTTCATACTGTTCTTGTTGTTCATAACGTGACAAAAGACTATTAAGCCGTTTTAATTCAATTTCTATAACCTCTGATTCACTAGGTCTATAAACCTCTAATGTTTCATGGTTATCATAGTATTCCGTAAAAGCTTTTAATACTTTATCAGCTATTTTTCTTGCTAATATATCTAATTCTTTTTCTGTCATTAATAAATATTTAATTTTCTAGGATTTTCTAAAAAATAAGAAATATCAGATTGTCTTTCTTCTAACACTTCTATTCTTTCTATTAATTCTTTTATTTTATTATTTATATCTATATTATCCATTCTAAACCGTATTTAGTTTGTGATCTTTTATTTCATACTTTTTAATTAATTCATCAGGTGTACCTACAAACATAACGTATTTATTATATACATCATAAATAGATATGTAAGTTGGTTCACCTTCTTTAGGATAAAGAGTGTAAATATATTCTTCCCAGTGATCTCCTAACTCACCATTACACTCATGTAGATAAGTATATCCTACATCTTTTTTAAATTCCTGCACTATCTGAGCTGCTAAACAACCCGGACCATTAGCATATTTACCTATTTTAACTGAACCTGAAATACCATTTATTATTTTAATTGGTTTTACAAACTCAGCTAATTTAACACCTACATAAGATGGATAACCATCATATTGTTGGTACATATTTATTATCGACTTCTTG
>Ga0310344_10000268_pt1 | contig 42672 bp, 38 predicted proteins | sample HC15DNA20200_MG_FD_203801 | JGI IMG/M metagenome (GOLD analysis project Ga0310344, IMG submission 203801) | Marine microbial communities from station ALOHA, North Pacific Subtropical Gyre - HC15-DNA-20-200_MG | ecosystem: Environmental > Aquatic > Marine > Oceanic | place: Pacific Ocean: North...
CCGACTCCAGGGAGCGCGACAAGCGCTTCGCGATCGGCTGGCACTTCGCCGCCGTGGTCGGCCACAAGCCCACGAGCCATCCCTGCGAGGGAACGCGCCTTAGAGCGGAAGAATCCGGTCGGCTTAAGTTGCGGCGCTAGCTCCTCGGGCGTCGCCCTGGCTAGCGCCGCGGGGTCAGGATAGCGAGCAAAGAGCGCAGGGGTCACCTGGTTAACCCGCTCGTCGGTGCATTGGGCGGAGAGGATCGTGGCCGCGAGCAGCTCGTATGCGTTCGTGTAATGGAGCTCCGTGTCCGCATCCGGATGCTGGACCTCAAGCCGTCGAAGGATGCGGCGCGTGGCCGTGCGGTCGTGATTTGGGGTGGAAACGGGAGCGACTTCCCTCGGCATCCGGTCATGCTACCAGCCTCCACACCGCACTATCTCCCGCGCAGCGGTCAATGCACGTCCTTGCCCCAGCCTCCCTCGCCCGGCCCCCCCTCGGTACAGGCGCGCAGATGCTCCTGTAGGGCGTTGATCAGGTTCGGCACAAACGCCATCGGAACGACCACGCGCTGGCGCACCGGAGCCTTGAGCACCCGCTGCTCGCCTGCCTCACGTACCGCCTGCTCGGTTGGGGGCAGCACCTCGCAGAAAGTCAAAGTGAAATCGAAGGGGGTATGGGAAATCGCGCAGAAGTTCGAGTAGGTCCTCTGGACGTCCGACGACTCGTCGGGAACGATGGTGAAGTTGATCTGCTGTCGCTCGCTCATCGGTAGTGACCTTTGTCTGGTATGAGGTACGGTCGCCGGCGCTCAGCCGACGCTGGATATGGTATCCGCAGGCAGGGGGAGTTCCGGGGGTATTCAACGAACCGCTGAGCGGTCCTCCAACGCAGGACTGCGATTTGGAACGACGCTCATAGAAGAACTAGTACCGACGCATCACGCCTACGACGACACCTTGCACCTGCACAGTGTCGGCAGGAACAACGATCGGCTGGAGCCGCTCATTTGCTGGCTGCAACCGCACGTGCCCCTTCTCGCGATAGAACTTCTTGAGCGTCACGTCGGTCCTGTCTAGGAGGGCGATCACCATCTCGCCGTTGTGGGCGGTCTGTCGATCTTCAACGACCACGAGATCGCCATCCCGGATCTGCTCCTCAATCATCGAGTCGCCACGGACACGCAGGGCGTAGGTGTCTCGTGTTCCGGCGAGATCCTCTGGCACGGAGACGGTCTCGGCGCTCACGACCGCCTCAATCGGCGCCCCCGCCGCCACATAGCCCAGCAGTGGCAGGTCAAGCGCGCGTGCCCCCATCACGCTCGGCACCAGTTCCACCGAGCGGCTGCGGTTCCAGGCCCGCCTGATGAATCCCTTGTCCTGGAGATTAGTCAGGTGCTTGTGGACCGTCGCGAGCGACGAGAGGCCGAAGCGACGCCCGATTTCCTCTAGGCTCGGGGCGTATCCCCGCTCGCCTATGAACTCGTGAAGGTAGTCCAGGATCTCGCGCTGGCGCTTGGTTAGTGGCTGCATCCGATCCTCGAGGGCAAGGCCCGCACTCTGGCGGCGCGGGCAGAACAGTCGTCGCGGGAATAATACGCAAACAAAAAGCGAACATCAACTTGAACCCAACCAGATAACATTCGCCGGATGCCGCGCCTCACACTGAATCCGCTTCCCGCCGCTGCCGGTAGGGTCGATGCGGTGGGGTTCGGGCTAAACACGGTCGACCTGCTAGCGGTCGTGGGCGCCTATCCTGCGCCCGATACCAAGCAACCGTTGCAAGAACTAGTGGAACGACCGGGTGGACAGGCAGCAACGGCGATAACCGCATGTGCGCGCCTCGGCTGGAGCGCACGTTACGTGGGACGCTTCGGCAACGACAGGCATGCCACGCTCGCCCGCACCACGCTCGAAGCCGACGGTGTCGACCTGGATGGTTGCGAGGTCCTCGAAGTGCCCCATCCGATCTCGCTGATTCTGGTGGACGACCAGGGCCGGCGGACGGTCCTCTGGCAGCGAACGCCCGCCCTCAACTTCGCGCCCGAGGAGGTAGATGCAGATTTGATCACCTCGGGCCGGGTCCTGCTGGTCGACTGTCACCAGACTGTCGCGGCAACACGCGCAGCAGCTCTGGCTCGCAGCGCCGGGATCCCAACAGTGGTGGATGCCGAAAAGGTCCGCCCACGGATCGAGGACCTGCTCACGCAGATCGACGTAATCATCACCGCGCGCACCTTTCCGGAGGCATACACGGGTGCGTCGGGTCTTGGCGCCGCTCTCGAGGAACTGGCTGACCGTTTTCGACCCGCACTGGTCTGCGCGACCCTGGGCGATGAGGGGAGCCTCTGCCTTATCCAGGGACAGGAGCTCCACACTCCAGGATTCAAGGTGCCAGTCGTCGACTCCACCGGGGCCGGCGATGCCTTTAGGGGTGGCTTCATCGCCGGTTGGCTCGCCGCGGGGAACCATGCCCCAGTCGAGCGGATCCTTACCTATGCGAATGCGGTTGCGGCCCTGAAGTGCCGAGCTCTTGGAGCCCGAACCGCACTCCCCTCGAGAGCTGTGGTCGAAAGCCTCCTAAACGAGACCGGCCGGTAATTGGGTTCCCACCAGCGGATCCGGCATCGTTGCTTCGAGCGATGAATCGAACGTCGCAAGCTCGGCTTCGTACTACCGATGCACGGCACCGACGGCGAGAAGGGCACCGATTGGCCGCGTTCGTCGAACCCTCGACGTCCCGCTCGTTCTAGCCAGCGCTGGTTCACGGCTACCGTATACTGGAGCTATGCGCGGCGGTCGCGCCCTTCCCCAGCCTGTAGGTTGCCCGAGTTCCCTCGGGGCAGCTTTGCTGCTCGTGTTGCTCAGCGTGCCCGGTGCAGCGCAGCCTTCGGATCTGGCCCAGGTGGCCGCCGGTGTTCGTCTGGAAGCTAAGCTCACGAAGATCTTGGACTTCTCCCAAGCCAGAGGCCTGGAACCCAGGCTGACAGTCCTCGAGGAAGACGAAATCAACGCCTATCTAGGCCAGCAGGGCGTACCGCTCTTACCTGAAGGCCTCACGCAGCCGGAGTTGACCATCGGCGATAACGGTCAAGTCGAAGCCGCTGTTGTGGTCGATCTGGACCGTATTCGGGAATCGCGCGCGCGAAACTGGCTAGACCCGCTGCAGTATCTCGGCGGACTCTTACCGATAACAGCGAGCGGTCGGATTCGCTCAGCCGACGGGCTGGCGCATCTCGAGATCGAGGATGTCGCGATCGATGGGGTTTCGGTGCCGATCTCGGTGCTCCAGGAGCTGGTCCAGCACTATACGCGCACCCCCGATCAACCCAACGGCACGCGGATCGACGAGCCGCTCCCGTTGCCCTACGGGATCGTCGGGCTGCGACTGGCCCCCGGACGCGCAGTTATCGTGCAGTGACCGAAGCGTCTCAGCCCGTCCCACCGCTTGAGCGAGCGCTCCGTTTCCTTAAGGGCGTCGGCCCCCGACGTGCGCAGGAACTGGCCCGTGCCGGGCTTACGACCGTCGACGACCTCCTGCATCGGTTTCCGATGCGGTACGAGGATCGCAGTCGACGGCAGAGTTCGGCCGAGCTCCAACCTGACGCGATGGCGGCTGTGAGCGGAGAAGTCGTCAGCTGTTCTCTCCGGCGCACCAGACGGCGCGGGTTCAGTCTGTTCGAGATGCTGGTCCGGGACGAGGCCGGGATCTTTCGGGTCGTCTTCATGAACCAGCCGTTCCTCGAAGACGTCTTCGTCGCCGGCCAGCTTGTGGCCCTGTTCGGTAAGGTCGAATGGCGCACGCCGGGCGGACTCCAGCTCGTCAATCCGCAGTATGAGGTACTCAGCGACGATGCAGAAGACGGCGAGACCTCGGCCGAGGACGGTCTACATACCGGCCGCATCGTCCCGGTCTACGAGCGCGTAGGCTCCATGGGCACGAAGCTATTGCGGCGTCTGGTGGCACAGCTGCTGTCGGAGCTGCCAGCGGAGCTCGAGGATGTTCTCCCAGCGACGATCAGGGCTCGCTATCGGCTCCCATCACGCCGGACGGCCCTGCTCCAGGCCCACTTCCCTCCGAGCGAGACACCGCTAGAGGAGGTCAATGGGTTTCGTTCCATCGCGCAGACTCGCCTAATCTTCGAGGAGCTGTTTCTTTTTCAGCTGGGACTTGGCCGACGGCGCCAACTCCGGGACGCCGACACCAAACCACACGTGATCACCATCGACGACCGTATCAGGGACTCGGCTCGAGCTGTGCTGCCGTTCGCTCTGACAAACAGTCAAAAACAGGCCCTGCGGGCAATCGTGGACGACCTGCGCAGACCTTCGCCGATGAACCGCCTCCTCCAGGGTGACGTCGGCTGCGGTAAGACGATTGTGGCGCTCCTTGCGGCACTTGTCGCCATGGAGAACGACCTGCAGGTAGCATTCATGGCGCCCACCGAGTTACTAGCCGAGCAGCACTTCCTGACGATCCGGCGCCTCCTGATGTCGTCCCGCTTCACAGTGGCCTCGCTAACCGGCGGCGGACGCGCCGCAAAGCGACGCAGCACAATTGCGGCGATTGAATCGGGAGTTGTGGATCTCGTCGTGGGCACGCACGCCCTCGTGCAAGAGACGGTCCGCTTCAAGCGGCTCGGGCTCTGCGTGATCGATGAGCAGCACCGGTTCGGCGTGCTGCAGCGCGCAACCTTGCGGGAGAAGGGACATCAGCCGGACGTGCTGGTGATGACCGCAACCCCAATTCCGCGAACGCTCGCACTGACAGCATATGGCGATCTCGACGTGTCTACGATTCGAGAGCTACCGCCTGGCCGACGACCGATCAAGACGAAGCTGGTGCCTGAGTCGCGGCGGGACGACGTCTACTCATTTGTCCAGCGACGATTAAAGGAAGGCCGACAGGCCTACGTGGTCTATCCGCTGGTGGAGGAGTCCGAGAGGAGCGACCTAAAAGCGGCCACCGGGATGGCGGAGACGCTCGCCTCTTTGATGCCCGGCCATGAGGTAGGTCTGGTTCACGGACGGATGCCGGCCGACGAACGTGACCGGATCATGCGAGCGTTTGCCGCGGGCTCAATCCATTTACTCGTGGCGACGACCGTGATCGAGGTGGGCGTCGACGTGCCGAACGCCAACGTCATGGTGATCGAGCACGCGGAGCGGTTCGGGCTCGCGCAACTGCATCAACTGAGGGGACGGGTGGGTCGCGGCCGGCACCAGTCCTATTGCCGCTTGATCTACCAGCGTCCGCTAGGCGAAACGGCCAGGGCGCGCCTGAAAGCGGTCGCCGCTACCGCCGACGGGTTCGAGATTGCGGAAACCGACCTCCAGCTTCGGGGACCGGGGGAAATGCTTGGCACCCGGCAGTCTGGCGTCCCCACCCTGCGGGTCGCGAACCTGCTCCGAGATCATACCCTGATGGATACAGCTCGAAAGGAGGCGATGCGCGTCCTCCAGGACGGAGCGATGACCGAACAGCTACTGAGACACTTGGACGATGGGTGGACCGTCCGATTCGGCTTTGCCGAGGTCGGATGAGGGACGACTCCGCATGCGAGTAATCGCCGGCCAGTTCAAGCGGCGCACCCTGCTATCGCCCTCGTGGAAGGGACTTCGGCCGACGTCGGACCGGCTGCGTGAGAGCCTCTTCGCCATCGTCGGTGAGGAAGTCGTAGGGGCGCGTGTCCTCGACGGGTGCGCGGGCAGCGGCGCGCTGGGGATTGAAGCACTCAGCCGAGGCGCCGCCGAGGTCGTGTTCGTCGAGCGTGATGCCCGCGCAATTGCTCTCATCTGCAGAAACCTGGCGCTGTGTGACGCGGAGCTTCGGGCAGTGGTAATGCGGGGTAGCCTGCCCCAGGTCCTAGACCAGAGGCGGTCGGCGCCATTCGACCTCATTCTGCTAGACCCGCCCTACGGGGCGTCCGACATCGATGAGATACTGACCGGGGCCGCGTCGCACCTAGCCCCGAGCGGGGCCATCATCCTGGAGCGCTCTCGACGGACGCCGGTGACGGTCCCGCAGGCGCTAGTCTCGACGCGGCAAGTTCGCACCGGTAGCAGCGCGCTCGAGTGGTTCGAGCGCGTAGCGGTCGAGGACGAGAACAGAGGGCCATGACCAAGAATAGAAACGAACGGATCGCGGTCTATCCTGGAACGTTTGACCCGCTGACCAACGGGCACGTCGATATCATCCGGCGGGGCGTCGGGCTCTTTGACCGGATCGTCGTCGCGATCCTAGTGAACCCCGAGAAGTCGCCCCTGTTCACGACCGAGGAGCGTGGGAACATGGCCCGTGAAGTGTTTGCCGACGAACCACGCGTCGAGGTGGACCTATTCGAAGGACTGTTGGTTGACTATGTGCGACGGCGCGGCGCGCACGCGATCGTCAGGGGACTACGGGCCGTCTCCGACTTCGAGTTCGAGATGCAGATGGCATTGATGAACCGGCGGCTCAGCGCAGAAATCGAAACCGTCCTGCTCATGCCGGCCGAATCTTACACTTACCTCAGTTCACGCTTGGCCAAGGAAGTCTTTTCGCTGGGCGGATCGATCCACGGGCTGGTGCCCCCCCTTGTCGAGCAGCGGCTGACCGAGCGACTCGGTACCCGTAGCGATGGGTAAGCTCCAGTTCGCTGACCGGCTTCAGAGGGTGTCGTCATCCCGGACCCAGCAGGTCACGGCCGCCGTCGACCGCCTACGCCGAGAGGGGGCCGACATCATCGATCTGGGCGCAGGTGAGCCGGACGCTCCTACTCCCGACCACATCAAGGCTGCCGCGGTCACGGCTCTCGACCAAGACTTCACGCGTTACACGGTAGGCGCCGGGATCGTCGGACTAAGGGACGCAATCGCCACGCATTATGAGACCCGGTACGGCGTGCGGTATGCGCGGGACCAGATCGTGGTGACCTCGGGAGGCAAGCAGGGTCTGTTCAACGTTTCGATGGCACTATTTGGTCCCGGCGACGAAGTGGTCACACATGTGCCAGGCTGGCCTTCGATCTCGGAGCAAGTCAAGCTCGCTGGCGCCACTCCCGTTTTCGCGCGAACCCATGCCGAGGAGGGGTTCGAATTGCGCGCCGAACCCCTGCTTGACGCGGTGACTCCACGCACCCGGGGCATCATCATCAACAGCCCCGGCAACCCCACGGGCGCGCTAATCTCAGAGGATGAGCTCCGCCGACTCGCCGACGGAATTCGCGGCCGCGACATTTGGTTGGTCGTGGATCTCTGCTATGAGCAGCTGATTTACGACCCTAACCCCCACAATCTCCCAGGCGTGTTGGCCGAATGTCTCGCTCAGCAGGCCGTGCTCATCGGATCCGCATCGAAGAGCTATGCGATGACTGGCTGGCGCTGCGGGTGGCTCGTGGCTGAGCCCGGGGTGGCAGCGGCCTGCAACGCCGTCCAGAGCCACTCTACTTCTCACGCGGCGTCGATCACGCAGCGCGCAGCCGAGGCCGCGTTGCGCGGCCCCCAGGATTGCCTGGACACGATGCGCGCCGAGTATCGCGACCGACGAGACGCCCTGGCCGGGTGGATGGCGGACGATGGTCGGTTCCGGGTCGTGCGGCCGGCCGGCGCGTTCTATCTATTCCCGGATGTCACCGACGTTCTGGACGAGGAGGTTCTCCGCACGTCGTCGGACCTAGCCCTGGCCCTTCTAACCGAAGCCCACGTGGCGGTGACGCCAGGAGAGGCCTTCGACGCACCAGGGTATCTCCGACTGTCCTACACCGTCCCGATGGTGCAACTCGAGGATGCCTGGCGTCGCATTCTCGCCTATCTTGGATAGTCGCCTCTTCGTTCGATGCCTCTTTGTAAAGCAAGAATCAAATGAACAAGTCGACGGTGGAGTAACACCGGGCTAGCAAGGGGCATCGCGGACCGACCTGACCCTCGGCACGAGCGGCGTCGATCTGCTTGCCTTCATATCCCTCCAAGCGCCATCGATACTCACCCCTCGAGTATCGGGCGGGGGTCGAATCGATTGGCTTGCTCAGATTCCCGTCTAAGGCCCTAACCGACAGCGAGTTAGTGCTATGCCCGTCGGCGCTGGCCTGAGCCCGACGTTCTACGGCGCTCTCGAATCCAAGGTTTCCCTCTTCCGTTGGACCGATGCGGTCTCCCAGACCGGTGTGGCTGGACTGCGATCTGAGCACGCGAGGTCGCCGGAACCTCGAATCCCAAAAGCGGTTCGCATCGGATAGACGAACCGACTAGTCGTTCGATCGCCGAGAGTTGGGCTCGCTCTTCGGGAGCGGCCAGCGAGATCGCATCGCCACTGCGCCCGGCCCGCGCAGTCCGTCCGATCCGGTGCACATAGTCTTCAGGGACATGCGGCAGATCGAAATTCACCACATGCGTGACACCTTGGACGTCGAGCCCACGAGCGGCGAGGTCGGTAGCAATGAGCGTATCGATCCGCCCCGATCGAAATCCAGCCAAGGCTCGAGTGCGGGCCGCCTGGCTTTTGTTCCCATGAATGGCAGTCACCTTCCGGCCTGAGCGCTCAAGGTGTCGCACAAGCTGGTTTGCTCTGGCCTTGGTGCGAGTAAAGACAAGCGTCGGTCCGATATCGGCCTGCCCAAGTAGATGGCGTAGCAATTCCTTCTTGCGTCCTGCTTCTACCGGATGTACTACCTGGCGCACCGCTTCCGCCGGCGTGGCCCGCTTTGCCACCTCAACCATCGCAGGGTCGACGGTGGATCGCCGGATCAACGCTTCTATCTCGTCCGGCATGGTCGCCGAGAAGAAGAGGCTCTGGCGAGCGGTTGGAAGCGCCGCGACGATCTGTCGGATGGCTGGCAAAAATCCCATGTCGTGCATCCGGTCAGCCTCATCAAAGACCACTATCTCGACCGCCCCGAGACGCAGGTTCCCGCGTCCAAGATGATCAAGAAGCCGTCCGGGAGTAGCTATCAGAAGATCGAGCCCACGTGTGATGCTGCGGATCTGGGGTCCCATACCCACACCACCAACCACGACTGCGCTGCGCAGCTCTAGCTGGGCGCTGTAACGGTTCGCCATGTCACCGACTTGGGCCGCCAGCTCCCGCGTTGGAGTAACTACAAGGGCTCGCGGCCGGCGCAAACTCGGGCCATCTGCGAGTCGCTGCAGCGTTGGCAGCAGAAACGCCGCCGTCTTGCCGGTGCCGGTCTGAGCGCACGCGATAAGATCACGGCCCTCAAGGACGATGGGAATGGCCTGTGCTTGAACCGGCGTAGGTGTCGTATAGCCGGCGGCGGTAACTGCACGGACGATGGTCGGATGTACACCGAGCGTTTGAAACGTCATTGCTGAATCAGATCTCCCACCCCGTGCAACACAGCACGCGGTGCATTCTTACGGTCGAGATGTGCCTAGTGGAAGCTCACTGAGAACGGAAAGAGAGAGGAGCTATTCGCTGAGGAAGAAGCAAGCCACGGTGAGCGGAGTGCTCAGCGTTGAGAACAGCTAACGAGATATTTCTTCTTATATGGTAGCACGTGGTCGGAGTTAATAGGGGCTTAACTCCGACCACGGGCGATTTGTTGAGCGTGGAGAGTTCCGGGAATTCAGCCGTGACCTTCTGCTGCAGGCCTTTGTCACAAACGCGGCCCTCCTGACCTAGGTTCGTCTCATCGTCTAGGCTGCACCGATCGTGCCATCTCTAAGTCCTCTTGGCTGCTCCCTCTCCCGATTCCGGGAGAAGCAGGTCACCGGGTCTGCCAACTCAAGGCTTGAGTGGGGCACCCTCTCCAGCATTGAGCCAGCGTCCCGCCCGCACTAGAATCAGAACCACATCACATCGTCGCAAGTGAAGCGTGAGCCGTAGCGAACCCCAACGCGGACCCTCTCCAGGAGGCCCCCAGAGTCGGAAGGCAAACCCGGGTGGATTTGCATTGATGGCGAGTGGGGCACAAAAGCATCGTTTTGGTACTTTCCTCGGGATAGGAAGAGGCACCGATGACCACTGCAACCACATCGCCCACGTTGCCCGGCCGGCTCGGCAACCCAGCTCTACGCCTAAACACCGACCCACGCGCCGACCCGAGGATGGTGGCCGAGCTGGCCACCGCCGGACTCGACGGCGCCAGCGCGCCGCTCCCGGTCACCGTCAACTCCACACTCGAAGAGAAGCTTGCCTTCACGGCGGCAGCCGAGTCCGCGTACGAGCAGATTTTTGGTCGGCTGTGTGCTGGCCTTCCGCCGGTCGAGGGGGTCTCCTCGCGTACCGAGGCGACCACCGGTCAGGAAGGCGGCGATGTGTCGCTCCATATCCATGCTCCGATCGCGATGACTTCCCCTTTGCCCTGCATCTTCCACATACACGGTGGGGGCATGGCAATCCTCAAGGCGAGCGACCCAATGTACATTCGCTGGCGCGATGAGCTGGCAGCCGCAGGACTGGTGGTGGTCGGCGTTGAGTTCCGCAACGCCGCCGGGGCACTTGGCAACCATCCGTTTCCCGCCGGACTGGACGACTGCGCCGCTGGGCTGGCATGGGTCTCGGAGCATGCCAGGGCTCTGGGTATCTCGAAAGTGGTGGTCTCAGGCGAATCAGGTGGCGGCAACCTATCACTCGCCACCGCCATTAGGGCGGTGCGGGAAGGCACGATCGACCGTATTGCAGGCGTTTACGCGCTGTGTCCCTACATCTCGGCGGCATGGGCAGTGAAGCGGCCCGATCTACCGTCGCTCTATGAGAACGATGATTACTTCATCGCCTGCGACCTTATGGGGGTTCTGGCGAGCATCTACGATCCGAGCGGCGCCCACGCCACCGATCCACTGTGCTGGCCACTGCACGCTTCACGGGATGATCTCCAAGGGTTGCCTCCACATGTCATCTCAGTGAACGAGCTCGACCCGCTCCGAGACGAAGGGCTGACCTATTACCGGATGCTGGCCGCCGCCGGTGTCGACGTAGTCAGCCGTTCGGTGAATGGCACCTGCCACGCCGGTGACGTTCTACTCCGACGGGCGCTGCCGGAGGTTTACGCCGCGACCATCCACGACATCAAGGGCTTCGCCGACCGGCTATAGGAGCTCTGACTGGAGAAGAGGACCAGCTTCGATCATCATTTGGACAACAGATAACCTGTCGCGAAATGAGGTGGAGATGAGCGTAATAGTCAATTTGCAGTTGAAAGCAAAGGAAGGACAGGCCCCTGCAGTCCTTGAGATGTTTAGGAATCTATTGCCGGGCACAAGAGCATACGAAGGGTGTCACTGGGTGAAAGCGGTAAAGAACCTCGATGACGAGAACATCATAGAGGCGGTGTCCCAGTGGAATTCAAAGAACCACTATGACGCTTACCTACAGTGGAGAGTGGATACGGGGGCCCTGGCGGCGTTGGCGGAATTGCTAGATGCGGAACCAGTGTTTCGGTTCTTGCCTGTTGAACTCGAGTACTAGGGGCTCAGCCAAACTGCAAGCAGAAGACTCTCAGACGCGGAGAGGGGCTGATGCCATCGGCCCCTTCCACTTCGCTCTGAAGCTAGTCTAAAGACTAGCTTCAGAGGCGTGTTTAAGATCGATGCGGTTGTCCCGGGGCGTCGCACAACCGTTACAGGTGCATCGATCTACTAACCGTTGTGAGATTGCGCCGGTCCACCTTCCGGGCGATCGCCTGTGTAGAGTGACGTAGCGTGGAGGCTGTCCTGCCTTAAGCATGAGTAGTTGGCAGTCGTGCTGGGCTTATGAAGCCCGATGAGTTTCCACGTATCAGTCGGGGTTGACGGACAGTTACCACTTCCCTCAATCATGGAGACGGACGTCTCGTGCCTACGCCTTCTTCCGATGCATCTCCGAGACCCCATGCAGAGGGTTCCCAGTGGTCTAGTTCGGCTGAAGCGATTATGCCCGTCTAGTTTTCTAGGATAGAAGGCCGGTTGCTCACCAGCAGAACCGTCTGTAGATCCGTCTCCGGGTCGGGCCAGATCAGAGTATCGAGGGTGAGGCTGCCTGTATTGAGATACGACACCCTTCCGATTTCGAATGCCGGAACTCCGGCGCTCACCAGATCGGATTCCTCCAAGACACAGAGCACATGCTCGGACGCCGAGAGAAATGTTGCCACCTGCTCGATGGAGGATACGTCGACGTGTGGTCGTTCCATGTAGAAGACCAGATTCCGGACGAACATCCGATACCGTCCGTACGGCAACGTCCCCCCTTCCACCGACTGAATCAAGGTGGCCATCTCCTCGACCGGTTCGGGCCCGGGTCTCGACAGGACTACGTAGTGGATCGATAGCGTCGCCACCACCGAGGCAGCCGCAAGAGTGAGCGGCAGCCAGCGTTGCCGCACCACCGCAGCCAGCACGACCCCTCCTCCGGCCAGAATTAGAGTCGCCGTGCCAGCGACGACCATGCTGGGGTCGACACCCACCAGCAAAGGGCGGGCGCGATAAACGAGTAGTCCGAGGACGGCAATTACCAGCCCAGACCCGACACCGGCCGCCGCCAGCGTGCTATCCGGCCGTGCGGCGGCCCGTTTTGGGAGGCGGCGGGCAATGGCACGCGCCAGCAAAATTGCAAGCGGTGGCAGGATGGGCAAGACGTAACGGGGCTGTTTCCCAATTGAAACTGAGTAGAACAGCAGTGGGGTAGCAGCCCATAGCAAAAGCCAGCCTTCTACCGCCGCCACCCGACGCGCCCGTCCGAGGATTCGGAGTGCGGGCCGCGCCCAGAGCGCCATGAGTGGCGACCAAGGCAGGAGCCCCCCCACAACGATTGGAACGTAGTACCAGAGCGGCCGCGGGTTGTTGTAACGGGCGGTCGAAAACCGCTCGAGATTCTCCGCCATGAAGAACCTGTCGAGATAGGCGACCCCGTGCGTGTCGGTCATCGCAGCAAACCATGGCACCGAAAGGAGAACCCATACGGCGGCCAACCAGCCCACTTCCGTGATGAGCTGCCACCACGCCCCCCGTGTCCGGGCTGACCGAACTCGCCAGAGCGCCAACGGTCCGACCACAAGCACGGGCAGCACCAGCGCTACCGGTCCCTTGGTCAAGAATCCTCCAGCCAGCGCTGCCCCCGCCAGGCCCAGCCAGCCGAAGCGCTGCCGTGTTACGACCGGTCCGCTGGGACAAACCAGCACGACGAGAGCCGTGTAGATCGCGAGCGTGATGAAACAGGCCAGTGCCAGGTCCGGAAGCGCCTGCCGGCCCGCCGCAATGTAGCCAAAGCTGGTACCCGTGATGGCCCCGGCCAGACCCGCCGTCGGCAGGTCATACCAACGCCTGGCCGCCACGAACGTCGTCAACACCAGGACGAGCCCGGCCAGCGCTGAGGGGAGCCGTGCTGCCAGCTCAGCATCGAGACTCAGCGACGCGGCACCAGCCGCCAGCCAGTAGTACAAGATGGGCTTCTCGAACCGGACTTCACCGTTGTAGTGCGGCGTGATCCAGTCATCTCGCTCCTGCATCTCCCTCGCCGCTTCGGCGTAAAACGCCTCATCGGAGTCGGTTATGGCAGGGCGTCCCAGTCCGACGATGAAGGTTAGACCGCACAAAACGACGAGAAGCGGCACACGAGAAAACGGCACGAGGCGATTGTAGCCGCCGTCCGACACGCGGGTATACTGCCGCGATGGCACAGGTTGTCGCCGTTGTGGGCGCCTCAGGGAACCGCCGCAAGTTCGGGAACAAGGCAGTGCGCGCGTTCCTGAACCGCGGCTACAAGGTTATTCCGATTAATCCCCGGGGCGTCGCGATCGAAGGACTGGATACCTTCACCTCCATCCTCGACGTCCCCGGCACGATCGATCTAGCGACCGTCTACGTCCAGCCCTGGATCGGGCCCGCCATCATGGACGAGCTTGCCCATAAGGGCGTAACGGAAGTCTGGCTCAATCCCGGCGCCGACGCACCTGCGGTCGTGAGCCGGGCCCAGAGCCTCGGCCTACGCCCGATCCTTAACTGCAGCATCGTCGGAATCGGGGAAAGTCCCTCCTCCTACCCGGACCAGTAACAAGCTGCCGCCTGGCCCGTGTGTGCCGGGTTGACAGGCCACTGGACCGAGCCTATACTCACCCTCGATATTCATCCTCCTTCGTCAAGGGTCGTCATTCGGCACACCCGCCGACCTAGTCCGGCCCGAAAAACCTTCAACCCAATTAATCTGCTATGCCAACGAACCAGAAGCGCACACCAGCGCCCGAGTCTGCCGATACGGCTGTCGCCGCGGAGACCGAGCCCACCCCCGCCAAGGCAACCAAGGACACGAACGACGCCCCCGAGGCCAGTGTCGCTCCCGAGCAAAAGGCCGCTCAGGAACAGAAGAGTAAATCCGGTAAAAACCGAAGGCCCGCCGAGGGACTGAATATCGGCGAACTCAAAGAGATGAGCATCGCCAAGCTCACGCAGATCGCCAAAGACAAGAACGTGGCGGGTGCGACCGGCATGCGGAAGCAGGAGCTGATTTTCCAGATCCTGAAAGCGCAGACCGAACAGAGCGGGTTTATCTTTTCGGAGGGCGTCCTTGAGGTGCTCCCTGACGGGTTCGGATTCCTTCGGGCGCCCGACTACAACTACCTTCCCGGCCCGGACGATATCTATGTTTCGCCTTCTCAGATCAGGAAATTCGATCTGCAGACCGGGGACACGGTCTCCGGTCAGATTCGCCCCCCAAAGGAAGGTGAGCGCTACTTCGCTCTGATCAAGGTTGAGGCAGTTAACTTTGAATCTCCAGGGGCAGTCAAAGACAAACTCTTCTTTGAGAACCTAACCCCCCTCTATCCCGAGGAGCGGGTCAACCTAGAGACCACGCCGGACAACCTGTCCGCTCGGGTCATGGACCTGATGACGCCGATCGGCAAAGGACAGCGAGGCCTTATCGTCGCTGCGCCTCGCACCGGTAAAACGATGCTGCTGCAGTCCATCGCGCAGTCGATCGCCGCCAATCACTCCGAGGTCTATTTGATCGTCCTGCTGATCGACGAGCGCCCGGAAGAGGTGACCGACATGCAGCGCTCGGTCAACGGTGAGGTAATTTCTTCTACCTTCGACGAACCAGCCCAGCGTCACGTCCAGGTCGCCGAGATGGTTATCGAGAAGGCCAAGCGCCTGGTCGAGCACAAGAAGGACGTGTTCATCGTGCTCGATTCGATTACCCGCTTGGCGCGCGCCTACAACACCGTGATTCCGCCGTCAGGCAAGGTCCTGTCCGGCGGTCTCGACTCAAGCGCTCTGCAGAAACCGAAGCGATTCTTTGGAGCAGCCCGGAACATCGAAGAGGGCGGGTCCTTGACCATTATGGCTACGGCCCTGGTCGATACTGGCTCCCGGATGGACGATGTGATTTTCGAAGAATTTAAGGGCACCGGCAACATGGAGATCCACTTGGACCGCAAGCTGGTGGACAAGCGGGTGTTCCCGGCCATCGACATTCAGAAGAGCGGCACCCGGAAAGAAGAGCTCCTGCTGAGCCCGGAGGACTTGAATCGGGTGTGGGTCTTACGCAAGGTCCTGAATCCGCTTGATGCGGTGCAATCGATGGAGCTCCTACGTGACCGGATGGCGAAGACCCCGAACAACCAGGAATTCCTTGCCTCGATGCAAAAGATGGGCTAGCCGCGGTGGCAACTATCAAGGTTCGCCAGGACGGCCCCCTTCTCGTGGATGGTGACGACGTGATGGTGGTCGACTCCGAGGGACGTCCCTACTCGATTGACCGCCGCCCCTTCGTGCTCTGTCGATGTGGAGCCTCCGAGGCCCGTCCATTCTGCGACGGCAGTCACCGGCGCATCGGCTTCACGTCCAAGGAACCGGCTTCCGAATAGACCTGGCCCGCACCTCGACTCAGGCCGGGACACTGGCCTCGGCCGAGAACGCGATGGCACCGTCGCGTACGTCCACGTCGATCTGCGCGCCGTCGACAAACCGTCCTTCGAGCATCTCCACTGCTAGCGGATCAAGCACTAAGCGCTGCAGCGTACGCCGAAGCGGTCGAGCTCCGTAGGCTGGGTCGAACCCCACCTCCGACAGTAGCTCGATCGAGGCAGGGGAGAGCGTAATCCCGATGCGTCGACTCGCCAGCCGCCGGGCCAAGGCCTTTAGCTGGATCTCCACGATCTCGCGTATATGCTCTCGTCCAAGCGCGTGGAAGAAGATCACATCATCGATCCGGTTCAGGAACTCCGGCCGGAAGTGCTCCCGCAACTTCTCGGAGACCTGACTGCGCACTCCCTCCTCCAGGGCCCTCCCGGGGATGATCTGATCGGCGATGAACTGGCTGCCCACATTCGACGTCATGATCACCACGACGTTCTTGAAGTCGACCGTCCGCCCTTTGCCGTCGGTTAGCTGGCCGTCGTCCAGCAGCTGGAGCATCACATTGAGCACGTCGGGGTAAGCCTTCTCGATCTCGTCGAACAGGACCACCGAATATGGACGCCTCCGCACCGCCTCCGTAAGCTGACCCGCCTCGTCATAGCCTACGTAGCCGGGCGGCGCCCCAATCATCCTGGAGACCGTGTGCTTCTCCTGGTACTCGGACATGTCGATCCGAATCATCGCCCGTTCATCGTCGAACAGGAACTCCGCCAGAGCTTTCGCCAGCTCGGTCTTTCCAACGCCCGTCGGCCCAAGGAAGATGAAACTGCCGAGCGGACGAGCCGGGTCTTGTAGCCCCGCCCGAGCGCGCCGGATCGCATTCGACACAGAATCGATCGCCTCATCCTGTCCGACGACACGTTCGTGCAGCCGCCGCTGCATCTTAAGCAGCTTCTCGCTCTCGCCTTCTACGAGCCGACCGACAGGGATCTTGGTCCAGCGGCTGACCAGTTTCGCGATGTCGTCCTCGTCGACCAATTCCTTAACCATCCGGTCGGCTCCGCCGACCTCTTCGGCGGGCGCAGCCTCCAGCTGCCGCTCAAGCTCGGGAAGCCGACCGTATTGCAACTCCGAGGCCTTAGCGTAGTCGCCGTGCCGTTGCGCCCGCTCCATCGCCAGCCTCACCTGTTCCAACTCTTCGGCGAGGTCACCTCTGGACTGGATAGACGCCTTCTCCTCCTGCCACTGCACCTTAAGGCGCGTTCGTGCTTCCTTGCGTTCGGCGAGTTCGCGGTCCAGGCGCTCTAGTCGCGTCAGGGATACCTCGTCTTTCTCCTTCCGGAGCGCCTCCCGCTCGATCTCGAGTTGCATAATGCGTCGCTCGACCTCGTCGAGCTCGATCGGCATCGAGTCAATCTCGGTCCGCAGCTTCGACGCCGCCTCATCGATCAGATCGATCGCTTTGTCCGGAAGGAAGCGGTCGACAAGATACCGGTCAGAAAGCACGGCCGCCGCCACGAGTGCCGCGTCCTTGAACTGCACGCCGTGATGAATCTCGTAGCGTTCCCTAAGCCCGCGGAGCACGCTGATGGTGTCCTCGACGGTCGGTTCGGAAACCAGCACCGGCTGAAATCGGCGTTCAAGCGCAGCATCCTTCTCAATGTGCTTCCGATACTCATCGAGGGTGGTGGCCCCAATCGTGTGCAACTCGCCACGAGCCAGCATCGGCTTAAGCAGGTTCGAGGCATCGATCGCGCCTTCCGCCGCACCGGCCCCCACGACGGTGTGCAATTCGTCGATGAACAAGACGATGCGCCCCTCGGAGCCACCGACCTCTTGGAGCACCGCCTTTAGACGCTCCTCAAATTCACCGCGATACTTCGCACCGGCCACGAGGGCGCCCAGGTCTAGGCTGATGATCCGTTTGTCACTAAGTCCATCTGGTACGTCACCTCGCGCGATCCGACGGGCGAGCCCTTCGACAATCGCGGTCTTGCCGACTCCGGGCTCACCAATTAGCACCGGGTTGTTCTTCGTCCTCCGGGACAGTACCTGAACGATCCGCCTAATCTCCTCGTCACGGCCGATCACCGGGTCGAGCTTGTCCTCGGCCGCCAGTACCGTGAGATCCTGCCCGTAGCGCTCGAGCGCCTCGTACTTGCCCTCCGGGCGCTGGTCCGTTACCCGCTGGCTCCCCCTAAGCTTGGCCAGCACTTCCATGACTCGCTGAGTGGTCGCCCCTTGCTCCGCGAGCGCCGCGGCGGTCGGGGAGGCGTCCTTTTCGAGACTCAGGGCGATCAGCAGATGCTCCGTGCTGACATACTCATCTTGCATCTGCCCGGCTTCGCGTTCCGCCACACTCGCCACCGCTCGTAATCGCGGCGAGGCCCCCACCTCAGCTCCTCCTTCCACGCTCGGAAGCCGCTCCAGCGCCATACGGGCCGCTGAGGTAACCGTTTTCGGGTCCGCCCCCAGTCGGGCCAGCACTCTCGGCACCACGCCCTCGGGCTGTTCGACCAGGGCCACTACAAGGTGCTCTGGCTCGATCTGCGGATGCTTAACCCGCTCGGCCAGCTGCTGCGCACCGACCACCGCCTCCTGTGCCTTCTCTGTGTATCGCGTGAGATTCATCGCACACTCCGTCCATCGTCAGGCGCGGCTCGCCTCGGCGGCGGCCAGTGCCTCATAGTGAGACCGTTCGTCTGGGGTTAACTCGGTCGGCACACGGAGCGCCACCGTGGCGTATAGGTCGCCACCTCGCCTAGTGGCTCCCAATGCCGGCATGCCGTGGCCTTTTAGACGAAACACCTGTCCGCTCTGGGTGGCCGCCGGTACCTTGAGCGTCAACGGAGCGCCTCCAAGACGAGGAACCTCGATCGTTCCGCCAAGCACGGCTGTTGTCACCGGCACCGCGATATCTGTGTAGAGATGCTGGCCACGCCGAGTGAAGCGCTCGTGGGGGACCAGCTCCACGCACAGCAGGAGATCGCCAGCCCTCCCTCCTGCGGTGCCCGGTTCGCCTTCGCCTGCCACCCGCACCTTCGACCCGTCGTCGACGCCGGCCGGAATCTTCACTCGCACGCGCCGGCTCCGCCCGCCGGCCTCCAGCGAGAGATGTCGGCTGGACCCGAGGTAGGCCTCCTTGTAGGTTAACCGTATCGGGTGCTCGACATCACGTCCTCGCCGAGGACCAGCCGAACGGGGATCAAGGCCTGGCCCGTCGGTGAAAAACGTGTTGAAGAAATCGGAGAACCGCCCGTCACGAAACAGGTCCTCATCGACCACGGTGCGATAGCCGCCGCCCTGCCCAGCCCAGGGCGAGAAGGGACCACTCTGTGGCCCCGCGGCATCAGGTTGCCCATGCGTGCGCCAGCTCGCGCCAAGCTCGTCATACTTCCGCCGCTTGTCAGGATCGCCGAGCACCTCGTGCGCCTCGTTGGCCTCCTTGAATCGGCGTTCCGCGCCAGCGTCATCGGGATTCACATCTGGATGGTGCTTGCGCGCGAGGGTTCGGAAGGCTCGCTTTATCTCGTCCTGCGAGGCCGACTTCGGTACCCCAAGCGTCTCGTAGTAGTCGCGAAAATCCATAACGGTCTACAGTTCTAGGAGCCGGGTCAAACGATTTACCTCGCGGACGAGCTGACGTCGCCCGGCGCGGCGGTCAAGTACGTCCTCATGCATTAGCGGACGCATTCGTTGCACAACGTCTGAGACCGACAAGAGCTGCTGTACACCGGCCAGGTTGACGCCGAGGTCGTCGACCAACCGCTTGATCAGTCTGAGCCGATCGAGCTCCTCAGACGAATAGACGCGCATGCTGCCGACTGTTCGGGCAGGACGGACCAGCCCGAGACGCTCGTACTTTCGCAAGGTCTGTGGGTGCATACCCAAGGTCCGCGCTGCCACACTGATGAACACAATTTCCTCTGCCACCGAGTTCTCCCTCCGGCCCAGCGCTGCTTCGAGCTGAATTCGATTGTTTAGTCGACCCAGGCCTATATCTTGATACGCATTGTATCAAGTAGTTGTTCCCTTGGGATACACTGCCGCGCCATGACGGGTCGCGAGACCTTCACGTCCAGATGGGGCCTAATTCTGGCTGGATTAGGCATGGCGATCGGCGCCGGCAACTTGTGGCGGTTTCCGCGTATCGCCGCCCAGAACGGCGGAGCCGCCTTCCTCATTCCGTGGCTCATCTTCCTGTTCCTCTGGTCGCTTCCACTCCTGATCGCGGAGTTCGGGATAGGCCGCGGCGCACGGCGGGGGGTCATCGGGGCATTCGCGGATCTCTTCGGCCGGCGCTATGCCTGGATGGGTGGGTTCATCGGCGTCACGAGCGTGATGATCTTGTTCCACTACTCGGTGGTGACAGGCTGGACGCTCAATTACTTCGTAGCCGCCCTGTTCGGTCAGCTGGACGGAGTCGATACGGCCGCCTACTGGACCAACTACAGCCGCTCTGTGTGGCAACCCCTCGGGTTACATGCGGTCTCGGTCGGGCTCGCTGGACTCATCATCGCGCGGGGCGTCGTGCACGGAATCGAGCGGGCGAACCGTATCCTTATCCCGATCCTACTGGGTCTGCTGATCGTGGCCGTGATCCGATCGGTGACGCTTCCTGGTGCAGGGGAGGGGCTGGGGTTCCTGTTCGCGCCTGATCTTTCCCGCCTCGCAGACTCTCGCACCTGGCTCGAGGCACTGACGCAGTCCGCCTGGTCGACCGGCGCGGGGTGGGGATTGATCCTGACCTACGCCATCTACATGCGACGAGACGACGACCTGGTGGTCAACGCGGCCGCCATCGGATTCGGCAACAACACTGCCTCCCTTCTTGCCGGCATCGCGATTGTCCCCACCGCTTTCGCGATCCTGTCGGAGAGCGACGCGCTCAACGCAATGGCGGCGGGCAATACGGGGCTGACCTTCATCTGGATACCCGAACTCTTCGGCCGGATGCCGTTGGGAGATTTCGTCATGCCGCTCTTTTTCCTGGCCTTGTTCTGTGCGGCACTGTCGTCGCTCATCGCAATGGTGGAACTAGCCACCCGGATACTGATGGACACCGGGACGACACGGAAACGGGCCGTTCAGGTAGTGGTCGCGGCCACAATTGTGTGCGGTGCCCCGTCCGCGATCAGCCCAACGGTGTTCGACAATCAGGACTGGGTCTGGGGACTCGCCCTGATGATCAGTGGCCTGTTCGTGGCGCTCGGCGTGACACGCTACGGCGTCTCCCGCTTTCGAGATGCCTTCATCAACATTCCTGGGAACGACCTGAATCTGGGGCATGGGTACGACTGGGTCATTCGATTTCTGATTCCAATCGAGTTCGTCTTCATGTTCGGATGGTGGGTCTACCAGGCCGTCACGGTCCTCGACCCGACAGGCTGGTGGCTGCCGCACCGATCGCTGTCCCTCGGGACCTGTCTGCTGCAGTGGGGCATCGCCCTAGCGCTGCTGTTCGCCTTCAACCAACGGCTGGCGGCGGCCAGCCTACGCGGACACCCTGGCAACCTCGCGCAGCCGACTCAGGATGGATAGGTGTGGTACGCTCGATCGTAGAGAAAGGAGAATCCTGTGTATCCAGAATTCATGATTGCGCCGATGCGCGAGGAACTGACTCGATTCGGTGTAAAGGAGCTTCGGACGGCAGACGAAGTCGACGCCGCCGTGACCGGCAGCAGTGGCACGCTCATGGTCGTGGTCAACTCGGTGTGCGGATGCGCCGCCGGCAAGGCCCGCCCCGGTGTCGCGCTGGCGCTTCAGCATCCGGTCAAACCCGACGCCATCACGACCGTCTTCGCGGGTGCCGATGTCGAAGCAACCCAGCAAGCCCGCGGCTACTTCAAGGGGTACCCGCCCTCGTCCCCTGCGATCGCGTTGCTCAAAGACGGCAAGCTCGTCTACATGATGGAACGGCACCAGATCGAGAATCAGGAAGCTGGCACCATCGCGACCCAGCTGACCGCCGCCTTCGACCAGCACTGCCAGGCACCGGTCGCCGGCTAGCGCTCTCGGGAAAGACGTCCGCGGCCGTGCGCCTGGCAGCTCAGCCTTCGAGTTGCTGGGTCTCGGCCACGAGCGGTAGCGGGCACCCGCGATATCGCGTCACCGTCCCCCGAACCAACTCGACTAAGGTGTCAATGAAGCGCGGGTGGTCATTGACCGCGGCCGCTCGCCGCATCGGCAGCCCCACTTCCTGACATACCTCGGCGGCTTCGCGATCGAGGTCATACAGCACCTCGATATGGTCGGCAACGAACCCGATCGGGTGAATGACAACCGCCTCCAGCCCGCGCTCTCTTTCAGTTCTGAGGTAGTCGCAGATATCCGGCTCGAGCCAGGGGTCGGTCGGACGCCCGCTTCGGCTCTGAAAGACAAGCTCCCAATCGTCGGTGCCGAGTCGCGACGCCACGGCCCTCGCCGATTCCCGCAGCTGAGTAACATAGCGGCTGCCATCGGCCATCCGAGTGGGAATACTGTGGGCCGTGAATACGATACGCGGCGGACGGTCAGTCTCGGACGCCAGCGCGTCCCGAGCTTCGGCTATCCGGGCCGCGCACGCGGCGAGGAACCCTTCTGCGACGTGCCAATCCGGGACATAGGTCACCCGCACGTCAGCAAACCCTGCCTGTCGGTTCTCGTAGCGAGCCGCGTCGACATTCCGACGGTACTGCTCACAGCTCGAATAAGACCGCTGGGCAGCCAGGATGACACCGACCGTGCGACGCACGCCGTCGTCGGCCATCTTGCGCAGCGTGTCGGCCAGAAACGGGTGCCAGTTCCGCATCCCAACGTAAACCGGTAGGGCGGGTCCCTCGGAGGCCAAGCGAGCACCGAGGGCCGCCGCCTGGCGCTCGGTTAGCTCCGTGATCGGCGACACGCCGTCAAACAGCTCGTAGTGATGGGCGACCTCCTCGAGACGGGCCGGCGGAACCCGGCGCCCGCGAAGGACGTTAGCGAGAAAGGGGCGAATGTCTTCGACGCCCTGCGGCCCCCCGAAGCTGACGAGGAGGACAGCGTCGAATGGCGGTTGCTGCACGGACTCGGTCACCCGTTGATGATAAACGATGGGCCGCGGCCACTGGCGCACGGAACCGGCAGTGAAAGCCGGTAGTATGATCCACGCGCTGTTCGGAGAGGAGCGCCCATGCCCAGGCTTGCCGCCAATTTCTCGCTGATGTTTCAAGAGGTCGACATGCTTGACCGTTTCGGCATTGCGGCCCGCATTGGATTCACGGGTGCCGAGATCCAGAATCCCTACGAGCAGACCAGCGAGGACATTGCCGAGGCCTACAAGAAGAACGGCCTGGAGGCGGTGCTGTTCAACACGCCAGCCGCCGTCGGGGCTGTGCCTGGACGCGAGGCGGATTTCGAGGCAGCACTCTCGCGCGCGCTAGACTACTGCGAACGCGCTGGATGCCGACAGATCCACTGCATGGCTGGGGTGGCCGATGGCCCCCTCGCCGAAAAGACCTTCGTCGCCAACCTACGCAGAGCCATCCCGGCGGCCGAGGCCGCTGGTGTCCTCCTTCTCCTCGAACCGCTCAACACGCGAGACGTGCCCGGATACTTCTTACACCACACAGCCCAGGCACGCCGAATCATCGACGAGCTAGACAGCGATAGCGTCCGACTGCAGTACGACCTGTACCACATGCAGATCATGGAAGGTTCGTTGAGCGAGACCATTCAGAGCAACCTTGACATCATCGGCCATATCCAGATTGCCGGCGTGCCCGGGCGCCATGAACCGGACACTTCGCAGGAGGTCCAGTATCCGTTTCTGCTCCAGTGGCTCGATGAGTTGGGCTACGACCGCTGGGTGGCCTGCGAGTACCGTCCTCGCGCTGGCACGCTCGACGGTCTCGAATGGGCCCGTCCGCTTGGCATTGATCCCTCGGCAGGCTGATTAGCGGGCTCCACCATGCCTACGATTCTTCTAACCAACGACGACGGTGTCTCAGCGCCGGGGCTGGCGGCGCTGGCCGAGGCGCTAAATCTCCTCGGCGATCTGATCGTCGTGGCCCCCGCCGAGGAATCGAGCGCGATGAGCCACGCTCTGACCGTGCGGCGCCCCCTCACGGTGGACACCGTCGCGCCAGGCTGGCTCGCCGTCGACGGCACCCCCACCGACTGCGTGAACGTCGCCGTCAGCCAACTTCTGACCACCCCACCGGACCTCGTCGTGTCTGGGATCAACAATGGCCTCAACGTCGGAGACGACGTGACGTACTCGGGGACGGTGGCGGGAGCGCTCGAGGGCATCCTCCTGGGGATCCCCGCGATAGCTGTGTCGCAGCAGCGAACGTCGCCGATGTGCTACGACGAGGCTGCCGCGGTGGCGGCCCAGCTAGCCTCCGCGGTGCTAGAACACGGGCTCCCACCACGCACCCTACTGAACATCAACGTGCCGCGCGGCACCCCGCGCGGACTGCGGGTAACCGAACAGGCAAGCCGTACCCAGGAGTTCGCGGTCGAGACCGATGAGGACCCGGCGCATGAGACGAGGGTGTGGATAGGCGCCGGCACCTTCGATTGGAGCGACGACCCGAAATCGGACTATCGAGCAATCCAAGAACATTGGATCTCGATCACGCCGCTCCGGCCAGACTGGACCCATCGAGCCGCCATTCCCAAAGTGGAAGCGCTCACGACAAGGGCGCTGGCTGAGGTAGAATAGACGGCCGTGGCGGGGCGTGGCTCAGCCTGGTAGAGCACTCGGTTCGGGACCGAGGGGTCGGAGGTTCAAATCCTCTCGCCCCGACCACATCCTTTCAACGCTGTCCAACAACGTCAGCGTTCTAGCGGGCCGCCAGGCCCACTACCATCCGAGTTCTTCGAGATGCTTCCGTTTAATCTTGAAGTCCTTCGCGTAGCCGGTTCCCTCGACTCGCACGAAGAACTCCTCGCCCTGGCCTCCACGCAAGGCGTCGACCTGAGCGAGGGAAAACAGCGCCGTCATTCCGGTCAGTGACCCGGACCCGACCAGGCGGCGATGGCGTGCAGTGTGTGGTTCGGCAAGTTCGGGAGCAAGGCTGATCTCGCGGTCCTCGTCATACAGCAGCACCCGCTCGACGGACGAGGACATCTCGCTCGACCCACCCAGCGTCGGCGGACTTGGCGACGCGATAACTCTAAGAAAGAGCGCCCGATCCTCTAGGGCAATGTCACTGACTGCAGGACTTGACCCTCGCGCCATTGCTCGCGCGACGCGTTCCGCCACCCAGCTCTCCGGCGTATGGAGCAGGATCCGGTACCCGCTGCCAGCGCCAGAGAACAGCCCGCCACGATCGATCAGTTCCACCGGTCGTGGGACGCGACCGCCCGCCGCGATGACAGCCAAGACCCGCGTCTCGTCGAGCACGCGAGACACTTGGGCCTCCGCGCCCGCAGCCAGCGACACACTGACGAGAAACAGGCTCGCCAGCGCGGTGGCACTCTCAGCGAGACTCGTTAATTGGCGAGGTGGTGACACGGATACCCTCAGACCCCGACCGTTGACACGCCTCGATACCCAGCCGGCCCCGGCCGACGCGCAGAGGACGAGAGGAGGGCCCATTCCACCGAGGTGCTCGGATCTTCTTCGATTGTAGCACTTAGCGGTCCCACAGCCACGCCGCGCCATGGACACCGCTCGCATCCCCGTGGCCCGGCGAAAGCAACCGGGTGCCCACTACGTCGGAGACAGTCCGCTATAATCGCCGGCGCACTCGAGGCGGTGGAGAACCGACCATGGATCATCTGAAATCCAAGATTCGACACGTCCCTGACTTCCCGAAACCGGGGATCCTCTTCTACGACATCACGACGCTTCTTCGTGACCCGGTCGGGCTCAATGAGCTTCTCGAAGGGTTGTCCGCGCCGTTCCGCGACCAGGAGATCGACCTCATCGTGGGTATCGAAAGTCGAGGCTTCATTCTCGGTGCCGCCATGGCCGACCGCCTCGGGAGCGGGTTCGTCCCGATGCGCAAGCCAGGCAAGCTGCCGGGCTCGACCCTTCGCCAGTCCTACGAGCTCGAGTACGGGACCGATATCCTCGAGGTCCACGACGACGCTATCGGACCGGGACAAAGAGTACTCATAGTGGACGACCTGCTAGCCACCGGCGGCACGGCCCGCGCGGCGCTCGACCTCATCAAGCAGACGGGAGGCGAGGTCATTGGGGCGGCATTCCTTGTCGAGCTCACGTTCCTGGGTGGTCGCGCGCGTTTAGACGACACGCCGATCTTCGTGGGACTTACCTACGACGACTGACCCAATATGATTTCGGCTGCCCTCGGCCTGTTCGTGGTTCTCTGTGGCCTGTTGGGCGGACTGATCGTCCGGCATCTCAGCGGGATGAGACGCGACCGGCAGATCCAGGCGCTGGTGGCAACCTTTGGCTCGCTCGCCGCCCAAGCGCGAGAACACCCCAGACGATTGCTCGCCTGGCACCCTATTGCCGAACAAACCCGTCAGCTCTTCCCCGACGCATTCCGAGCACTTGAGTCGGCCAACGGAAAGCGTTTCCCTTTCAGTAAGGAGCTGATCGAATCGGTAGAGGCTAAGTGGACCGCCGAGTGGCTGGAGTGGGAGCGGAACAACGATACCGATTACCGTGCTCAGAGCGCGGCCATCGAGGCAACGCTAGAGAAGGCGGAGGCGAGCGCTACGCAAGCGGCGCGAGCCCGGCTGGACACGCTGGAACGCGATCGCCTCGAGCAATATCAGCGACGCTACCAGGAGTACGTCGAAGTCTCGCGGGGGCTAGCCGCCTTAGCGGAGACCAACGCGGACGCCGGTACGACTGAGCCCTAGCCTGCGTCCGCTCGACCGTTGTCAGCTCCGGCTGACTGTCCACGGCGAACACCTCGACACCATCGTGGTGCGGATCGTCGAACCAATCCTGTTTCAGCCGACCGTGATCCTCACAGCCGCCGAGCCTGCCACGGCCTAGTCAGCGGTGGCCAGGAGGCCGGGGTCAACCGCCACGCTACAATGGAGGCCAGGCTGCAACCCCGACATCAAGGACCACGCCGATGGCCACCCTCGACCTCGAAACTTTTATACAGGGCCTCGTTCGACGGAACCCAGGCGAGCCCGAATTCCACCAAGCGGTACAGGAGGTCGTCTCGTCACTCCTTCCGTTCCTTGAGAGCCATCCGCGGTACGCGGACAGCGCCATTCTCGAGCGGATGACCGAGCCGGATCGAATCATCATCTTCCGGGTATGCTGGCTCGACGATCAGAACAATATCCGAACCAACCGCGCCTATCGCGTGCAGTTCAACAACGCCATCGGCCCCTACAAGGGGGGACTGCGTTTTCATCGCAACGTCACCCTATCTATCCTCAAGTTCCTCGGGTTCGAGCAGACGTTCAAGAACAGCTTGACCGGCCTACCGATGGGGGGCGCAAAGGGAGGCTCGGACTTTAATCCGAAAGGAAAGAGCGACGCCGAGGTGATGCGCTTCTGTCATTCCATGATGACCGAGCTCGCGCGGCACATTGGAGAAGATGTGGATATCCCGGCCGGCGACATCGGGGTCGGGGCTCGCGAGATCTCCTATCTTTTTGGTCAATACAAACGAATCAACAACCGCTTCACCGGCACCTTGACCGGAAAGGGACTGGCGTTCGGCGGGAGTCTCGTGCGAACCGAGGCCACCGGATATGGCTGCGTGTACTTCGCCAGCAACATGCTCACCCGACACGGTGGCGGCCTCGAGGGCGCTACCTGCGTAGTCTCAGGGTCGGGCAATGTGGCAACCTACGCGGTCGAGAAGGCGACCGCCCTGGGGGCCAAAGTCGTGACCCTGTCAGATTCCGGCGGCTTCATCTACGACCCTGATGGCATCGATGGCGAAAAGCTGGCCTTCGTGAAGGAGCTGAAGGAAATACGGCGCGGGCGAATCTCTGAGTACGCCGAGCGCTTCGGGTGCACCTACCACGAGGGTCAGCGTCCCTGGGGTGTTCCCTGCGACGTGGCACTCCCGTGCGCCACTCAAAACGAGATCGATGTCGACGACGCCGCACAGCTGATCAAGGGCGGGGTAAAGGCGGTGAGCGAAGGCGCTAACATGCCCTCCTCACTGGCCGCAACCGAGACGTTTCTCGACGCGGGTGTCCTGTTCGGACCGGGCAAGGCGGCCAACGCGGGTGGGGTCGCGGTATCTGGGCTAGAGCAGAGCCAGAACGCCCTGCGGATGAGCTGGTCGCGAGAGGAGGTGCATGAGCGCCTCCGCCAGATAATGATCGAGATTCACGAGAAGTGTTGTGACTATGGAGAGGACGGCAGCGGACCCGTCAACTACGTCAAGGGCGCGAACATCGCCGGCTTCGTCAAAGTGGCCGATGCCATGTTAGCCTACGGCGCCGTCTAGACTCGGTCGTTGTCGGCTCAGGTCTGCTGCCAGGCATTGAGCGCTCCAGGTTAAGGTCGAGAGCACGATTCTCGACGCCTGATATAGCGCCTCCGCCTGGGGCCCCAATCTATCCGCGCCTCAGATCCCGCCAGCCCGACTGTGCTCCGGCCGACCCGGTCTGGTGCTCAGTAAGGACTGCTACACTGGACGCAAGCGCGTGTAGCTCAGTTGGATAGAGCAACCGCCTCCTAAGCGGTAGGCCCCAGGTTCGAATCCTGGCACGCGCGCCATCTTTCCTCCGCTCGACGGCCGCCGGCAAACACGTACTCTGGTACACTGTTTAGTTGAGATTCGGGAAAAGTCGACGGACGGGTGAAGAGAGATCCATGAAGCGGAGCGAGCGACATCATCTGAAGGAGAACGCCTTCGCCGTCGCGATGGCAAATCTCGGGGGACAGCTCTCAAACCGGGGGCGTAGCCTTGCTGTCGGCATCGCGATCGGCACGGCTCTGCTGGTGCTCTACGCCGGTTATGGCTTCTGGACAGACAGAAACTCCGGCCGGGCTGGCGTCTTACTAGCCGAGGCTCTAGTCGTGGCCGACGCGCCCATCGTGCCACCACCGCCGCCAGGATCCGCGGAAGGAGAAGAGGCGGAGACAGCCCCGGTGCAACCGTTCGTTCAGCCGCCTGGCACCTACCCATCCCTAGAGGCCAAGATGAACGAGGCGCTACCGCGCCTACTCAACGCGGCAAATGCCTATCCGGCGTCACAGCCGGGCATCACGGCACGCTATCGGGCCGCAGCAGCGCTGGCCAACCTGGGCCGGCACGACGAGGCAGCGTCAGAGTATCGCGAGGTCATCGACCAGGACACCGGCCTGTACGCGCGCATGGCTGCTCTGGGGCTTGCCGACGTGGAGCTCGCCCGCGGCAGCGCCGCTTCGGCAATCGAACTACTCGAATCAGCGAGCGGCACCGAAGCTGCCGCCCAGTTGCCGCTTGACGGGGTCTTGATGCGCCTTGCGACCGCATACGACCGTGCCGGACGCACCGGCGACGCGCGAACGACCTACCAGCGCGTGCTCGACGAGTTCCCCGCCTCGCCCTATCTTGGCTCCGCCGAGCGCGAGCTCGAGGCGCTCTCCAACGACGGGTAGCTGCTCCGTGCCGAACAGCGGCTTCACCGTGGGCCTCGTGCAGATGGTCTGCAGTGATGACCCGGCGGACAACTTGGCGGCGGCCGTCGAGGGGGTCCGGCAGGGCGCCCAAGCCGGAGCCCAGATCCTCTGCCTACCGGAACTGTTCCGCTCCAGGTACTTCTGTCAATCTGAAGACGTCGCCTACTTCGAGCTGGCCGAGATGGTCCCTGGCCCAACCACAAGACATCTGTCCGCACTGGCGGCCGAGCTGGCCATCGTGCTGGTAGCCCCTGTCTTTGAGCGACGCGCCGCCGGCGTCTATCACAACACGGTGGTGGTCATCGACGCGGACGGCCGGCTACTCGGGCGGTATCGAAAAACGCACATCCCTGACGATCCGCTGTACTACGAGAAGTTCTACTTCACACCCGGCGACCTAGGCTATCCGGTCTTCGACACCCGTTATGCCAGGGTCGGCCCGCTCATCTGCTGGGACCAGTGGTTTCCCGAAGCGGCACGCCTGTCGGCCCTGGCCGGCGCGGAGCTGCTCGTCTATCCCAGCGCGATCGGGTGGCACCCGGCCGAACGTACTACGGAAGGCCCGACCCAGCGCGAGAGTTGGCGCACCATGCAGCGCGCGCACGCCATCGCCAACGGCGTGTTTGTGGCCGCGGCCAATCGGGTCGGGCACGAGGGCCCAACCGACAGCGGATTGACCTTTTGGGGCAGCTCCTTCGCGTGCGCTCCGGACGGCCAGATTCTGGCCGACGGAGCAGTTGACGCACCGGAGGTAGTGCTTGCAACCTGCGATCGCGACGCCATCGAACGACAGCGCCAGGGGTGGCCGTTCCTTCGAGACCGCCGTATCGACACCTACCACGACCTCACGCGGTGCCTGGTGGACGAGCGCACCGCGAGCGAACCGCCCAGCGACGAAACCTGATGCTCCGCTATCGCCTCCCGGCCGAGTGGGAATCGCACCGCGCGACCTGGCTGGCCTGGCCACACGAGGCGTCGGACTGGCCCGGGAAACTGGATTCCGTCCGCTGGTGCTACGCGGACCTAGTCCGGCATCTCGCCGACGCCGAAACGGTCGAGCTCATCGTCGCCAACCGCCACCAGGAGCGGACGGCGCGGAGCCGGCTGGCGAGGGCCGGCGCACGCATCGACCGGCTACGCTGGCATCGCTGGGCCACCGACCGGTCTTGGCTTCGAGATACCGGTGGTTCCTTCACCGTTAACGTTCGCGACTCATCGCTTACGCTCGTCGACTGGCGCTTCACCGGCTGGGCAAAGTACCCGAACTGGCGACGCGACAATCGGCTACCAGCTCGTATTGCGCATGTTCGCGAGATACCGCGACTCGTCGCTACCCGGCCAGACACCGGCCAGCCAATGGTGCTCGAAGGGGGAGCGCTCGACGCTAACGGAGCCGGGGCGGCACTGGCCACCGAGGAGTGCCTGCTAGATACCGACATCCAGCCTCGAAACCCGGGACTCGGTCGAGACGGGGTCGAGACGGCGCTGGCGACGTACTTCGGGATCACCGACCTGATCTGGCTGGGCCGGGGTATCGTCGGCGACGACACCCATGGCCACGTGGACGACATCGCCCGCTTCGTCTCGCAGGATACCGTAGTCGCAGCCACCGAATCGAATGCGGCCGATGAAAACCATGCTGCGCTCGCTGAGAACCTCAGACGCCTACGGCACGCTCGGCCTGGTGGACGACGGCTCCAGATCGTCACCCTTCCGATGCCCCGGCCGCTCCGGTTCGCCGGCCGACGCCTACCCGCCAGTTATCTCAATTTCTTTATCTGCAACGGGCTGGTCCTGGTGCCCACCTTTAACGACCCGGCGGATCGAACGGCCCTCGAAACTCTGGCGGACCTCTTCCCGGGACGCGAGGTGCGAGGTGTCCACGCGGTTGATCTTGTGTGGGGGCTTGGCGCCCTGCACTGTCTGACCCTACAGGAACCTGCCAGGCCGGCGTCCCCGCGTTCTAGCCCCGGAAGCTAACGACCCGCACCGACGGCCTGATCAAGAAAGAACCCGGACGCCGGATCGTCTGGCACCGGCGTGTTGGGACGACTAAAGATCGACAGCGGTTGGGGAGCGGCCTCGCCGAGCCTCTGACCGATCCGGGTGACCGCCCAGAGCACCGCGTCGAGCGCTCCGCAGATCGTGCTGTCGTATAGATAGTCGCCCACCAATATCAACTGCGGCCACCTAGGATCGGGGCAGTGGCGAGTCTCGAGCGGCTGCAGCGGCACGCCGCCCGGTAGCGCCGACACTCCGCTTCGTCCCCTCCAGCGATCTACGGCGCCGCTCAAAAAATGGGTCTCAGCGCCGGACAGCACTCCCGGCATGGCAGCCCGCACCCCCCGCACGATCTCGTCATCCGTCCGGCGCGCCCAACGCGCCGCTGCGTCTCCCCCGAGCAGCCAGCTCTGAATACCGAGGCCATCGGCATCAGACGTCGGAGACTTGTCATAGACCGTGACGCCATCGAACGCATCGCTGACAAAGTAGTCTTCGGGAAAGCGGTCGGCCCAGAAACGACGCCCAAAGAACAAAGTGACCCGTAGATAGGCTGTCGTATGGTCGTGGTGGCGCAGATGCGCGCCGACGGCAGCAGCCAGCTGGGAGTCGCTCCACTGCAAGCTTGCCAGCGCGGGTGGCGTCAGCGTCACCACGAGCGCATCCACATCGAGGGTGCCCACCCCCTCCTCCGTGCTGTCGACCCGTACCCGCAGGCCTCGCTCCTCGGTCGCCTCGATCGCCTCGACGGCCGCCCCAGAGCGCAGGGGAGAAGCCACTCGGTCTGCCAACGCTCGCACGAGCCCTTCATTGCCATCGGCCAAGGTATACATCGAGCAATAGCCTGGATGATCGATGAGCAGATTATCGAACCCGAAGAGGCCGCTGGTCTGATGCGGCTCGGCAGCGAGATCGCTGTGGCACTGCATGGCCGTGAACCAACGCGCGACCGGATCGTCGACCTCGCTGAGCACTTCCTCGAACGTTCGTCCGCTCCACGGGTGATCGTTGTCCTGCGGTTGTCCCGCCTGCGCATACCTCTGCGGCGGTCGCAGCCGTGTGCCCTTGTCCCAGAACCGCCGGAGCTGGTCCATCCCTCGTGCCCCAACCAGTGCTTGGAGGCCGGCGTCGTCATAAACAACCTGATCGCATGCCACGAAGTAAGGGGTGCCGGTCAGCGGGCGCGTCTCGAGCCCTAGATGGCTGACGAGGTTTCGCAGGTGCGGGTTGCCAGCAATGTCGTAGAATTCGGCGACGCCCGCCTCGTAGACGCTACCGACTTCTGCCGCGACCGTAGTTCGCACCCGCCCGCCAAGGCGCCTGGCGCCTTCAAGCACCTGCACCTCGACCCGATCGCCGTAGAGTTGTTCCAATAGGTAGGCACACAGCAGCCCGCTGAAGCCACCGCCAATTACGCCGACTCGCTCTGCCACTACTGCACCGCCGTCCTAAGCAGAGCACAGCGATTGCCCGCACCGAGACTCCAGCGCACGCTAGTCGGCCTCGGCCTTCAGCTCAGCCAGCAGGGTCAGCGCCTCCAGCGGGGTCAGCTGGTCGATATCCAGGTCCCGCAATCGACGGACGAGCGCGGGTGACGGCGCAGCCTCTCCAGCAAAGAGGCCGAGCTGTGGCGGGGGCTCCGGGCCATCGCCCGCCAACGTCGGGCGCCCGCTTCGTGACAACTCGTCCCGTTCGAGCCCCGAGAGGATCTGCTTTGCCCTCGCAACCGTGGTGGGTGGGAGACCGGCCAGTCGTGCCACCTGAATCCCGTAGCTTCGATCCGATCGACCAGCCTCAACCTTCCGCAGAAAGTGGATCTCGTCCTCCCACTCCCGAGCTACGACGTGGTAGTTGGCCACCCCCTCGAGGGCGTCGGCCACGTCGGTGAGCTCGTGATAGTGGGTCGCGAACAAAGTCTTCGGTCGAGCCCGGCGATCCGTGGCTAGGTGCTCCGCCACCGCCCATGCGATGCTCAATCCGTCGTAGGTCGCCGTGCCGCGGCCGATCTCATCAAGCAGGACCAGGCTACGCGAGGTCGCGGTATGGAGGATGTTGGCTGTCTCCTCCATCTCCACCATAAAGGTAGACTGTCCGCGCGCGATGTTGTCCGATGCCCCAACTCTGGCAAAGATTCGGTCGGTCATCGGCACCTTCGCCTGATTCGCCGGAACGAACGAACCGATCTGGGCCAACAACACGATGATGGCGGTCTGACGGAGATACGTCGACTTTCCGCCCATGTTCGGTCCGGTCAGGATGATGACCTGGTGGGTGGTACCGTTGAGGGTCACGTCATTCGGGACGAAAGTATGTCCCACGTGACGTTCCACCACCGGATGCCGCCCTTCCGTAATCAGTAGCTCGTCCCCGTCGTGGACCTGAGGCTTGGTGTAGTCATGTAGGGCGGCCACTTCGGCCAACCCAGCAAGCACGTCGAGCGTAGCCAACGCGCGCGCCGACTCCTGGATGCGAGCAGCTTCGGCGGCCACCTGGTCACGCAGCGCGTCGAAGATCTCGATCTCACGCTCCAGAATGCGTTCGTCGGCACCGATTACCTTGCGCTCGTACTCCTTGAGTGGCGGGGTGATGAAGCGTTCGCCGCTGGCGATGGTCTGCTTGCGGTGATAGTCCGCCGGGACCGCGTGCAGGTTCGCCTTCGACACCTCGATGTAGTAGCCGAAGACCCGGTTGAACCGGATCTTTAGAGAGGCAATACCAGTGCGGGACCGTTCCTCCGCCTCCATCGACACAATCTGCGCTTTGCCGCCCCGGCTGATGTCCCGCAGCTCATCCAGATCGGCATCGACGCCATCTCGGATCGCGCCACCGTCGCGTGCCAGCGCCGGCGGTTCTGGGGCGACCGCGGCCTCCACAGTGTCGCGAACGTCCGGCACCTCGTCGAGCGACGCCAGCAAGCTTGTAGTAAGCGGCGCCTCGAGGCCGGACGCCACGGCCTTGAGTCTAGGAATCGCCGCGAGTGAACGCTGCAACGCAAGGAGGTCGCGGGGCCCCGCCGACCCCATCGCGGCCCGGGCGACCAGACGCTCCAGGTCGTGTACTCCGTCGAGAACCTCGCGCAGCTTCCCGCGCTCCACCGTACGGAACGCCAACTCCTCGACTGCATCGAGCCTGTCCTGCACCCGTTCACGATTAACCAGCGGTGCCGTCAACCACCCGCGCAACAGACGCCCGCCCATGGCGGTCACCGTGTGGTCTATCTCGGCAAGTAAGGAGCCGGTCCTAGTCCCCTCGCTAGAGACCACGACCTCCAGATGCTTCATCGTCGAGGGATCCACCACCATGGCCCCATCGGCCGAACGGAATTCGATGCTCCGGACATGGCCCAGTTGTGCCTTCTGGGTCTCCCGAAGAAACGCGACCAGCGCACCTGCTGCGGCGACCGCGGCAGGGCGGTCGTCGAGTCCGAAGCCACCCAGCCCGACGGTACCGAGCTGCTCGGTCAGCGCCTCACGCGCCCGGTCGAGGTCGAAAGCCCAGGCGTCCATCTCGGTCACGAGAGGCGGTGTCGTCGGCGGAAACAGGCCTTCGAGGCTGCTCCCTGACGCGGCTAGCACCTCCCGTGGTCGCAGCACGGCGATGTCATCAGCCAGCGCTTGCCGACCCGCCTCACCCTTGTACTCAGCTGCGGCGAACTGTCCGGTGGAAAGATCAACCAGGGCCATGCCGAGCCGCCCGGAGGCCCCCACCTCGGCAGCAATACCCATCAAATAGGTCGGTTCGCGCTCCTCGAGATAGGCGGTGTCGGTGAAGGTGCCTGGTGACACCACACGCACCACTTCGCGTCGAACGATCCCCTTCGCCTTTTTCGGATCCTCAACCTGCTCGCAAATCGCGACCCGAAAGCCCCTCTTAACCAGCCGGGTCAAGTAGCCGTCGGCTGCGTGGTGCGGGATCCCGCACATCGGGATACCGCCGCCGGCGTCCTTCGATCGAGAGGTCAGAGTGAGATCGAGGACCCGAGCCGCCGTTAGGGCGTCCTCGTAAAACATCTCGTAAAAATCGCCCATCCGAAAGAAGACAATCGCGTTGGGGTGCGTCCGCTTAGCGTCAAGATACTGCCGCATTGCGGGCGTCGGCCCCTGCGCGGACGCAGACTTCCTCGACGTTGATGGGGTCACGGTACCTGGGAGAGGCTGCGCCACACTCGAACGGACGGCGCCTGCTGTTACGACCGGCGAATGTGTGTGAGTATACCCTCTCTCCGAAGTCACCATGCTTATCCTGGCAGTCGACACGACCACCGCCAAAGGCAGCCTCGCACTAGCCCGCGACGGCCGGCTCATCGAGGCCCGCTGTGGTCTGGGCGAGCGGACCCACGGCGAACGGCTCCCGTCCGAGATCATCGGCCTGCTCGGGTTGCACGATGTCGCCCTTAGCGACATCGACCGCTTCGTGGTTGCCGCCGGCCCCGGGTCGTTCACCGGGCTCCGGGTGGGCATCGCCACTGTGCAGGGCCTAGCGCTCGCCCTTGGTCGACAGGTCATCGCCATCTCCATCCTCGACGCCCTGCTCGAGATAGGTATCGCACCAGACTCCCGGCGACCTTCTCCCCCCGAGGCAATTCTGGCCTGGATGGACGGCAAGCGCGGCGAGATCTTCGCGACCCTGTACCTGAACTCGACAGATCCCGAGGCCTGGCGCCCGCATCTGGGGCCGGTCTCCGAACGGCCGGACGCTCTCCTGGAACGCTGGGCCGGGGACCTCGACCGCCCCCGGCTGTCGGTGGTAGGGGACGCGGTCACAGCCTGCCGAGAACTGCTCGAAACCCGTCTTCCAAGCACCACTCGTCTTGTGGACGATCTCCCCCCCATCGCCGGTGCGCTAGCGGTGATGGCCACCCGTCCTCCCTGGTCTGAGAACGCTCACGCGCCCCACGCAATCCAACCGGTCTACGTGCGGCGACCCGACGCCGAACGGGCCCGCGACCGGCGGCGCCAGACCAAGTGACCCCGGTGGCCAAGGTCTTCGCGGTGCGCCAGATTACCGATCTTTCCGCCCTGCTCCGGATCGAGTTCGCCTCCTTCTCCCGTCCCTGGACGCCTGCCATGTTTCAACAAGCCTTCGCGGATCCGCACACGATCGTGCTGGCCGTCCGCGACACCGATGACACGATCGCAGGATTCGTGGTCGGGCGGGTCGTGGCAGACGAACTCGAGATCCTGATCGTGGCGGTGGACCCAGATCGACGACGCCAGGGCATGGGGCAGCGGCTCGTGCTGGCGATACTCGACCTCGGCCGCGAACAGGGTGCCCGTGCCGCGAGCCTCGAGGTGAGGCGGTCTAATCGTGCTGCCAGGCGTCTTTACGAACGCCTCGGCTTCCAACGCGAGGCAGTCCGCCAGGCGTACTACCAGGACCCACTCGAGGACGGGCTCATCTACTGGCATCGGGCATTGAGCCCGTCTTGAAGCCCATCTGGCCTTGTGGTACGTTTCGGCACCAATCATCGTGGACGAGTTTCGATGAACCGAGCCGCCAGGGAGGTGGCATGACGACGGACTCGCAGTTACTGAAAGACCAACTTCTGCGGACCGACCACGGGTTCCGCCAGCTCGCTGAACAGCACCACATACTGGACACCCGCCTCGACCAGCTCTCAAGCCAGCACATCCTCTCGGAACCGGAACAGCTTGAGCGGATCACCTTGAAGAAACGAAAGCTGCGGCTCAAAGACCGGATGCAGCACATCCTACGCCGCCACGTTGCCCCGGCGACAGCGTAGCAGCCCGCGAGTGACGGCAGCATCGCACCTCTCGTTTACATGACCATTGATCGCGCCGGGTGGCCGTTCATCGGTGCCGCATGGCTACCAGCCGCAGCATGCCTATTCACTGGCCTCCCTCTTCCCGCCATCGGGCTAGCGATTCTCGGTGTGGCGCTCGGCCTCTTCTTCCGGGACCCGGTGCGACATCCCCCCACAGAACCCGGCATCGTGGTTTCGCCGGCCGACGGTAAGGTTCTGTCAACGGGTCAGGCCGATCCCACGCTCGCCCCGGAGGGAGCCTGGGAACAGATCAGCATCTTCCTGTCGCCGCTCGACGTGCACGTCAACCGAGTTCCGCACGAGGGCCGGGTAACGCGCGTAGACCACGTGCCAGGCAAGTTCCTACCGGCGTACCGCGACCGAGCGGAGGCAGAGAACGAGCGAAACGAAGTGTGGGTTGAATATGAAGGCCAGACGATCGTGTTCCGGCAAGTGGTTGGCGCGCTCGCCAGGCGCGTCGTCTGCCGGGTAAGAGTTGGAGACTCGGTGCAGACGGGCGAACGGTTCGGTATCATGAAGTTCGGCTCCCGGATGGACGTCTTTCTTCCAGCCGGAACCGATCTGCTAGTCACGGCAGGCGACACAGTACGTGGCGGCGAAACCATCGTCGCGCGAATAACCTAGCAACCATGGCTCGAGTACTAGCGGTCCTCCGGGGCAAGAAGCAAAACCGACGGTTCCGGCGCGGCGTCTATCTTCTGCCAAGTATGTTCACCGTCGGGAATCTGTTCTGCGGGTATGCATGCATCGTGCACGCGATGCGTGGCGCCTACGCGACAGCGGCAGTGTTCATCGGCGTCGCCATCGTGCTGGACGGGCTCGACGGACGCATCGCCAGACTGGCTGACGCCGCAAGCGAGTTCGGCGGCGAGTTCGACTCGCTCGCGGACGTGATCTCGTTCGGCGTCGCCCCTGCGATCCTGATGTTCAGCTGGGGGCTTGAAGGCCTAGGCCGCCTGGGCTGGGCGGTCGGCTTTCTGTATGTCACCGCCACCGCCTTGCGTCTTGCCCGATTCAACGTGCAGTCGGGCAGCAGTGACAAACGCTACTTCATCGGCATGCCCAGTCCGGCGTCGGCCGGGGTGCTTGCGTCCACCGTCTTCGCGTGGCCGGCCGGTTTCGGGATTGAGCAAGGCCCCGCCCTGGCCTTGGCGATTGTCACCGTCCCGGCCGGACTCATGGTGAGCCGTCTCCGGTTCCGCAGCTTTGGAGCCCTGGCACTGCGGCCGCGCAGCTCGTCTCTGGTCTTACTGCAGTTCGCCGGGCTGATCGCGGCCATCGCCGTCGAACCCCGACCGGTTCTCTTTGCGATGTCCTACGCCTACCTGCTTTCTGGCCCGAGCGGATTCCTGTGGACCAAGCTCAGGCCCGCGAGTAAACGCGGGGGCAGAACCGCGACAGCCAACTCCACACAGCACACGCAAGCTACCGGCTCAGGCCTCGGTGGCTGACACCATGGCCGAGGCAACCTCCACCAGGGGTCTCGACGGTAGCGTGACCGCGACCTGCGTTCCTTGCCCCGCCTCGCTTGTCACGGCGATCTTGCCGCCGTTGAGCTCGATATTCCGCTTGGCGATCGCCATCCCCAGCCCTGTCCCTGTCACCTTCGTCGAGAAGTAGGGCTCGAAGATTCGCGCCAGTGCCTCCGGCTCCAGCCCAACTCCGGTGTCTGAGACGGAGAGCTCGATTTGCGCCGCAGCCGTTTCGACCTCGATACTCAGCCGTCCCTCGCTCGGCATCGCGTGGAGGGCATTCTCGATGATATTGATCAGTGCGCGCTGTATCAGTAGGCGATCGAGAATAAGCAGTGGCAGTGATGGAGGCACGCGCACCACGACCTCGATCCGGCCTTCGAGCCCCTGACGATAAGGAGAGACGATCTCCTGCAAGAGTGTCTCTAGATCTGTCTCCTCCGGCTCAGCCTTGGGCGACGAGGCGTAACTCGAGAACTCCGACGCGATCTGGCGCAGGATCCGTACCTGCTTGAGAATCGCCGTCACGCAGCCTTCGAGCACAGGCGAGAGGGGAGCCCCCTTGTCGGCATGGACACGACGCAGATGCTCCGCGTTTAGCTGCACCGGCGTCAGCGGGTTCTTGATTTCGTGCGCGACCTGCCTGGCCATCTCGCTCCACGCTTCGAGACGATGGGTTCGCTCGAGTTGCCTCCGTTGCGTTTCGAGCTCCTGGGCCATCTTCGTGAAGTCCGCTTCGAGAATGTCGAGTTCGTCGGCTGACTGTTCGGCCACCCGCCTCTTTAGCAGGTTGACCCGGTGCGGTGACGCCGGGGTTGTGAACTCGCCTTGAGCGACTCGGCTCGTAGCCCGAGTGAGCCGGCGCACCGGGTCGGCGATGCTTCTCGCGATTCCCCATCCAACCACGCCGACCAAACCGACGAAGAAGAGCGTCGACGCCCAGATACGACGGTTTACCTCCTCGATCTGGCTCTCGATCTCCTGCTGTCGTGAGGCTAGCGGCACGGTCAGGATCGCATCCTGCCCGACCATCGGGACTGGAGCGGCGGCCAGTTGATAGCGCAGGTCTCCAATTGAGTCTTCTCCCACAAAACTCGGCAGCTGGTCCAGATACACCGCCCGGTACACCTGCTCGGGAGTCCGCGTGGGGAGGAGACCTGAAGCGTACAGGTCACGTTCGCTCGTGGCGAGAAGCTCGGAACCCTGAAAAATGTTCACGTCCTCGCCGACGACCTGACTGATCCAAACAAGCACCTCGTCGCTGAACGGGGCGACCACCCGTCCTTCCACCGGCTGCAGGGTGGCAGACTCTTCGATCACGCTTCTGGCCAGCGTCACCGTGCGAGCCGCTCCAGCCTCCACATCGGCTCGGAGCTGGTCGGCAAGATAGCCCTGAATGAAGAATGCGATCACAATCACCGGCACAGCAGCCACGCCCAAGAACCAGAGTTGAAGCTTAAGCGCGAACCGGGCCCGGACTTCGCGCCATGGCAGAAACCGACGTAGCCCAGGCGAGAGGAGCCCCCCTACGACGACAGCCGCGAGGAGCACGCCGAACGTGATGATGACGAGGCTGGCAAGCTCGGACAGATGCAACAGGTGGTCGAAGCTGGTGTGAACCGGGTAGCCCAGCGCATAGATACCGGCCCGGTCGTTGATGACATGCACCTCGTAGTCCAAGCCGTCTTTGTGAAGTCGAGTCCAGAACGGCGTCCGTGACTCGTAGCTTCTCTGAAAGAGCGCCTCGTCGAGCGGCCAGGCCGAACGCCCCGAAACGAAAGTAGGCTGGAGCCCCCACCCGTAGATAACGAGCTCGACGCCATGTCCCGGCGCCGAGGGAAGAGCGTCCGTGATTCCGGCTCTGAGCAGTTCTACGTACGGGCTCCGAGGAGAGATAAACGAAAGCGACTCGTAATCGACCTGCGCGACATGCACGACAACCCCACCCAGTATCGCCGCACCCCCGTCCGGAGTCAGCGCGCAGATGGCCCGTTCCGCGTGGAGCGTACGACGCTCCTCTGAGCCGAACGGCGCAACTTCACCAAACACAAGCCAGTCGCATCCCTGGCCGCTCCACTGGGTGGTATTCAAGGCGTACTCCGGGATGTTCAGCGCTTCGGGGATGTTGAACGCGAACCGACTCGTCAATTCGCCAGCCGCGTCATACAGCTCGACTGAAGAGGTGAGCCGGGACGAGGCAAGCGCCGTCTGCTGCCAGATGCCGAACGCCCGATCGGTGTCCAACTGACGAGCTAGGTCCGCATCCGCGCCAGGCGCCGCCAGGCCGGCCAAGTCCGGTATGGCATCGATCTGTCCCTGCGTTTGTGCCAGCTGGTTCTGCAGGTCATAAGGGTGGTCGGCCGTCAGCCCGGCGTAGTCGTCTTCTATGACGCGTCGGCGCTCTCGATCGGTGGCATCGACCAGTCCGACATACAGCGGCGGAACAGAGAGCATTACCGCCGCCGGCACCACGAGCGATCTGGCCAGGGGGTCTGCGTGCCGGAACCAGGTCATCAAGCGCCGCCACCGCCAGGCCAGTCCCAGGGCGGTACCCATGATGAGCAGTGCCGGGCTCGTCGGCATCGGCGCAGCCAGGCTTGCGACAGCGGCGGTTGTAACCGCCAACGCCCCAAGCCACCACCATCGCCACCGAGGCCACGCGACCGGCCACGCAGCTGCCACGGCCCCAATCAGCAGGCTGACGGCCCAGATGATGGCCGCGGTAGCCAGCACAAGCGCCAGTTGGATGGCAGCGCGCGCCGTGTCGATCGGCACGATCGCCGTGTGCATCAGATCCACTCGCACCCCGGCCACGGTGTCCCGCACCAACAAGTCCTGCACGCCGAGCAACAGCGCGGCGCCAGACGCACAACCGAGCGACCAGAGGACAACCCGCGCCACCTCAGACCCTTCGCCGCCCCGTCCCGGCCGCCCATGCCACCGCCACCGATTCACCAGATCAGCCACCAAGACGACGAGACCGGCGAGCGCCGCACTAGCCACCAGGAGGTCGACGGCAGTCCTGAGCAGCATCGGCGCTCGCGCTGAGGTATAGATCCCGGGCGAGACCATGGCGAGGGAGAAGCGCCCGGGCGTCGCGGCGAACCAGAGCGCCCCCCAAGCGCCCATGATTGACGCGGCCGCGAACCAGAACGTTCGGAGGTATCGGGCCGGTACGCGGGTCACTAAGACCAAGCCGGTCGCGGCCAGTAGGGCACAGCTCACCAGAAGCCACAACAGAGACCAGACCGCTTCCCGCCAGCGTGCCCGTGTTTCGGCGACGTCGCCGAGGCTCATGGTCGCGTCGAGGAGCACCCGGCCGTCGGCCCCGTCCACCGTAAAGCGGTCCATCGCGGCACCGGTCATACCTTGACCGGTCGGGCCCGCCCGGACCCGTCCTACCGATGTCTCCAGCACGAAGGGGCCCCGGTCGGCGCCTTCGGTCCGCACCACCGACAGTACCTGTTCGACAACCACCACGCCCAGCCGACGCACGGTACTCTCTGGCGCGGCTTCCACCACCGGCTCCACCCGCACCAACCTCAGCCCAGCCTGCCCGACGTCGACAAACCCGGCGGGGCGGAAACCGACCAGACCGCGAGACAATGAGGCGCCGCGCCCATTCCAGGCGCGCGGCGTGCCGCGCGCGTCGTACACCGTGATCGCCAGGTCAGGGCGCCCCTCGGCTATGGAGACATCTTCCAAGACCTCGAAGAGCCGGCGGGCTGCCGGCCGGTCGCCATCCATCCCACCGCGCACTTCGGACCGGCCAGCCAGGCCGCGGGCCAACGCGCCCAGAGCCATGTCGACCGCAACGACCTCAGCCCGCAGTTCGTCGATACCGTGCTCGCGGGCGGCAACATTCGTGCGCCCAATGAGGAGGAGCTCAGCCGCCGCCGCGACCGCGAGCAGCAGCAGAGCCGCACAACCGGTGGTCACCAGGAGGCGACGCAAGACGAGGACAGGTGTCATCTCGAGCGTGTGGTCCTCAGCGGGTCAGACGACAGTGGCAGTTTGTCCAGATATCCGCAGACCGCCAGCATACAGGGCCCGTGCCTGCCTGAAAACAGGCACTAGCCACGCGCCCTAACGCGACCATGCGTGCGAAATCGTCAGGCCTCGCCCTAGATCTCTGCA
>Ga0310344_10000270_pt1 | contig 42395 bp, 39 predicted proteins | sample HC15DNA20200_MG_FD_203801 | JGI IMG/M metagenome (GOLD analysis project Ga0310344, IMG submission 203801) | Marine microbial communities from station ALOHA, North Pacific Subtropical Gyre - HC15-DNA-20-200_MG | ecosystem: Environmental > Aquatic > Marine > Oceanic | place: Pacific Ocean: North...
GGTTTCGTTGGTTTCGTTGGTTTCGTTGGTTTCGTTGGTTTCGTTGGTTTCGTTGGTTTCGTTGGTTTCGTTGGTTTCGTTGGTTTCGTTGGTTTCGTTGGTTTCGTTTCCAGGCTGTGCATTACTGACCGGTTCTTTACCATCTCGAATGTTTTGCCAAGCCTCGACTGCTTCACGCCATGTGGCTTCTGCAGCAGCGAGTGCTTGGCCACCTGCCTTTTGAGCCTGTTGCACTGATTGGGCAGCTTCATTTTTGAGCCGTTCAGCTTTTGCCAGTCGCTTGGCAGCATCCGCTGCTTGTTTCTCAGCTTCAGCTCTTCTGTTAAAGAGCAAAAGTGCGTTTTGGGTGTCTTCGTCGATATCGGCCATGACTACCATGATCGCTTGTTCTTCTCCAGGTCACACCCTGTGAAAGAAATTGGAGTTCAATTTAATTGTTGTGGAGGTAAGAGCTGGTTCCAGTAAGCCGGTGGTTGCCTCGGTCGTCAAGCGCGCGGTCAAAGAGCGGATGGAACAAATTCTGGTCGAAGTGGTGTTAGGCGTGAGGGCTTTGAAGGAGTATTGGGATGTCGACCATCAAGAGGCTTTACTCAGCGAGGAGGCACTGACGGCATCAGTGATTCCGCGGTGGTTCCTAGATACCGCAACCAAGCGCGACCTTGGGCAACAGCTAGGCACTCTTAGTAATCGATGGATCTTTTGCTTGGTGGTAGGAGATCTTTAGCTGCTTCCCATGCTTGTCATATGGACGGTGCTCCCTGATTTGTTTCAGAAAGCGTTCGGGTTTTCACACTTCTAGGGGCGAGTCCTATAGAACGTTGCGCCTTTTTGGAGCAAGTTGTGGCTATCGGGATCTCTCTTTCTTCTACGGGCTGAGAGTTAATCCTTGGTGTTATCCCGAGTATTCACCATAGACAAGTAATGTTTTGCGCGCTGAGCGATTGGTTCGTCTACCATGGCACCATCTACCTGGATTGAAGCGCGCCCTTGAGCGATGGCGGTTTCCCAGGCGTTAATAACACGACTAGCCCAGACCAGTTCTTCTTCGGAAGGGCTGAATCCTTTATGTGCTAGAGGTACTTGGTTGGGGTGGATGCAGAGTTTGCCTGTGAAGCCTAGTGAACGAGCTTCTTCTAGCTCTTTGAGGAAACGAGAGTCGTCGTTAAAATCGGTTACTACCATATCGATGGCATGGACCCGACCAAGTCGAGCAGCCTGTGCCACTTGTGCCCTGGCTACAGCTACCTCGTGATTACCAGTCGTTCTAGTACCGCCTAAGTCTACGATATAATCCTCGGCCCCAAAGTAGCACCAAGCAACTCGTGGGTGGGCCGTTACAACTCGGGCTTCGACTACTCCAGCGACGGTTTCGATTCCGGCCATGATCGCGAGATGCCCACAGCCAGCGGCTTCTATTGCTTCGACAACCGTAGTGATTTCTTCTTCCGATGCTAATTTTGGTACGACCACTCCTGTTAGTTCGGGCCTCAATCCCTCGATCACGTCATCGGCGAAGAAGCTGGTGCTGACCGGGTTAATTCGGACAAATAGTGGAAGGTTGGGGTGTAATTTGGTCAGATTTGATATGGCGTTTCTAGCGATCGCCCGACTTTCTAACTTTTGGTTTTCAGGCGTGGCATCCTCCAGATCGATAACAGCTGCATCGGGTTGGCTGTTAGGCAATTTGGCCAGCATTTCAGCCCGGTTACCCGGAGCGAATAGCACACTACGGAAGGGATTCTCAGTCATTTAGAGAACGTTAGTCCGACTTTCCCAGAAGATCTTCAACTTCGGCGATACCGTTTTCAAGATCTTCGATCTGGCATTCAGCCGCAGGAATTCCACCGGGGCCTCCGACGAAACAGAGAATCACACGGTGCACGGGGAGGCTGGTGATTTTTTGGAGGGCGTATGCGTAAGCGGCACCTTGGTGGCGGTAACGGGCCGCTTTATCATCGAGTTCTGATTGATTTGTGAAGCGGTCGGTTTTGTAGTCCAGTATGGCTAGACCCTCGACACCGTTTTGGTTGCAGCGCCATGCTAAATCGAGGTAGCCCTCAAGTAACACGTCTTTCGTAACGGCCACAGCGACGTATAATTCGCGCCAGTACTCATTCTCAGCTGCAGCCTGAACAGACGGAGCGGCAAGAGCGGCTGACACCATAGAGGCAACGTGGTCAGGGTCGACGGCTTCGTTTGCCGCTGCCATGTGCGCATCAAGGACACCGTTTCCTTTTAGGTCGGTGACCTCGAGGGCTTGGTGAACAGCTCTCCCGATTGCTGTGCCGTGCCGTCCAGGCTCTCTGAACCAAGAGTGATCCGACTCGTCCGCTCCGAGATTGTCTGCTACCAATGAGGTGGCTGAGATGGTTCGATGCCTTGCGCCGTCGGTCAGAGTTTTGTTGCGCTCATTTTGCCAGATGCCCTGTTTGGGTATCTGGTTGGTCCTAGGAGGGTCCAGTTTGGGCAGTGGTAGAACATTTGGCTTGAGGAGTACATTTGTTTCGATATGAGCTGACGCTGTAGCGAGAATTTCAGCATCTGTCAGAGTGGCAGGATGCCTGGGCATGTTTGCGGATGGATCGCGATGCAGAGATAAAACCAGATGGTCACGAGCCCGGGTGGTAGCGACATAGAGGAGGCGTAGGCGCTCTAGATGCTCAGATTCGAGTAGAGAATCGGCGTGAAATCGATGGTGGGCGTTTGTTAGTTTCTTTGTCAATGCTATGGCAATTCCTCCTTTTGGCGGGAAGTGGACTTTAGGTCCGGGACTTATACGTTTACTCCCTAGGTCGGCCAGCACACAGATCGGAAATTCGAGGCCCTTTGCTCCATGCATTGTGAGGATTCTGACAGCATTGTCATCGGGCTCTGCTGGGATGGCTTCGTCGTCCTTAAGGTTCTGATCTGAGTGGAGTCGACACCAGGTCAGGAAGGGCCGTAGATCGGAGGAGCTTGTCTCTGAAAAGGTCCGTGCGGTGTTTAGGAAGGTGCGAATTTGTTGCCAAGCATCGCGAGGTCGCTCAGAGCAAAGGGCTAGTTCCATAACGCGGCGATCTCGTACAACTCGTTCAATCAGATCAGTGGCTCTTTGCCAAGGTCGCTGATCGTGCATCGCTGCTATCCAAGAGATTGCTTCCATGACGGGATGGTCGGTTGGGAGATCTGGTGCACCAGGATCCTGGTGATTCCAGTTGCCGCCCGCCAAGGAGAATTCGAGTAGGTGGTGGTTGCTGCAACCGAAAAGGGGAGAGCGTAGTGCAGTGGCTAGTGCAAGTTCGTCGGTGGGGTCGTCGATTGTGCGTAGAGTGGTGAGGATGTCACGGACTTCGTTGGTGGCTAGGGGATTGAAACCCACTTCAACTCGGTGCGGGATATTGGCGGCAGTTAGGGCTGCTCCTATAGCCTGAACAGCGGTACGACTGCGAACCAAGATCGCGATATCGCGAGGCGAACAAGGGTGCCAATCTTCGACTGGTTCCGCTTTATTTCTAGTTGGTTTTGACTTGTAAACGGTCCAACCTTCCGCGAGGGCCGTACTCACTGTGGCAGCGACGTCAGCCGCAGAAGTTGCGCGGAGTTCACTGGCTCCTCGTTTTTCTGTACTGCTAGCGCCAAGCAGTGCCACTGGGGGACCGATAGATAAATCCACTCGAGTGGGTATTAGCGGGGTGTATCTAGGTTGCATTTGCGTTTGTTGATCGATGAGTTGGCTAAACACGGCGTTTATCCAATGGAGGATTGGTTCTGTGGTTCGGAAGTTTTGTTCAAGTTGCACTTCGTTGCCGCTAAAAGTTTCGTGGGCGTCAAGGTACAGCGCGATATTCGCTCGCCGAAATCCGTAGATCGACTGTTTCGGGTCACCTACGAAGAACAACGATCCGGGTTTCGGGCTCAGGTGACGCCAGCTACTTGTGAGGGTTTTTGGGTCGGCTATTAGGGCGGCTAATTCGATTTGGAGAGGATCGGTGTCTTGAAATTCATCCAACAGAAAATACCGATAGTGGTCAGCTAAAGCAGCGCGCACTTCAAGCCCATGGTTTGGTTCGGTTAAGACCCGGTGAGCCTGAACTAGTAGGTCATGGTAACTTAGTTGTCCTTTTCGTCGACGACTTTCTGCGGCCTCTACCGATTTTTTGCCCATGATTTCAACCAGGCGATCGATGATTTCATCTTTAAGTTGACCCATCGTTTTTTCTATTTGTTCATCGATCGTCCAGATTTGGTTTCGGACTTCTTCAATAGAGGTAACCCCTGTCCAGTTTTTTTTGTTACCGACCTTCGCTCGACTGCTCACATCTTTACGGTCGTTGAGAATTTGGATGACAGCTATGGGGTCGTCTTCGGCCTTCTCGAGTTCGTTGACAAAGGACTCCAGTCGGTGGAGACGATCGAGCATCTTGTCGGTGTTGGAATTGCAGTGTTGCTGTAGCTCCACAACTGTTTTAAGTCTCGTGAGTAATGGATCGAGGTTAATGGGTTGGGGATCAGGTGTAGCTATCAGACGTTGGTCGATTAGATCCCAATTGTTGTCGAGTTGCTGGGCGACGTCCCGCAGATGCTGGAGTTTGATACCGAGCGCGAAGCCGGCGAGCACAGTAAAGGCATGTTTTGGATCTTGGAAAAGTGTGTCGGCTACTCCTGCCCACCGTTTCTGGAAGTCAACCAGAGAGGACACCTTGTCCATGGTTTCGACTGTCGGCGGTAATCCAGCTTCGATAGGGTGTTCGACCAGAATTCGTTGGGCGAAGGCATGAAGGGTGCAAATTGCTGCACCATCCAAGTCGATGAGTGCCTGTGCCGCTGCTTCGGAATTACCGGCTTGTTCAGCAGCAATGTGTTCAAGACGTCTGCGGATGCGGTTCCTGAGTTCAGTAGCTGCCTCAACGGCAAAAGTGATAGCCGCTATCTCTCTGACTGGCACTCCTGAGATGACGAGAGACACGACGCGGTCGACGAGAGCACTCGTCTTGCCAGTTCCGGCACCGGCTTCCACGAATAAGGTATCGGAAAGATTGTGAGTGATGCGGTCGCGGGCAGCTTGATCTATAGGCATATCTATCTCACACACTGGGATTCTCGTGGCCCGTACTGGCTGTCCCACTATCGTCACCTAGTTCACCCAGGAGGTGACGGTAATTATTGAGTCGGGGGTCGTGACGCTTGCGCTGCCATAGTTCCGTGGTGTAGCTAAAACCTAGGCCATCAGGATTGCAGTAGTCGCAGCCAACGCCGTAGGAGGACTCGGGTGGTCGAGCGGGGAAAATTCCTTTTCCAATGTCATCGGTAATAGTCGTTAGTGTTTGGTTGTATTGCTTCAGTACAAGGTCCGATATTAGATGACCGACACTTGTGCCACCATCGAGGAGGAACCAATACTGGGTTTCGACATGAGTGTTTGGGGTCCCTAGCAGTTCTCGAGCGGCAAGTCCGTATAGCGGTAATTGGAGGTATCGGCCGTTGAGAGTTGGCGAGTTTTCGCTGATCTTGCTGGAGTCGCGCCTTTTTCCGGTTTTGAAGTCAGTGACGAATAGTGAGCCGTCGGTATCTCGATCTACGCGATCGATCCGTCCCCTGAATCGGAGTGAACGCTCGTTCGAGAGGTGGAGAATGAGAGGCTTTACTCCCTCTAGACCGAAAGGTATTTCCGATGCGACCGGGGTAAGCATGTTGTCTTTTCGCCGTTTGTCGTCGTCAAGTAGGAATTTTGATAAAGCTTGCCGAAGTTGATTGCTCTCTCGTTGCCAAAGGAGGGTCCGACCGGTTAGGCCTCGGGACTCGACCAGAGTGAATTCCTCCTCACATATTTGATCCATACGTTGGTGGTGGATCGGGCTCCAGGGCACTTCTGGGTAGGGGAGATCGTTTGCATTTATTGATTCGTTTAGGAAACGGTCAAGGATTCGGTGCATGAGTGATCCCCGTACTAGGGAGGTCATACCGTCTTCGTCAGCAGGATCTTCGACCGTACCAACGGCCAGAATATGGCGCATGAAATAGGCGTATGGACATTCGACCCAGGCTTCAAGACTGGTCGCGGTAAGGATGGTTGATTTGTCGATGGAGAATAAAAGTTCGGGATTGTCTAAAAGGCCGTCAAATTTAGTCAGTTCTGGGGCTTCACGTGCTCGGAGAAGTTCGATACCGCGGTTGAGCACAGAATCGTTTGAGCGTCGTTTACTGATATCGAGTGGGAGACCGGAGTGGAATTCGCGGAGGAGTTCGGCGAGTGCATATTCATGCGGATCGGCGGGATTTTCAAGTTGTTCTAGGGAGTGGGAGAATGACGACGACGTTTTGAACCAATCGACGGTTAAATCTTCAAGTTGTGCTGGGCTGGGACGTTCACCCAGCTCGGCTTCAACTTCGTCGAGGAGCCACCGTGATGGCAAGGTGGCCGATCTAGAGCCTAGGTCACCTCGTGCGAATGTAAGGACTCGGTTGATTGAACCTGCAGCAAACGTGGCGAGGACACTGCGGTGGAGGTCAGATTGCCGCTCAGCGGTCAGAAGGAGTCTTCCGTTAAGAGCACGGCGGATAGTGTCCGGTAAGAGCGGATCTTCGTGTTGACGAGGTGGAGTCGTACCCTCGGCGAGGCCGACCACTATTACCCGCTCAAGGTCAAGTCCAGCAGTCGAGCCGAAGCCACCTACGAAGACGCCCGTGCCGTAGCGACCTTCGCGGGAAATGTCGCGATTGAGTCCGTCAGCGACTGCCCGTCGGAAGTTCTCTAGGCTCGGTGCTGTCTCTATCCTGCCAAGACCAGCGAGACTGCGGAGAAGGTCGCCGACTTTGTTGTAAGCATCGATCTCGTCGGGAGGCCAGTCGACAAGATCAGTCGGCGCCCCGAGATAGCGGTCGAGGAGTTTGGTCGCCCACTTGGTTAGTCCTGACCAGTTGTTTGGGCGTTTCTTATCGGCGAGATCGTTGTCGACGCTTTGGATGAATCCGAGTAGATCTTTGGCCTGTTGGATACGTTCGCTGATTTTCTGAAGGTGAGACGCGTCCGCTTTGTTGGTTTTGAGTTCAACGAGTCGCGCTTCTTGGTCGATGGAGTACTGATCGAGGCGTTCTTGCCACTGCGACAGTCCAGAGACAACCCTGGCCTCGCGCGCTAATTTTTCCCAAGCGGCGACTGGCACAGGTTGACCATCCGCACCTAGAACGACACCGGAGGACAAAAAGGACATTACAGCTGTCCGGGAAAGATCTTGTTCAGACAGTGAAAGTAGTGAAAGTAGTGTCCGAGCAGCCAGCGATTCACTGAGCCTCTGACCAGCTACGCCGTTAAAGGGTATTTCCGCGGCTGCAAGGTGTTGGTGGATCATATGGGCATAGCGTCTGGTCCCCGGATGAGATATAGCCATTTGGTTGAATGCGATACCAGATCCTGCGCCTTCAATGACTTCACGGATCGCCAGGCGTATTTCTTCCTCCGGATCTGCGACTGAGCGAATCAGCAGGCGAGATTTATGTGCCGTTCTCAGTTCTTCGTTGAGCTCTCCCCCTAGATGTCTGACGAGAACTTGTATAGGTGCATCTGCCGCAGTGTCGCCGGTAAGAGCAAGTATGACCGATACCGATTTCTCGGAAGAGAGTGCCGAGATTAGATCCACACCCGACTTTGGGAAACGATCAGGTATATGTAGGACAATTGAGCCTAGATCATCGATGAGGGGGTGCCCCGAAGCGACAGTAGACCTTGCAGCTTGGTGGATGTCTACCTCATCTATGTAGTCATCAGCGAGTTGCCTGTAGATCTCTCTGTGTAATCGCACAATTTCGGCGGCGCGTGGACTGAGTTCACTAAGTGATGAGAGGTCTTCTTCATCAAGTTCCCGAAGTTCTCGATAAGACTGGATCATGGCCTTTTCCGTTGCTGGATGGTGAGCAACGGGGCGAAGAAGATCAGAGGATGATTTAAGAGCAGATCTCACAGCTGCACCGACTACAGGGTTTGTTATGGGTCGGAGATTGAGGGAGATTGAGGGAGCAGCCAAGCGTCTAGCCAAACTGAGGAGAGTTTCGAATCGAACACCCGCCAGTCCTGAAGAAATCCGAGCAGCAAGTAACCGACGGGCAGAAACACCAACAAGATTGGCAGGTACTATCACTGTGCTTTGTGCAAGTGGTTCGCGCGATTTTATTGCCAACATAACTTTGGCTAGAGCTGCTGTAGCTGGTGCCCCATAAGTGGTGGGGATGAAATGGGTAGGCATGTCAGCCTTGAGAGTACGCAGTTGATGTGACTACGGGCGGGAGTCCAGTGGTATCTGCAACTGTCATTTGTGAGAAACAATAGCTTCCGTGTCGGTTGGATCCCATAATGCGCACTACCGTCGTGGGTTATGATAAATGTCCCGCCGACTATTGAGTATCCCGGTTATTGGGCTAGCCAAGCGCCTGAGCGGCCCGCCGTTGTTATGGCTGGTTCTGGTGAGAGTATGAGCTTTGCAGAATTAGATACCGAGGCTTGTCGTATTGCCAACCTTTTTCGGGGGCTTGGCCTTGGCTTTGGTGATCATATGGCTTTTTGTCTTGAGAATCGCCTTGAGTTTCTGCCTTTGGCGTGGGGCGCCCACTACGCCGGTTTGCATTACACCGCAGTTTCATCTCGGCTTACTACTGACGAGTTGGCGTATATCGTGAACGATTGTGGAGCAAAGGTTTTTGTGTCTTCGCCTTACAAGAAAGAAGCCTTAGCAAATTTTAAAGCTGTTGCACCGGGGTTGGAGGCTTGCTTTTCGATTGGGGGAGACTTAGATGGTTTCACTTCCTTTGAGGATGCCGTAGCAACATGTTCAGCAGAACCCGATCCAGATTGGTGTGGTGGGACGGACATGCTTTACTCCTCCGGGACAACTGGGCGGCCGAAGGGTGTCAAACGTTCACTTAAGCCAATGCCCCTCGGGACAGGTGGCGCGATAGCTGCGATGGCTCAGATCTTGTTCGGAGCTCAACCAGGTGGAACTTACCTATCTCCTGCACCCTTATATCATTCGGCTCCCCTTCGATTCTCTATGGGTTATCAGAGCATTGGTAACACAGTTGTGGTTATGGAAAAGTACGATCCAGAGGAGGCTCTGTCACTTATTGAGCGTTTTCAGGTAACTGATAGCCAATGGGTTCCAACCATGTTTGTTCGGATGCTCAAGCTTGGTGATGAGGTTCGGGAGCGCTATGAGGTGTCCTCACTCCGGGCTGCTATCCACGCTGCCGCTCCCTGTCCGGTTGATGTAAAGCAGAAGATGATCGATTGGTGGGGTCCGATAATCTTTGAGTACTACGCCGGCACGGAAGGAACCGGGCTGACCTTTGTTGATTCGAATGATTGGTTGACTCATCCCGGCACTGTTGGTAAAGCAGTGGTTGGGGAGGTAGTGATTGTTGGTGACGACGGCAATGAACTACCACCTGGCGACGAGGGCACGATCTACTTCCGGTCAGATGTGACATTCGAATATCACAACGATCCGGAGAAAACTGCAAGTGCTCGTCTCGGCCAGGATTTGTCGACTCTTGGCGATGTGGGACGATTGGATGATGATGGTTTTCTCTACCTTACGGACCGGAAGTCTTACATGATTATTTCAGGTGGAGTGAATATCTACCCTCAGGAAACCGAAAATCTTCTGGTCATGCACCCCGCAGTATTTGATGTTGCTGTAATAGGTGTTCCCCACGACGAATTTGGTGAGGAAGTTAAAGCGGTTGTTCAGCTCGCCCATGGGTCGAGCCCAGGCCCCGATCTTGAAAGAGAACTGATCACTTATTGCAGATCGCGACTTTCGGATATCAAGTGTCCTCGTAGTATCGACTTTCGTGATGAGTTGCCTCGCCACCCGACGGGCAAACTTTACAAGCGTCTATTGAAAGAAGAGTATTGGCAGGGTCACGGATCAAAGATCTGAAATGGTCGGAGCGGGTAAGCGTATTTGTCGGTTTCCTTTAACCTGAATCAGGTCAACTCTTCGACGGCTGCCGACTGCCGAGTCGGTGTTTCTGAAGGTTTCCCTATCTAGCCCGATTCAGAGTGTGTAACAGGCTTTTCGCCCATCCATTCGCGGAGTGTATTCTTGAGTTTGGTCTGTTGGATGAACAAATCGTGTTCAGGTCCAGAGTCTGTTCCTGACTGCGGTGCCTTAAAGTAGAAGGAAAGCCATTCCTGCACACTGGATTGTCCGGCTCGGTGAGCTAGATCGAGAAATAGAGCAAGGTCGAGAACGATCGGGGCTGCGAGGATTGAATCGCGGCATAGGAAATCAACCTTGATTTGCATTGGATAACCGAGCCAGCCGAAAATATCAATGTTGTCCCAGCCCTCTTTGTTGTCGCCACGGGGTGGGTAATAGTTGATCCGCACGACGTGGTCAATTTCTCCGTACAGGTCTGGGTAAGATTCCGGCTGCAGGATGGTGTCGAGTACTCCGAGTTTTGAAACCTCCTTGGTTTTAAAGTTCTCTGGATCGTCTAATACTTCACCATCGCGGTTTCCTAGAATGTTGGTTGAGTACCAACCCCGAAGACCCAGCATCCGAGCCTTGAATCCTGGTGCCAATAGTGTTTTCATGAGGGTCTGGCCAGTTTTGAAATCTTTGCCGGCGATTGGCACATTTCGTGTACTTGCTAGTTCGAGCATGCAAGGTAGGTCGACTGAGAGATTTGGGGCTCCGTTAGCAAAAGGCACATCGCTTGTGAGAGCAGCGTAAGCGTAGATTTGACTTGGAGAAATATTTTCATCGTTGGTTTTCAGTCCTTTTTCGAACGCTTCTAGGGTTTGGTGGACCTCAGAAGGTTCCTGGTAGGCCTCGGTAGATCCACACCAGATCATTACCAGGCGGTCGCAGGCATTCTCAGTTTGGAACTGTTCAATATCTGCAATTAGTTCGTAGGCCTGGTCCCACTTGGATTTGCTCTGTTTGACGCGGACCCCTTCAAGTTTTTTAACCCAGCGCTGATCAAACACAGCATCCATGGCCACAATACTTTCCAACTCAGCAGAAAGAGGTCCAAGATCTCGATCCTCGATCACTCCGGCAGTTCGAGCAGCCTGGAGTACATTTGCAGACAAGGGGTCCCAACCTCCGAAAACAAGATCATCTAGTTGGGCGAGGGGCACAAAATCACGGATCAATGGGTTCCGGTCTTCGTGGCGTTCACCTAGACGGATGTGGGCCATTTGGCTGACTGAACCAATTGGTGCTTTGAATCCCTGACGTGCTGCAACAACTCCTGCGATGAAGGTGGATGCGACTGCACCGAGACCAGGAGTCAAAATACCTAGTCGGCCTGTGGGCGGTGTGATATCGAGGGGTACTAGTTTCTGTGCATCTATTGACATTCTCTAATACTAAGGGATTCCACTGTATTTAGTATTAAGATTAAGAATATCTAAATATATTTGAAGGTGAGGAGAACAGAGGAGAAGAAAGAAATGAATGAGGTAGCCAACCTTTCCAACCTGACTTTGCAACAACTTGAGTACCTCGTTCAGTCAAGTGATGCACTCACCCGTGCTGAGGCTGCCAATCGTCTCGGAGTTACTCCTTCTGCTCTTACCCAGGGACTTGGGGAACTTGAGCGGAGAGTTGGCTTGCCCCTTTTCGAGCGGCGTGGTCGCCGGATTTCGCTGCGCCCGGACGGTGAAGAAGTGCTTGCATATGCTCAGCGTGTTGTCGCCGATACTCGCGATTTGGCCCGCTGGATCGAATCTAGGCGCAGTGGGATTTTTGGAAGTGTTCGGCTCGGGGCCATAGACGCTGTTGCTGTTTACCATCGGGCTGATGCGATTCGAGCCTTTTGGACTGCACACCCGAAGATAGATCTACGTTTGACCGTAGCCCCTTCGGGTTCACTCCTTGACTCTCTAATTCGTGGTGATCTTGATGTGGTTGTGTTGGTCGAGCCCGATGAGATTCCAGATCATGTCAGAACGGAGTTCCTGTTTGAAGAGGAGCTTTTTGTATATGCACCGCGCAACGCAGAAGTTGGTAATCCGGGGAGTTGGGGCCCTTGGGTGTCATTTACGCCAGGGTCCCATACCAGACGCATTGTCGAGACAGCGTTGTCGAGAGCAGGTGCTCGATTTGATGTTGTTGCCGAATCGAATCAGCCTGAAGTTCTGCGGGAAATGGTCCATCTGGGAGTGGGTTGGACGGTTCTTCCTTCTATCCAAGCGGAAACCGGTGTTGACCCACTGACTCCTGTATTGTCGATTCCAACAGCGTTCCGCCGGCTAGTGCTTGCACAACGTACCGGTTTCTCATCCGACACCACTGTCGAGGCACTTGTCGAGGCACTGCGTCATTCTTAGTTCGCGTCTACATCTGTTGAGCCTGGGCGATAGCCTCGCAGTACCTGTATTTTGACTGATAAGCGAGCCTTTTATGCCCTGGCCCTCATCCCGTGACGACGAGCTATTTGGTTACATAGAGAAAGAGCGATTACGTCAAAACACAACTCTCCAACTAATTGCTTCGGAAAATTTTGCTTCCCCAGCAGTCTTGGAAGCATCCGGATCAGTTTTGACCAATAAATATGCCGAGGGATATCCGGGGAAGCGTTATTACGGCGGCAATCACCACATTGATGAGGTGGAAGATCTTGCTCGTGAACGTGTAAAAGCTTTATTTGGAGCGGAGCATGCCAATGTACAGCCACATTCTGGAGCCAATGCCAATATGGCTGCGTACCAGGCGGTGTTGAAACAGGGCGATACTGTCTTGGGTCTGGGCCTCGACCATGGTGGGCACCTCACCCATGGTTCACCCGTTAATGCTAGCTCCATGCTTTACGAGTTCAGTTCCTACGGCCTTTCGGATAGCGATGAGCGAATTGATCTGGACCAACTCCGCGATAAGGCTCGAGTGAAGAAACCCAAACTTATCGTTGCGGGAGCGACTGCTTATCCGCGTAAGATCGATCCGGTGCCGTTCCGTGAGATAGCCGATGAAGTTGGTGCTCTGCTCATGTTCGATGCGGCCCACATTGCTGGACTTATTGCTGGCGGAGTCCACCCAAATCCCGTGCCGCACTGCGACATTGTTACTTTCACTACTCACAAGACTTTGCGTGGTCCTCGAGGTGGCTGCATTCTTAGTCGCTCGGCGTATGCAGCGGCTATTGATAAGGCCATCTTTCCTGGCACCCAGGGGGGACCACTTGAACATCACGTGGCAGCTAAAGCCGTTGCCTTCCGGGAGGCGGCTGACCCCTCCTTCGCTAGTTACGCTCGCCAGATTGTTTCTAATGCGTCTGCTTTGGCGGAAGCGCTGCTTGATCGGGGGTTTCGTTTAGTTTCGGGCGGGACCGATAATCACTTGTTACTTGTAGATTTGCGTTCTTTCGATGAGGAGTGCACAGGGGCTGTTGCTCAAACGGCGTTGGATCGTGCAGGTATTACCCTGAACAAGAACACGGTTCCTAACGATCCTCGCTCGCCTTTTGTTACCTCGGGCGTCCGCATTGGGACGCCGTCTGTGACGACGCAGGGCATGTGCGAAAAAGAAATGACCGAGATTGCTGATCTAATCACACGTGCCTTACGCGGTCGTGAGGACGAAGTCGTGACTCGAAAGATCCGTTCTGAAGTAGCTGAGCTATGTCAAAGATTTACACCTTATTCCAGCTGAAGAAAAGCTGGTTGGAAAGATGAGTTTCTGTTTGGTGGTCTGCATTCATCCCTGGGTCTTTGATGGCTTGACCCCGACTACAGGCTGAAGCCTTTATGCCTGGGGTCGCAGCATATGTAGCGGTTGGGTTGATTACTGCGTTGACTACGGCGATCGTGACACCTCTTGTGCGTCGATTGGCTAACCGGGCGGGGTTTGTGGTGGCGCCAGACGACCGACATGTTCATGAGTACCCAACACCAACTCTTGGAGGGTTGGCGATGCTCGCGGGGTTGGTCGTCGGTTTAATAACTGCGTGGAGTATTGGTGATTTTGCGGCGGTCTTTGCGGCTCCTTCTGAAATGTTAGGCCTTTTAGTTTCGGCCACTCTGATTTGTGGTTTAGGGGTCCTGGATGACGTTAGACCAGTTTCAGCTCCCGCAAAATTAGCTGGGATGGTCGCTGCTGGCAGTGTGTTGTCATTGGCCGGGATCTCACTACTTGTGCTACGGATACCTTTTCTTGATCTCATTTTATTGTCGCCGGACTTATCAGCCTTGTTCACTGTTGTCTGGGTCTTATTGATTGCTAATTCTGTTAATCTCGTTGACGGGTTGGATGGATTAGCAGCGGGTATTGTTGGGATTGCGGCTGCGACTTTTCTGTTGTACGCAGTTCGTCTGGGTGATGCTGGCGTGTTGTTCCCAGGAAACCCAGGTGCTCTCTTAGCTGTATTAGTGGTTGGTATATGTGCTGGTTTTTTGCCCCACAACACTTACCCGGCGCGTATTTTTATGGGCGACAGTGGTGCACTTCTGCTAGGACTATTGATGGCGGCATCCACATTGTCAGTGGGGGGTCGGACCGACGCTCCCTTCTCCGGTCAGTCGTTCTTTTTCTTTGCGCCGCTATTTATCCCGCTTTTCATTCTTGGTGTGCCGTTGGTTGATATGACGTTTGCAATTGTGCGCCGTATTGCTACTCGAGGTCTAAAAATCACACAGGCCGACAAAGATCATCTGCATCATCGAATTCTGCGATTGGGTCACGGACACCGCCGTGCAGTTTTCATACTTTGGGGCTGGACGGCGTTACTTTCGAGTTTGGTGTTGTGGCCTACGTACACTGGAAAAGGAGATGCCATTGTGCCCACTGGGATTGCGGCAGTGTGTCTTCTCCTGTTTACGGTGTTACATCCAAGACTTCGTACAGGCCGTCATCCCGTGTATTGGGATGGGGGGAGTAGGCTTCGTTTCGGCAAAGACCAGGAAAGTGCGGATCGAAGTGCAGACTCGCAGACTGGACATCATGATTAGTTTCCGAATGGGTTAGAGGTTGTTCTCGTGAGAGATAGAGAATAGATTCACAAGCGCTGTAGGAGCCCTAGGCTCCTATCTGCGGAAGTCTTTAGTTGTTTATTACCCAGTCTCTCTAAATAAGGTCCCACGTCGATGCAGCAGGCGGAAGCGCGAGAACTAAGACAGGGTTTCGGCGATGCTTTCGCTGCGGCTTTTGAGCTTGCTGTGACCCCTGCCATTTTTGGTTGTTTAGGTTGGTTAGTCGATCGATCCGTGGGGGTGTCTCCACTCTTTACGTTGCTGCTGCCTTTAGTTGCTGTTATTTATGCTGCCTGGAAGCTTGCTAGACAATATCGGGTTCGACTTGATCGCGAGACTGCTATTCGCCGTGAGGCGTGGCAGGCCCGTGGACCGTTGGCTCCCTGACTGCCATGGCTGAGAATTCTGATTCCGTGCTGTCTAGCGCGATTCCCGAGAGAGATATCGCACGCGATCTTGCTCGTCGGGCTCTTTGGTCTTCTCCGGCTTTTATCGTCCTTGGGGCTGTACTAGCGGGAATCAACGGAGCTTTGTCAGCTGGCTGTGCTCTGCTACTTGTAGCGGCGAATTTTCTACTAGGGGCAGCGATAATCGAACGTGCTATAGCAGTTTCACTTAATGCTTTGTACGGGGCGGTGTTACTCGGTTACCTACTTAGGCTCGGTCTGCTTGCTCTCGTTGCCCTAGCCCTGAAGAGCACACCATGGTTTGCAGCTGTACCCTTTGCAGTCACTCTCCTTGCTACTCATCTCGGTCTTTTAACACTAGAGACCCGGCGGGTATCGGTGACGCTGGCCTATCCTGGACTTGCGCCTTCGGCTGGCCGTATCGGAGGCAAGTCATCCACCCAACCCGAATCTCTCTAGGAGTAGCTTCCCTGTGAATGTCCTCGCTCTAGACTTCCCCCCGGTTAGCCACCTCTTTAATTGGCCCGCAATGCTCTTTGAAGGGACCAGTTACGCAGTCAATAAAACCGTCTTGATTTATCTGGCAGCCTTGGTTATCACAGCGGCTATATTTTTAATGGCAGGCCGTGACCGAGGGACTCTCGTGCCTGCAGGAGTCCAGCATGTCGCGGAGTCCGGTGTCACTTTCGTGGAACAGTCGATTGTGATGGAGACGATCGGTCCAGAAGGCAAAAAGTACATGCCCTTCTTGACCACAATGTTTTTCTTCATATTTTTTTCCAACATTACTGAGGTGATCCCGGTCATCCAGTTTCCCGCAAACAGTCGTATGGCTATACCGATCACTCTTGCCGTGGTGGTTTGGTGTATCTACAACGTGGTTGGCGTTCGGTCCCAAGGTTTTGGTGGCTATTTAAAAAATTCACTTTTCCCACCGGGAGTGCCAAAGCCTCTATACCTAATCGTTACCCCAATCGAGCTTGTTTCGACGTTTGTGGTGCGGCCATTCTCGTTGGCAATCCGCCTCTGGGCGAATATGGTGGCGGGTCACCTTTTATTGGTTACCTTCGCTGTCCTTACCCAAGCTCTTTGGGATTCGACTTATGTTGGGGCGGCTGCACCGTTTGCAATGCTGGTCTTAATGACCGGTTTTGAGATTCTCGTCTCGGTTTTACAGGCTTTTATATTTACCATTCTGACCGCCGTTTATATTGGTGGTTCGTTACACCCGGCGCATTAGCGGCGGGCCTATTTGATCATATTGATCTGTCCCAACCACCCGGATTCGGACACTCCGATCCCGAAAATAGAAACCAGGAGAAATCAAAGTGCTGAACGTTTTGGCGCAAGCAGCGGCAGGTGAAATGCTCGAAGGCCTTAAGGCCATCGGGGCTGGCCTCGGTTATGGACTTGCGGCGATTGGCCCAGGTGTCGGTATCGGCACTGTGGTCGGTAACGCTATATCGGCAATGGCCCGTCAACCGGAGTCGGCTGGTATGGCCCGGACTACGATGTTCCTAGGCATCGCCTTTACTGAGGCGCTGGCACTCATAGGTTTCGTGGTCTTTATCCTCCTGATGCCGTAAGGCGCGGGTAGAGAGAGAGAGATTCGAACCTATGTGTAGTCGACGAATTCGTCTATTAGTGGCGCCTCTGATCGGTTGTGCCGGATTGCTGGCCTTTGCCTTACCCGCTTCAGCAAGCGGAGAATCTGTGGGTGCTTGTATGGCGCATGCCTTGGAGCATGAGAGTCATGGACATCTAGATGAGCATCTTCTTCATGATGAAGCGGTGCAGGACAAGCTTGAGAAGTGCTTCTCAGCGCCTAATCCGATTCTTCCCGAATTAAATGAAATTATTTGGGGTGGTGCGGCATTTCTGATCCTGCTTGTACTAATGGTAAAGAAAGGGTTTCCGGCTGTGCAAGCTGCTATGGAGGCTCGTTCTAAGAGAATTGCCGACGACCTTGATGATGCCGACAAGGCCAAGCAGGAAGCTGAATTACTCAAGGCAAATTATGAAGAACGATTAGACGATGCCAAGGAAGAGGCCGCACAGCTCATTGATGCGGCTCGGTTGGACGCGGATCGTGTTCGCTCTGATTTGATTACGCGAGCTGAAGCCGATGCTGCTGGGATGCGTGAGAGAGCTAACGCCGAAGTTGAAGCTGCTAAGTCACAGGCTATTAGTGATCTTCGCTCGGAGGTAGCGGGCATCGCTCTTGGTGCTGCCGAGCGAGTTATTCAGGCGAATCTTGATCCTGAGGTCCAGAGTCATCTGATTGATGCCTATATAGACGAGGTGGCTAGTGCCAATGGCTGAAGATCCTGTTTCGGGATACGCCGAGGCGTTTCTGGCTGTTGTCTCGGCTGAAGGTGGCCCATCCAATATTGAGGATGAGCTGTTTGCAATTGCCGAGGCTGTCCGCTCCAGTGAAGAGCTTCGTTCGACACTCGCTGATCCTGGAATACCCTTGGGTCGGCGTCTTGAGGTGCTTGAGGATCTCTTGGCTGCTCGGATATCTAGCACTGCTCGGGCGCTTGTTGCGATGGTGGTGGTTACTGGCCGGTCGTCCGATTTGCCAGCTGTTGTCAGTGCTTTCATTGAATACAGCGCTGCATCTCGAAACAAGTCGGTTGCCACCGTGCGTTCCGCAGTTGATCTAACACCTGCCCAGCGGGAGCGTTTAACTTCCGCAATTAATACAGCGACTGGTAAAAATGTTGAGATTCGTGTGGTTCAGGACGAGAGTGTTCTCGGAGGTTTGGTTACTGAGATTGGTGATGACATCATCGATGGCAGTGTACGACGGCGGTTAAGTCAGTTGCGTGAGAGCTTTCGCTAGGGGATTAGAACTATGGAAGAGAAGATGGATCAATGACAGAACTGATGATCAATACCGCCGATATCGCCGCCGCGATTGAGAAGAACCTTGCAGGTTTCGAACCTAGCCTTGAACAGACCCAGGTTGGTCGAATCCTCGAGGTGGGCGATGGAATTGCGCGAGTCTCTGGCTTACCGGAGGCAGCGGTTAATGAACTTCTTCAATTCGAGAGTGGCACAATGGGCCTTGCCCTCAATTTGGATGAGGGCTCCATTGGAGCTGTTGTTCTTGGCGAAGTCGACGATATTGAAGAGGGTCAGACAGTTCGAGCCACCGGAGATATTCTTTCTCTGCCTGTCGGGGATGGTCTATTAGGGCGCGTCGTTAATGCCCTTGGGGAACCTATCGATGGTAAGGGTCCTCTAACTAATACAGTGACGCGACGAATGGAAATTCAGGCCCCAGGAATTATGGGCCGTAAGCCAGTACATGAACCGATGCAGACCGGTGTTAAGGCAATTGACTCTTTGATTCCGATAGGTCGCGGTCAGCGTGAGTTGATTATTGGGGACAGGAAGACTGGCAAGACGACCATAGCCATTGACACAATTATCAATCAGGCTGGTCAGGGTATGAACTGTGTCTATGTAGCCATTGGCCAGAAGGCTTCAACAGTAGCGCAGAACGTCGCAACTCTCGAAGCTCACGGAGCAATGGAATATACAGTTGTAGTAGTTGCCCCGGCTTCTGATCCTGCACCCTTCAAATACCTGGCTCCCTATGCGGGGTGTGCGATGGGTCAGCATTGGATGGACAATGGCGGTCATGCTCTTGCGGTTTATGATGATTTATCCAAGCAAGCTGAGGCGTATCGGCAGATGTCGTTACTGCTCCGTCGCCCGCCAGGCCGTGAGGCGTATCCAGGTGATGTGTTTTACCTTCACAGTCGGTTACTTGAGCGTGCTGCCAAGCTTAGTGATGAGTTGGGTGCAGGATCGTTGACGGCGCTCCCTGTAATTGAAACAAAGGCTGGTGATGTGTCTGCGTTCATTCCAACCAACGTTATTTCCATCACCGATGGTCAAATATTTCTCCAAGACGACCTATTCAAGTCGGGAGTACGTCCGGCTGTTGATGTGGGTATCTCGGTTTCTCGCGTCGGGTCTGCCGCTCAGGTTAAAGCTATGAAAGCAGCTGTGGGTACCCTAAAATCAGATTTGCAACAGTTTCGTGAGCTTGAATCTTTTGCGGCTTTCGGTTCAGATCTTGATGCCGTATCTCAGTCACAGCTTGATCGCGGCTATCGGTTGACTGAGCTACTTAAACAGGGTCTCAACTCGCCTTTACTTGTTGAGGAACAGGTGGTTTCTATTTGGGCAGGCACCCGTGGCCACCTCGACAACGTTGATATAGGAGATGTTCAACGTTTTGAATCAGAGTTACTTGATTGGTTTCGAACACGTCATACAGAGGTGTTGGCGGAAATTCGGGATTCTGGTGTAATCGCGGATGAGGAGGCCTTCGATACTTCCATAGCTTCGTTTGCTGCTCAATTCGTTGGGTCATCCGGATCTGGTGATATGCCTGTGGCTGAGGCAACTGACGTCGAATCAAGCATTGTTGATACCGATACGACTCTTCCCGAAGAGGACATCTCGGCTGAGGTCGAGTAACTCCACTATTAGACATGTTGTACCTGTCCGCTATTCAGAGCTTGTTTGTTTTCGCCACTGCGAGTGGGTCGAATTTTCTGTCAGGGGTTGATAATGGCAGGTGGTAAGGAACGGGTACTTCGCCGTCGTATCGGTAGCGTTCAGAACACAAAGAAGATAACTCGCGCTATGGAGCTCATCGCGGCTACTCGGGTTGTCAAGGCGCAACAGAGAGCTCGTATGGCCAAGCCCTATGCCGAACAGATCACCTCGGTGATTGAAAACCTTGCCGCGGGTGGTGCAGAGGTGGACCATCCGCTGCTCCGGAGGGCCGAGAAAGTCAATAGAGTCGGCGTGATTGTGATTTCTTCAGATCGAGGTCTTGCAGGTCCTTACAACTCTTCGGTGATAAAAGCGGCGGAACGGCAGGTGCAGAATGCAAGGTCGGAAGGTGCTGGTTATTCGTTGATTATTGTCGGTAAGAAGGCGCGTGACTACTTTGCCTTTCGTAACTATGAAATTTTGTCTTATACCGATGGGATCAGTGATAATCCGACTTACGATGATGCCCGTCGTGTCGCTGAAGAAGTCGCCGCTCTTTTCACCGATAGTTATGTGGATCGAGTCGAGCTTGTGTATACCGAATTCTTAAGTCTCGGTAGCCAGAGAGTGACTACTCGACGTTTCCTCCCCCTCGAGAGTACGGAGACTATTGGGGCAGGTGGTGATGCTGGAATCGGTGGTTCATTTGAGTTCGAACCTTCTCCAGAGGGGGTCCTTGAAGCACTTCTTCCTCGCTATGTAGAGGCCCGACTCTTCGGAGCCTTGCTCGAATCTGCTGCATCTGAGCATGCAAATAGGCAACGGGCCATGAAAGCTGCAACGGATAATGCCGAGGAATTGATAACAAAGTTATCCAGAGAAATGAATCAAGCACGCCAGGACGCCATTACTACCGAAATTATGGAGATTGTCGGTGGTGCCGAGGCACTGGGTGATGACGAGGCGAAAGAACCTGTATCTGCAGGTCAAGACCACTAACCCAATTTTTGAATAGATATCAGGAGCAACTATGACGACCATTACCGATTTCAAGGATGGCCGAATCGTCGGTATTGCCGGCCCGGTGATAGACGCTGAATTTCCCGAGGGCGAACTTCCCGAGATCAATACGGCCCTCGAGTTTGATGTGCGTGTAGATGATAGAGATATAACGATTGTTGCGGAAGTGGCTCAGCAAATTGGCGAGAGTCGTGTTAGGGCTATCGCTATGAAGCCGACCGATGGTCTTACTCGGGGTACTTCAGTTCGGAACACTGGGCAGGGTATTACGGTGCCAGTAGGTGATACGACACTTGGTCATGTCTTTAATGTCGTCGGCCAGGGATTGGATGACTCGACAGCAGGTGCCGAAGCTGACCGATGGGAGATCCACCGAAGTGCCCCTCCATTCGATTCGTTGGAACCCAAGGCTCTAATGTTCGAAACCGGTGTAAAGGTAATCGATTTGTTGACCCCTTACCTTCAGGGAGGAAAAATCGGTCTCTTTGGGGGTGCTGGTGTAGGTAAGACGGTTCTCATTACCGAAATGATTAACCGTGTAGCTACTAACCACGGTGGAGTCTCGGTGTTTGCGGGGGTTGGTGAGCGTACTCGTGAAGGAACCGACCTGCGGCTTGAGATGGAGGAGTCCGGTGTCCTTGAAAAGGCGGCTCTTGTATTTGGTCAGATGGACGAGCCTCCGGGGGTCCGCCTACGGGTAGCGCTTTCGGCGCTGACGATGGCAGAATATTTTCGTGATGAGCAAGGACAAGATGTGCTCTTGTTTATTGACAATATTTTTCGCTTTGTGCAGGCGGGTTCTGAGGTATCAACACTATTAGGCCGCATGCCATCTGCTGTTGGCTACCAGCCAACTCTCGCCGATGAGATGGGGGAATTGCAGGAGCGGATTACTACGACACGTGGACGGTCTATTACATCAATGCAGGCCGTCTATGTTCCCGCCGACGATTATACAGATCCTGCTCCTTTCACTTCTTTTACTCACTTCGATGGGACTACGGAGCTAAGTCGTGACATTGCTGCACTTGGTATTTATCCAGCGGTAGATCCGTTGGCCTCGACTTCCACAATTCTTACTCCCGAGGTTGTTGGTGACCGCCACTATGAGACGGCTCGCCGTGTCCAGGAGATCCTGCAGCGGTATAAAGAACTTCAGGATATTATTGCCATTCTGGGTCTTGACGAGTTGTCTGAAGAGGACAAGATCACGGTCTCTCGGGCTCGGAAAGTGCAGCGTTTTCTTTCACAGCCGATGAATGTTGCGGAGATTTTTACAGGGCTGCCCGGTGTCACTGTGCCTGTGCAAGAAACTGTAGATTCGTTCGCCGCCCTAGTGGATGGAGAGCTAGATGATCTTCCAGAACAGGCTTTTCTCAACGTTGGTGGTGCTGAAGATGCTCAGCGCAAGGCGCGTGAACTTGAAAGCTGAGTGAACTTATGACATTTCAGGTTGAACTTGTGTCACCAGAGGCTGTGACCTATCAGGGTGAGGCCGACATGGTTATTGTCCGTACCGTCGGCGGCGGAGATATTGCATTTCAGGCCGGTCACGTTCCCTTCATTGGTGTACTTGATGTTTGGTCGGTTGATGTGGTTCGTTCGGATGGTGGTCGTGACAAGTTCGCGGTTCATCGAGGTTTTGTCCAGATAGCGGGGACCAAGATCAGTATTCTTTCGGATGTGTCAGAGGCTGCAGGCGAGATTGATGCTGAACGAGCTCGACAGGCTAAGTCGGCCGCAGAAGCAGTCCTAGTGACGGATAAGAATGATGAAGCGGCTGTTGGGGCATTGGCTCGCGCTGAGATACGGCTGATCGTTTCTGGCACAGAGTATTGACAAATTTACGTTATGCAGATCGCCTTTAGCACCAAGGATCTGGGGCGGAGATGTCCTCAAGTTTGTCTAGGCGGTGGGATGCATCTACTAGACGGACAGTTCCTGACTTAGAGCGCATTACGAGTGATTGAGTGTGAGCCTGTCCGCGAGAGTAGTGGACCCCTTTTACTAGGTCGCCATCGGTTATGCCTGTTGCGGCGAAGAAGCAGTTGTCTCCGGTCACGAGGTCTTCCGCGTCGAGAATGGCGTCCAGTTCGAATCCCTGATCTTTCGCTGCGGTTCGTTCAGCTTCGTTTCGCGGCCATAGCCGCCCTTGTATAGCTCCGCCCATGCACTTTAGAGCCGCCGCCGCGATAATTCCTTCAGGTGTGCCTCCGATGCCGAAAAGGATGTCTGCACCTGATTCTGGCCAGGCTGTCGAAATTGCTCCCGCGACGTCGCCATCAGGAATGAGACGGATTCGTGCACCTGTTTCTCGGACTTCTCTGATTAGATCGTTGTGGCGATCACGGTCAAGTATCACCGCTGTGACATCGCGCACAGGCTTCCCTTTGGCTTCAGCGACTCGCCGAAGATTCTCCGTTGGTGATTGACTGATATCGATGACTGTGTTGCATTCTGGCCCAGTCGCGATTTTCTCCATGTAGACGCACGGTCCAGGATCGAACATGGTGTCTTGATCACTGACTGCAATGACAGCGAGTGCGTTGCCCCGACCGAGAGAAGTCAGAGTTGTTCCATCGATCGGATCCACTGCGATGTCTACGCGAGGAGGGGTGCCATCGCCCACTCGTTCTCCGTTGTATAGCATCGGAGCTTCGTCTTTCTCTCCCTCACCTATGACGACCAATCCGTCCATCTGGACCTTGGCCAACATGTCTCGCATGGCGTCTACCGCGGCGCCGTCTGCCCCTTCTTTATCGCCGCGTCCCATCCAACGAGAAGCAGATAAAGCAGCGGCTTCGGTAGCTCTGACGAGTTCAAGGGCCAGATTTCGGTCCGCAGTGTTGTGGTTAGTAGCGTTGTTACTCACAACTTACGACGTTAGCGCTGATAGAAGCGGTCGACACGATTCTGTGGAATGGTTCCCTGCAGAGGGTGTCATAGATCCCCTCTTGTGGCAGTATTCCCTACGTGCTGTGGTGTTTTCAATGTGGGGTTGAGTATGCCCCGGGTGTTCTTGACTGCCTCGAATGCGGGTTAGCTCTAGTTGAAGAGGCGCCAGCTTCGGTTGAAATGGTAGGTACACCAGATGAGGAACAGCTGATATATGAACTTCACGAGTGGGCTGGTGAGTCCCGACGACTACTTGACCAGTTGCTGACTGGTCAAAAGATCGATCATGCGTGGCAAGGTGCAGCACTGATTGTTCGTGTCGCTGACGAGGAGGTCGTTGACGATTTTCTTGTAGCTGCTCGGCCTGTAGGTGGTCCCGCCCTTGACCCTAACGCAGACAAGATCGTTTATGAATTGTCGGACTGGGGATCGGACGACCAGACAGCTTTTTCGGACTTACTGGCGCGTTTAGGGATTACTCACCAATTCGATGAAGTAGGTGACTTAGTTATTCTTGCCGCGGATGAGGATGATGTTGAGAGTGCTATTGACACCTTTGAATCCCAGGCAGATGGCCGTCCTGAATTGGATGGTGTTGATGGCAATGAGATGCTTTCTGACCTCTTCGTGGCTTGTGATCGATTGAGGAATAACCCACTTGATGATCTTGGAGTCTCGGGAGTACTCGATTTAGCTCCTCCGTTAGGCTATTACAGGCCACCATTTGGCATAGATACTCGAACATGGGATGCGCTTGCCAGTCAGGCGGCTCATCTGGTTGACCTGTTGACCGCAGGGAATGCTTCCCAGGGCGATATTACAGAAGCCGCTACAACTCTCAAAGAGGCTTTACGGCTTCTTGTCTAGGTTGACTTACTGACGTTCGCATAGTTTGCGAAAGAGTGGTTATGCGCGGCTAAGAATCGGGAAGAAAATGTGTTTTATCGGTTAATGGAATTCGAGTCGACGGGGAAATGTAGTGGTAGAGATTCACCGATAAAAAGAATTTATGGAGAGAGATCTAGGGTCAGATACGTTGCAGTTACGCAGATTGTGATAACACTGGATTAATAGTGCGGATTGCCGAATTGGATTCTTATAAGAAAGCCAGGGGGAAAGCTTGCGCAAGACTGTCAGCGAAGAGGCATCTCGGGTGAAGTAGTCCCTGAGCGAAATTTGGTTCGAAATCTTGACATTTTCGAAGTTGTTGATACCGGGGTTTTCCTTAGATTCTGATCTCTTGCTGTGAATCAGGTTCTACCGATCCTGAACGTTGCACTTTCCATAATGTCCTATAATTCGGCCACTCAAGGTTTTGAACATATCCGTCTTCTACAAGGGCAGTGTGTAGGTGGCGTAGATTTCGCATCGGGACCGTTGTGTCTACATGATGTGCCAGATGATAACCCACGTTGCATGGCACAAGCAGTAGTCGGGCGAGTAGCGACTGCCGAACATGATGGCTAGTGCGGCGTCGGTCGCTAGAACGTGTCATTCCTCCATGTTCAGCGATGGCACGGAGGCGATTGAGTGGTTGATATACGACCACCCAAGGCAGGAGCCATAAAAAGAAATAGAGCCGCAGGTGGCCCACAAACCCAAATGTAGCGGCGATAGACACCTGGCCTAAGAGAAATCGGTAGGTTCGATTTCTGTGTTTAGTGTTATCTAGTCGCTTGAAACGCGGCCTTAAGATCCTAAAGGCGGATATGCCTATGACATCTCGGATGAGCTTCCTTCTCATGGATTTACTTGTGATTGGGTAACGACTGTAGAGAAGAAAATCTGGCTCGCGTGGGCCGAACTCATCTCGATGGTGCTCGATATGGGCGAGGCGATAACCGTGGCTACCAGTGCCAAACATCAGGCACCCAATCAAGTTGATTCCAATGCGGTCGTTGGCTCGGCGATTAGGGAAGAGCAGGCGGTGGGCTGCTTCGTGGTGGAGAATGAACAGCCGGTTTTGTGCCAGTGCCATCGCTGGTATTACTGCTATCAAAACTATGTGGCTGTGAGATGCGAGTGTAATCCAGATCAGTAAAACGGGTGTGAGGAGGGCGACCAAAACTGTGATTGCATTTCGGGTTGTCGATATACAACGAAGTTCGTCACGAAAAGTCCCGACAGGACGCCCGTCGGGGTGGAGCCGGCGGCTACCTTTGAAAGGAGGTGGGGATGGAGCGAGTCCGCCCGTCATTGAATTGACAAGATCGTCGTGGTGATTAGATGCATACATGGAAAATCAGGATAGTTATATGACGGTTAAGTAGCTAGACCATGCATACGCTTGTTGTATGTCCGTCGCTGGCTTGTTTCTGACTCATGGAGCTGGTTCAGATTCTGGGCACTCAAGTCTCGTCAAAATCGAAGAACGATTGGCACCTATGCCAGTCGTTCGCCACGACTTTCCCTATCGACAGGCGGGTCGCAAATTTCCTGATCGGTCTGAAAAGTTACTCGAATCATTGGCGGAATCCGTGCCCGAGTTTGCCGAGAGTGCGGAAATTTCGCCTACGGGAGTAGTGCTTGGTGGGCGATCTATGGGTGGACGAATGTGTTCAATCGCTGTAGCTGAAGGAATGCCAGCTGCTGGTTTGATACTCCTCTGTTATCCGCTTCATCCACCCGGGAAGCCTGAGAATTTGCGAGTCAGTCACTTTCCTCAGATTTCCGTACCCTGCTTGTTTATTTCGGGTGATAAGGATCCATTTGGTAGTCCCAAGGAGTTTGCCGAGTATCTTCCGCTAATTTCAGGACCGGTGACGACCTCCTGGTTGTCTGGTAAACGCCATGATCTACGAGGAGCGGATGATCTGATTGCAGATCTTGTTATTGACTGGCTCTCCTTACTTTAAGGCGTTCTCTAGTTCAGCCGCACATCGCCCGGGTTTAGATCTTCAAGTTCTGTTTTGGCAGTTTCAGGGAATTTCCACATTACGAGCGCAGCTGCTAGAAGTGGACCAACAGCCGCGATCGAAAACGCATTTCCATAGCTGCCGAAATGGTCTGCGAGAAATCCGACCATGATTAAACCTATGGCGCTGCCAGCTACACCAAGAGTGACGATTAGGCCGTTTGCCTTTGCACGATGTTGAGTGGAAAAGAGTTCAGGACCGTAAACACCTAGTGCTACCGAGAGAGAACCAGATACAACGCCGACTAGATGGGTGCTCCACATGACTATCCCGGCTGTGTGGTAACTGAGGACAATAAAAATTGTTCCACAAAGAAGTCCCAGAGATCCCACACTTCGTCGTCCACGGGTGTCTGCTAGTCGGCCAGCAAAAAATATGCCTATTCCCGCTGGCGTTGTGGTGAGTACGGTGTAGAGACTAATACCAGAAGCTGTGAAGCCACGGTGGTCTTTGAGGAAATCATTTTGAAATTGGCTGGCGGGCGCAGCGAAAATAAGGAAAAGAAAAGCGACCATCGCGAGAAGTGCGAGCTTGCTCAAGTCAATGGAAGAATCGTTGGATTCACGTTTGGCAAGTTGCTTAGCGGCATACCGACGTGTTTCAGGAAGTCTCCGGCCGACAAACACGAGACCGGGCAGTGACAGTATCGGCACTAGGTAGAGAAGACGCCATCCACCCTCGTGCAGATCAGCCACTGGGAGGATCCAGACTGCGACCCCGGCACCGAGAGCTGCTGCCAATGCTAAAAGGCTTAGGCCATAGGCCCGAGAGCCTTTTGGCAATTCTTCGGCTGCGTACACTCCAATCAGAATTCCTAGACCGGTGGTCAGTCCTCGTGCAAACAATTGAGAGCCACCGAGAAACCAGAGGTTAGGAGCGATAGACCCGAGCGCAGTGCAGATGATAGCTGCACTGGCCGCGTTCAATAGCAATTTCCGTCGGCCTTGTCGGTCAGCGAGCATCACGACTCCAAGAGACACTAGGACGCCGAGACGTACAACTGCCAGGGTCACTCCCTGTGCGGTATCGCCGCGTCCGAACTCGTCAGCTGCAAAGGTTACGGTTTGGCTTATTACTGTGCCGAGATACCCATCAACTACCTGCACACAGCCTAAAAGTGCCATGACGGCGGATGCTCGGGAGTCAAGTCGATCGGGAGGAGCCCACCAAGGGACTCTTCGGTGTCGTAGACTTAAGCGGAAGGGTAGGTAAAATAGCAAGCGCCAGACTGGTAGAGCCAATCGCCACACGAATGTTTCAGTTACTTGGTACTTCCCATTCGATCCGGGTTTCACAACCAATGTCCGTTCGTAGTGTTCGAACGGACCGTGGTCGAGCAGGAAACAGTTCTTGTTTACGGCCCGCTCGCCGACTAGGTCATTGCGCGGTTCGCGGAGTTCAGCAAGTTCGGCTGCATCTACGGTGAGGTTATGTGAGGTTACGGAAATGAGAATCCCCTTTCCTGTAGCGCGCGCTGAACAGCATACTTAGGGAGTGAATATCAAATCAGAAGTATCTTCTATCTGTGTTAGGAAATCTGGACCACTTGAAGGGAATGTCCGTGTTTCTGGGGCCAAGAACTCAGCACTAAAGCTCATGGCAGCGGCTCTTCTTGCTCCCGGCCGTTCTATTTTGCATAACGTCCCCCGTATTGCTGATGTTGTGTGGATGGGAGAGCTCCTAGCCCAGATGGGCTGTGCGGTTTCCCATCAAAGTGATACGACGATCATCGATGTTCCTGACGAGATCGTTCCCGAAGCACCCTACGAAATTGTTGAGAGAATGCGGGCATCAATTGTGGTACTTGGGCCACTACTCGGCCGATTTGGAAAGGCTCGGGTATCGGTGCCTGGCGGAGATGACTTTGGTCATCGGCCGATCGATATGCATCTTCGGGGCCTCAAAGAGTTGGGGGCCACGTTTACTACAAGCCATGGCTATATCGAAGGCCGGGCTCATAGGCTTGAGGGTACGAGAGTGCTTCTCGAGTTCCCGAGTGTTGGTGCTACAGAGAATTTACTTATGGCCGCCGTTTTGGCCAAGGGTGAAACAGTCATTGACAACGCCGCTCGCGAACCAGAAATTGAGGATCTTGCATCTTTTTTGAATGGTATGGGGGCTGTTGTCGACGGGGCAGGGACATCAACCGTTTCTGTAGAGGGGGTTGATTCGTTAATTCCAGTAGAGCACACCGTACTTCCCGACCGTATTGAGGCAGCAACGTATTTGGCTGCTGTTGGGGCCGTGGGTGGGCAAGTGTGCATAGAAGGAGGCAGAGCCGACCACATGAAAATGTTTCTCAACAAACTAGTTGATATGGGTATGGAAATATCCTCTGCTGCGGATGGGATTCATGTTGCAAGGTTAGATCGTCTACATTCCGTGGATGTGTCGACGCTCCCATATCCGGGAGTGGCGACTGATTATCAGCCTCTCCTGTTAGCGATGTTGAGTGTTGCCGACGGTATTGGGATTGTTACGGAAAATATCTTTGGTGGACGTCTCCGTGCTCTTGACGAGCTAGTTCGCCTGGGCGCTGATATCAGGGCGGAAGGCCACCATGTTCTTATTCGGGGGGTTGAGTCGTTATCTGGGGCAAGAGTGCGGGCTCCAGATATTCGAGCTGGAGCGGCTTTGGTCGTGGCGGGATTAGCTGCTGAAGGCGAGACTATTGTTGGCGATGCCCATCACGTTGCCCGTGGTTACGAAGATCTAGTGGGCCGTCTAAGTTCGCTTGGGGCGAACGTTACCCATATGTAAGCGGGAAAGGCGGTGGGTGGCTGGATTACTTGGTTTCTTCTTCAGAGGTTTTACGACGAGCTCGTCGGTCGGCTACCCAGAGGAGCCAGGCAAGAATCACTAGTGGTCCGCCGACTAACAGAATTTCGTCCCAGCCACCTTGATGTGCGAAAAGCACGGATGTGATCACACACATAATGTAGGGGGTGTGAGTGGCTCAAGCTGCTGCGAGACTGTGGGAATGTCGCTTGAAATAGGTATAGATCGTGACCACGGGGGTATTTTGTCGGAGGTCCAAAAGGTCATCGACATAATACGTCCCGCTATTCAGGCTGACGAAGGAGATATTGTGCTCCACGGTGTTGATGAGAGCACTGGTGAGGTTACCGTCGAGCTAGTCGGTGCCTGTGTGTCGTGTCCGGCATCCGACCAGACCCTGAAGGCGGGGATCGAACGAATTATGAAAGATCGCGTGGCTGGTGTTACAGCTGTGCACAATATCGGAAGCTCAGTTGAAGAATATGGTAAAGAGGAAGGCACCGCTGTAAGTCTTTAGCCTCGATTCTTTGGACTCGGTCGGCGCTTACTAGTTTCTTCAACGTGCCAAACTACGACCTTCAATTCGACCACCTCCGGATCGATTATCTTGAGAATCAAGAAGTCATAGTCGCTAGGCTCGATCGGCCGAAAGTAAATGCCCTAGATACCGCTTTACTGCAAGAGATCTATGTCCTGGCAAGAGCTTGTCACTCTGATCCGCCGGGGGCACTTGTTGTTACAGGAGGTGAACGCCATTTTGCTGCAGGTGCGGATTTAAAGGTATTTGCTAATCCGTCTACGCGCCAGGCACAGGGTGATGCTTTTCGTTTGGCATTTGCTGCCCTCGAGACGGTGCCCTGCCCGACTCTGGCGGCTGTAAACGGTTTTGCTCTTGGAGGTGGTGCTGAATTAGCGATATGTTGCGACTTTCGCATTGCTGGTGAGGGGGCGGTGTTTGGTCAACCAGAAGTGTTGTTAGGGATAATCCCTGGTGGTGGAGCGACTCAGCGTCTTGCCCGTCTTGTGGGTGTCACCAAAGCCAAGGAGCTCATTTGGAGCGGCAAGCAACTCACGTCTGCGGAAGCCCTTGCGATTGGTTGGGCTGATGAGATTGTTCCTGATAGTGAAACCCTCGAGCGGGCTATCGAGCTAGCAACGGGATTTGCGAAAGGTCCTCGAGTCGCGATAAGGGCTTCTAAGCGGGCTATAGATGAAGGAATTCAAGGTACGTTGGCCAAAGGAATTGATCTTGAATTAGATCTTTTCATGGAGGTATTCGAATCTAAAGATGCGATCGAAGGCGTCGCCTCCTTTTTTGAATATGGGCCAGGTAAGGCCAAATTTACGGAAAGATGATGGTTTAAGGTTGGTGCTCTCACTTGTGTGGTGAGGCTAACTCCAGTCACTCCTCATCAACGTAACAATGATATGAGTGGTGCCGTTGCTTTCGGGTCGACTCGTTATCTGATGTGTTCACTTCAGGTTCTTCTGTTTCTGAAGTTCAGCCTTGTCGCTGCGGAGGCCAGAATGTTGACTGAAATGCGGTTTCGCACTTTTTTGATTTTAAGCGCATCAGCAGATGGCTATGTGGGAGAAAGCGGTGAGGAAGGGCGGTAGTCCAGTACCGTGCCGAGGATGAGCGCGCCGATTGAGGAAGAAACGTGTGATTGGCACCCCAATCGACGAGCCGGCGTTACCTGTCAGCGATGTGAACGTCGTATTTGCCCATCGTGTATGCATCAGGCTTCAGTGGGGTTTCACTGTCCGTCTTGTATAGGCCCAACCAGGTCGCGGCAGGTCCGGACTTCTTGGGAGTCTCCTACGCAGAACCATTTACGCCAGACACAGAGTTCTATTGCTATTCGAATAGTTATAGCCCTCAATGTCGCGGCTTTTCTTTTAGTGCTTGGAACAGGAGGTGACTTGAGTCGGGGTGGTGGTGACACTTTCGTTGACTTTGGTTTGATCGGGTTTGGTTGTCGAGGGTTTATTATTGGCCAGGGTTGTATAGGCCCACTAGGGGTGGAAGAGGGTGAGTGGTGGCGTCTTGGGACTTCGGCTTTCTTGCACGCAGGATTACTCCATCTCGTTTTCAATATGTTTTTGGCATGGATGCTTGGCAATCCTCTTGAACGTCTACATGGACCAATTCGATTTCTTGGGCTTTATATCGGATCTTTAGCAGCGGGATCGCTAGGAGTCCTACTGGTTTCGCCAAGATCTCTCACAGTGGGGGCGTCAGGTGCCGTTTTTGGACTTATGGGAGCGACACTAGTTCACCAATATCGTCGTGGAATAAATCCGTGGAGTAGTGGTATTGGCACACTTGTTGTAGTTAATCTTATTTTTACGTTTGGGCGACCAGGAATCAGCATTGGTGGCCACGTTGGGGGCTTATTGGGGGGCGCCCTCCTCGCATGGATATTGGACGGTGCTGATAAGAAGGGACTGTCGAAGCGGATGGGTACGTCGTTCACGTGGGTATTCACGTTCGTGTGTTTAGTGGCATGCCTTTGGGCTTCCGCAAACTGGCAGAACCCTATATTAAGCTGAATCTCTTATTGGTGCCGAGATCGAGCAGATCTTCCGCTGTAGATGGGGTCTGCTTTTGTTGGGGCCTATCTGTCGATTTCGCAGTTAAACTCGTGGCCTATTGTCTAACTTTTATTCTTGTCTTGGTGGTACAGCACCGAAATCGTAGGGTGTATTTGTGATTGCGGCTAAAGTCGACCTCGAGTTCTTTTGGGATCCGATCTGCCCCTTTGCGTGGCAGACTTCCAATTGGGTTCGCCGTGTTGCAACTTTACGGAATCTAAACGTTGAGTGGCGATTGATGTCTCTAGCAATTCTCAATAGGGATCAAGTTTCCGGCACAGACAAAATCGAAGAACACAGGAAAGGTCAGCGCATGCTTCGGGTTGCGGCGAGTGTTCGAGCAGCCGAAGGTCAACTTTCTTTAGCCATTTTTTATGAAGTACTCGGTCATTCGATTTGGGATATTACAAATAAGGAGAGTGTCGATTACCAGCTTTATTTAGGGACTGAGAAACATCTCATTTTTGTTCTAGAACATGCAGGGTTTGACCTTAAACATGCGGCGGCGGCTGATCAGGAATTCTGGGATGCAGAACTACAAGTTGAGACTGAGGAGGCTATCAGTCGTTCCGGTCCTGGAGTCGGTACTCCAATCTTGACGTTCTTTCCACCGAACGGCCCTTCCATCTTTGGACCGGTGATATCGGAAGTCCCCGAATCAGATGAGGATTGTCTAGTTCTCTACGACTCGGTTCTCTCGCTGGCCAGTAATTCTTCGTTTTTTGAGCTCAAGCGGACGAATCGTTTAAGACCGGACCTACCCGCATTGAAGAGATCTTTAACCTAACGAGGATTGTGATGTGCGCCATATCGAGACGTGGTAGTTGGCAACATTACTGAATGGGTTGCGCGCCCAGTCAGCCCAGCGGTGTTCCAGTGATAGACCGTTATCAGCTGCTATAGCGTCGAATTCAGTTGGTGAGATATATCTCAGGATATAAGGGTATCGACGAGTGAGAATTGGGGTCACTTCAATTCGTTCTCCAGAAATCAATTGCTGGTTTGGCTCAATGGATGCTGAGTCGATTAGTACCTCGTCTGGAGCAATCATTCGAACCGATATACCCTCATGGAATTCTGGTTGTGGAACAAACGCTTCAACTATAAATCGCCCACCCGGTCTTAACAACCGTGCCACTTCAGCGATGCATGAGGTTTGCCTTTCCACTGTGGTTAAGTTGAAAAATGTGTTGAAACCCACAAGCACGACTGAAAAGCTTTTATTACTCAACTGCGAGGGCATAGCCATGTCTGCCTCCACAATTTTGATTTTATCCCCACTCGGTTTTTCTCTTAGTTGTTTGAGCATTGCAGGTGAGGAATCTAAACCAGTGATATCTAATCCTAGATCTGCCATTGGTAGAGCTAGCCGACCGGTGCCGACACCTAGCTCAAGGATCGGTCCTCCGTCTGCTAGAACTGCTATGCCGTTAGCAACTTCCTGAGCAGTACCAATTTGTGAAAGTGCTATTTTCCCTTTCTCTCCGTACCACTTGTCATATACAGGGGCGTGAACCTCACCATAAAATTCGGGTGGTGGATTTTCTGTGCCCTCAGTTTGATTCGTGTGCTTCATGTTCCCGTAGCGTTACATGATGGATGTTTATCTGGACCACGCCGCTAGTACGCCTGCCCGTCCGGAGGTGGTGGAAGCGATGATGCCTTGGTTGGCAGAACACCCAGGTAATCCTTCGGGAGCCCACCGAGTCGCTCGTAATGCTCGGCGGGCGATTGATGATGCTCGAGATACCATCGCAGAGTTGTTGGGATCAGATCCCGGTGAGGTTGTATTTACTAGTGGGGGCACAGAGTCTGACAATCTAGCAGTCGACGGTGTTCTTGGAGCCCACGGTGGGGTCGCGATATGTGGCGCTACTGAGCACCCGGCGGTACTAGATCCTGTCGAACTTTCAGGGGGGATTGTTGTTCCTACGGATCGGATGGGATGTATTGATCTCACGGCGCTTAGTGCCACACTCGATTCGTCGTCAGAGATTCGGCTAGTTTCGATCATGGCAGTTAACAATGAGACGGGCGTTGTTAACAACATTCCGGATGCGGCGTCTGTGGTTGCCAAAATTTCTCCTGGTACGTTTTTACACACCGATGCGGTTCAAGCTGCGGCATGGATGGATTTACGTGAGATATGTAGTGGTGCACACCTAGTAAGCCTTACTGGTCATAAGATTGGTGGTCCCAAAGGTGCTGGTGTTCTAGTTCTTCGAGGTGGGACAAGTATTGCTCCGGTTATCCGTGGTGGTGGTCAAGAACGAGAACGTCGCAGTGGAACACAGAATGTGCCTGCCATTGTGGGGCTTGGAGTAGCTGCCGGTTTAGTCATGCTCGATCGCGATACTACGGTTAGACGTATTGCCGCGTTAAGGGATTGTCTTGAGGTAGGACTTTTAGAGCGTATTCGTGACTGTTTTCGGACTGTGCCCGAGGGAGTAAAACGTTCTCCTGCGATTACAAATCTTTGTTTTCCCGGAATCGAAAGCGAGTCACTCCTTTTTCTGCTTGAGAGAAGAGGTATTAGTGCCAGTGCCGCTTCGTCTTGTTCCAGTGGTGCCCAAGAGCCTTCACACGTTCTAGAGGCCATGGGTATAAGCAGAGAAGCAGCCCTCGGGTCGTTAAGACTTTCACTTGGCTATGGGACTACAGAGGCAGAGATCGATTACGCGCTTCAGGTTATTCCGGATGTCGTTGAGCATCTGCAGGGGCAGGTCTAATGAATCTGGTACCGACCATGGTGGCCATGTCTGGTGGTGTTGATTCTTCTCTTGCTGCCGCACTACTCGTCGAAGAAGGGCGCGATGTCGTAGGTGTGACTCTCCGACTTTGGGGCGGCGAGTCTGACTCCGGTTGTTGCGCTGTTTCTGATGTGGAGGATGCTCGTCGAGTTTGCGACACGCTTGGGATCGACCACTATGTCTTTAATCTTGGGGAAGATTTCAACCGTCAGGTGGTCGACCACTATGTGGATTCCCATGCATCTGGACAAACCCCGAATCCTTGTATTGAATGCAACCGTCACATCAAGTTTGGGCGACTTCTTAGGAGAGCTAGAACGCTTGGTTTCACTCGTTTGGCTACAGGCCATCACGCCCGAATTGTTAAAAGAGGTGATGGTATTCTTCGGATTGCTCGTTCTGTTGACCGTGCTAAGGATCAGTCGTACGTCCTCCATATGCTGGATCAAGATCAGATCGCTAGTCTCGAACTACCTGTTGGTGAACTTACTAAGGACGAAGTTCGTGAACGAGCGTCACATTTGGGCTTACGAACAGCTAACAAGCCTGACAGTCAAGATGTTTGCTTTGTGACGAGAGAGTATGGTCGGAGCGATTTTCTAGCTCGTCGTATTCCTCTTACGCCGGGAAGGGTAGTAGATACATCAGGTCTCGAAGTAGGCCGGACCGAGGCCGTTGAGATGGTCACTATCGGTCAGAGGCGGGGTATGAACCTGGCAGGCGCTGCGGCGCCTCGTTATGCTATTTCCGTCGATGTGCCGTCTGCGACTGTTGTAGTCGGCAGTGCTGACGATCTGGTGGTTGACCTTACGCGCGTGCACAATTTGACATGGGCCGATGGGCCGGTTTCTGGTCCGGTACTAGCACAGTCGAGTGCCCACAGTGAAGCGGTCAGAGCTGAACTCGTCCCTTCAGTTGGGGGTCTGGATGTCCGGTGGGCGGACGGTCATCGTCGGGTTGCTCCCGGTCAGAGCGTTGTTTTCTATGAAGGAGATGAAGTTCTAGGGGGCGGTTTAGCGGGATGACGGACAGGGAGTTTGCGGCGGTTAGCTTCTGATAGAAAAGCGTTTGGACATACTGGGGTACAGAGGAATGCACTTGTTGTTATCACTTGGTGGTTGTATTTTCGGTTATTGAGTCTGAGGTCGTACGGTTCGTGAGAGCGAACTTCGATAGCTAGTCCGTGGGCTCCGTGGGTTAGATCGTGACCGTCACTGTTGATTGCTGCGGGACCTATAGACATAAGTGCTTTGCGTGTTATGAGTGTCGGATCAGCTAAGGCTAAGTGATCGTGGAGCACTAATCCTGTGGGCACTAGTACAACCCAGCGACGATGCAGATGATGTATTGCACGAGAACATGCTGCAGCTATGGGTAATCCTAGGGTGAAGCTGACGATAGCTGGGGTGGTGCTGCCCTGGGCTAATAGGGCCGGTCCTGAAAGAGTGCCTATCAAGGTGAAAAGCCATGCCAACGGGGCGAGTATTAATGTTATAGAAGCAGGCGCTCGAAGTAGGAATCGGCGTTCATTACCATAGGAGGCCCCATCTACATAGGCGTCCGCAACGGCTGGCCAAAGAGCTAGTACAAGGAGCGCAAGTCCGCCTATCAGTCCCACCAGGGAGTTTTGGAAGTTATCAGTTGCCAATGAGCTCCAGACTGACAAAACTCCTACTACTGGACCCGAGATCCTGATTGTTGTGAGTGTAAGGGGGCAGGGAATCAGTGTGGCTAGGAAGCCGAAACCCCACAATCCCCATAGACCTATGGATAGAAAGGTCCGGCTTTGCGTGTGCTGGAGAATGTCCGCACAGCCCGGTCCGAGTGTCAGGGGCTGCAGAAGCCATACGCAGCGCAAAGACCAGACAGATATCCGTTCGTGTCTCACAGAGTAACGTTAGGCCATTGTTTCTGTCTTCCCGAGTGAATGAAGTGACTCCTATAGACTTATTGGGTGTCTGGTGATGGTGTATCAAGTGGAGCTGTTGGTTCTCAGTTGGAATCTCTACGCACTGTCATTCATCACCATAATGAGTGTTATCACGTCTTTGATAAACCGGAAATCTCGGATGGAGAATATGACGACCTATTGGGGCAACTGAGGAAACTTGAGCGACAATATCCGGAACTTGTCACCCATGACTCTCCAACCCAAAAGGTTGGGGCTCCTGTTCGTTCTACCTTTACGGAGGTAAAACACGGGGCTCGTATGTTCTCTTTAGACAATGCATTTGACCTTGGGGAGCTTAGAGATTGGTCTAAAAGAGTTATCCGGCGTCTTGGGTCCGAGGGTGAGCTACACGGAAGGGTGACGTGGGCATGTGAACTCAAGTTTGATGGATTGGCGGTATCCATACGATATGAGGACGGTCGTCTTGTCCGTGCAGCCACACGTGGTGACGGCCAGATTGGCGAAGATGTTACAGCCAATGTTCGGACAATCGCCGATATTCCGGAGAAGTTGGGCAAGGGTGCACCCCCAGTATTGGAGGTTCGGGGAGAGGTCTACTTGGGATTGGCCGCCTTTGCCGCACTAAATGCTGGTTTACAGAGTGCCGGTGAAAGAATCTATGCCAATCCGCGGAACACCGCAGCTGGATCCCTTCGCCAAAAAGATGCTGGAGTCACTGCCACTCGAGATTTGTCGTTTTGGGCCTATCAGATCGGTGAGTTGACAGGTGGGCCTAACCTTCGTTCTCACACGGAATTAGTGGATTGGCTAGGCGGATTGGGATTACCAATTAACAGCGAAAGTTATATTTTTGACGAGTTTGAAAGTGTCGTAGAACATGTTCAAGCAATCGAAGGTCGTCGACATGATCTGGATTATGAGATTGACGGGGTTGTAGTCAAAGTTGACAACCTTAATTTTCAGAAGAGACTTGGGCATACGTCTCGTGCTCCTCGCTGGGCGATCGCGTACAAGTTTCCACCGGAGGAATGCACCACCAAATTACTTGGGATCGAAGTATCGATAGGCCCTGGTGGTCAGGCCACCCCATTCGCTCGCCTTGAGCCTGTCTCCATTGGGGGTTCGACGGTTGCCACGGCGACACTTCACAACGCTGATCAGGTTGTGGCAAAAGATGTTCGGCCTGGGGACACTGTGGTAATTCGCAAGGCAGGGGATGTTATTCCCGAGGTTGTGCGTCCTGTTCTTGCCGATCGGCCTAGCAGCCGGACTCCATGGCATTTCCCGACGGAATGTCCTGAGTGTCAAACAGCATTAGTCCGGAGTAGCGGGCTGGCCGCAACTTTTTGCCCTAACTATCACTGCCCAAGACAGGTGAGAGGGCGTATTGAGCACTTCGTTTCTCGAAACGCGATGGACATAGAAGGGTTTGGCCAAAAACGAGTTGATCTCTTTGTCACCGAGGGTTTGATTTGCGATGTGGCAGATCTGTTCTCGCTCGACTACAGCAGGCTCCTTGAATTCGAAGGATTTGGCGAGATTTCAGTTGCGAATCTGCGAACCGCTATTGGAGGAGCACGTAGTCGATCTCTTGGAAGGCTCCTTTTTGCGCTTCGTATTCCCCATGTGGGGAGAACTATGGCTGATTTGGTCGCTCATAGATTCGGACATCTCGATGATCTTTTGAATGCCACTGTCGAAACATTCGAGGCTGTTGATGGGCTTGGTCCGACTATTGCATCGAGTCTTTATGGTTGGCTCCATTCCTTATCCAACCGGGAATTACTTAACCGACTTCGTGATGCTGGACTGAATCTTAGTGCCACTGCTGGGGTTCAGAACGATGTTCCACAGCTACTGGCTGGTATGAGTGTTGTCATCACGGGAACACTCAAAGGATGGGATCGCGAAGCTGCGAAATCTGCCATTACATCCCGCGGAGGTCGATCTCCCGGAAGTATTTCCCAGAATACAAATGCTTTAGTTGCTGGAGAGAAAGCTGGATCAAAAATCTTGAAGGCACAGCAACTCGGCATCCCGATTCTTGATGAAACTGGGTTCGACCAATTACTTTCGTCGGGTGATTTACCGGAATAGTATTTAGCCGTCTACCTTGAAGCACCAACTAATTGTTATCGACCTCTCGGGCGTGCGGACCGGCCAGTAGAGCATAGATGCGCACACTTCTTGGCTTGGGAGACGGTTGAGTGCTAGACCGTCGTCGGGTCGAAAGATAACTGAGTTCAGAGCGGGCTCAATTCGTTGTTCGTCACGCGGGATAGTGGTACCACCAATCTGAAGGATTTCTCCAGCCCATCCCGGGGCAAGTATCGCTCCAACATTTGACTGGGCTAGGACAGTGTCGCCTCTTTGTGGCAGAAGTTCTCGAATTGCAGGGTTTGACTCGACTCGTATGTCGCCTTCAGTGCTATTTGTTATGAGTAAAGCTGCTAGTAATGACCCGGATCCCAGGGCCAAAAGGATACTAATTATGAGGGCGCTTCGACGATTCACATGTGGCAGGCTAGCGACCACCCAAGCAAGCAGGGGGTAGCCTCCTCGCGGTGACCTATGGATCTCCTCCGGATACTGGAGGCCCAGGACTGTGGTCGGAGAGAAGCCGGCCTCGGGTGCTTGGTGGCCGATATGTTCTTGGGCGGGCTATGGGCACTGGTGTCACGGGCACGGTCTATGGAGCAGATGACCGCCAGCTTGGTCGCCAAGTTGCCGTTAAAGTTCTTCATGAGGCCCTTGCGGGTGACCCAGTATTTGTTCAAAAATTTTATGCTGAAGCCCGCACCGTCGCTACTCTTCAGCATCCCAATGTTCTTACTATCTACGATTGGGGTGTCGACGGTTCGGCCTACCTTGTTACGGAATATCTTGCGGGTGGGAGTCTGCGCAGTCTTTTGGACAGTGGGAGAACTTTGTCTCATTCACAAGCGTTGATACTCGGTCTTGAAGTTTGTAAAGCCCTTGACTACATGCATAGGTCGGAGATTGTCCACCGTGATCTCAAGCCGGCCAACTTACTGTTTAGCCAGGACGGTCATCTAAAAGTCTCTGATTTTGGTTTAGCAGCGGCACTGGCCGAAACGTCTCGGACTGACATCTTCGTTGAAGGTATTGTTGGAACTGCTCGCTTTTCTTCGCCCGAGCAGGCTAAAGGGCAACTGGTTGATGGGCGTTCTGATGTTTACGCCCTTGCGCTAGTTCTTATAGAGGCCGTAACTGGTCATGTGCCATTCGTCGAGGAGACACTTCTTGGAACTCTACGAGCTCGTCGTCGCCGAGATCTTCCTGTTCCAGCTTCCATGGGACCGTTGGGCCCTGCTGTGGCGAAAGCCGGCAGCGTTGATCGTTCCGCACGACCATTCGCAGATGGATTTGCCAAGTTACTGCTTCAAGTTTCTCCAGCACTCTCCCGGCCTGAACCGCTTCCTCTAGTCGGACCTGGTGAAGTTGGGGCGGCTCCGCTTTCAGGTGAAGTTCCGGTTATACCAAAAAGCAAGCCCCTGGAGGAGCGAGAATCCACACGCACCATTGGGCCGACTAGGCGGGCGCCGTGGGTATTGGTTGCAGCAATGATATTTGTGGGATCCTGTCTTGGTGGTTTAGCGCTTTGGGAATACAGTCGTGAATCAATTCTCCGTGTGCCGTTGCTCATTGGAGTCGAGGAGACTGAAGCAGTTTCGATTATTGTCGAATCTGGTTGGGCGGTTGAACCTCGTTACGAACGTCGAGATGGTACTCGTGAGGGTCAGGTACTTGCCACTGAACCGGTATTTGGTTATGAGCTTCCCGCAAATGAAACAGTTGTTCTCGTTGTATCGCTCGGGCCTACACGTGTTTCAGTTCCTACGGGTCTAATTGGGTTAACACGTGATGAGGCCGAGCGTTTACTCGAATCGGCAGATTTGAATGTTGGAAGGATTGTCGAGAGGTATGACGAGAGATTGGCTCTGGGCATAATACTTGAGGTAGCAGTTCTGGGAGACGAGTTGGCTCCGGGTAGTGATGTCGATTTAGTCGTATCGGCTGGGCCGGCGCCTCGTGTTATTCCTGTGGGATTGATCGAGGCTCCGGCTATAGAAGCTCTTCAGGCTCTTAGCGCTCTTGGTCTTCAACCCACGATTCTCGAAACTTACAACGAGTTTGTTCCGGCTGGTGATGTGGTGTCTCTAAATCCAGGTCCGGACGTGGAGATAGCTAGTGGTTCGCTTATAGAAGTTGTGGTATCTATTGGCCCGATACCGCGCCCAGTTCCAGATGTTATTGGTCTAAGATTGGCTGCTGCGGAAGAGCTTTTGGCGGCCGGAGGGTTTCGAATTGTTGAGGTCCTTGGTCCAGAAAGGGATGGAGAAATTTCGATTGTGCTTTCTCAGGATCCTGTTGCTGGGGAGGAAGTTTCACCAAGTTCCCGGGTAGTTCTTTTCCTGGAGAGTAATCAACTTCTAGATGTAGAGAATGATGAGGAAGGAACTTCTGAGTGAACTTAGCGAGTCACAAGAGCTGGGCCCCCCTACCCTTTCTGAGGTGACATTGCCCGATTCTCAACGGATCACCAGAGCTGATGTGAGTCACGTCGCAAAGCTGGCGCGGCTCATGCTTGACGATGCTCAGTTAGATCGCTTTACCGGACAGTTAGATTCTGTGCTTGAGCATGCGGCAGATCTAGAAACACTGGATCTTGAAAACGTTGAGCCTTTGGCCAACCCGTTTCCTCTTACTAATGTCCTTCGTCCGGATACGTTTGAGGACTTGCAGTCCTCCCCGGATATTTGTAGCGAGGTTCTGGACGCTGCACCATCGGTTGAGGATGGACAGTTCAGAGTTCCGCCAGTTCTTGGAGAAATCCAATAATGAAGTTTGTGTTGGAGTTAGCTAGGTCCGTGCGTGCCGGAGATCGTACGGCTCGGTCAATAGTTGAAAGTTGCCTTAAAGCGATTGAGGCACGTGAAAGTGAGATCAACGCTTTTAACCTTGTGCTCGGTGAAGAAGCTCTTGCTAAGGCTGACGAGTTAGATGTCAGAGTCGCCAATGGTGAAGATCCAGGACCCTTAGCTGGAATACCGGTTGCGGTGAAGGACAATCTGTGCACTAGGGGGATTGCGACTACTTGTTCTTCCAAGATTCTTGAGGGTTGGTGCCCTCCCTACAGTGCAACTGCTGTTGAACGTGTTTGCGAAGCGGGTGGAATAGTTATTGGAAAGACAAACCTTGACGAGTTCGCCATGGGTAGTTCGACCGAAAATTCCGCTTTTGGGCCAACTCGAAATCCACTTGATACGAGTCGTGTCCCTGGTGGTTCTTCTGGAGGATCAGCTGCTGCTGTGGCTGCTGGGTTTGCCCCTTTGGCTCTGGGTAGCGACACGGGCGGATCTATCCGCCAGCCAGCTGCCCTTTGTGGAGCTGTGGGAGTCAAACCCACGTATGGTCGTGTCTCGAGGTATGGCCTCGTTGCTTTTGCTTCGAGTCTCGATCAGGTTGGACCTATCGCTATGAATGTGGCTGATGCAGCCCTGCTTCTGGGATCCATTAGTGGTCATGATCCCAGAGATTCAACTTCTATTCCGCAAACAGTGCCCGACTTTCTTCAGGCGATGGGGGAAGGGGTTGAAGGATTGAAGGTTGGGATCGTTGAGGAACTTATGGGAA
>Ga0310344_10000271_pt1 | contig 42280 bp, 32 predicted proteins | sample HC15DNA20200_MG_FD_203801 | JGI IMG/M metagenome (GOLD analysis project Ga0310344, IMG submission 203801) | Marine microbial communities from station ALOHA, North Pacific Subtropical Gyre - HC15-DNA-20-200_MG | ecosystem: Environmental > Aquatic > Marine > Oceanic | place: Pacific Ocean: North...
TTATCCGTGTCCCTCTCCCCAGAAGAGTACTAACCGTTTCGTCGGTAGGATCAATTACTCCAAATGCTTCATGGTCAGATACATTAGCCGAGCGGAAATCTTCTTTAGTAAGGCTAATAATGTCAGCCGCTGCATTTGCTAATCGTTCAGCGCCATCAGCAGGATAGTTGTGATGAGAGGGAATAGTCCAAAGCCCATTTTGATTAGTCACTTTAAATGGGCTGGCAGCGGCTGTGCCCTCATCAAATTCAACGACTTCTAAAGACTCAGCGTTTTCTGGATTTGAAAAATCTGAGAAAAATGGTTCGCCTACATCAAAAAAAGCGTCTGGCACAGAACGACTCGGCGCACTGACCAACGCTACCACTGCACCCAAAAGTGCAATTCCAGAAATGACTAGCGTTTTCTTCAACTCCGTCATAATTTTTTCCTTATCCGATCTGCCGCTAAAGCCCCTTCACGTTCTCGCCTTTGTCTCCGAATCAAAATTCCAATACCCATAACAAATACCGGAACTGGAGGAAGCAAGATCGCAAATGACTGGATGGATGTCTGAATCTGCCGAATTTGGGATTCCATATTTTCACGGCTGGCCTGAATTTTGGTCTCTTTTTCCCGCTGAATATTCGCAGACAATACTTCCAAACGTCTATTTTCAATTTCTTCTAAGTTTCTCACCATGATCTGAATTGTCTGAGAATCAATGTCTGTTCGCCCACGCAAAGCTTCGACCCTATCGTCTAAGCGTGCCTGAGCTTCTTCGATTGCCTGTTCAGCTTCTTCCTCAGCAGACTTTTCATCTTGCGTTCGTTGTTCAACAAATTCAGCTGTTCGTTCTTCAACGCGTTCGAGCGTTCTATGCCGTGCACGCCTACCTCGAAGATTTATAAACGATTCATCACCAACCAAAACGTCCATGGAGTTTAGGAAAAACGTAACGTTATCAAAATTAAGATCTCCGATTGCCTGTTCGCGAATAGCAAAGAACTGTTCTCCTATGAAATCGAGATCGGCAACCACAATAACGTCGATCGACTCATTTCCTTCTGTTACCTTACTTACTTCACTCACCGCTTGTTCAATAATCTCTTCTGTGTCCTTAGTAGCTTCGCCATCGCTCACAGTGAGAGGCGCGTCCGTTCCAGAAGATCTAATCCTCGCCGCGACTACGTAATCTTCCTGATCTTGTTCTCGAGGAGGTTCTGGATTGATCTGCGGACCAAATGGGGAATTACGGACTATTGAAAAATAACCATTCGTTCCCGAAGCAACACCTGAGCGGAGCAACGGCTCAAAATTCATGGCGCTTTCTTCAACAGCCTCAAGATAACCAGGCCACAAAAAAACTAGCTCTTGAAGATCTGCAGTAATTTGATTGCCTGGATTGAAAGTAGCTTGATTCTGATTACCTCGCCCCAAAAAGACTACGTCGTCTGGCATGTGTGTAAGTTGTGGATGCGGATTGTAACCATCCCAAAGAATACGGGTTGGCTCCCAACCCACACCTAAGTTTTTCATCCACTCCCGCACATTGCCCCTTGGACCCGGTCGGGCGGAACCGGGAGGAAAGGCAAACGGATTACCGTCACCCACCCATTCTGTTGGAGAGAGCCCCGGGTTTATTGCAGGCATTGGATCTACCAACAACATCGCAGGTGTTCCTTTTCGAATTACCTCAGCAATATTTTCCATCTCGTCGGTCTGCAAAGACGAAGGAAGAGGAACTAGCAGAGCATCAACATCAACATCGATCGGAGCTTCAGGGCTGATCGGATAAACTTCATATTGTTTCCTTAATTCCGCAACGACAGGCCAAGCAGGCTCAAAGCGATTCTGTTCATAATCTACGCCGCCCACTAGATTCATCATAGTCTCGACAACACCAATCCGCTTTCTTGCGGCACCAGACACCACGCGAATACTTCGAACAATTTCGTATTCGGTAGGAAGGCCTCTATCAAAAAAACCGATTACTTGTTCTTCAGCCCCGGAAGTAAAGGCCACACCCATAAAAACATCGGTCACATCTGCTCTAGTTGAAGATACATCACGAAATGGTCTTGGGCCGATTCCAAATGTTTCACGCGCATCACGAGCAGCGTCACTAAATGATTCAGTGTCACGTATAAGAACCTCCACACGTTCACCGGCCAAAACATCTATTTCTTGAAGAACACTTACCAAGTTCGAGCGAGCCTGCACAAACGGCTCAGGTACTGTCGGACTAACAAAAGCTTGAATGAAGACCGGTCTATCATCAGGTAAAGTACCAAGCAAATCTTGCGTCTCATTGCTGAGCGAATGTAATCTTTCAGCCGTTACGTCTATTCGAAGAGTTGCGGCTCGAGACAAGATTGTTCCAAAACTAAAAAGAATGACAGAGAAAGCCACCGCACGAATCGAATGATGTAACCACATCGGATATCCACTTTCGACGCTTCGCCAGTGCCGACGGCTGAGCAGTAAGACATTTAGATATATAAAAAATCCCCCTACAGACAAAAAATAAAAGATCGCAGTTGGACTAATAATTCCTTTTGCAAATTCTTGAAAGTGGACTTCCATAGAGAAGGGAAGAACTAACTGCGCCAAAAAAGTTGGCATGGCGGCGAAAATCGTATCGGTCACAATAAAAGATGCACAAAGCAACGCTCCTGCTATAAATCCAATCGTTGCATTGCTTGTTAACATGGAAGCTACCATGCCTACAGCAATCAAGGCTGCTCCCATATACCAGTAACCAACGTAGTTACTGAACATCAAACCCAAATCAGGGCTACCGAGATAGAACAATACAAAAACATAACTTACTGATAACAGAAGAGACGCTGTGTAGATACCAAGAGCCGCCCCATATTTACCAAGGACTATTTCAAGGTCTGTCGCAGGAAGTGTTAATAGCAACTCATCTGTACCCTGTTTTTTTTCTTCGGACCAAACTGCCATGGTCAGAGCCGGAACAAAAAATAAAAGAAGGAAAGGAAACAAATTATTTAATTGATCGAGGTTGGCCAAATTTCGCAGAAAAAAGCTTTCCTGCCAAAATGCTGCACCGGCACTCAAGAAAACAAACAAGGTTATAAACACATAACCTGTTGGATTACTAAAATAAACAAGTAAATCCCTTCTTGCCAACGCGCGAACGACATTAAAGTTTAGCTTTCCTTGCATAACTATTTTCCTGTTATTCTTGATTTACTAAGTAGTTTCGGAGACTGGCAAAGACTTAGCCCCTCTTGCTGTTAATCTATAAAAAGACTCTTCCAAGGAACCATTTTCTTCAAGCTCTGCCTCGGTGCCATCAAATACAAGACGTCCCTCGTTAACCAGCAGCAGGCGATCGGCTGTTGTTTGAGCTTCATGAAGGATGTGCGTCGAAATTAATAGAGTTTTCGTTCGCCCAAGGCGTTGAATATTTTCACGAAACTGACGGATCTGATTTGGATCTAAACCAGCCGTGGGCTCATCCATAATCAAGACATCCGGATCATGTAGTAATGCTTGAGCGAGTCCAACCCTTTGCTTTAGCCCTTTAGATAATTTTCCTACGGGTTTCTCTATGACAAGATCCAATGCACACAAATCAATAACCGCATCGATCCTGTCCTTCAAGACTTTAGCTGGCAATTCGCGGGCTTCTCCAAAAAACCTTAACAACTCTAAAGGCGTCATCTCCGGATAAAGGGGACCGTTTTCAGGAAGATAACCAAGCCTCCTAGAAGCTTCTAACCTGCTTGTTCTTACGTCATAACCGGCGATCGAGGCCTCTCCAGCACTCGGGGCAAGATAGCCAGTTAACATGCGCATCATAGTAGTTTTTCCAGCCCCATTAGGACCCAAGAACGCCACAATCTGCCCTTTAGGGATCTCAAAAGTTATGTCATCCACTGCAACAAAAGGACCATAGAACTTACTCAGCCCCTTGGCCTCAATCATTGACCTTGAAATCGGTAATTCCTCATTATCCATAAAGTTTTTTCCTTAAAAGGAAACACTTATTCAAAACAAAAAATATATCCAACTAGAACCCGATCCATCAAGCACCGAGCACTGAAAATTTTTTTGCCAATGCTGTGGCTCGGCGAAAATATCCTGGCGCATTTATTTGAGCACAAAAATCAAAAAAAATTGCCGTCGGACCTTTCCATTCAAGCTCGTCAACTGAACCGAATAGCTCCAAGTCTGTCCGGAGTGTGGCTAAGCTGCGAAACAAAAGAGCTTTGTCCTTGTTCTCCCAAAGCAATTTGGCTAGTCGAACACTTCCTCTCACTGGTACATCCCAATGAGATGATTCACGCGGGATGTGTTCGATATGTCGGTAACGAGCCAAAATTGTAGCCGTAGATTTTTCACCCCATCCAAGAATTCCAGGATAACCATCAGCTTTGTCACCGACAAGTGCCAGATAATCAGTAATCGATTCAGGCTCGACACCAAAACGTGATCGAATTCCATTGTCATCGTATACCGTTCTGTTGCGTCGATCGAACTGAACAACTTTTGGCGCTTTAACGCACTGAGCCAGATCTTTGTCTGGTGTACAGATAAAAACCTTTTCTACCCGCTTGTCCCTAACAGCAATTTTTGCCGCTGTTGCTAGAGCATCATCCGCTTCACATTCAATCATTGGCCATACATTTATTCCGAGTGCCTCTAGAGCATCCTCTAAGGGATGAAACTGTTGGAGGAGATTCGGCTCAATATCTTCGCTAGTTTTATATCCCGGCCATAGCTTATTTCGAAAGGATTCGACAGTGCGGTCTGTCGCAACTCCTATGTGAGTAACATTGTCCTCAAGCATACGAAGGACAGAACCTATAACACCACGAAGAGCGCCGACTTCGCGTCCCTGAGAATCTTTAACGGAAGGTAATGCATAGTAATGTCGAAACAATTCGTACGTTCCGTCAAGAACATAAACATTCATCGGAAGCTAGTCCCAGTGAAAAACAAAATCTAAGGATACCCACAGGGCAGTCACCCCTTATCGAAATGTAAGACCTGTTTTCTATTCAGCCAAACTAAATCCGCCACCCCGTACCCGTCGCCGTTCTACGCGACCGTTTGTTTCCGATCATCTTGTGACTGCCGCCGTCGCTTATTTGGTGAAGCCTGGCGCGGTTCAATAAAAGTGCTTAACCGACCACTTCTGGAAGGTTCCCTTAGTTTCCTTAAAGCCGCCGCTTCAATCTGACGGATACGCTCTCTCGTCAGTGAAAACTTTTCACCGAGTTCAGCTAATGTAGGCTCAGCACCATCACTAAGGCCGAAACGCATTCTAATAACTTCCCGCTCTTTAGGACTAAGAGTCTCAAGAACTGACTCTGTTTGCCGTCTCAAGTCAAAAGCTATTGTGGATTCTGCAGGATTCACAGCCTGACGATCCTCAATAAAATCACCAAATTGGCTTTCCTCGCCATCCCCTATCGGAGAATCAAGCGACACGACGGTCTGGGCAATCCGCCGGGCTTTCCTCACAACAGCAACCGGTAAGTCAGAGCGCTCGGCTAATTCACGAACCGTCGGCTCTCGCCCTAAATCTCGCATCAGTGTTTGGCTGGCGCGATTTAATTTATTTAACGTTTCAATCATATGCACGGGAATGCGAATAGTCCGCGCCTGATCGGCAATGGCACGTGTAATTGCTTGTCGAATCCACCAAGTCGCATAGGTTGAAAATTTAAATCCTCGGCGATAGTCAAATTTGTCTACCGCTCGCATTAATCCTATGTTGCCTTCCTGTATCAAATCTAAAAAGGCTAGGCCACGATTCGCATATTTCTTTGCGACGGAAACAACAAGTCGAAGATTAGCCTCCGTTAAATCTTTCCGTGCAAAATCCGCTTGCATAGATGCAACATCAATGGATTGCTGAACTTTTTCTAAAGAATCAGCAGTTTCACCGACTTCGTCTTCTAGTGCCTTTAAGTCGCGCCGCGCCTCACGAAGTTCATCACTGGGACGACTCTTTTTACCACTACCATTGGTTGTTGCTTTTTCTAAACTCTCGATGTCGTTCTCCATTTTGCGAAGTGCTTTCGCATCTCCATTTATTCTGTCCACCAAAAACTGTTTAGTGTCAGGCGTAAATTCAAACTCTCGTAAAATACGCGAAACCTTTACTTTTGTTCTGAGCATGCGCCAGATAGCACGTTTCGAAACTCGCAATTTTCGTTTCCGAGTCGAAGCTGCTCGCTTCTCTTGTTGTCTGAGTTCTTTGATAGTCTGTTCTAGAGCATCTATCGTGCTAATAAATCTCTTTTCTCTATTCGCTATTTGACGCTCTGTCAGCTCCGTGTCGGGAAGGACAACGATTTTTTCTAAATCGCGTTCCTGGTTCTTAATGAGCCGCCCTAAAAAAAGCACCTCATTGGCAATGATCTCGCTTCGAGAAAGAGCCACCATTACGCGTTTTTCACCACGTTCGATGCGTTTGGCTATCGCAACCTCGCCCTCTCGGGTGAGCAATGGCACTCGACTCATTTGCCGCAAATAGGTTCTCACAAGGTCTTGGCCTTGGTCTGACTCTTCTCCCGCAGCATGCACTTCCCCCTCGGGTATCACTCTCAGAGGAGCCGCAGCAGCTCTATCCATTGAAATCTGTTCCAACGAACCCTCAACCTCAATTCCCTTCGACTCAAGTTCCTGAAGAAGAAGGGTCATATCCTCAGACTCAATCTCCGTAGTCACTTGGTCAATAATTTGGTCAATTGTTACAAAACCACGCTCTCTGCCGAGTGCAGCTAACTCCCGAACAGCTTCTTGTCTTTCCTGTACTAGCAAGCTAAATCCTCCTCACAATTTCAGGATTTACATGAAATCTAATTTCTTCACTTCGATTCAAAGTATGAACAAACTCATGATTAACTATCACCGCGACTTATTATGCTGGTCGCTGGGCGGAGAATATTTATTTGTTTGAATCCGGCCCATTTTATCAACAAATAAAACATAAATCTTCCTTTTTTTTCAACAAATTACAAGGAAACACAAACACAGTAAATTCCATGCAAAAAAGCTCCAGAATTAATGTATCGGCTAAAACACGGCATGAAGTTAATTAATTTATAGTTGACCGTACGTCTTTATTTAATTTATTTTAAAAATATCTTATTTTCTGATCAAGCTGTTGACCCGCAGGGCGCTGAAATTGGAATATTCAGTGGGTATGAGAAAGAGCGGTGCAAAGCTTGGAACGTTTGGGGGTGTTTTTACGCCAAGCCTCTTGACTATTCTCGGAATCATTCTTTTCCGAAGACTTGGCTTCGTTGTCGGAAGCTCTGGATTGCTTCAGGCGTTATTTATGCTCAGCCTAGCGTCCGCAATATCAATATTAACCAGCATCTCTCTTTCCGCGTTAGCTACGAATCGAAAAATTAAAGGCGGGGGAGACTACTACATCATATCAAGAACCCTAGGCGTTGAATTCGGAGGAGCCTTGGGTCTAATAATTTTTCTCGCTCAAGCTATTTCTGTTGGTTTCTACGTTGTCGGCTTCGGCGAGGCCACAGCCTCCATTCTTTCGGCTCCCCCATTGGTCGGAAAACTTACGGCGATCGTTGTTAGTTTCGCCTTGTTTTTCCTTGCGTATCGAGGCGCAGATCTTGCGACTCGCTTTCAGTTTGTCATTATGGGTATTTTGGTTTCTGCGATCATTTCCTTCTTTTTCGGAGCCTCTTCTCTCTGGAGCCAAAACCTATTAAATGCGAGTTGGTCCAGCAATTCTAGTCAAGAAGTGAACTTCTGGATTATCTTCGCAATTTTCTTCCCAGCAGTGACGGGTTTCACTCAAGGAGTCAGCATGTCCGGTGACCTCAAAGATCCGGCACGCAGTTTACCACTCGGCACATTTCTTGCTGTTGGGTTATCAACCATTGTCTATATTGCGGCTATGGTGGCCATGGCTGGCTCTTTACCTCTCGACACTCTAACAAACGACTACGACAGCATGCGCAGTATAGCTGTAACACCTTGGTTAATTGATGCAGGGGTTTTATCAGCCACTCTTTCATCCGCTTTATCATCATTTCTCGGCGCACCACGAATTTTGCAAGCACTAGCAAAAGATGGGCTCTTTACCTCTCTTAATGTTTTTAGTGCCGGCCACGGTTCATCTAACAACCCTCGCCGTGCTGTCATTTTGACAGCAGTAATCGCTCTTACAACGATTACATTAGGCGACCTCAATACGATCGCAACATTAGTATCAATGTGTTTTCTCGTCTCATACGGGCTCTTAAATTATGCGACTTACGTCGAAGCCGTCGGCGCTAGCCCCTCATTCAGACCACGTTTTCGTTTCTTTCACGCCAAAGCGAGTCTTGCTGGCACTGGACTCTGCGGGTTTGTAATGTTGATGCTTGATCCATGGGCAGGACTTTCGGCTATTGGGATCTTAACTTTGCTGTATCAATACCTGCACTGGACTGCAGTACCTGCAAAATGGCGTGACAGCCGGGGAGCCTACCGGTTCAAAAGGGTAAAAGACGGTCTGAGGGAAATATCTGAACAACCTCAAAACCCACTCGACTGGCAACCCCATATTTTGGTCTTTACTGAGACTCCTGCGCGCCGGGAACGACTACTAAGGGTTTCAGACTGGATAGCCGGTGGATCTGGTATCACCACAGCCGTTCAATTAATAGAAGGCGATGGCACACTTCCATCAGTTCAAGCAACATGCAGAACCGCTCGAAACCAACTTGCCACTGATATAGACAAACACGGTCTTGAAGCCTATCCGTTAGCCGTTGCCGCATCAGACCTTCGTGTTGGCGCTACGACTCTTTTACAAAGCTGGGGAGTTGGGCCTGTAAATGCTAATACCGTAGTGCTCAATTGGCGCGACAGCAAAGATCAAGAAAACGAAAATCCAAATCTGTCTCGCTGGTATGCACTTCTGTTACAACGCGCAGCCAGGCTAGAGCAGCACGTCATAGTCTTGGACGCAGAAGAAAAAGAATGGACCGAACTTCAAGAGACCGCCCTTCACAAACGGCGTATCGACGTATGGTGGTTCGAAAATGACTCTTCACGCTTGGCATTATTATTTGCCTATCTGATGACAAGGTGTGACGAGTGGGACGAAGCCTCCATTCAAGTACTAGCTCCGTCTCAACCCGGGCTGGAAAGTAAAGTTAAAAACAATTTGCACCATAGATTAGAAGAACGCCGAATTGATGCTACGGTCCAGGTAGTCAACAGTTCAGATGGAAACGACATGTATGACATATCCTCTGACGCTAGTTTCGTGTTGCTTCCAACCAATTTGGACGGCATGCAAGTGGTGCACTCGACGGGAGGTTCAGTAGACACCCTCTTTCAGAAACTTCCCGTTGTCGCCATGGTTACTGCGTGCGGAGATTTTAATCTTCAAGAGGATCACTCAACACCTAATTCGAAGAATTAAATTCCATGGGTTTTATACAAAAACCTTGTTCAGTCTCAAAAAACTAATACCTATAGTGTTCGGGTTTGTAAGGCCCCTTAACCGCAACACCGATATATTCAGCTTGCTTTTCAGTTAATTCAGTCAATTTGACACCCAAGTGATCTAAATGAAGCCTTGCCACTTGCTCGTCGAGTTCTTTCGGCAACATGTAAACCTTTTTCTCGTACTCGCCTTTATTTTCGTGTAATGCGATTTGCGCGAGCACCTGATTTGTAAAAGAAGTCGACATAACAAAACTTGGGTGCCCTGTGGCACAACCAAGATTCAGCAGGCGCCCTTCAGCAAGAACAAGAACACTGTGACCATCTGGAAAAAGCCACTCGTCATATTGTGGTTTAATCTGTATTCGCTTGACACCGGCCATCTTCTTGAGTCCAGACATATCAATTTCATTATCAAAATGCCCTATGTTACCAACGATTGCCTTGTCCTTCATACGGGACATTTGTAAAGCAGTAATAATGTCTTTGTTGCCTGTTGCAGTAATAAAAAGATCGGCTTCCGCAAGCTGACTCTCAAGAGTATTTACCTCATATCCTTCCATTGCAGCCTGCAGTGCGCAAATTGGGTCCACCTCGGTCACAACCACCCGGCAACCTTGGCCACGTAATGATTGTGCACAACCTTTGCCTACTTCCCCAAAACCACAAACGACGGCAACCTTTCCTCCCAACATCACATCTGTCGCGCGAGCCAAACCGTCCGGTAAAGAATGTCGGCAACCGTAAACATTGTCGAACTTGCTCTTGGTCACCGAATCGTTAACATTAATCGCGGGAAATAGTAACGTGCCATCGCGCATCATTTCATAAAGACGATGGACCCCGGTTGTGGTTTCTTCACTAACACCTCGTATGGCAGGACTGAGTCGTTGCCACTGAGTTTTGTCCCGGCTCTGAATATCACGAAGCAAGTCAAGAATGACGCCCCACTCCTCAGGATCTTCAGAAGGATCAAAAGATGGCACTGACCCGGCCAATTCAAACTCGTAACCTTTGTGTACGAAAAGTGTCGCGTCGCCTCCATCATCAACAATCAGATCAGGACCACTTCCGTCTGGCCACACTAACGCCTCATTGGTACACCACCAATACTCAGTAAGGGTTTCTCCTTTCCAAGCGAAAACGGGAACCCCTCGTGGAGCATCAACTGTGCCAGCCGCTTGGGGGGGACCTACCGCAACTGCAGCTGCAGCATGATCCTGTGTGGAAAATATATTGCAGGACACCCAACGGACATCCGCACCTAAATCAACGAGTGTCTCAATCAATACGGCAGTCTGAACGGTCATATGCAAACTACCCATTACCTTCGCACCGGCAAGCGGATAACGTCCCTTATACCTCTCCCGAAGCGCCATTAATCCCGGCATCTCTTGTTCAGCCAATCTAATTTCACTACGTCCTTGTTCAGCTAAACCTAAGTCAAAAACCTTAAAAGGGGTCCGCCCGACTGTCGCGGCCTCGTCAAAGGCGTGGGTTTTTTCTGCGACCGATGAATCCATTAATTTCTCCCTACTTTCTTACTATTATCAATGATACGACGATCTACTTTATCTATAACAGATTTGGAGATTACTTTTAAGCAACACGAAAAGAGTCTCTCATCATTTGCATACCAGGCAATGATGAGCATCCTTAATATTACCGGCTGTTTCTTGGCGCAGAGCGACGAGGCCCAGTCCTTCGTCTCCCATCTTTCTTTTTCTTAACAGAAGGGTTCTCTCCTTCCTTAACCGACGATATTGGAGCATGTAAACTTTGTTGGTAGTAATCATCTACCAACATAGCTATTAAACCTGCCTCATCTTCATTCTCAACTAAACTTCGAACCAACGGTAAAAACCGATGACTCCGCTCCTGCTTAATCCGATCACGTCCACGAAGTTGAGCCTCAAGTAAGGTCGTCACTCTCTCTGCAACAATTGATTGCACGTGAGCATCTGAAGGGGCAATCTGTTGTTGAAACTCTATGCTGTAACGTTTTGCAATGGCGTCTAAAAGCAGCGTCTCTGATTCACTAACTAACGACAAAGCAACCCCTGCGGCACCCGCACGACCCGTTCGACCCGCTCGGTGAACATAACTTTCCGGATCCTCTGGAGGTTCATATTGAATAACGTGCGACAATTGTGGAATATCAAGACCTCGAGCCGCCACGTCTGTTGCAACAAGAAACCTTAGATCACCTTTCCTGATTTTCGACAGAACACGCTCCCGCTCCGACTGAGAACGATCAGCGCTGAGTTCATCCGCGTCATAACCAAATCTTTGCAACACCACCGTAACATAGTGCACTACTGCCTTCGTGTTACAGAAAATGATCGCTGAACCAGGATTCTCGATTTCTATTATTCGAACTAACGCTCGATCTTTGTCCATCGGCGGCACAACATAAAATGAATGCTCTGTGTCAGAAACGTGCACCTCTTCACCACTGAGAGACAAGAATTCTGGATTCCGCAGAAAATCTTTTGCAGTTTGCATCACAAAAGGTGGAAAAGTGGCAGAAAACATGCTGTTGTGTAGACGTTTTAGAGTCACTTCTGGAAGATGTTTTTGCACTTCCTGCATGTCTGGATAGAAACCCATCGACAACATGCGATCCGCCTCATCAAAAATTCTCATTTTCAGTTTATCAAGGGAGAGGGTGCCTCGGATTAAATGATCAAGAACTCTTCCGGGAGTGCCGACAACGATTTGTGCACCACTGCTCAGTGCGTCAATCTGTGCTTTGTAACCAACTCCACCATAAACTGCGACTGTCCTAATTCCTGTCTGCTGGCAAAGCACTTTTGATACTTCCCATACCTGTTTTGCCAGCTCTCGAGTGGGCACAAGAACAAGAGCCTGGCACGAAGAAAGTTCCGGATCTATCCGTTCAAGCATAGGCAGCACAAAAGCTCCGGTCTTCCCACTGCCGGTCCGAGCTTGAATCATTATTTCGCGTCCAGCAAGTAAATACGGAATTGCCTTCGATTGCACCGGCATAAGAGAGTCCCATCCCGCGTGAGTGGCACCTCGCTGCAATGACCCTGGCAGGTCTTGGATGTCTATTTCCGGTAAAACGATTAAAGATTCAGTCATCTCAGTCCAAGTTTTCTATCTGAACATTCTATTGGATCATTTGCGGGTACTGCCGCACTATTCTCACCAGATAAGTTTTAGGGTAGTCACCACAGTTAAGATTGCAGTATGCTGTGGTTCCCTCAACACAGCTATTTCGGAGGTTGGTAGCTCATGCGACTTAAAGTGTTCCGTTTGAATTGGTGTTTGTTATTAACTCTATTTTTTGGAGCCAGTGAACTGTCCGCTCAAGATCAAAGCAATAGTATTGAATGGCGGTCTTACGCTGCTGATCTGGCAAGCTCATTCTATTCACCGGCCGCTCAAATAAATGGCAGCAACTTCAATGAATTAGAGGTGGCATGGCGATTCTCGACCGCTAATTTTGGACCAACACCCGAGGCAAACCTCCAGGCTACTCCATTAATGATCGGAAGCGTGCTCTACAGTACGGTCGGTTCTCGGAGATCTGTAGTCGCTCTCGATGCCACAACTGGCGAGCTTTTGTGGATGCATCGCATCGACGAAGGTGAACGGGGAGTCGCCGCACCACGCAGGCTATCAGGACGAGGGCTCACATACTGGGAAGACGGTGAAGATACCAGAATATTCTACGTCACAACAGGTTACCGCCTTGTTGCGCTTAATGCCGAGAGCGGACAGAAAATTTTGAGTTTTGGCACTGAGGGTATTGTCGATTTGAAAACGCAATTCGGACAAAATGACGGTGAGGACATCGATCTTGTTAACGGAGAAGTCGGTCTACACGCGGCGCCCGTTATTGGGAATAACACTATCGTTATCGGTGCAGCGCATCGACCTGGAACGGCACCGGAATCCCGCAAGAACGTCCAAGGTCATGTCCGCGGTTATGATGTTCGGACCGGTGCCAGAAAGTGGATCTTCCGCACCATTCCTAATGGCGACGAATTCGGCAATGACACTTGGCTTAACGATTCTTGGCGATACACAGGAAACACCGGGGTATGGGGACAGATCAGTATTGACCCCGAATTAAATCTTGCTTACCTTCCTGTTGAATGCCCAACTGGTGACTACTATGGAGGACACCGTATCGGCGACAACCTCTTTGCAAACAGCTTGGTCGCAGTCGACCTAGACACTGGTGAACGAGCCTGGCATTTTCAGGTTTCACACCATGATGTCTGGGACTGGGATTTACCAGCTGCTCCCATTCTCGCCGACATCACGGTTGATGGCCGTGAAATTAAGGCTGTAGCGTTACCTACAAAACAAGCTTGGATCTTTGTATTCGATCGCGAAACAGGAGAACCGGTATGGCCAATTGAAGAACAACCCGTGAAAGCTTCAGAAGTTCCTGGTGAAATCTTGGCTCCAACCCAACCTTTTCCCACGAAACCACCCGCTATAGACAGACAAGGTATCGGAGTCGACGATTTAATCGATTTCACACCAGAGCTACGGGCTGCCGCAGAAAAAATTGCAAGTCGCTACACGTTAGGTCCTATTTACACACCGCCCACGCTTGCTGATCCTGAAGGCTCTGGAAACTTTGGAACTTTAATACTACCAGCGGCAACTGGGGGGGTTAACTGGCCGGGTGGAGCCGTCGATCCAGAAACAGGCATTCTTTATCAGTACACAAAGACAACGGTTACGGCATTACGGATGATCAATGATCCGGAACGATCTGATATGGATTTTGTTAGTAGCCGTCGCCTTCCCGGTGTGAGTCCTGTGGACATGGCTTTAACCGTTGAGGGCTTGCCCCTAGTGAAACCACCATGGGGACGCATTACTGCCGTTGACCTCAACAAGGGAGAATTAGTCTGGCAAATTGCTCACGGTGAAACCCCAGACAACGTCAGAAATCATCCAAAATTACAAGGGCTTGATATTCCTCGAACAGGTCGTGTTGGACGAATCGGGACTCTTGTAACAAAGACTCTGGTCGTGGCCGGCGAAGGAGGATTCTTCACAACACCGGAAGGCACTAGTGGCGCGATGCTACGGGCTTACAACAAATCGACCGGGGAAGAAGAAGGCGCGGTCTTTATGCCTGCACCACAAACAGGAACTCCAATGACATACGTAGTCGACGGAATTCAGTTTATCGTGGTCGCGATCGGTGGTAGCGGATATCAGGCAGAATTGATGGCGTTTCGCCTTCCGGGTTAGAAAAATAAGTCTTGGCTGCTGTTCATATAGTGAATTTCCCAATGCGGGTGGTGAGAATATGTCAGTCCACCTTCGTGACCTGAATACTTCTGGACCTTACTATCACCCAGAGATATATTGGCACATATAAATTCCTTCCAAGAGAATAAACATGAAGACTATCCATTCCCGTGATGTCGTAATCTATTTCGTTACACTCATTTTCTTTATAGCAGGGAGTTCAGCCAGATCGAGTGCCCAAGACGGAGGCTGGAACCACTGGGGAGGCAACGCGGCAAGTCAACGGTACTCACCTCATAAACAGATTGATGCAACAAATTTTGACAATCTTGAAACTGCATGGATTTGGAAGGGCAACAATTTTGGCCCGTCTGTTGATAATATTCTGCGCTCAACGCCGATATATGCAGAAGGAAAATTATTTAGCGTGGCCGGGCAACGAAGAACAGTAGTAGCTATTGATCCAGCAACCGGTGAAACCCTTTGGACCTTTCGTGAACCACCAACTAAACGCTGGGAAGACTCCATGCGGAAAAACTATGGGAAAGGTGTCGCTTACGCCGAAGTATCAGAAATGGGCCGTATTTTTGTTGTCACACCAGGTTTTTTCCTGCACGCATTAGATCCCGATACAGGCTTATTAATTGAAAGTTTCGGGCGCGGTGGAAGCGTAGATTTACTTGAAGATTTTGGCTACGATTATCATCCTACTGAAGGATTGCCGCCCGAGGTTGGATACATCACCAACTCGTCACCGCCGATTGTGGTAAACGGCGTTGTGGTTATTGGTAATTCACACGAACAGGGATATCGACAAACCCGCAGAGAAAATGTTCCCGGTCACATTCTTGCATACGACGCTAAAACCGGAAAACATTTATGGAAGTTTAATGTTATTCCTCAATCAGAAAGTGAGTTTGGTTTCGACACTTGGGATAACGAGGCATGGCAATGGACAGGGAATGTTTCGGCGTGGGCACCCTTGTCAGCAGATGAAGAGCTCGGCTTGGTCTACATCGTTACGGATCCTCCTACAAACGATAACTGGGGTGGATTTCACCCAGGGCAAAATCTATTTGCAACGAGCATAATTGCGCTAAACACGCAAACAGGAACTAGGCAATGGCATTTCCAGACTGTGCATCATGATATCTGGAATTACGACAATCCGACCGCACCAAATCTCGTTGACGTTAAAGTAGACGGCCAAGAAATTCCAATCTTGGTACAAACTACTAAACAAGGTTTTGCTTATGTGTTGAATCGAAAAACCGGGGAACCCGTTTGGCCTATAGAAGAAAAAAGCGTCCCAGCTGGCTATGTCCCAGGCGAATATTACTCGCCCACTCAGCCCTTTCCCACCAAACCAAGGGCTTATGAGATGCAGGGGCTTACAATTGATGATTTAATTGATTTCACTCCAGAACTACGTCAACGCGCGATTGCCCTGGTGAGTGATTACGAGTACGGGCCATTATTTACTCCTCCGCTTCACAGAGATAATAACCGCGGCAAGAGAGGAGCCCTCGTCTGCCCAGGTGGCAATGGCGGAACAAATATTCCTGGTGGTGCTTCGGTTGATCCAGAAACAGGAATCTTGTACGTCGCATCTATTAAGAGTTGCAGTTCACCCATGCTGGTTCCTGGTAGTGAAGTAGATGGTAATGACCCTAACCCAATCGGTAAAACAATAATGTCTTTAGTTAGTATGACTGGAGGCGGCGCCCCGCGCATCGACGGTTTGCCCATCGTAAAACCACCCTATGGCAGAATAACTGCTATCGATCTTAATAGCGGAGAAACCCTTTGGTGGATACCTAATGGGGACACACCCCAACGCTTTAAGGAGCATCCTGCACTGAAAGACATCGAGTTTCCAAACACGGGACAACCAACACACGCGACTACACTCGCGACAAAAACATTACTACTCTATGGTGAAGGCCGAGGGGGCAGCCCACTATTTCACGCCGTCGACAAAAAGACAGGTTCTTGGTTGAGCACCGTTAATCTTCCAGCACCTTCAAACACTGCACCAATGAGTTTTATGCATGAAGGAAAACAGTACATCGTAGTATCGGTGGGTTCACGTGACTACCCGGGAGCATTGGTCGCACTCACGCTTCCAGAATGATGATTCTGGAATAAAGTTACCGCCCTGATGCAACCATATTTCGATCAAAATCTGAGGGTGGGAAACGTCTCCCCTAAAGGAATAAACCGAAGTGCTACACCATTGTTACAGTAGCGTAAACCCGTGGGCTCAGGACCATCCTTAAAAACGTGACCTTGATGTCCTCCACAACGTACACAGTGGTACTCAGTACGTGGAAGAATTAATTTGTAATCTGTCTTCTTGCCCAGTGCGCCCTCAATGCAGTTAAAAAAGCTGGGCCATCCCGTTCCGCTCTCGTATTTCGTGTTTGACTGAAACAAAGGCAGGTAACATGCCGCACAAACAAAATGCCCTTCCCGTTTTTCTTGATTAAGAGCGCTTGTCCCCGGTGGTTCCGTACCGTGCTCAAACAGAACCGTGTATGCCTCAGTAGAAAGAAGTTTTTCCCACTCTGAAACATCTTTAGTTAATTTCGTGATATTTTCCATTATCTTTATTTCCAAGAGTCCCAACCAACTTACAAGCTATTGCGGGAGCCTCTGTTTCACTAAACATCTTATACACAAATTGTTCTTAACCAAAGTGTGCATTTAAGTGCACTTTCTAAAGTATCTGACTGCTATGATCGAAAATAAAAGGTACGATGAAAAATAGATCCATGCAAGATTCAAGAATTGTTAAACCAAGGGTAACGAAAACCAAATTACCTTCCGAGACTTCCAATTCTCTTTCGCAAGAAACGGGCTTCCAGCGTGAGTCATCAGAAGATTTAGAAAATCCTGCTTTTTTCATTAACAGAGAATTAAGCTGGCTTAAATTTAATGAGCGCGTTCTCCTTCAGGCCCTAGATCCGAAGAATCCATTACTTGAACGTGTGAAGTTTCTTTCAATTGTCGCAACCAATCTTGACGAATTTTTCATGGTGCGTGTGGCCACCCTACTTCGAAAATACCGCGCAGAGTCAGATGACATCTCGCCAGATGGCCTAGATACCGCGGAACAACTTGAAGCGATCAGAACAGAAACAGCCCAGATGACAAAAAGCATGTCGGATTGTTGGACTAACGTTCTTCAGCCGTTACTTGCGCAGAACAACATCAAATTTTTGGAGCCTGAAAATTATACATCTACTATACGAGACTATCTGCGATTGTATTTTCATGAAAACATACACCCTGTTCTGACACCTTTAGCTGTAGATCCTGGTCATCCGTTTCCGTTTATTTCAAACCTCAGCATGAATCTAGCCGTCATTGTCCAGCATGACGGGCGAACACGTTTGGCTCGAGTAAAACTTCCTGATCTTCTTCCTCGATTTATTTCTATTCCACAAGAAATTTCTGGACAATCCGGGAACACTTTCGTTTTTCTGGAGGATGTCACCAAGGAAAACATCGGATTGTTATTTCCCGGGGCAAAGGTGGACGGCTCGTATTTGTTTCGGGTTGTTCGAGATACAGATATGGTGATACAGGAAGACGAGGCGGACGATCTTTTGGAATCAGTTGATCGAACTTTGAAAGAACTCCGGTACGGTGCTCTATCGCAGCTCGTCGTTGAATCAAGAATACCTAATCGACTTCTAAATATTTTGCTAGAAAACTTCGAAGTCAAGGAAGACGTCGTCGAATACGCTTCATCGAGAATGGGTTACGGAGACTGGTTGGATCTAACTCATTTACACAATCCCAAACTGAAGGACCAACCTTTCTCAGCGCGAAGCCTATGGTCAGAAAAAAATCTCGATGTCGTTTTTGATGACATTACTGAAAAAGATCGCCTAGTGCATCATCCATTCGATTCCTTTGCGTCGGTTGAAGCATTTCTTAATGCCGCAGTAAATGACACACAAGTCGTTGCAATTAAAATGACCCTTTATCGGATAGGAGCGAATTCACCACTAGTCGATCTCCTTATTGCCGCAGCTGAAGCTGGAAAACAAGTTGCCGTTTTAGTTGAACTTAAAGCACGCTTTGATGAGCGTAATAACATCGCATGGGCTAACCGGATGGAATCCGCTGGGATTCACGTGGTATACGGAATGGTCAACCTCAAAACCCACTGCAAACTCTGTTTAGTGGTAAGACAAACTTCTGCAGGTGTCGTCCGATTTGCACATATCGGAACCGGAAATTACAACCGTAGCACAGCGCAGGTCTATACCGATTTTGGTTTATTTACTTCCAATCCTTCAATTGTCGACGAAGTGAGTGAAGTTTTTAATTATTTAACAGGGTATTCAAACAAAAGAAATTATAAGAAGTTACTGGTTGCGCCATTAAATTTTCGCCAAGAGTTTACAACCCTTGTCGAGAAGGAAACTGAACATGCGAGACGTGGCCAATTCGCAAGAATTATCATCAAAAACAACTCGATCGCTGATCCTGCAATAATTAAAGCGCTTTACCGCGCATCAAAGGCTGGCGTTAAAATTCAGGTGATAGTTCGAGGGGTCTGTTGCCTGAGGCCGGGTATTCCAGGTATTAGCGACAACATTAAGGTGCAGTCAATCGTGGGACGGTTCCTTGAACATTCACGTCTGTACTATTTTGAAAACAATGGTGATGCCAAATTGCTTTTTGGGAGCGCGGACTTAATGGAACGCAACTTGGACCGTCGGGTAGAAGTGCTTTGTTTTGTGCAAGACAAGGAATTACAAAAACATTTGGTGGAAGTGTTAGAGATGCTCCTATCAGATAAGGCTCGAACCACAGAATTGAATGCAGATGGAATGTACAGCGCTGTTGATAAAAATCCAGCAGTTCCTTTGTTTGATGTTCAGAAAGAATTATTAAATTGGACTGGGAATAATCAATAATCCAACATAATTGACATCTTGCACAAAGACCAGTATGTACTGAGTGTTATGAAGGAGGTCTGTTAAATGGGCAAAACAACCGTGGCCAATAGCTTAATAAAGTTCATGGTAACTGTATTCATCATACTTGCACCCATTGGAGCAGTTGCCCAAACCGAAAATTATGATCCAGAAAGAACAACTTGGGGAGACCCTGATTTTAGTGGACATTGGCTACCGGGCACATCAGCACCCATGGAAACGCCAGCCGGAGAACCTTGGGTTCGATCAGAAGCAGAACGAGAACTGGGCCCGCGTTTTAGATTCTTTGAGGGTCATTCGGACGCTCCCGACATTAACCGTGTTGAAAAAACGATGATTGTGGATCCGGTGGACGGAAAAATACCTCTTCAATCATGGGCGGCCGAAAAACGCGAAGAGATTATGTCTCGTGCGGACGAAATCGAATTCCTCGATCCTAGAGTAAAATGTCTTCCTGCTTCGGTACCACGTGGAAATCTACCGGTGGGTTACAACACTTATCAATTTCTTCAGCTGCCTGAAGCGATTATCATTCTGTACGAATGGAATCATCTGTTCCGATACATACCGCTAGATGGCAGTCCCCACGTCGCATCAGATGTGAAACTAGGCATGGGTGATTCACGAGGACACTGGGAAGGCGATACTCTTGTTGTAGATGTGACTAATTTTACCGACAACACTTGGGTTGTCGGACACGGCGCTCCACCAGAAGGAGCCCCGGCAAGTTCATTCACATCTGGGCATGGTGTATTTCATAGCGATAAACTTCATGTTGTCGAGAGATTTACACTTCTGGATGATGATACTATCCATTACGAAGCTACGATTACCGATCCAGAGGTTTTTACGCAACCTTGGACAATTTCCTATAACGCGTTCATGCGCGGGAAATCAGATCATATTCTTTATGAGTACGCGTGCCATGAAGGTAATGCCCGCAATCTTAGCCTGATGACTGGCGCGAACTCTGCAACAACTGTGGCATTGGAACATGTCGCGAAAGTAAGTGAGTAGGAGGAGAAACGATGCGGACAACAATCTTTGGATTGATAGCTGGTCTCACAATGTTACTATCGGCAACACCAATATCTGCACATCACGCATTCTCTGCTGAATTCGACGCCGATCGTCCAATGCAGCTCCACGGTACTGTCACAAAGACTGAGTGGATCAATCCACACTCATGGATTCATATCGATGTTCAAGACGATGCTGGTAATGTGGAAAGCTGGGCCATCGAATGCGGTGCTCCAAATGCACTCATCAGAAGAGGTTTGAACAAGAATTCTATTCCCGCCGGCACGGAACTTGTCGTAGATGGGTATGGAGCGAAAGACGGATCAAACACGGCAAATGCTCGAGACATTACGCTCCCGGATGGATCGCAATTTTACGTTGGTTCATCGGGAACCGGTGCTCCAGGCCAACCTTAAGATGCAAGCATCCGTATCGTAATTAAGTAGTTTGCTTTTCTAATTTAAGCCCACCTCAAATTAGAGGTGGGCTAATTTGCGTACAGAGTGCGCAAGGAGTTATTTATGAATTTCAGATTTCAAAAAGCAATCTTGACCGTACTCTTATTCGTATCCGCCACCTTGGGCGCCTTGACGTATGCCCACATTCTGAAAGCCCAAGAATCGAATCACTTAACCGCAGAAGATCACGTAGAAATAACAAGTCTTTACGCACGTTTTAATCAAGGAAGTGATTTTAGAAATGCCGATCTGTGGCTTTCCACATTTTCGGACGACGCCGTATTTACTCTTCCCAATGGCCAGCGTATTGTGGGCAAGGATGCATTAAGAGAGTGGCGTCTTAAAAGTTTCGGTGACAAAACAGGGGACTCAAAACGACGACATTTACATGGAAGCATCCAATTAACTTCCGCAGCAAATGGAGAAGCGCAGGGAAGAGCATATTGGCTTGTTTTGGATGTTAGCGAAAAAGAACCAAAACTGGCTTCAACTGGTTTCGTGGACGATGTGTTCGTGGAAACAAAAGAAGGGTGGCGTTTTAAAACCCACACTGTACATGCTGACGCGACGGGCAATTAGGGTTCCAAGAATGGTATGCTGGCTGATCCAAATTGATGTGCTTTCATCCAGACCAGCTCACGTGAGCTTATAAGGAGGATTGACTAATGAACTGGAAGATTTTCACGGTAATATCCGCGATCGCTTTTCTCTTGACCGCTTGCGGCGAACAAGCTCCCGTGGAGGAAGCGCCTGTCGTGACAGAGGCTTCATCGGAACAAAAAGGGATTCCAACCTTTCAAGTTGATCCGAATTGGCCCGTTTTACCAAATAATTGGATAACCGGTGAAGTCTCGTCGGTGTCCGTTGACGGCCGTGATCATGTGTGGTTGCTTCACAGACCACATACAGTAGCCGAAGAAAACAGAGAACATGCGGCACCTCCGGTAATCGAGTTCGACAACAATGGCGAATTTGTGGGAGCGTGGGGCGGTCAAGGTGAAGGATTCGACTGGCCTTGGAATGAACACGGTCTTTTCCTCGATCATAATGGCCACGTCTGGATTGGAGGAAACAACCCAACAGGAGGAACTCCACAGTCTGAGGTGGAAGACAATATGCTGCTGAAATTTACCAATCAAGGGGAATTTCTTATGCAAATTGGCGGCCGAAACCTAGGGACCGGAAATCTCAACACTGATGCCGTTAGAAAATCTGCAGAAATGTTTGTTTATGAACCAACAAATGAAGTGTTCGTAGCAGATGGTTATGGAAATCGTCGAGTAATAGTTTTTGATGCGGATACGGGAGAATTTAAACGAATGTGGGCGGCATTCGGAAAAGAAGTGAGTGACAACCCTCCTGAACAAAATCCCGCACAACCCGACGATGGCCAAGGACCACCGTGGTTTGGTACTGTGCATGGAATTGAGGTTTCAAATGATGGCATGGTGTACGTCGCCGATCGAAACAATAGTCGTATTCAAATATTTGATCTCGAAGGAAATTACCTCAAACAAGTATTTATTAATCAATACGAAGGTCGTTCACTAACTGCTGCAGGTTTAGCCTTTTCGCCGGACAGTGAACAACGATTCATGTATGTGGCAGACCAAGCTAACCTACATATCCATGTACTCAACAGGTTAACTCTTGAAATTCTTGATACTTGGGGAACACTCGGGCAAGAACCAGGTGATTTTGACGCGTTGCATCATATTGCAGTTGACAGCAAAGGCAACCTATATACAGCAGAGGCTCAACGTAATCAGCGGGCCCAACGCTTTATCTTCACAGGTATGTCTGAGTAGTTCTGAAGACCGCCTCCTTAAACTGGGGGCGGTATTTTATTTCATCGCTTTCTTCAGTAGTAATATCCAATGTGGACATTTTGTCGTGTCCATATATAGTCGTTCGCAATCATCACACCTGACGCATTCGCTCACCACAATCTTCGGGCCTTGGATTGCCCCCCATTCGCACTTCTTCTCACATATTTTGCAGGAATTACATTCAGACCAACGTTTAATGCGAAAAACGGTTAGCTTTGAAAGCAAACCTAAAGCCGCACCTACTGGACACAAAAATCGACAATATAAATTTCTAACAAAAATAGTTGCAAACAACAAAAGAGCCAACGCGGTCCACATTCCAAGCGAGGCTTGTCTCGTAAACATCCAAAAAGGTTCTACATAGCGGTAAGCTGTGATATCTGCGGTCCAAGAGAAATATACAAGAACAAAAAATAAAATCCCATACTTAAGCAACGACGCCTTGCGCTCAAGCCATATCGGTATATCCAATCGAAACTGACGCGGCACAACCGCATCTAACAATTGCGTCAAAGCTCCAAACGCGCACACTCTTCCACAGTAAAGACGTCCCCACAAAACCGTTGAAACAAGCGAAAACCCAATAAAGAAATACCATGCAAGACTGTATTTAAAGACAGGTAAATTGCCTGTGATAAATCCATAAATATTGACAATAGAAATTAATTGACTTTTGGCAAAGCCAAGATATAGAACTGCCACAACCAAAGTGAAATACTTGAGACGCACACTCTTGCGAAAAAAACTGATTAGCGTTAGCGTCGCGAATACTGCGAACAAAATTAAATCTAAAGCTTGTCCCTGTAACAGTGTCGAGAGTGTTTCTGGCTCGACAATGTCTTCATCAAAGTTCCACAGGTCTGAGGTATCTTCTGGTTGAGAAACCAACAACACTACACCTCCCGCAAAAACTCAAAAGAGAAAAACTTCATGCTTTGTTCTACCTCGACTCTGGCGGCGTTAAAAATTGCTTAGCAATGCGTCGAGCAGAATTTCTAACTGCTCGAGTAGCACTAGTAACCGTCAGAGTTGCCGTGGAAATTGCGTCAATGTCTGCACCAACTCTAAATGCATCACGAATGCTCTTCTGGAGGAATTGCGCAGCGAATTGAGGACGATCAATTGAAAAATATCCGTAGGGTTCATGGTGATCAACCACAACAATTCCCGTCAACACACCGTCGATATCTACACCGACCAAAATTTGAATGGGACCGTCGTACCCGCGTTCGAGAGGTTCCAACTCGGTCGTCCAAAAAGCAAATCCCATCAGAACTCGCTGCTCGGACTCTGCACCACCGTGATACACCTTAAAATGCGGCGGGGAACCTTCTTTTTGAGAAAAGAAACTTGCCGCTGGAAACAAACTTGTCAACTGTGTTTGTAAAGTGTTTTCGAGAGCTCTCTGAGCAATATATGTACCGGACACAGAAATCAGAAACCCCACAGCGATCAAAATTCTCATAAACTTATGCTTCTTCCCATATCGATTATGGATCTCAATGCATCTTGGGGGCCAATCATTTGTACAACGCAGGTACATTTTTGACTTTCGATGTGATCTATCATGACAAACTAGGCCCTAAATACGTCGACCCCGCAGGAGATACGCCCATGCTATCAAGTCGTCAGCTCATAATATGTGTTCTCATAAGTTCGTGCTTGTTTGGTGCATCTACAGCATCAATGAATGCACAAACGAATAACCTCGCAACCGCAGAAAATCTCTCGTGTGTATTCCCTGTAATGGCAAAAGGAACATGGGACACAAACGGGCCGCCGAGCGTGATTGTCGAAGAAACATCGGTTTCCTTCCAATTCGAAAAGATTAATACCCATGAAGCAACTGCTGAAATCATCGGTCCTTTCGGACCTGCTCAAATTATCACGCGTCTAACAGGAGATTACCTGCACTTCGTTCAACTGTTTCATTCGGGTCCTCTTTACACAACAACAGTGTTCGATCGACAAACACCAGAAGGTGCTTTCCTGTCAGTGCACACAAGACACGAATTCACCGATGTCAGTCTTGTCGGATTTACATCGCGTCCAGAACAGTACTATGGGGAATGTTCTCTTAGATAATTGCTTTTAAAGCCCTATCGCGCACGCTTCGATTTTACAAATAAAGCCGTCGCCATCGGTAAATCTTCATGCGACATTTTTGCTTCATCACGTCGATATTCTTCGAACGCCACCCATTGAGAATCGTTCCAGTGCTGACGGTGTTTTCGTGGTTGTTTGGAAAGCTCCACACCATCTGTTCCTTCATATATTGGAATAAGCTTTTTTGAAATCTTCCGCCCAACCATCCTCGCAGTTAAAGGCACTGGATCTGTTACCTCATGGCTTGGTAAAGGAACAGATACGTACTCAACACCTTGAGCATCGCGATAGACGACTTTTGAATTGGTTTTTATGGTCTTCGACTGCGTCAACGGTGTTCCTTAGAAAATCGCTATGGGATTTACAGGAGATCCTGTCCCTCCAGGCACACGGAGTGGAGCAACAACTAACATAAACTCCCAGCGATTTAAACTTGCAGCAACTTCAGCTACATCCTCAAGATCGAGATTGTCGAGCAAATTCATACCTCTAGCCACAATAGCGAATCGGTGAATCGGATTAAACCCAAGACCAGGCACGCTATCAGGGGCCTCATGGACTGAATCCGCTCCTAACAGGGCAATGTCCCGCTCGGCCATAAAAGGTATTACAGACGCATCCCAGCCGGACATGACACGGGTTGGACCAAGCTCCTCTCGCAGAGCCCAACGCCCAGTCCTGAGAAGCAATGCATCACCGGATTCAAGAGTAATGCCCGTGTATTCTTCCCACGCTTCAATATCCTCTTGAAACAGCTTTGTGCCTGGCTGCAGATAGGGCACACCCTTCAGTCTCGGAATATCGATTAGCACCCCTCTCGTAACCAACCCGTTTTTCATGGCGACAGTATCCATCCTAGAACAGCCATCTTGACTGACTACCTCTTCATAATGAGCTCCGTTGTAAACCTGGTCTTTGTAAAACACATGGCATAAACCATCAAGATGAGAAAACGTGATGCCATGAAAATAAAGATCTACACGATCGCCAGAATTTTGAGCGTCAGGATTCACTTGCATTTGTAAGACATAGGGCTCCGCTGCATCAATAGCTTCCTCGGTCAGAAAATCGTGAGCCAAAGAGACTGTGGTTCCTGTTTGAATTAAACCGGCTGCCTGCTGCCTCTTCTCGTCCGTCATTAGATTAGCGGCACCAACTTCATCATCATCACCCCAACGTCCCCAGTTTGAATATTCCTCCATCCACAGATTGAACTGGGCAACGCTTATAGCTTCACGATGTTCTGGCGCCGTCTGCGTTGTTGAGGCACTACAGGAAACGATTGCACTGGTGATTATTAGAATACCGAGTATTTTCTGTGCAATGAAATCTATCATTTTTACCCTCTAATAGCGTTCATCGTCCGTCCTTGGAGACATCGGCCAAACATCGGACGGCTCTTGGTTAACGGTTGCGCCAGAATGCATGATCATGGGGGCGGCTTGAAGAAAATTCATCGGGAAACCTAATGTTGGTTGAGAAACTTGATCAAGTGCTTGTATATATTTTGCATCTAACTTGAGACTAAGGCCAGTCAGATTTTGCTCTAGTTGATCAAGAGTTCGCGCCCCAATAATTGTCGAACTTACACCTGGTTTCGCTTGCACCCAAGATAAGGCAACGGCTGCAGGCGTTGTTTCTAATTCACTGCTGATTCGTAGCAACTCATCCACAATCAAGAATGCTGGTTCTGTTAGAAAGGATGTCACGCGACTTCCGCGTTCCGGTTTCGAGTTCTTAGCATTATCGCGGGTGTACTTTCCTGTAAGCACCCCTCCGCGAAGCGGAGACCACGGTGTAACAGCAAGACCAAGTTCTTGTGCCATTGGAATTAATTCCCCTTCAACCGTTCGCTCTATCAAGGAATACTCAATTTGTAATGCGACCAAGGGACTCCACCCACGAAAACCTGAGAGCACTTGCGCTTGCGAAGTTTTCCAAGCAGGTGTATCAGAAAACCCTAGGTACCGAACTTTTCCAGAGCATACAAGATCATCAAGAGCACGCATCGTTTCTTCAATAGGTGTGAAACGATCCCATAAATGCATCCAATACAAGTCAATATAGTCAGTTTGCAGTCGCCGGAGAGAATCTTCACAGGCTGAAATAATTGATTTTCGACTTGCGCCTCCACCATTGGGATCATTTGGGAAAAGGTTGGCAAAAAATTTTGTTGCGATAACCAATTGATTTCGGCGTACATGACCCGCGCGATGATAATCTCCTATTATTTTTTCAGAGTGACCTCGCGTATAGGCATTAGCTGTATCAACGAAATTACCCCCTTGTTCGACATATCGAGTCAGAATTGTTTCGGAAACATCAACAGGTGAACCCCAACCCCAATCTTCCCCAAATGTCATTGCCCCGAGACAAAATGGACTTACCCTGAGGCCTGATTCTCCTAATGTAACGTAATGATCAAGTGACATACCTCATAGCGTACAGCAATGCGCCTTAATATCTCCAGGCGCTATCTTTTCCTTCATCTTTTTCTCTAGTAACGCTACCTCCCCAATAGATGTCGAAGGGCATCTTCCAATTTCGGATATGTAAATTGAAAATTTTTTGCCTTTAGCACAGTGGGCACGACCCGCGTACTAGACAGAAGCAGCGCGTCGGCCATCTCACCCATTGCCAAGCGAAGAACTATTGCGGGAACTGGAAAAATTGTCGGTCGTCTGAGAACCTTGCCAAGCGTTTTTGTAAACTCTTTGTTTGTCACTGGGTGTGGAGCTACCGTATTAACTGCTCCCTTAACAGATTCATCAGTTAACGCACAGAGAACAACACCGAGCAAATCGTCGAGCGCGATCCAGCTCATGTACTGATCGCCACTACCAAGTACACCACCAACGCCAAACTTAAAAGGTAAAAGCATCTGCTTAAGTGCACCACCTTGCGGACTTAGGACAATACCTATACGAAGATGAACCACTCGAATGCCCTTCTCTCTGGCTGGAGCCGTTGCCCGTTCCCACTCAACACACACTCCAGATAAGAAGTCCTTCCCCGGTGCCGTACTCTCATCAAGCACTTGGTCACCACGATTTCCATAAAAACCAGTGGCAGAGGCTGCAACAAGAACTTTCGGAGGCGATTCCAAGTTCGCTAATGCTTCGCACAATTGGCGAGTGTCATCGACACGACTGTTTCGCACTCGATCCTTCCGGGCGCTATTCCACCGACCCCCAGCGATATTTTCACCGGCCAAGTGTACTACTGCGTCAATTCCCTCAAGTGCTCCTGGAGTAAAAGTGCCACGCGCAGAATCCCACGAGTAAGTATTTGTTTCACTCGACGGCGCTCGAAACAGACGCCGCACTTGATGGCCACCGCTTGAAAGGAACGCTGTTAGTGCAGACCCAATTAATCCACTCGACCCCGTCATCAATACATTCATGGTGTCTCCTCCGTACTGTTTATGAAAACCGATATCTCCTGCGGTTACGCGATGGCGATAGCTGAACATGCGATCTATTTCTCGTCTTGCAAATGTTGTTCCTAACATTCCCAAGATTCCAAATGGTAATTTATAGTCAACCGTGTCCTCGAGGTGTGTGCCTGCGTCATCTAAAACAAATTGATGCGTGTGTTCCCACATACCAAAAGGTCCAATTTTTTGGGTGTCGCTGAACATTTCTCCTGGAATCCATGGACCGTGTTCCGCCAACCACTTTCGCCACACTGGACCGAATTTTGTTTGAAAATTCACCTGGGATCCAGGTTCTGGAGGCGCTCCATTTACCTCTAATGCCCGCGTCTGAATCCAAGGCGGCGTCAATCGCTCAAATGCTCCGGGGTGGGTATGCCAATCGAACACATCCATTTTTTGAGATTTAATTCTCGTTGATCGCGAGTAACGTTTTTTTGTGAAATTCAATTTCAAAGACTCCTAGTCTGAATGCGCCTAACCAGGCAAAACAACTACTAAAGCTCGACAGATTTTTCGACCAACGCGTCGGTAACCATGTTGTTGACCTGAATCGAAGTAAATCGAATCATTTGGTGCCAACTGGGTTTCCTTGTCCCGAGCATAAATGCCAAGTTTTCCTTCCAAGACGTAAATAAATTCGACACCAGAATGTCGGTGTAATTTGATGTCATCGATACTTGACGGCTGAAACTCAGCCAAATACGCATTCATCTTCCGCTCCGTTACGGGAAAATCTAACGATTCAAAATGAAAGGACACATTTTTCTGGCGCGGGCTTTCAGGAAACTTCTTTCGGTCCTTGCTACGAACCACTTCAAACACTCGTCTATCCACATCAAAAAAATGATCAAGACCAACATTAAAGACCATGGCAATGCGAAGAAGCGTTGGCAGAGTCGGATACATCTTTCCCCGCTCAATCTTAGATAACAACGCTGCGGATAAACCCGTGTGTTTCCCGAGCTCTACTAACCCCATCTTCTTTTGGTCCCGGAGCAATCTGATCTTTTGTCCAACGGAATAAGTATCCAATCCTTCGGATAGTGTTTCGCTTAATGGCATGTCCTGGTTTCCCTTGCGTGAAAGTTGATTTTTCTTTTCTGTTTTTCCTCTTAGTAAACCTTTGTCGCTAGCCATCCAGATTTTATTATAAAGAAAATACATTTTCTTTATAATAAAAGTCAAATACTAAGGAGAACCGACAATGAGAAGAAAAAATAATCTACATGCCATTTCGCACATTTTACGGTCCGCATTAGCAGAATCAGAAAGCGAACTACGAGATTCCCTGAAAATCAATCGCCAGAGCGATACGTCAGATGAAGCACGGTCTAACGAATCGACTGCGGTAACGAGTGAGGAACTCAATATTACTTGGATCAAAAAAAGACAGGCTCAAGCTGCGCTGAAAAAAATTAAAACGGGGAAATATGGCGTCTGCGAAACCTGTCGAAGGGACATTAGCCCGTCACGTCTTACTGCTTTACCATGGGCTACGCAATGTCTAAGCTGCGCCAGATCGAACGAGAGTCTTAAACATCGATTGGCCAATGATGGCAATAGATTTAAAATGGCACCATTGGACGAAACATCAGATGCAGCCTGAAAACATTAATGGACTTTTAAACTAATGGGCAAAATTCTTCCGAGTGTAAAAATTGGAATATCAAGTTGTTTACTTGGTGAGCAAGTCCGTTTTGACGGGGGCCACAAGCGGGACTCATTTTTAGTGCAGACATTAGGTATATTTGTTAATTGGTGTCCCGTTTGCCCAGAAGTAGAACTTGGTTTAGGGACACCGCGAGAATCGATCAGGTTACTTCGTGACCAGAAAGAAGCTGAAACTCTGAGACTTGTAGCCCCTAAATCAGGAAGGGATTTCACTGCGCGCATGCGACGTTACGCTAAACGCCGCACCCGCGAGTTAATAAAAGAAGATTTAAGTGGTTACATTTTAAAAAAAGATTCTCCCAGTTGCGGAATGAAAAGAGTGAAAATTTGGCAAAACAAAGGAAGGGCTGAACGTAAGGGGCGCGGGCTTTTTGCAGAAGAGCTTCTTCGTCAATTTCCGAACATGCCTGTCGAAGAAGAGGGCCGCTTAAACGACCCAAGATTAAGGGAAAATTTTATCGACCGGATTTTTATGTATCGGCGAATCCGATCTTTCCTGTCCTCAAGATGGAACGTCGGAAACCTAGTAGCTTTCCACACTAAACATAAGTTGACTTTGATGGCTCATTCAATCGAAGGTTATCGCGACTTGGGTCGGCTTGTTGCGGAGGCTAAAGCCATTCCTCGGATCGAACTTTCCAGACGATATGAAGATGAGTTTATGCACGCAATGCGCAAGTTAGCGAGCCGGGCAAAGCACACAAACACACTCCAACACGCCTCAGGCCATTTGAAAAAACTATTGGACACCTTTTCCCGAAAAGAACTCAGTGACATAATTGAAAATTATCGGGCGGGACTCATTCCATTAGTTGTACCGCTGACACTGATACGACACCATGCTCGGCGCCTAGAAGTTAACTACCTACTGGACCAGCATTACCTGCAGCCTGAACTCGAAGAACTCATGCTTCGAAATCATGTGTAGTCGTTTCCCTTGTCGCTATGCCGTCAAGCATGCCTTGTAATTGCTTTAGCGATGGACTTTTTAACGACACTAAGTACAAGATTCGTGAAACATGATTAATTAGTACAATACAACTACGACAATAAATTTTTGAGTCTTGAAGAAAACCGATTGATTTTCTCAAAAAATACTAGTGTTTTCACGTGCTCACAATTAAAAAAGAAGAGTCCGATACTATGATTACATTATTAACAACACTGATTGCAGGTTCACTATGCAGTTGAGACCTTTGACATCAACTTTTATTTTTTCTGTGATGATGTCATTCGTGAACTGCTCGGAGACTCCATCGGAACACCTTATGCCCAACAATCCATTTTTTCAAGATAGCCCATTACCTTTCAATTACCCCCAGTTCGATCGCTTTGACGACAGTGTATTTTTACCGGCGTTCGAAACAGGTTTCGTTGAACAATTAGCTGAAATTAACGGAATAGAACAGAATCCTGCTAACCCGACTTTTGAGAACACTGTGGTGGCACTCGAAGAATCCGGGCGTTTACTGGATAGGGTGCAAGCAGCTTTTTTTAACCTGACTGCAGCAAATACAAACGAGGTTTTGGAGAAAATCAACACCGAGATAGCGCCCAAGTTGTCCGCGCATTCTGATCAGATTCTCTTAAATGGTCAACTGTTTGACCGGATTAAAAACGTTTACGAAAACCGTCACGCCCTATCTCTTGACCAAGAATCTCTCCGTTTAGTCGAAGAATATTACGTTGACTTCGTTCGAGCTGGTGCGTTGCTTTCATCCTCTCAAAAAGAACGTTTACGCGTCATCAATGCTGACTTAGCAAGTCTTCAAACTACGTTTGGTCAGCACGTGTTAAGTGAAGTCAATGATTCGGCCGTACTAGTGGAGACACGTGAAGAACTTCGTGGCCTATCCCCAACTGCCATTACCGCTGCGGCCGACGCAGCAGACGCACGGGGCTTCAGCGGAAAATATTTGATCTCGCTACTTAATACGAGTGGGCAACCAATTTTACAGAATCTTGAAAATCGAGCACTGCGAGAAAAACTAATGCAAACCTCGCTTGATCGAGGCAGTCGCGGAGGAGATTTTGACAACCGTAGCATAGTTGCTCAAATTGCTAGCCTTCGCGCGGAACGGGCGGCACTACTTGGCTACACTACGCACGCAGAGTATAGCCTTGAGAGACAAACAGCTGGCTCTGTCAGTGCCGTCAACCAACGATTAGCAGGACTAGCGCCAACAGCAGTATCAAACGCGCGGCGCGAGGCAGGCGATCTGCAAACCTTAATTACTTCTTCCGAAGAATCCCATTCCCTACAACAATGGGATTGGTCGTATTACACGGAAAAACTTCGGTCGAGTCGGTATGACTTTGACGCTACTAAACTCCGCCCTTATTTAGAGCTCAATAGTGTGCTTTTTAATGGTGTCTTTTACGCAGCAAATAGACTCTATGGAATTTCTTTTAAGGAGCGAACTGACCTGCCCGTGTATCATCCGGATGTACGCGTGTTCGACATAATCGACAACGACGAACAACCACTTGGTCTTTTTCTTATTGATTACTACGCGCGACCGTCCAAACGTGGTGGCGCCTGGATGAATTCATTCGTTTCACAATCTTCTCTACTAGGTACAAAACCAATAATCATCAATTGTTTAAACATCACAAAACCACCAGATAATCAATCAACATTACTGACCTTTGACGAAGTTGAGACTATGTTTCACGAATTCGGTCATGCTTTGCACGGTATTTTTTCATCTGTACGATATCCGTATTTTTCTGGAACATCCGTACCTCGTGATTTTGTTGAATATCCATCGCAAGTCAATGAGATGTGGGCGACTTGGCCTGAAGTGCTCAAAAATTATGCGGTTCATTTCAAAACGGGTGAACCAATGCCTGCAGACTTGCTGGATCGACTATTGGCCACGGAAACTTTTAATCAAGGCTTCGCGACCACCGAGTATTTAGCGGCCTCTCTTCTAGATCAAGCTTGGCATCAGTTGGCTCAAGCAGAAGTGCCAGACGCCAGCGACGTAATGGCCTTTGAAGAAGCAGCCCTTGAAAAGAACGGGGTAAAACTAAACACTATTCCTCCTCGCTATCGAACCACATACTTTTCCCATATTTGGAGTGGGGGCTATGCGGCAGGATATTACTCGTATATTTGGAGCGAGGTATTAGACGCAGATACTGTGGAATGGTTTCGTGACAATGGTGGGCTCTCGCGAGAAAACGGAAATCACTTTCGTCAAAGCCTGTTGTCCCGGGGAGGGAGTGCAGATGCGATGGAACTCTACCGCAACTTTCGTGGTCGTGAACCAGACATTACCCCTCTCCTAAAGCGCCGTGGTTTAGATAGAAGCAATTAAAACAATGTCGACATTACTGTAAGGGCAGCTCTGTCTTTTAAAATCTATAAAAATCATATTCTTGAAATGATAAATATCACAAAAGTGCTTTACACACATCGGATAGTCGGACGAAAAAGCACAACGGCGTGGAGCATTGTTGCCTTCTTAAGCTTTATGGCATCTGGATGTGCGAGTCCAGCCCCACCCCCGCCTTCGGTCATCTTGATTGTAGTTGACACTTTGAGAGCAGATCATTTGGGTTTGTACGGACACACGCGTCCGACATCCCCTGCTCTTGATCGATGGTCAAGAGACGGCAAGGTCTACGAATTTGCGCATAGCACATCACCGTGGACACTACCTACGTTTGGAAGTTTGTACACCGGATATCTTCCCACCAGGCATCGTGCGGGATTTTCAAAGCAATCAGGGAACAGGCTGAGCTCATCAGTAGAGACGTTAGCAGAACATCTTTCACAGAAAAACTTCCGCACTGGCGCGATTACAAACAACCCCTTTTTGAGCGCGAGTTTTGGACTTGACCGTGGATTTGAAATCTACGACCACCACCAAGGCAACAACAAAGAAATTCGCCGCGCCCAAGATGTTATTGACCGCGCCCTAGCAATGATCGATGCATGGCGTGGCGACTCGTTCTTTTTGATGATACATGTATTCGATCCACATCTTAATTACGACGCACCAGACAACTTTAAGGGTTTGTTTACAGCGGACATAGACTCAAGATTTACTTTGCCTATCTATCAACTTGGAGAACTACGGCAAGCTGACACGATTAAAGAGATGACAGAAGACGACCAAGAATTTATTCGTGCTGCTTACGACGAAGAAATTGCGTATGTCGATTCACAACTAGGACGACTTCAATCGGAACTTTCAGAACGAAATTTACTAACCAATAGCCTGATAATTCTAACGTCCGACCATGGCGAGGAATTCTACGATCACGGTGGCTTTGAGCATGGCCACGCCTTGTGGCAAGAGTTAATCAGGGTGCCATTAATAATTTGGGGGCCCACTATCGGCCCGGGTCGAGAGCTTACAGCCGTTTCCCTAACAGATGTCATGCCAACCGTTTTAGACTGGGTGGGTACTGATATACCGCTTGGACTAGATGGCATCTCCCTATTGCCGAATCTGACAGACGCTCAACCACTTCCGCAACGAACATTAATTGCTGAATCAAAACTTTACGGCCACCAACAAGCAGCCGTTATTCGCTGGCCTCACAAGATCATTTTCAATCAGACGGGGCGTAAACCTGTTCATTGGTTCTCTCTTAATTCTGACAAACAAGAAAAATACGATCTGCTTAGTGAGCTTTCAGACGAATTAGGTGAACATTTGAATACAGAACTCACTGAGCAACCCGACGAACCTGCTACACCTAGCGCCGAGACGCTTGAACGCTTGCGGTCACTCGGATACATTCGTTAACGTCATCAGTAAAGTAGAAAAAAAGTAAACTGCTAAACTTGGCGCCTAAGGAATTCATGTCGAGAAAGAATCTTGCAGCAAAACTATGACCAGCCTATCTTACCTAACGAGCTAACGGATCTGGTCGCAGTTGGAACCGCACTGCTTTACTCTTCGTACCTTTGCCGCCCTCAGTGTGCCAGATATAATTCGAACCGTAGTTGGCCCATAATCCACGTCCCTTCCATCCAGCAGTCGGATCATCGATGCGTCCGTCTAACCCGCGGGAATAAAAGGCCATCGGATAGGGGACTCGGAGAACCACCCAGTCGCCGGTTTTAGGATCTAAGGCCAGCAACGAATCGGAAGTCGATCCATTGGCAATTGGGATGTTCTCTCCGAGACCGAGTGTGTTGTGCTGATCGACCCAGCTATAGTAGTGAAAATCAGCACTACCGGGATCAGTGACCCCCTTCATCTGAGGGCCAGGCACAGGATACAGCGTCCATCCTTCTGGGCAATGCTGCCCTGTTGCCTCCGGTCCACCGGTAATTCGACATTTTCGTCTATCAAAACTCGCCATGTGGCTACTTCCAGACAGTGCAACCCAGATTACCCCATTGCGGTCAACATCGATACCCCTAGGCGCAAAACCGGTTTTCATCGGATCAACGTTTGGATTCTCAATAGACGGAGGCTCAAAGACCTCGGCCTTGCATGTAGCTGGCGGGCTCTCTCCGCGTTCCAAACGAATCAACCGCCCAGGAAAAGGTCCCGTTCGTGTGATCCAGACAGCATGGTCGACCGGACTAGCGATAATCCCATAGCCGAAACCCGAGATTCTCGTATCTCGTGTTGTATCGGGGTGTTCGTCGCCAGGTTCGTTCCACGGTTTTGTGATGGTCCCGTCGCCATTTGTATCTAAGACCGTAGGACACCATCCTTGGGACGTTATCTCGTCTCCGGTGTCGTCGTACAGACGCGTGTTAAGCCAACCAATGACGTTCACGTCACCACTGAACCAGAGGGTGTCGTCCTCGTCTTCGGCAAACTGTAAGTGGTGAGTGCCGTAGCATGTATGAACCAACGAAAAATCTTGTTCCGCTGGGTCGTAATATGAGGCATGTCGACTCGAGCGCTTCATCGGAAAATACTGTGAGTACGGATTGCTCGCCCCTTCGCCACACCACTCTGGATTTTCAAATTGGCGGACGGCCGAAGTCATCCACACGCGGCCCTTATGATCCATCATGGGGTTATGTGGGTCGGACCTTTCATTTGGATCGACACCCCAGTGAATTTGATCGCCCCAATAATAGGAAGGATTGACCTGGGATTGAGGAAACCTCGTTGGCATACTCTCGGGGGCCGGCCGAACTGGAATCGTAAACTCGGTTGCCGTGTTAGCTACCGGATCGACAGCGGTGATTGTGCCATGCCCAGACGACACACCGTAGACTGGTCCGTATCCGTTTAAATGCGGATTGCGTTTGTCGGTCACAATCTCGTCATGAATGAAGGAGGTTTCCTCACCCCAATCCCATAACGTGACTACGACATTACGCTCTAACCCGCGTGGTCGAGGTGGCACGGATGGAAGCTCACCTGCCGCTATGCGTTCAGTCCAGTCCGCAAACATCTCAAGAGCACGCTGGCGTCCGAAACGGTTCATGAAACCACTCATCTGATTGCCGCGTTGACCAGTTTGAACGCGATGGTCCCACGCCGCAACAGCCGAATCAAAATCGTCCCGGCGTTCAAGAACTCGGGTGGCCTTATTGCCGAGCTGATGACAAAGTTGACAACCTTGTTTCATGTTGTCCACCCACGCGGCTTGGCTTAAATATCTCTCAGAAATTCCATTACCATTCGGACCGGTTCCTGGAAAATCACTTTTAGGCGGTGGCTCAATCAATGAGTACCAATAGTTGCCGGGATAATACTCCGCGGCGGCTGCTGGAGTCGGCGCGACGACAGCTTCAAGGAGCACCCCATCACGGTTGGGAGAAAGACGCACTTTTTCTGAATCGACCAGTCCATATCCCCGCACCCACACATCATAGGTAGCATCGGGAAGCTCTGGTAACACGAAGCGACCATCGTCATCAGTGACCACTATCTTCGCAAACTTCGTATCGAGCTCGTCAGTTTCCGCAATAACCCAAACGCCAGCCTCACTACCGTTTTGGCTCTCAACGATGCCACTGATATACCCATCTGACATGTTGGACTGAATGGCCACCACACTAGATACCAAAAGTGCAGCTGCGACGCTGCCGAGGACTACGCTACGGAAAGAATGGATCATTGTTTATCAGTCCTTTCGCGATCAGGTCCCTTCGGGGGACGTCAAAAGCCTAACAGCGCTCAAGTTTTAAGAGAAATGAAAACTGAAAATTTATGGCGGAGGGACTGGGATTCGAACCCAGGAGCGAGTTTCCCCGCTAACGGTTTTCAAGACCGCCGCCTTCAACCGCTCGGCCATCCCTCCGGTTATGTATATCGACTGGCATCACTTTCAGGTGGGCTCAATGATTTCCTGACCGTTCATATATGGCTGCAATGCGTCAGGAATCAATACTGAACCATCTTTTTGTTGATAATTCTCAAGGACTGCAATCAACGCCCGTCCAACCGCTACCCCAGATCCATTTAGCGTATGTACAAATTCTGACTTTCCTTTTCCTTCCCGACGAAACCGAATATTTGCGCGACGGGCTTGGAAACTCTCTGTATTACTACATGACGAAATCTCTCGATATGCCTTTTGGCTCGGTAGCCATACTTCGATATCGTAAGTCTTGGCCGCAGCAAAACCCATATCTCCTGTGCACAAGAGTACGGTGCGATACGGTAAACTAAGACGTTTTAAAACCTCTTCTGCATGATGCGTCAATTCCTCATGCAGTGCATACGAGTTCTCCGGATCAGAATAAGCCACCATTTCAACTTTATCGAACTGATGCTGTCGAATAAGACCCCTCACATCTTTCCCGTACGATCCAGCCTCACTACGAAAGCAAGGCGTGTACGCCGTATAACGAATGGGCAGCTTCCGGCCGTCCAGTATCTCGTTGCTATGAAGATTACAGAGCGGCACTTCGGCCGTCGGAATCAGGTAAAGATCCCAATCTCCGCCAATCTTAAAAAGATCGTCCTCAAATTTTGGCAGGTTTCCTGTTCCAACTAATGCTCCTGAATTGACAAGAAACGGCGGTTCTACCTCAACATAGCCATGATCTTTGGTATGCAAATCTAGCATGAACGCAATGAGAGCCCGTGACAACTTCGCCCCGGCACCAACAAGCACAGAAAACCTCGCTCCTGCTATCTTCGCCGCGCGTTCAAAATCGAGAATACCAAGAGCCGTACCAAGATCCCAGTGCGGCTTAGGATCGAAATCCAGGCTGGGTGCCTCTCCATGTCTTCGAACTTCTGGATTGTCCTGAGCCGACCGGCCGATCGGAACACTCTCATGCGGAAGATTGGGCAACGTTAGACAAAGAGCTTGCCGTTCGGTTTCTACTTTCTCAAGTTGTTCTTCCCAATCTTTAATTTGACCTGCGTATTGCTCTCCTGATTGCACGAGTGCATCTATAGAGGATCCCTGACTTTTTGCATGAGCAATACGAGCACCCAACTCTTTTCGATCGCTGCGAGCCTTCTCCAGCCCAGGCAAAATCATCCGCCGCGCGGAATCTAACTTACTCAGCTCCTCAATGGTCGCACTAAGGTCCTCTCCGCGGCTTTCAAGTCGCCTATGGACGGTTTTAACGTGATCACGGATCAGTAATGGGTCGAGCATATTTTTATCCCTGACAGTTTCTCGTACTTCATTCTAATCTAGTCCTACTATACGATCGTCCTAATATGTCAAATCCTTTAGGCTCCGTGGTGTTTCCCGCTGCTGGTTTAGGTACAAGAATTTTACCTGCGACCAAGGCTTTTCCAAAAGAGCTGCTCCCGCTGGTGGATCGTCCGATTATTCAATACGGTGTTGAAGAAGCTGTCCACTCTGGTGTGAAACATATGGTCCTTGTGACCAGCCCAGATAACCACATGACTCCTGCTCATTTTTCACCTAATCGAAATCTTGAGGCATTCTTAGAACAACGTAAGAAACTTGACGCCCTAGACGCCGTCCGCAACCTGTCGAACATGGCAGATATTTGCACTGTCCATCAGAAACAACCCCTTGGTCTCGGACACGCGATTCTTGCTACCAAGGAGCTTGTACGAACCGACGCTTTCGGTGTGGTCCTTCCTGATGATGTTATTGATGCTAACCCCCCAGCGCTTCAGCAAATGATTGACGTCTTTAAAGAGGTCAACGGTCCGGTGTTACTTGTAGAAAAAGTTGCACCTGAAGCGGTCGACCGTTATGGCATTGTTGACGCGACTCCACTTGGAAAGAATACATTTCAGGTACACAACCTCGTGGAAAAACCGCCCCTAAAAACTGCTCCTTCTAATCTAGCAATTGTTGGGCGATACATACTCACATCGGACATTTTCTCCGCTCTGGAACGAACGGGTACTGGCGCGGCAGGGGAAATTCAGTTAACCGACGGAATCAGAAACCTTCTTGAAGAACGGCCGATCTACGCATGCCTGATTGACGGCACACGCCATGACGTCGGCAACCGTGTCGGGTATCTTGAGGCCTCCCTGCACTTTGCGTTGAAAGACCCTGAGCTGGAACCCGTGCTCCGAAACTTTTTCCGCATGCACACTTAACACGGGCCTTTCAACATAGGACGCGCGTTTTGATAAATTATTTCGACTTTGGAGATGATGTCTTCTTCTCTTTGGTGGTTGGTTTTGATTTTGAATCTGTCTTCTCTGCCTTTTTTGTAGTCTCTGTTTTCTTCGTGTCGCTCTTTTCTGACTCTGCGGCGCCTTGTCCGTCACTCGGTTTACGAGCGTAATCCGTAATATACCAACCAGACCCTTTAAATTGGATTGCTGGAGAAGAAAAAAGTTTCTTGACTGGCCCTCCACAGGAAGGACAACTCTTTACTAATGCATCAGAGAATTTTTGGATCTGTTCAAATTTATGAGAACAGTCATCACACTCATATTCATATAGCGGCATACCCTATCCCTTATTCTATGAGTGTTCCCGTATCACCCAACATTAGTTCTCGATGCAACCAGAATGGCAGAACTCCTTGGGATAAAAATTGGTTATGAAAAGCCCCAAGGGAAAACTTGTCACCCATCATGCTTTTATAATCGGCTCTGAGTTTATTAAGCATTTGCTTACCTATGGAGTACATAACATAGCTCGGGTTAAACGTGCCTCGTTCCGCCTCTTGCCTCGCAGTACCTTCTTCAAGAAAAGCCTCTTCTCGAAAAAATCGTACACCTTGTTCCACAGACAGATCCTCTGTATGCAAGCGAATCCCTACTACCGTACGCGCGAGCCGAAGAAGCGACTCGGACAGCTGTCCCAATCTAATTTCTTTGTTACCCCGTTCAAAACCTTCTTCTAGCATCATCTGTTCACAATAATGGGCCCACCCTTCAGTCACTGAAACTGGAGCAAATAAATTAGATTTTCTCAGGGGGTTCTCTAATAGCCGTAAATGTTCTGCATGAAGAAAATGTCCTGGAAAGACTTCATGCATGGAGATCGACCACAAAGACGCATGGTTGAGATCTCGTAAATGTTGTTCCTGTTTTTCAGCTGCCCAAGACGGATCTACATTCGTTACGTAGTAATAAGCCGGTAGTGATTTCGATTCATATGGTCCAGCAGACCACAGACTGGCAAAAGTCCATCGATAAAAGTCAGGTGTCGGTGCCACAATCGGTAACGGATGCTCCGGAACTTTCATGAGGCGTTTTCGCCGAATAAAAGTTAAAAGTGTGTTCAGTTGACCTTCAGCCACGGCTAATAATTCGTCCGCACCTGGGTGTCGCCCTTTAAGTGTCTCCCAAGCCTTCGCTGATCCTCCTGCCAGCTCTGAAGCAACAGACTGGAACTCGTCTTTTTTTTCCTGTAATTCAGCAGATGCTATCTCAAGCAAGTGCTGCGCTGAAGTTTCTATGCCTTCCTCCAGCCGAAGTTTGGTGGAAAATCTATCAGCACCCAATCGAAACGAAGCGCGGCTTCGAGGCGCGACAGTGTCCCGCAAATGCACTAAATAATTCCGTAGAGCATTACTAGCCAACGTGGACGCATCGGCAAGATCCCCAAGTATGTGCATGTCGTCAAGATTGCGAAAAACTTTTGGAAGATCACGCTCAACAAAAAGCAAGACTCCCTCCAAGGATTCAAGTCCAACCCGTACAAAGAGGCCTGGAGGATCGGAAATATTTTCCTGCGCTGCGTCGAGGAAACGTGGCACTTGTCGTAATTTTGAAACCAGGCGGCGCGCGCGATCAGAAACAGGTGCATAGTTAAATAGAACCTGGCTCGATAGACTCGTCGCGAGCGTTTCCGCGTAATGCAAGGGGTTAGATTGCCAAGGGCGAATCTGCTCTAGCTGAAATAGTCGCGCATCGATATTATCTGCGAGCACTTTTCGTTCTCGCTTTTCCCGACTGGTCAAAGTAGAAGAAAGGATGCCTTCCAATCTTCTCGACCAGCCACCAAGTTCACGTATCTGCGCTTCAATAGATTCTTTGCTGGGATCCTCAAGTAAATCGTCGTACTCGTGAATGCCATCTAATCCTGCAATCGTCGGATTCGTCTCGTGTAGATACGAAACGTATTCATCCAGAAGTTGCGCTAATGGCTCAGCTGAGTGTGTCGAAGATAGCCTCATAACGTTAATATCTTAGAATGGTACAATAAGTAACCATTCTATTTTCTCTAGACTCGTGGCGCCTAACTCAAATCAATCGATATCTCGTAATCCGCACGCCGGAACAAACACCACCCAAGGTGGAACTCTTTACGTAATTGCGACCCCAATTGGCAACCTGGAAGATATCACCCTCCGGGCGCTTCGTATTTTAAAGGAAGTTCATCTCATTGCTGCAGAAGATACCAGGCGCACGGCAAAACTCCTCGCTCATTACTCCATTCCGACACGTCTTACAAGCCTCCACGAACATAACGAAGTCAAAAAGTCTGCCACCTTACTGCGGCACCTAAAAAACGGCGACTCACTCGCACTCGTTTCTGACGCCGGAACCCCTCTTCTTTCCGATCCAGGAGAAAAATTAGTCCGTGCCGTTCTCTCCACTGGCCTCAAGGTCCAAACCGTTCCAGGACCAAGTGCTATTACAGCAGCCCTATCCATGTCTGCCATTGATACCTCATCCTTTATCTTCCTAGGATTTCCCCCAAGTAGGTCAAATGCCAGAGATAAATGGTTCTCTGCCCTCTCCGAGGAAAAACGAACCTTGATAATTTTTGAGTCACCGCACCGAATCC
>Ga0310344_10000272_pt1 | contig 42254 bp, 41 predicted proteins | sample HC15DNA20200_MG_FD_203801 | JGI IMG/M metagenome (GOLD analysis project Ga0310344, IMG submission 203801) | Marine microbial communities from station ALOHA, North Pacific Subtropical Gyre - HC15-DNA-20-200_MG | ecosystem: Environmental > Aquatic > Marine > Oceanic | place: Pacific Ocean: North...
TTTAATCGTTTTTCAATTCTCCAGAGAGCAAATATAAAAATGAAGGTGTTAAACTAGTACTTTTGGATTTTACATTTCAGAGAATTGAAAATCCATTAAAGAGAGAAATATGAGGTTTTGAAAAAAAACTGATCAAAAACTGATCAAAAATTTACAAGTAAAAATTAACAAATATTAATGGTTTTTATTGTCAAACCTAATAAAACGGGATTTGGGCTTGGAAAGCCAATTCCAGCAGGAACTACAAAATACGGAATGGTCGTTAAATTATATGGGTTCAAACAATATTTTGAGCTTATTGTAATTGAATTAATTTTTCCAGAACTTTTATTTACAGCAACCACAATGCCTTGACCCCCATTACCAAAAATGGTTGCTCCAATTGGTATATTGGTTGGCCAATGTGATCCAACAGGAGTTACGAGTTGTGTACAAGCGCAACAACATATTGTTTTCCCCTTTTTACGACCTAAATATCTAGCGTAAGAATTATGTTTTTTATCAACACCAGAGGAATTAAAACGATCACTTTGGTTTTTGAATGTCGGTCTTAACTCGTTAATTGTTTGTGTAGATTTTTTCATAAGATGCAGTGAGGAATGTAATCTTACTGAATTATTAATTCGGTTTAAAATATCCTTTTTATTAAAAGATGTTAATCCTTTAGATCCAATAATACAATTCTTTCCATTACAATTATTACACCAAAACATATATATTAACTATTTATAATAATTGATTAACAATATAGAATCTAAATGTTAACCCGTGTTTTTTCTCATTACTCCATATTCCAGAAATCTTTAAAAGTAATTGACAATTTTGTATTTTTCCTAAGGTAATTGGACTTACATCTGCAAAAATTTTTATAAAACAGTTTTCTAATTGTTCTCCTATACGATAAATAGGCTTGGATTTTTTATTAATGTTTGTTACCAAATCAAGAATTTGTTTTTCTATTAATGTAAATGAATGTATAACGCCTATATTTTCATTTTTATTAAATGAGCATTTGAGCTTATTAAAATATTTTGTTAAAACTACATTTTTTAAATCAAAAAATAAATATAATCCGTTTGAATTGTGATTTTCATCTGAATAATATATACGATAAAAATCACTATTATCCATTATGTTATTTCTTGTTTTATTTGATAACATTATAAAATGCTTATCAAATTCTATATAATTCTGTGCTAAATACATTATAATATTATAAAAATAATTTTTAAGTTGAAACAGATCTAAGATATAAATAAATAAACAGTAAATTATTAGGATTAATATCATTACATACTTTTAAAATATCTATACTTCTTTGACATTCTAATAAACAATCTTCAAATGCCTTTTTTTTTAATTTTATATAAAATTTCCAAAAAGATGATAAATTTGGATGACTATCTTTATATGAATCTAATTCGCCCAATGTTTGTTCATAATTCATAAAATATTATTAAAATAATATTTAAGTATTAAAAAACTACTTTATATAATGAAATTTTTAGAAACGTCTTTTTCAGATTATATTTCTTCTATTAATAAAGAAAATTTACATAAAGAATTATTATCAACATACAAATATTTTCCTGAAAAAATTAATGATTTAAGTAATTTAATATTTTATGGACCTGCTGGTTCTGGAAAGTATACTCAAGCATTATATTCTATTGAAAAATATAGTCCATCAAAATTAAAATATGAAAGAAAAATTAAGATTAGTGTTCAAAAAAAACAACAATATTTATTTAATATTAGTGATATACATTTTGAAATTGATATGGATTTACTTGGTTGTAATGCGAGAATACTTTGGAATGATATTTATCATCATATTTTGGATATATTAGCTACTAGATCTAACCCTTATGGAATAATTATCTGTAAAAATTTTCATAATATACATAGTGAATTGCTTGATGTTTTTTATAGTTACATGGAAAATCTTAATCATATTAATATAAAACTAGTTTATATCTTAATTACTGAACAAATTAGCTTTTTACCTGAAAAAATATTAAAATCTTGCAAAATTATTCCTGTTGCAAGACCTACAAAAAAAAATTATAAAAAAATATTACAAAAAAATAATAAAACCTTGATTAATAAAAATATTAAAACTATTAAAAATATTAAAAATCTTCATTCTGAAATTGATCAAATATCTCAACCATATAAAATACTTTGTACCAGAATAATTAACCAATTAGATGATCATGAAAATTTAAATTTTATGTTACTTAGAGAAAATTTATACAATCTTTTTATTTATCAATTAGATATCAATGAATGTCTATTATTTATAATTTTTAATTATATTAAAAAGAAAAAAATTAACAAAGAAAATATATTCTACATTTTTAAAAAATTACCATCCTTTTTGAAATATTATAATAATAATTATAGACCAATTTATCACTTAGAAAGTTTTATTCTATCTTTATGTAAGACCATACATGGATTATAAGAATGCTTGTAAATTACTTGATTTAAAAAAGGGATTTTCGCCAGAACAATTAAAAAAAGCTTACTATAAACAAGCTTTGAAATTCCATCCCGATAAAAATCCCGACACTGAAGAAAAATTTAAAGAAGTGGGGGAAGCTTATGCATTTTTACAAAAAAATAAAAAAATTAAAATAGAAAATCTTTCTTATTCCGAAATTTTAAAAAAATTTTTCAATATGGATCTTTTACTTTTTAAACATAAAAAACCTATAGAAATTATTTTTCAACCTGACTTTTCATTAAGAGTATTTGAAAAATTAAGAAAAGAACTTGCTATTCAAATTTATGAACTTACACATGAATATAATGAAATATTGGGATTTTCTGAAGAAACCTTAGAAAAAATGAAAAAAATAGTTCAAAAAAAAATGGAAAAAGATAAGATAGTAATATTAAATCCTACAATGGATGAATTATTAAACGATAAAGTATATAAATTTCAAGGAGAAACAAAAACTTTCTTTTTCCCTTTATGGCATAATGAATTGTGTTTTGATGATTCGGGTAATGATGTTATTATAAAATGTGAACCAGAACTAGAGAAGAATATTAGAATTAATGAAGAAAATATAATTTTTATTAAAATTGAGACCTCTATTCAAAAAATATTTGAAGAGAAGAAAATTTGTTTTACTCTTGGAAAATCCGAATTTGTGATACTTTCAAATGAATTACAAATTATTTCTAATCAAATGTATGTTTTCAAAAAAAAGGGGATATTAAAAACTAATTTAAATAATATTTTTGATACTTCTGATCGTTCTGATATATGCGTGGAGATTTATTTATCATGAATATATAAATGAAAGTTGAATTATTATCTGATGCTGTAAATAAACCTTTAGGACTTATGGTTATCGTTTTGGTAGGAATTTTTATTATCAAAATGAGAGGTAAAATAAAAACTTATGGAATGCCCCGAGGAAATGGAATGTCTGGAGGAAATAGAGGTTTTGCGACAAATAACATTAATATAGCAAATAATAATGGAAATAATAATAGAGGTAATAATAATAGAGGAAATAATAATAGAGGAAATAATAATAGAGGAAATAATAATAGAGGAAATAATAATAGAGGAAATAATAATGGAAATAATAGAGGTAATAATAATAGAGGAAATAATAGAGGAAATAATAATGGAAATAATAGAGGTAATAATAGAGGAAATAATTCTACTAGACGAACAATTGGAAATATCGGAAGAACCGCTTTAGCTATTGGAGATTTTTATATAGCAATTCAGTTTGCACTTTTTGTATTTTTTATTTCTCTATTTATATTTTTAGCAAGTGCTATTGAAAAGGGACAAGCTGGGGGAGCTCGGAAAGAGCGTTTGGACAGGATTGAAAGAATGCGCAAAGATTTGCTTAATCATTCTGATACACAGAGACGTAATGGCGATATAGCATTTTGGTTAACTGCTTTATTAATTGGTGCTTCAGTAACAGGTGCTGGAAAAGGGAGATATTTCTGGCCGACATGGTTAATATTGGGAGTTCAAGATTTAATAAGAAGAAATGTTGGAGGAGATAATAAAATGTCTGTTGTTAATCTTTTTATGATTATTAATATCTTCCTTATAATGGCAGTTCCATTTTACTATTCTTGGTCTACATTTGGAATAGGATCTGCTATGTTTTTAATATCATTGATTTTATCTAGTTTTGTTGCACATGTTGTTGCCGAAACCACTGGAAAAATAGGAAAAAAAAGAACTACTAGAAGAGTTATTAAAAGAACAACCAAAAAAGCTATAAAACAAGTTCCAAAAACAAATCCTTCTGATAGAACGTGGCCAAGTTTCGGTGGAAGAGGTGGTCAAGCATAATTTCGGTAGAAAAACTTAGTTTTTTTCTAGAATAATTATATGGATTGCTTTAATCTTTTAAAAAAATATAAAAACACTCTTTTTATAGTTTTTTTAGTTCTTTTATTTATTTATTGGAAATTTTTCTATTCAAAGAAGAAATATCCAGATATTAAATATTTTGATAATGTTTTTACTAATGAAGAATGTAAACAAATAATTGGATATGCAACCCCCAAACTTAAAAGAAGTCCTTTAGATGAGGGAGAAGAAGGAACATACACAAATGAAAGAACTAGTTGGCAATGTTGGTTAAAACCAGATGAATTACCTTGTTTAAAAAAAGCTTCTGAATTTGTTTCTCATGTTACTGGATTGCCTGTTGAAAACCAGGAACAATGGCAAGTATTAAGATATAAACCAGGACAAGAATATAAACCACATTATGATGCTGCGAATCCTAGTGCCCCCGATTATGAAGGTGTAATTGAAAGAGATAAAAAGCGTGGTTGGGGAAGGAGATTATATACATTTTTTATTTACTTAAATGATGTTGAAGAAGGTGGCGAAACGTGGTTTCCAAAATTAGGAGTAAAAATTTCACCTAAACCAGGAAAAGCTGCACTTTGGCATAATTTAAATGAAGAACAAACAGCTTTTCATCCAATGTCTGAACATGCCGGAACTCCAGTAATTAAAGGAGAAAAATGGGCTATTAATGTTTGGATACGTCAAGGAGCAGCGGACTCTATGTAAATTTATTTTTTTGGTAAAAAATTATTTATATATCTATTAATATGCTTGCTACTTCTTCCATCGTTGCTATAGCACTTTTCGGTACTTCTGTTGTTTTCATTTCTACATTATGTAGGATATATTATAAAAAAGCAAAAAAACGTACAAAATACGAATTATTATTCTGAAAAAACCTCTTCAACTTTTGAACAGTTTTTTTCAAAAACCTCAGATTTCTCTCTTTAATGGATTTTCAATTCTCCAGAGAGTAAATATAAAAATGAAAGGGTTAAACTAGTACTTTTGGATTTTACATTTCAGAGAATTGAAAAACCATTAAAGAGAGAAATCCCAATAAGATGAAAATTTCTTATTCAAAATCTACGCGTTTTTCGCCGTCTTCTTCGCCGTTTTCTGCGAGTTTTTCTACGTTTTTTACGTGTTTTTCGTTTCTTGCGTCGGTGCTTTTTTTTACGTGATTTTCTTCTACCACCCTTCCAAGTAAATCCTTTCTCAAAAACAACCATTTTTTTCCCCAATCCTTTATTCAATTTTGCAATCTCTGCTTCACTAACCTCCGCACCTGACATTGAAGGACCTCCTCCACCACCTTCACCTTCAGCCTTTGGTTTTGGTTCAGCCTTTGGCTTTGGTATTGAAGGTTTTACGCCCACTTCTTCAAATTTTTTATCTAATTCAGACTCATCACCCCACGGCAAAAGAATTTGTCCTGGTTGTAATAATCTATAAGCTTCATGTGTTGCTGTTTTTGTCTCCCAATCCGCCCCCTCTACATCGGGAGGTATTAGAATGCCCATTGCTTTTGCCTTTGCTGCTAATTTATTACTTGCTTCAAACTTTGTTAATTTCTCTTTCACATCTCCGCGCAAATCTTCCGCTGCTATAACACCACCAACAAATGGAGGCATTGGAATCATAGCCAAAGGATCTGGACCAGCAACACCTAATGCTTCCAGCCAGCTTGGAATTCCTGAACGTGGACACGGAAGAGGAGGAAGAGGAGCAGGAGAATCAGGAATACCACCCATGGCTAAAGGCATACAACCTGCTCCAGGAAGTGTTCTCGCATAGGGCTGCTTCATTAATCTATTCGCCGTTGTAACTTTAGCTGCCGCTTCTTCCATTGATAAAGCAGGAATTTCTGTTGTCATTGCTGCTGCTTCGGCTGCTGTTGCTGCTGCTTCTGACCTGGCCTGCCGAACATCATCGGCTATTTCTATTGCTTTTTTTAATCCTGGGGTCCAACCACCCCCCCTTTGTTTTTTCCTTCTACGTGACATTAATATATGTAAAGAATAAATTTAGGAATACGCCTCCAAATAAAATCCTTGTATGATATATAAGATGTCTGCTGATTATGAAATTCAACCTTCATCCGAAATTGATTTAAATACCGGGAAGATTACGGTGGAGATTAAAAATACTGGTAATGCGCCGTCTACCACGTATAACGGTAAGAATTATCACCGGGTTTTTGAAGTAACAACTGATATAAATAAAGCTGTTGCGTGGGATTTTGGAAATAATGTATGCCACCCCCATACTCCATTGTATTACGAACAAAATGGTGTAATAACGACTTATTATCAAAAAGGACCCAGATCCGGATACCCAGGGGGCGACCTTCATCTAAATATTGAAGATTTTACGTATTCGGGGGGCAGCGGCACGTCGTATTCGGGAGATGTCACCATAAATAATGCGGTTGTGAACGGTAATAATCTTGTATATGTTTCCTTGACCAGCTCACCAGCACTCGAGGCCGGCGATAGTGTAAAGTTCATAATTACAGGTGATTTTAAAAAGGGAAAAACATATATGTTTGCTGCGGATGACTTTACGTTCAATACAAATTGCGCAGGAGATACAGAAGGATCACTGCTCGGAGCACCGGCACAACATAATAATAGTTTTTTTGTATTTACTTATAGAAATTATGCTGCAGAAGCGGCGGAGAGGGCGGCACTGGAGGCGCGGCGACTACGGCATCGTGATAGAATTAGAGATAGAACTTGGCAAAAAAGTTTCTTTCCGCCAGGAAGAAATGTTTCTGTTGCCAACCAATATCATCACCATCAGATGTCTAAAAGAGCTATTGCCGCTCTTGGAATAGCGAATTCAACGTCTGGAAATACAGTTATTAAAAAGCACAGAGTTGGTAATAGTAAACCTAGAACAGAAAATGGAGTTTCTGCCGCAGCAAGACAACCACGAGCATTCCAACAATGTAGTTCAATCAGAAGTAGAAGTCGTCCTCATCATGGGAGATTGATATCAATTGGAAATGGAGGAATTTTGACACCATCGGCAAGAGCTGTGGGTTCAATGGATCGGTTGGCAAGATTAAAAGCAGCAGCAATGGGTGGAACAAAAAATAATTAAAAAATTTTATATAATTTAACAAATCATTTGTTATTTTATTTAAACCACAGCCTTCTTCTTCTTACGCACAACCTTCTTACGCACCTTCTTCTTAGGAGGCTCTTCCTCAGCCTGATCATCGTCAAACTGTTCAGCAACAGCTGCCTCAACTGCCTCCTCCGCCTCTACCTTAGCAAGTGCTGCCTCATCGCCCGAGTCGGGCAACATACAAAATCCCTTGATCTTAACAGGCTTCCGAACCTGTGCCTGAACAAGGTTCCACGTGACCCCAAAGCGACCGCCAGCAAACCAAACACCGCTACACTGCATAAGTCCCTTCACGTAACTTCGTGCTGGAACAAGGTCAAGTGGGAGACCCTTGTCCTCAACCTCGCCAGGAACAAACAGGGGACTCTGCTTCATATCATAAAGCTCAAGATTAAACTTTCCGTCCCAATATGGAAGCTTCAGCTTAACAGTTGCTGGACGATCCGTGTCTGGCTCTCCAGTATTCTTATCCTTAGGAAACTTTAGAATTGGATACATCATAGCTTCGGCAACTTCACGGCTCATCTTTGCCTTTCCAAACCAAAGCTTGCTGTTCTCAACTGCATCGTCAAGAACCTTCTCTTGAAGCTCCTCAAGCTTGGTATAAAATTGTCCTACTGGATCTCCAGGGTCCTTAGAGGTAAATGAAATGCTTAGATCATAAGAAACGCGTCCACTAGTTTCATCAACGCGTTCATTAACACCCCAAGTAAACATCAGGGGAAATTGAAGAAGAAGAGGATTTCCATCTTTAGTCAAACCAATATTCTTACCGCCACGCTTATTGAGACGGGGTTCTTTATAGGAGACATGGGAAGGTTCAAAGTCGGAGGATTTCGTGATCAATTCGTGAGCCATATTATGCTTATAATTATATGATTAATGGGGAATCAATTTTTTTATTAATTCCAAAAAATGAAATATCAACAATATATAATGATAAAAAGTCGCCGAAGAAAAAAAAGAAATCAGAGAAAAAAAAGAAAAACTCGCAGAAAACGCGGAGGCGCAAAACCAAGCAAAGAACAATCTTTGAAATGGGCAGAAATCGCTGAAAAGAAAATAAAAACAATGTTAGGAGAACCTTGGAAAAGTAGTGACTGGAAAGATCTTGACGAGCAACAACAAAGGAGATATGAACGGTTGTGCTATAGACAAATTAGTAAATTTGCTAGAGATGCTGGTTATACGAGCGAGGAGGATTTAGACGAAGCAATTAAGTGGTTTTTAGCTAAGAAGGACGCTGAACTGGTTGTTGCGGCTGCGGTTGAGGCGGAAGCTGCTGCGGCAAAAAATATAGAACACGAAGAACGCGAAGATGTATATCGCGGACATTTACATAAATTGGGAGTTAAAACAGGAGAAAAATTATATCAAAATAAGAACCCGACTGGAGGAAGGCGTCGCAGAAAAACTCGTAAGGGAGCAGGCAGTGCGGCGCGAAGAAAAAGGAAAAGGCTGAGGAAAAAGCAAAGCAAGGCGGAATCCGCGCGGGCTCGGGCAGCGGCGCGGGCGCGGGCGCGGGAGGAGCAGCAAGCTGAAGACAATTTGAATACTTTTCTTGAGAACCACCCGGACTACGAGTGGAGGCGGGCAAGATCGCCTACTGGTCCTGTTGCAAATGTAGCAACTTTACCAGACACGGCGGAGGAGGCCCGGCTGGTGGGGGCAAAGAGGGCGGAAATTAGAAGATTGCAGGAAGTAGACAAGTGTTTGGGTCGGTGCCGAGTGCTCGCACGGCTGGACGACGGCCCGCAAGTATTTGCGAACACCAGCGCGGCGGCAGCGGACAGGCAGGTATGGAGGAGCGTGCCGCTGCCGCGCGCGATGGGAGGGGCGGACATCGCAAGAACAATAAGGCCGCACGAGGAGCGCCGAGTGGCTGTGCTGCGGGAGGAGACGCCCAGCCCGCCGCCGCTGCTGGAACCGCCCAGCCCGCCGCCGCCGCTGCTCGCGCGGCACCGCAAACAACGAGGAGGAAGGCGTCGCAGAAAAACTCGTAGAAAGCGTGGAAAAGGAAATCGCAAAAAGAGTACACGAAGTGGTGGAACAAGGGGGCTATCTGTTTTCTGGCAAGGAAAGTTAGCTGAGAAGAAGGCAGCGGCGCGGGCTCGGGCAGCGGCGCGGGCGCGGCGGCAGCAGCAAGCTGAAGACAATTTGAATACTTTTCTTGAGAACCACCAGGACTTCGCGTGGAGGCGAGCAGCATCGCCTACTGGTCATGTTGCAAATGTAGCAACTTTCCCAGACACGGCGGCGGCGGTGGTGGCGGGTCCCATGGGGCAGGCGGCAAAGATGGCGGAAATTAGAAGATTGCAAGAAGTAGTCGATCAACAGCACGTCCGCGCTCTGGTTCGCCGAGCGCGGGCAGCGGCGAAGACCCAAAAGGGAGGACATCATCTTTATAAAAGATTAGGTGTAAGTAAATATGCATCAAGAAAACAAATAAAAAAGAGATATAAAAAACTGAAATCTCAAAGAAAATTAACAAAAAAAATCAAAGAAGCATATAAAGTTCTTTCAAATAAAAGAAGTAGAAAGAGATATAATCGTGGTTATCGCCGTAGAACACAAAGAGGAGGATTTTTGGACCAAGCTCTTGGGGCATTAGCTGGCGGAAGTGGTGGTGGAGGCGGAAGTCCTTTGGGCTCAGCTTTAAATGCGCTTGGTGGTGGTGGTGGTGGAGATATGGCAGGAATGGCAAAAAAAGCGATGGGTGCGTTTGGCGGCGGAGGTGGTGGCGGCAAAGGTGGTTTGGGAGGAATGGCAGGAAAAATGTTAAGTGGGGCAGGTGGCGGGGGAGCTGATGGTCTGGGAGGAATGGCAAAATCAGCATTGAAAAGTATGGATCCAACGGGAGGCGTGCTTACCGATATGGCAGACAAGATGCTTCCTGGTGGTTTGGGAGGAATGGCGGGAAAAATGTTAAGCGGAGCAGGTGGTGGAGGTGGCGGAGGAGGTGGCGGAGGGGAGTTTGATCTACCAGCAACATTTGGAGATGCTCTGGGTAAAGGTGTTCCGTTTGCAGGTGAACCTGGTCCATCATCTCCACCTGATTTACCCACAATACAGGTAAGTCCGGATGAAAAAGGTTCACAAGGTAAGGTATTACCAAGAACAGTTATTCCACAAAAATTAGAAGATCCGGGTGAGTATAGTGATGGTACAAAACGTAATTTTCGGAGATGGAATAATTTAATACATAATGATATGCAAAGACTTTTTAATAGAACACCATCAGAAGAAATAAAAGACGAAGAATAAAATAACAGCTTATAGTAATTAATAATGATATTAAAACGAATAATATTATTAATATATAATATGATATTTGATCCCCCAAAAATAAATAAAATAATAAAAAGAAGAAAAAAGAAGTGTGAAAAGTGGTATAAGTCAGTCCCATTGGGGAATAAAAAGAAAAAGAAAATTTCAAATGATTTGTTTGTTATTCCTGAATTAAAAGATTATTCAAATTTAACAAAGATAAATTATAATAAGGCTCAATTAAAGCAAATATTAAAAAGATATGGACAACCAGTATCTGGAAACAAAGAAGTTATTATACATCGTTGTTATAATTTTTTAAGATTGTCATATTTCGCTGTCATTATTCAAAAAAATTTCAAACGACATTTGGTTTCTGAATATATTCGCGTAAGTGGTCCAGCAATAAATAATTACGATTTATGTACAAATAAAACGGATTTCTTATCCTTAGAAAATTTATCAAAAATAAAAAGTGATAATTTTTTTAGTTTCCAAGATGAAGATAAATTTATTTATGGTTTTGAATTTTGTTCAATATATAATTTATTATTAAAAGAAAATCCTGCAAAAAATCCTTATAATAGAAAAGAATTTCCAAAAAATATACTAGAAAATATAGATAAAAAAATAAAATTATCAAAAATTTTAGGATTTCCAATAAAAATAGAATTAGATGATTTAAACTATGATTCAAAAAGCAACTTTAAATTTAGAGTTTTAGCAGTTTTTCATAAAATGGATGAACTTGGAAATTATACTAATACAGAATGGTTTTTTTGTCTTAAAAAATTTCATCTTATAAAATTTCTAAGAGAACTTTTAGATATATGGGAATATAGAGCACAATTAACGTGGGATACAAAAAGACGAATTTTTCCTCCAAATGGAAATCCTTTTGAGAGAATTAGATTAGATTATTTAGTAAATAAGAGTGAAGATAAAATTAAAAAAATGGTTTTATTTATTATTGAAAATTTAATAACAAAAGGCATTGATAAAAATGCCAAATGTTTAGGTGCTTTTTATGTTTTAGGAGCATTAACATTAGTTAATTCTGATGCTGCCTCTGCCCTTCCCTGGTTATACGAATCTGTTAGACATAACCCTGGACATGGTGTTATTCAAGTTTAAAACCACAATAAATACTATTTTGCGTAAAATAACTTAAAAAATAGATGTTATATTAGATTATAATGGCTAAGAAGACTGCTACGAAGAAACCCGCGAAGAAGACTACTAAGGCTGCTGCCAAGAAGGTTGCTGCCAAGAAGGTTACCAAGAAGGTAGCCGCCGAGGTAACTGCTGAGGCAACCGCCCCAGTTGTTCCCGACTCCTCTCTAACCAATGCTTTCACTGAACTTTTGGGACAGCTCACTAGCCTCAGAAGCCAATTGACTACGATTACTGGACAGGTCCGAAGCCTTCAGAAGCGCACTGATCGCGAGCTTAAGCTCGCCCAGAAGGCTGGACGTCGCCGTGCTCGCAAGAGCGGAAATCGCGCCCCGAGCGGATTTGTAAAGCCTACTCTTATTAGCCTTGAACTTGCTAATTTCCTTAACAAGGCGCAGGGAACTGAGATGGCACGCACCGCTGTTACGCGTGAAATTAATTCCTATATTAGAGCTCATTCTCTTCAGGATCCGAAGAACGGACGCCGCATTCTTCCTGACACCAAACTTCGCAAGCTTTTGAAGGTTGGTAAGGCTGAGGAGCTTACCTACTTTAATCTTCAGCGTTATATGAGCCCGCATTTCGCCAAGGCTGGACAGCCGTTCCCCGCTGCCAACACCGTTGTTTAAACTTGAATAAAATTATAAACTGACATCATATCACAAATATCCGATTTATTTATAGAACTATTTTCTATCAATAAATCTTTAAAACTATCATCTGCTTTTAAATTAAATAAATTATATATTTTTACCTCATAGTCCGTTAATTCCACCTTTCCACCGTTTTTATATATACCATAGTAATAAAATATATTAAAATTACTTGAATTATAATCTGTACCAGAAACTATACACATCTCACGAAAATTTTTCATTTCTAATTTTAATTCTTTTAATATCTTATTTGTATGATAAATTACAACCGTGTGATTTCTCAAACTAATATATCTTAAAACTCTTGGACAACCATACACAAATAAATCTGTATCTTCACTCAAACATGCATATGCCTTTTTACATATTACCAATTTTGCACATATCTCATCTGCCTCTCCATCCGCTGTTATATAAGTCAAACCAAATAATTTTATTAATTTTTTTACATTTTCTATATCATTCTTACTTACTGAAGTGAAAATCCTTTTCAGTTTTTCTATTCTCCTTCCTGATAATTTATCTTTTAATTTATCTAATTTTTTTTTTGCCTCTTCTTTTTTCATTTTACGAAGTCTCAATTCATTGTCTTTTAAATGTGACGGAATACCATCAAAAACAAATAATGGTTTTATTTCATAATAACACATTAAACTACATAAAATATACATATTTTCCATTAATTTATCTATACTTTTAAACCTATACAAATAAATACTTATATCTATCGTTATTACCTTACCCTTTAATTGAAATAGTGTAATTAAACTATTTATATTTCCACATTGTTTTTTTATTAAACTATTTAGTAATCTAATACCCATTTTATTTTGTTATATTTTTTACAAAACTATTAAATCAATTTTTTTGTCACCCTACCATACCTACTGCCCCAAAAATAAAAGCTGACTCCATTATTCCTTCCTTCAAATTTTTATTATTCAAACCTATACAACTTTCGCACGTTAATGACGAAATTATTATATAACTACCATCCACTACTTCTCGCAGTTCATTATCATAATATGTCATTCTTAACATTTTTTCTGACATATTTCCATTAAAAGCATTACGAACTAGTGCAAAATTACACATCATATCTAAAGAACCTGTTACACAAATACCATCTATCGGAAAATATACTCTTACCGTGAATTTTCCATATTTCCGATCATGTTTACTTACAATTCTCGTTATTTGACCATCAAATCTTATATTAAATTCATTCAAAACCCCGGTTTCACGATCTAGAAATCTTTCACAATCACCAACTGTCCTTTTAAACCCAGGTTCTGAAAAATATTTTTTTATTTTTGTTATTGACCCTTTTAGATCCTTGTCTATTATGTTTGGAATTAAATCCATAATTAAATTATCATAAACTATTTAAATATATAGGGCGAAAATCATTATAAATGTTAACTAGATTTTTTGTTTTTTTATTATCTCTATTTTCTGTTTCTGCTGATCAAACTATGATTGCATTAAAACAACGCAATACCAATGTATTAGTTGATGCTTTTCATCAAGTTTCCAACCCTAATTCTCCACTATATGGAAAATATTGGACACAAGAACAAATTAATGAACTTGTTGCTCCACCCCAAAAAGATGTTGAAAAATTAATTGAACATTTTAAATTGCATAACCTTGATTGCACACAAAAAGGGGGCGATGCTCTATATTGCAATGGATTCGTTATGAAATCTTTGAAATATATCCCCAGAGAAACATACGATTTTATTGAAATTTATCATACTGGACGTGAAGAAGACATCTCTCCTATTGATAAACCCCATAAAATTGCTGAAGGTGATGGATATGTTGGACGAGAAACTATCATTAAACTTTATAATATAACTCATAACACCGTTAATAATCCTGAAAGTTCTTGTTGTGCTGTTGAATATCAAAATATGGGTGGAATCAGCCAAACCGATTTGGAAATACAACAATCACTCAATAACGAACCTAAGAAAACCATTCAAAATATTGTTGGAACTAATCAAGCCCCCATGATGGAAGCACAACTTGATGTTCAAATGATGTCTATGATAGCTAAAAATGCTGATATTTGGATGTGGTCTGGCGAACAATGGCTTTATTCTTTTGCTGTAAATTATCTTAATTCAACCAAAATTCCTTACGTCCTTTCAATGAGTTGGGGATGGTCTGCTAGAGATCAATGTGCTGCTGGATTAGGACCTTGCCCTGGAAACATGAATTCTTCACAATATGTACACCGAACTAATATTGAATATGTTAAAATGGGCTTGCGCGGAGTTTCTGTCATGGTAAGCAGTGGGGATGCTGGAGCACCTGGAAGAACCAATGAAGCTTGTTCTTTTGATCTTGATCCCGTTAATCCCGCATTTCCGGGTTCTTCACCATATATTACTAGTGTCAGTGCTACATACGTTGTTCCTGATCAAGATACTTGCGCTGAACCTTCATCTACCCCCATTTGTCAACAATATGGTTGTGTTAATGGAACCACTGAAAGACCTACTAATTATAATGAAACCAGTTGGACGACTGGCGGCGGTTTTGCTATTTTTAATGAAAATAGACCTACCTGGCAAAAAACTGCTGTAGAAAATTATTTGAAATCTAAAGCCAAAAGACCTACCCATTTTCAAAAAACTGGTCGTGGATATCCTGATGTTGCTGCTGTTGGGCATTATTGTCCTACAGTTATGGGCGGAAACCTTATGCCCGTTGATGGAACCAGTTGTTCATCGCCTGTTTTTGCCGCAATGGTAACATTATTGAACGATTATCAAACATCTTTAGGAAAACCTCGTTTGGGATTTATTAATCCAGTTTTATACCAGATGTGGTCCGATAATAAACATATATTTCACGACATTACTGAGGGAAATAATTGGTGCACAGAAGTGCAATGTTGTAATAGTTCCTTTGGTTACGAATCTGCGGTTGGGTGGGATCCTGTTACAGGATTGGGCACAGCTAATTTTGGATTGATGGTTGAATGGCTTGACCAAAATACTTAAATACTATTTTATTATACTTTATAAATGATTATAGGTTATACCGGAATAGGAGCAAACAAAAATGGAATTCATACTGAACAAGAATTTTTGGACATTATGAATAAAGAATTTACTCATAAAGATTGGAATAATAGTGTTTGTTGGCCTGCCCAATTACAATTTAAAGATTGGACATTACCTGATGATTTCATCTTTTTTACTTTACAAGATTGGATTGAATATGCTGGTGCAGGAACTTATGATACTTTAGAAGAAGCAAAAAAAGATTTAGAATAATTAACGCCTTGTTCGCCGTTTACGCCGCCGCCTTGAACGCCTTCTTTTCCGGCGTCTTCGTCGTCTTCGCGTCCGACGCCGCCCTCCTTTGAGAGGAGAAGGAGAGCGCCTTGTTTTGGTTATTTGTCTAATAGCCTTTTCCCACATTAGCTCACCCTCTCGTTTCTTGCGCGTGTCCTCGGGGACGGACTCCGCGCCGGCGCCAGCGCCGGCATCATGAAAGCGATGGCGCTCAAAAAAATCTCTCAAACCCTCGCTAGCTGTCGCCAGCCGCGCTTCCTCTTCTGCCGCATATGCAGCGTCTTCTTCTGCCGCGAGTTTCTGATTATATTTATGTATAGCTCGTTTCTTTTTTCTCATATTTTTATTTTCCGCAAGGGCGCTGTCCACCATTTGATCGGCGGACATGCGATGCCGATAAAGCCGCCCAAGCTCCCCCTTTTGCCCCTTTTTTTTATATTTTTTTTCAAGCTCGGCGTTTAGTTTTTCTATCTGACTTTTTAATATTTTCACAATTTGTTTCTCAGTTTTTAGTTTTTTTAAACAGTCAGAAATGTCGTTGTTTGATATTGCCATATATAAATATAAAATATTTTTTCCTAAAATAACACCATATCTGCTCTGAGGAGGGAAGATAAATGAGGAGAAAGGATATTTGAGGAGAAAAGATAATTGAGGAGAAAAGATAATTGAGGAGAAAAGATAATCTTGCGTAATATTATAATGGAATTTTTGGCAGATGGGATTGAAGCTGAGGAGCGCGGACTAGATTTAAGACAAAAAATGATGCGAGCCGCAGAGAGGGCACGAAAAGCTAGAGAAATTAAGAAGGGAAGACCAGAATGGGAATCTTCAAAGGTTAAACAAGAACGACGACAATATTGGTCAGACATGGAACAAAATAGAAAAGAAATAAATAAACTTATTGATGAAATAGAAAGACAGAAAAAAGAATTTTTTTTACAAAAAGAAAAGGATAAAGAGGCGAAAAAAAGGGCGGATTTAATAACATATGCTAAGAAAAATAGGAAAAGGTTTATAGCATTTTTGAGAAAGGAAAAAAAACATAGCATAGGACGAGATCCTGCGGGTCACACGACTGCACTTTTACAAAAATATAAAAGTCAAAAAGGTGGAAGAAAACGCAGAAAAACACGCCGACGCAGAAAAACACGCCGACGCAGAAAATCCCGAAGAAGACGCCGAAAAACACGTAAGCGCTAAAAAACACATAAGCGCTAATAATATTTAAAAAAAAAATAATTTTAAAAATAATTTAAAAAAATAATTTTAAATAAATAATGCCATTTAGTTGTGAAATATGTAAATACACCACAAATAGAAAGGATAACTTTTTCAGACATATTGAAAGCAAGTCTCATAAAGAAAAATATATACTTAATCCCGCACCTCTTTTAAATAAAAAAATAGAAAAAGAAAAGAATTTTGTTTGTAAAAGATGTGAAAAACGATTTTCTTATCTTTCGGGATTATCGCGGCATAAAAAAATATGTAAAGATTTAAGCGAAGAAAAGATTTCTGAAATTTTAAAAGTAGTTTCTTGTGCTTTATATGAATTTAAAGTAGAAAATTCAACAATAACACCAATTTTTCTTAGCCAAACATTTAAAGATTTATATGGACTTGAACCTATTGAACTAGAAAAAAATTGGAAAATTATATTATCATTAATACATCCCGATGACGAAGAAATAATCCATAAATCATTAAAAAATATTTTAGATCAAAACAATCCCAAACCTTCTTTTCACGAACATAGAGTTGTTATAAATGGAAAAATAAAATGGATATGGACACAATCTTATCCAACAAAACAAGAAGATGGAAGTGTTCTTTGGCGCGCAATGGATAATGATATTACTTTGTCCAAATCACTTTGTCAATCCCAATCGCCTCCACCATTTCCCCATCCATCCATCTTGTGATGATGCTGGACCTTTGTCCCCCACTGGACCTTCATCACACGCTGGTGGTGGCGAAGGCGACATTTCTCGCCAATTTGTATGTGTGGGAGCTGATGGCAATTCCAACATTTCATATTCAGTTTTTTCATAATATGGATTTTTCTTGCCGCATTTACTACATTGTGCCGCCCATCGCGGGTTGTTGAGGGAATCACTCGATCGCCCACCACCGGGATATGAGAGATCGGTGGTTGCACAGGGTTCACAGTAATAAGGTTCATCGTGATCAGCCCAGCGTGTACTCGGACCAAAACCATAAATGGTGGGCGCAAGTCCTTGAGTGATATTAAATGCTTCGCGTTTGGCGAAGAAGTCGTGCCGCCTTTTTTCTTTGGTGCGGTTCCTCGCTATCGCGCTGCACGTGGCATTTAAAAATGATTCTGAAAAATTTCTACACATTATGCGACGCTTGTCAACCTTCTTCATAATATCTTCTTGAATTTTAAGAAGATTTTTACCTTTTCCTATCCCCAAATATTTTGCTGAATCTTGTCCAGTAAAACCTCCTTCAACCGAATATTTATCCATGAGCTGATATATATTCTTATAGATACGATATTTGCGTTTTTTACGCAACCACCATTCCTGAATACGAACTGCCGCATGAAACTTTCTTCCATATCTCATACCTCTCTTAAATTTTGCTGAAGATAATCGTTCTTCCTCCTTCAACATCAACGCAGCCTTTTCACGTAGCTTTTCAAAAGAAGTTCCCTTTTTCTTCAAATGACCTAGAATACATCCGAACTTAAATGATTTGTTAAATTCGTCCCAATGCATCATAGATACTAGTGTTTTCACTTCATAACCAAATATTGTTTTATTGGTAATGGAACGCAACTTATGTTTTTTATACAGTTCTTTTTTTACATGAGCATTTTCTTGCCCCCATTGCATCAAAGCTATAACAGCAATATGCCCTATTTCAAATTGAGTAGAGTAACCAGGTTTCAATACCCCGTGTTGATCAAAATACGGATTAGGATATATTTTTGTACATTTGGCGGTGAGTTTGTCTTCGGTTGCGTATTTGCCGACGTATTGCATGTTTTTTTAACCTTTTTTAAAGCCTTATTTTTTTATCAATTTTTTAACTATATGACTAATTCCACCGCTGTCATTCGCAATGATTTTAAAAATTTATTTTCTTCCTCCCCTTCTACCTCTTTTAATTCTTTCATATAACTTGCCATCTGTTTTAGACTTTCTATAAAGTCCTCCGAATTATACCTATATTCAATGAAATTTATTAATTCCATTAAATTTTCTGGATTACGATTAAATCTTAATAAATTTACATTATTATTTTCACACCACGTTAAAAAATCTATATGAAAAAACAAAAATAATGATTTTAAAATATAATACGCAAATACATTCGTTTTCTCTTTATATAAATATCTACGAACACTTTCACTTATTGAATCTTTTTCATACAAACGTATATAATCTATACCCATAAATCTTAGAATTTTTACCGTTTGAAAAATAGAAAAAATTTGTTCAAATTGAATGCAAAATCTTAAATATAACATAAATGTTTCAAAATCTGTTTTTTTTTCCAACAAATTATATGAACAAAATGAACAATTTATTATTGTAGCCCAGAATTCCGCATAAGTTTCTGTTATATCTAAGTCTTTTAAAGGAAAAATTGAGCTCAGAGCATTTTCAAATTTATCTGTTGAATAATTTGCAAAATCTAAACCTAATGAATGAAATGTTTCATGAATAAACACCTTAAACCATTCTTCCTTCCTATAAATTATTATTTCATTCTTAACTAAACAGCCATTTGTAACCGCTGTATTACAATTTATTGGTGATAAAATATCTACTTGGCTTCTCGGCAATAGTTTCTTCTCATGGGTTAAATATAAATAAATATCTAATTCTTTGCTACATATTGACCTCGAATACATAAAAGCCACCTTTAACCAGGTAAACATTAATTCTGCATATTTATCATATTTACTTATATCCTTATCATCATCAAATAGAATAAAATAAATTTTTACTTTGTGAAGATTCAGTTTACAACCATATTCGATCACATTTCCATCTGTATTATCTATAAAATTTCTTATTCTTTCTGGCACATAACTTGATAGAATCAAATCTGAACTTTTTAATTTATCTTTGTTAAATTTTTTTATCTTCAGACGACAATTTCTCTTTTTGTATTTTATATAGTTATGTGCTAGATTTATATCATCAAATATTGTTTTAAAAATTTTATCTATATTTTTTTGCAATCGTTCTGGTCTCTTTTTTATAAAACCTTTAAACTTATCTATTAAAAATTCTAAGAAAAATTCTGAATCTTCTGAAAATTTCATATATATATATAATATTCCTATTTTTAAATATTCCGCAAGATTTGAGCTTTTATTTTATTTAGATAATATATGGCATCTAATACAATTCTTGCAGATATACATGAGCTTTTTTCATTAGTAAATATGTTTGTATCGACCAAAATTGAGCGAGATCGAACCCCTGGTAACCCTGACATTAAAGTAATACTCTTTCCACTCCATAAAAAAACAACTGACCGGGCAAAAAAAATTAAACTCGCTATAACTGGAGGCGCGGGGAATGAGACGCCCGTGCCAGGCTTTTTTCATCTAGACGGCAACCCTGTGAAGAGGGGACAAGTGGACGGCATTGCAGCCACACCATTTATTGTTGAAAATGATGCTGGGGAAATTGTTTTAAGTAATGGACAACTATTAATTGATAAAATAAATACAAAAATAGAAGAATTGTTCAACCACCCCGACCTTACATGGGAAGGACAGGGAAACTTTCAGGAAAAGGTTTGGCAAAAGTTACAACAGGGAATCGTGTGCGGTCAAGCAGCGGATGAGTATGTACAAAGGAAAGGGGAGATGAGGAAGAGAATGGAAACAAAGCGTGTCAAGGCAGCGCCGAGAGCGCGACCGCCCCGCGCCGAAGTCCCCCCAAGAAACCTCAGTAAAGTAATTTCACCATCAGCCATCCCTATATTTGGAGGTTGGACAAATAACGCGCCCAAGTATCAACGTATTATGAGAGCGGCAAACAGAATGTTAAGCACCAATTTGGATGAATCGCCAAATAGTGATCCGTCAGATTTTTCAACATTTTATTTATGTGGTGAGGGTAACCTTGGTCCCCCCGCCCGTCCCATATTTGGACCAGCGCGGCTGGCGGCTGGCGGCTCCGCCAACCCTAGACATTTTTTTAGGATGCACACAGAGCAGAAGGCAAGTGGTGAAAGGTGGTCGTGGTACGAGGCCTTGCGAGTAATAGGTATAAGAAGGTTGGGATTTTCTGCAAAATCGGTTTTTGGCAAGGATAAGCCGACTATTGGAAACTATGGAATATGTAATTTTATACAAACAATGCTTTTTGGAGAAAATTGTACGGATGAAAACAAAAAATATGGGTGCGGCAAGGGTGAGGACGCCGCCAAACATTTTAATTTTTTGGCGGAGGATATAATAAAGGCCCCTTACACGACTTTTTGTAATAATCTTAAATTTTTAAATCAAGACCCTACTTATTACACAACCGCCCGTGCGGATGCGCTGGCAACCCAGGTAACAACACTAGGAGGAACTGTTGATGGCACTTTTGTTGGGGGTGACTGCCCGCTTTGTAAAATAAGAAAGGAACGAGGCGGTGTATATGCTTGCCCAAAATTTCATGCAGGTGACCACCTGGAAGGACAACGTAATCATTTTCGGAAAAAAATATTTACTGATGCTGTAAAAAAACTAGAATTAACTAGGTATGGTAATTTAATTATGGAAAACTTTGCCGGGCTGCACGACCATTTGAAAGCGCCCTATATCGCGATGACCTTAAATACACCTAATGTTGGTATAAATTGGGGAGATTTGGAAATTTCAAACCAGACAGCTATAGATAAATCAGAGGAAAGGATAGGGGCGGGGAGCAGCACAGCAGCAGATGAGCTGGCGAGGGATGACTACAAATTAACCTTTGCTCGTGGAGGAAAAGAAAGATGGTGGCCCAAATTCCCCGATTCGTCAATGAAGCCAGCAGAGAAGAAAAAGTGGCCAAACGCATTGGGGAAACTTCATGTGAAGAAAAAGAATTATTGGTACAAGGTGGGGCGGAAGACCAAGAAAATTAAAAATCGTGACGTTTATAAGATAGCCGATGCATCAGGTGGCCTGCTCCAATTGAACTTGTGGAAGACAGCCTCCAGCCCGCCCCCAACTGGGAGGGGGGAAACCGGGTTTGTGATTGACCAGGCGTTTAATTTTGCATCATCGATTGCCGGGGAACCACCACATTTGACCGCCGACGAGCTGGCCACCACCTGGTTCCCGCCGGGCGCGCGGGAGACAAGGGAAATCTTTTTTTATCCAATGACTGGGTTTGGGAAAGTTGAATTTGGTCCGCTTGAGATAAAATTTCCCGATCTTATTAAACTTCACAAGGAGAAGACTTCTCAAGATGGCCCTCCAAATAAAGCAGAAGCTCAAAAGTGGTGGGAATTGACCGTTCAATCAGTAAAAGGCACGCCAATTCTTGCGCCCCTCATAATTAACGCCAAATTAGCCGCTTTCACTGATGTTCGCAATAATCTTATCAAATTAATCGTAAGAGAACCTTTGCATGAGGGCCGCCGCGAGCTGGATGCTTTCGAAATACATGATCCCGTAGAACAGGTGCAAAAAGATGTGAAAAGACAAAAAGAAAAATATAAGTCAGCCCTAAAGGGTAGTAAAGAGGCGCACGGCAGCGAGCCAGCGGTGCGCAAACATTTTACTAATAATGATGGTAGGGAAGAACCCGATGGTGCCGGTATTATGGACCGTCCAGGTACAGCGTGGGAGTTCAAAGCCGATTTGCCAATAGGAGGGGGTAGAACCCAGCCAGGTTTTATTAAAAGTTTTCATCGATGCGAAATGTTAAGGTTTGTGGCGGGGTTTTTGCAAATTGAACACGAGCGAGACGGCGAGGGCGGACTGCCTTGGAAGACTCTAAATAATCTTGAGGGCGCAGCGGGCGGTTATGTAATGTTATACGGCCTTCAAAAAGCCGACGCGAAGAGCGGAGGTTTTATGTGTGAGATCGGCGAAATAACATTAACTAACTATTTTCCTTCGAACCTCAATTGGGACGAGAATAGGATGATATATTTAGGCGTGACGCCAGCCACTTCTGATACCATTGCATTTACAATATACCAAGTAAACCCAACGGGGAATAGAGACGCGGATCTCGCTGGAAATTCTACACGAATGGCATGTTTCACTGTACGAGTAAAGTGCGAGAACCGACCACCGTCGGGACTTAAATTAGATATAAATGATGTGTCCATAGTTGAAAATCAAAAACTTTATTTTCAAAAAAAGAAAAAGTTCGATAAACATGGCGCGCTGGGCGCGGTGAAGTACAAACCATCATGGCCCGCGGCGGTCAGGCTAGGGGGTGGTGGCCCTCGCCGCGGGGGAACGCGCACGAGCCAGGCGTTAATGGACGCGCTCACATGGGATGATTCCCCAACGGCACCTTTGCCTTCACATAAACGCCACCAACAGGAAATAGAAAAAGTTGCTGGTTTTGGAATCAACAACTCACAGCAACTCGTGGACGAGGAGCGCCGCGCGCGAGACTACGTGCTTCCGCAGGGACGAAGCGCGCAAGGGCGTGCACGTGGTGTCGCCGTTGCCGCCCGCAGCGCCGCCGCCGCCGCCGCTGTTGCCGAGGGTCGCCGGCGAACCGTCAGAAGAAGTGGCGATAGGGATGTTTATGATAGTTCCTCGTATAGTATAAATTTAAAAGTATTTATTAGGAATCTTATTAGTGACTATTCGGAAAATTTTCTTCGTAATTCTGGGGACATATTGATAAGAAATCTCCTTTTTTCAGAATTAAATAGAGAAAGGATTATGCATAATGCTATTCTAGATTATAGGCGGCTTAATCCTCAACCGCCGATTGGACAGATTCTAGCGGCTCGCACCAAATATATAGCAGATTGTAACGCCGCCATTAAGCTCAGCGAGATCGAGTATGGGGTGCTTAACACATATTATCGTATCGCCGCGCGCGCAGCTAAGCGGTCGTTGTCGGGGCGCAGAGCGGCTGCTGGGGAAGTGGAGCAGATGGAGGTGCGCAAGCGAGAAGAAGAAGCCGCGCTTCAGGCGGAAGTGTCCAGGCAGCAACTTGTTATGAATAAGAGAGCAAAACGACTAGTACGCTGGAATTTTCCCGAAGAATTATCCAACGGAGGTATATCCTTAACTCCCTTTGAAAATATTTTGCAGCATGGACTGGCGCGACAAATAGAACTATTAGATTTATTAAACGAATACGATACTATGGTGGGATCAGCCAACTTTACAATAAATGAATTTATTGATATTTTTCACCTTCGGAATCCTTGGGATGAGCCGGTTCAGGTCGTGGAACCGCTACTCCCCGCCCGCAAAAATAAACGGCCTTCACGTGCTGCTGCTGTGCACACACACACAGTGGTTTCCCCACACACAGTGGTTTCCCCACATAGAGCGCACACCCGCACGGGCGCCGACGACGCGGCCCCGAGCGTGACGCCGAGGGAGCCAGGTGTACAACGAAGCTGGGAAGTTCCCGCCGCCGCCGCCCGCGCCGCCGCCCGCGCCGACGCCCGCGCCGCCACTCGCCGCCTCGAGGTCCATCTCCCGCGAGCTTCCGCTTCCGCCTCCGCCGCCGGCCGTGGGAGCCTATTTGCGCCGGGCCAGGGCGGAAGAAGAACCCGCCGCAAAAAACGAAGAAAACGCCGTAAAACTAGAAGAAAAAAACGGAATAAACGGAAAACAACCCGTAAACGAAGGCGCAAAAGACGCCGCAAAACTCGTTAAAATTCATTAAAATCTTATAAAATTTAATGAATTTATTGTTTCTGTAACTCCTTTCGCAATCTCATAAGTCCAACCCAAACTTCGGGTTTTTTCCCACGGGAAAAATGTTGTAATTTCGCATCCATTGTTTTAACCAATACATTTTGTGCTTCAAAATTTTGTGTAAATTTGGCTTTCCATGCAGCTTCCATTTCATCTTTTCCCCTCCCATCTTTACCGAAAAAATCGCCATCAACCTTAATTGTTGGCTCTCTTAATACTACTTTTTCCTTATTTCCATCTGCTCCCCTTTTCGTATAAATTCCTGTTCTTCCCCCAGCTGCCTTGGCTTTAACCGGATCTGTAGATATATCTGATTTACTATCTAATGAGAATAATAATGAAAATTGTGGATTATTGTTTTTGAATTTTGAAGCGTGATAATACCATTCTACGCCATTCCATTTATGTCCATTTAATATGAATGGTGATACCGAAAAATTACTCAATTTTTTCCTCCAATTTGGAATTTTACTCAAAGGAATAAATTCATCTTTTTTAGTTTCATCCAATTTTTCTCCAGATCCCTTTCCAGGAAAATCATCTTTGGATTTTGAATAAAATTGTAAAACTGTTTTTGAGGAATATAAACTTTTATCATCATCTTCATCTCCACCATCATCTCCTATTGTTTTACTCAAAGCTTTAAATTTTGGTATAAACGAAAATTTTCCTGAATTTTTTTCCATACACTTATTAACTATTAATTCTCTTATACCATATGGAATTTCATCAAACCTTAATATTTTTTTATCTTTCCACGTTATTAATTTGTAATGTTGTCCAGTATGATCCACAATAATATAATATTTTGGTTTGAATGCATCATTGCGTATTTCATCATCACTATTAATTTGTCCACATAATAAAATATTGTCAAAATCTTTCTTTTGATAATTTTCACTAGACAAAACTATTAATTTTAGATTGAAAATAGTTTCTAACGTTGAAAGTGCCCACGTTTCTGCCCAAAAATCGCACGTTTTAATAAATTGTTTCATTTCTTCAAATGATTTTACTTGTTTCATATATTTAAATTCATTCAAATAACCTTCCGTTGTTTCTCTTTGTTTTTTTATTTTTGAAAAATTCGTTGCTATATCTTTTGCTTGCTGAACTATTTTCTTATATTCTGTTCTATCGCTTGTTTTAACTTGTGCTGCTCTGACTCTCATACCATCATGAATTTTTTTCAAATTTTCCAATTGTTCGTTTTGTGCTTCTAATTCTGTTACAAACATATCATAAAAACCTTTCCAATTTTCATACATTTCTTTGGTAAAATCTTTTGATAATCTATCTCGCATCTTAGAAACCGAAATTTTTTTCCCAATACTATCTAATGCATCTTGAATTACGGAGAATAAACAATCGCCTGCTTTTTTAGTCCCAATTTCTTCATATAAAGAATCAACAATACCATATTCATTTCTTTTCATAAATTCTTGAACCCAATTTGTTGGATTTTTAAATCTTCTTTTCTCAATATCATCTGTTGTTCTTGTTTCAAGATTCAATTTTTCTTCGTCATTATCTTCTCCCAAATTAAATGTATTACCTTCTATTCCCTCCTCAAAATTACCAGTTAATTGTCTTTCAACTTCTTCTTCATCATCAGTTACAACCTTTCCTTCTGGTTCGTCATCTTCTTCTGGTTTTTTCTCTTCCGCTTTTTTCTCTTCTGGTTTTTTCTCTTCTGGTTTTTTCTCTTCCTCTTCATCATCTTCCTCCTCTTCTTCATCGGTATCTATTAAATCATCAGAATCTTCATCTTCTTCATCTTTGGTAATAACATTAGTTCCTAATTTTTCCTTAAGAAGTTCATAGGTTGTAAATTTATATAATAAAGGTGAATCTATTTTATCAATATCCAAATCACCATCTTCATCAAGTACGTCCATTAATGATTCAGAATTAAATTCATAAACCCCAATTTGAAGATTAACTTTATTATTAATAATTAAATATATTGGACTAAACAAAACACCATCATCAATATATTTATATTTTGTATCACCTAAAGCTATTGTAATTATAATATCTTTTACTTCAATTCTGTATTGTGTGGCATTAAAACCTTTATCTTCTTTATCAATAGATTTTTGTTCAGTATAATTTATTTTGTCATTAATTCTGGATAAAACCATATATTTTAATTAAATATTAAAAATTTACTCAAGTAACGATCTTCTTTGATTTCTTTCATATATGACCATAATTTTTTTCGTCTGAAAACAATTTCTATATTATTAGGATTCATTTCAAATATTACAATATCTTGTACTAATTCATCTTTTCTCTTCTTTCGTTTTGGAATTTTATAGTATTCTGCTATTTTTTCTAATTGAGGTTTTGTAAAATTAGTTTGGAAATGCACTTCCATTGCAACGAAGTTTTCCATATCTGGTTCTGTATTTTGTTCCATTAAATTAACAATATCAACCAATTCATTATAGGTTGTATCTTTTTCATCTGAAACTAACTCCTTCAAAGTTATTGATAAGTTTTCATTATCCATTAATAATATTAAATATAATGTAATTTTTATATTATTATTGATTAAATTCAGCTATATCTAAATAACGAAAGATTATTTTATTAGTTAAACTAGGATAATCACTTTTTTTTGCGTTTATAATTATTTCTATTTGATTTTTTATTTTTTCCCATTCTGGGTGACTTTCAAAACAGGTTTTATTTTTGTATAATAGTATAAATATATTTTCTACAATTTCTTCAATTATATTTTTTTGATCAGGTTCCTTTAAATATTTGAAAATTTGTTCGTGTAATGATAATATTATTTTTATTATTTCTTCAGTTTCAATAACATTTTTTTTCATTAAATTTGTAAAAAATTGGCTCATTGCTCTTCGTTTTTCATTTTTCTCATTCATATCACAAAATTCATCATAATTTTCATCTGGATTAATATATTTTATTTCTTCAAAAGTTTTCAAAAATCGCTGTAATTGATTAAAGCATTCATCTTTCATTTCTTGAAATTCATTTATTAAGGTTTTATATAAATTTGCATACATTTCAGAATAAAATTTATTTGAACTAGCCATTTCAAAAATATATTTGCAGATAATTATTAGATTTTTATTATCAAACGTTTTTACCTTTGTAATTATTTCTTTTAAATTTTCTTCGTATGTTTTTTCTGTCATTTTATTTAAAAATTCTCTTAAAACATTCATATCATATTCTATTCCTTCTATCTTCTTTTCTATTTTTGTAACTTTAAAGTTTCTTATTAAAGCCCAGTCTGTTTTATTTTTTTTATTTCGCCCATTATTTTTTTCTTTAAAATTCGGAGTTTTAACATAACTGGGAGCCCCTACTAGTTGAGCTAAGTTATTAATTGTATCTATTACCTTTTGTGAAACATTAGATAAGGATATTTCATTGTTTTGTTCATATTCTTGAAAAAATTCCAAATCATACCAAGTCATGCTGTAACTACTATATAGAACTATTTATATCTTTTATTTTATTATTACTTAAATATATTTTTCATTATTTTATTAACATGATTAATACTAATACTGAGGTATGTCCCCATCTAGGAGATGAAGTTGGCGGCGATAATCATGATAGATTCGAAGAATGGGAAGATGAAAATTTGGGGTTAAAAATGAAATTATTAAGAGGGATTTATGCTAATGGTTTTGAAACTCCTAGTCCAATACAAAAAAAAGCTTTAATTCCTATTATTAAAGAAAGAGATATTATTGCACAAGCACAATCTGGAACTGGAAAAACTGGAGCATTTGTCATTGGATCTTTGCAGCTTATTAATGAAGATCTTAAACAGACACAGGTCATCATTATTTCTCCAACCAGAGAATTATCTAGACAAAATTATGAAGTTGCAAAAACAATATCTCAATTTCAAAATATTACTCCACAATTACTTATTGGTGGAACATCTACCGATGACGATAAAGAACTTTTAAATAATAATGTTCCTCAAATTGTTATTGGGTGTCCCGGAAGAATTTATGATATGATTCGTCGCAAACATCTTAAAACTAAAGATATAAAATTGCTTGTTCTCGATGAGGCTGATGAAATGTTATCTGCTGGTTTTAAAGATCAAATATATAAAATTTTTCAATTTATGAATAATGATGTACAACTTGGATTATTTAGTGCTACTATGCCCGAAGAATTAAATATGCTTACATCTAAATTCATGAGAAATCCTATTAAAATTCTTGAAAAAAGGGAATTGTTAACATTGCAAGGAATTGCACAATTTTATATTGCACTTGAAAATGATGAACATAAGTATGTCACCTTGAAAGATCTCTTTTCAACATTAACTATATCACAAGCTATTATATATTGTAATAGTATTAAAAGAGTTAATGATCTATATGATGCTATGACCCACGATAAATTTCCTGTTGCTAGAACTCATAGCGGACTTGAAGAAGGTGAAAGAAAACAAGTTTATAATGATTTTAAAAGTGGAGTTGCCAGAGTTTTACTTTCAACCGATCTTTTTTCCAGAGGAATTGATGTACAACAGGTCAGTATTGTCATTAATTTTGATATACCTAAAAATGTTGCTACCTATCTTCATAGAATTGGAAGATCTGGAAGATGGGGGAGAAAAGGTGCTGGAATAAATTTTGTAACTAGAAGAGATATGTCTAGAGTTAAAGAAATTGAACGATATTATAATACTGAAATACAAGAGTTACCTGAAAATTATACCAAGATTATTTCACGCTAATCGGGGAGAACCCGCCCCCACTTATAGGGGGTTCGGGGGACAAAGTCCCCTGATGCGTTTTTTTATTTTTTGACTTTTCTTTTTATCATATATGATTGAAAAAAAAGTTTTTGAAACATTTAAATTACCAATACAATATTTACAAAATAAAAATGAACTTGATAAAAATCTTATAAAAGATTTAGAACTAATTCAAACCACTGATAACTCTGAAAATTCTATATATTCTTATCTTTTTAAACCTAAAACTACACTTGGAAAAGAATGTTTAAATGAATGGGGTAAATATTTTACACCCGATTCTCAATTTTTGAAAGAAACACAAAAAATTTTCAAAAAATTTCAACCTGATATTCAAAAAGAAGTTATTGAAAATGCTTACAAAGATTGGTGTGAAATTAAAAAAACATCCGATTTTTGTGAAAAATATCAATATATTGAATGGGAAAGAATTAAAGGAATTAATAGATATAGCACCTTTCTTACATTTCTTAGTTATTATAATCTATCTGCACCATTATTTAATCTTGCTTTACCTATCATTATACTTATCATACCTTTCTTTGTATTAAAAATGACTAAAATACCTATCACATGGAAAGCTTACTATTCTATTGTCACTATGCAGATTAAAAATCATATTATTGGAAAAATATATTATAATTTCCGAAATATTGATTGGAACCAACGAATATATTACCTATTTTCATTTGGAATTTACATATATAACATATATCAAAATATCTTATCTTGTTATAGATTTTATAAAAATACCTATCAAATTAGTAATTATTTCTTGACATTACAAAGATATATTCAACATACTGTCAAAAATATGCAACATTTTAATTCTATTATTAACAAATTTAAAACATATCAAACATTCTCCAAAGAAATTTCCATTAATCAATCACGATTACAACAATTTTATGATCAAATTATTTCCATTCAAGGAAAAATATTATCTATGAAAAAAATTGCACAAATCGGTTTTGTTATGAAACAATTTTTTATATTATACGATGATCCACAATTGGAAAAAGCCTTTTTATTTTCATTCGGATTTAATGGATATATTGATACATTATCTGGATTAAAAGAAAACATCGCGCAAAAATTTGTTTCAAAAGCTAAATATATTAATTCACTATCACCTATTGTCAAATTAAAAAAATCTTATTATCCTACCCTTATTAACCATACTCCTGTTAAAAATAACATTGATTTATCCAAAAATATGATTTTAACTGGACCTAACGCCGCTGGAAAAACTACACTTATTAAAAGCACACTATTAAATATCTTATTTTCACAACAAGTTGGTTTTGGATTCTTTAAAAGAGCACAAATTACACCTTTTGATTATATACACGCATATATTAATATACCTGATACAATTGCTAGAGACAGTTTATTTCAAGCTGAAGCCAGAAGATGTAAACAAATTCTTGACACTATTGAACTTAATCCACAGAAAAAACATTTTTGCATATTTGATGAATTATATTCTGGAACAAATCCATATGAAGCTATTGGGAGTGCATATTCATATCTTGATTATATGAATGGTTTTAAAAATGTAAAATATATGCTTACCACACATTTTATTAAATTATGCACATTATTTCAAAATGATAAAAAAATTACTAATTTTAATATGCAAACTAAAATGATTGATGAAAAAGCTATTTATTCATATAAACTCGTTAAAGGGTATTCTACTATAAGGGGCGGAATATGTGTATTAAGGCAATTGCAATATCCATATCAAATACTACGTTCTACCAAAAAAATCATGAGAACGCTATAATATTTAAGCGTTCAATATCCTTAGAAAAAGTGTTTTAAAAATATAATGATATCCAGAGGACTTATTGTTAGTTTAGGAACAACATCTCTTATTTCTGTTCTTTTATTTTTGTATTTTAGAAACAGAATGACTTCTGTTGAACGCAAAGTCAGCATGTTATTTAAATTAATTGAAGAACACCATCAAGAACAACAGGTACAATTTATGCAAAGAATGAGACCACCGCCACCACAAAATAATTTAATTAATGTATCTGATGGGGAAAGTGAAAGCGATGGAAGTGACACCGAATACGAAACCGAAAGCGAGCCCGATAAATTGTCTATACAAGAAGGTCAAGTTAAAACTATTGAATTAACACAAAATGTTTCCGAATTTCCAGAACAATCTCCATTTCATGAAAATGTTGAACATAATAACGACTTAAATGAAATTCCTCCTTTAGAAGAAGTTAGTGTTGAAAAAGTTGAGCCATCTAAAGAAATTAAGGTCGATGTACAACAAAATTTCTCCGACCTTAAAATTAAAGATTTAAAAAAGTTATGTGGAGAACGAGGCTTAACCAAATACAGTCATCTTAATAAAGCTGCATTGGTCAATTTATTAGAACAATCTTAAACTTTTTTCTACACGATTTATATATAGATGTCTAATAATATTCATTTTGATTTCCCACCTATTATGGATGATGGAAGGAATTATGCTACTTATATACCTGCTTGTGAAATTAATGAAAAAATACAAGTTAGAAATGGATTATCTTCCAATTACGCATATAGACAATATCTTATTAAAAATGCTACTAATCTTATGAGAACTAATCAACTTGTTGCTTGTGATGATACTGGACCTTGTATGGGACAATTTAATCAAGAACCTAGAGCCAATACTAATAAACACATATATAGAGGTTTTAAAGATCAATCTACACCATATGGTTATGAAACTAGTAATATGAAACAATTATATTTAACCAGAATGCAATTAGAATCTAGAAAAGATGCTCCCATTTTAACACAAGAACAATATTTAAGAAGCAAATAATTCATATAAGTATTATCAAACTAATATTTATATGAATATTTTAAGCATAGATGTCGGAATTAAAAATTTAGCATATTGTTTATTTTTTATACACGAAAATCAATATGAAATTAATCAATGGGGCGTTATTGATCTTTCTGACTCTAAAAAAAAATGTATTGAAAAAAAGAAAAACGGAACAATTTGTGGAAAAAATGCAAAATTCTTCAAAAATAATAATTTTTACTGTAAAATACATGCCAAAAATAAAGATTTTAAAATTCCTACCAATGATCTTAAACTTACTGCCATTAAAAAGAAAAAAATTATTGAATTGAAAAAAACTTGTGACAAATTATCTATTCAATATCAAAAAAAAATTAAAAAAAAAGAAATTCTTGAACTTATTCAAAAACATCTACATCTACATTATTATTCATTTTATAATACTATTAATTCTAAGGATATTAATATTGTAACTCTTGGAATTAAACTTAAAAAAAATTTTGATGAAATTTTGAAAAATACACCATTGCATCACATTATTATTGAAAATCAAATTAGTCCCATTGCTAATAGAATGAAAACTTTACAAGGAATGATTATACAACATTTTATTGAAGCTGGACACACCAATATTAAAGAAATATCTGCTATGAATAAATTAAAAGAATTTTTAGGAGAACATCAAAAAACATCTTATAATGAAAGAAAAAAAATTGGAATACAAAGCTGCACCAAAATTATTTGCAATAATAATTATTTTAGTAAATGGGATAATTTTTTCTTATCTCACAAAAAAAAAGATGATCTAGCTGATTGTTTTTTACAGGGATGGTGGTATCTTAAAAATCAAAACCTTATTAAGAATTAATAATTATTTATATGCGTCTTACTTAAAATTAAAAGTTCTTATTTTATCATAATGAATAATATTATTGAAATATCTAAGGACACCCCCAAATTAAATGTTATTGGGGTTGGCGATCAAGGTTCACTTAAACTTAAATCCCCTGCTACTACTCCCACACCATCACCCAAAAGATCTGTTAATTTTGGACCTGGCATTGAAATGCTTATGAACCCTAAAAAACAGCCTACCAGTCCTATGAAATCCGATATTAATATATCTGATTTAGAAGCTTTGGATAAAAAACTTGATAATCAAGTTTCTGGAATGTCTAGAAAAGAAGCTACTAAGAAAATTTTTTCCGCACCAACACTTGAAGGTTTGTCTAAAAATCCTACACTTAAATTAAATATTTCTGAATTGCCTTCTCAGAAAAATAAATTGCCACCTAAGCCTGTCTCCTCCTCACAACATACCGCTAAATTGGGCGGTGCTTCACAAGATCCTAATAAAGATAAAACTTGGGATGGTTACAAAAAATTTAATAATATACCCGTTGATCCCACCAACCCGATACCTACCAAAATTCCTTTGACCGCTGAAGAAACCGTACAGCAAAAAATTAATCTTATACGAAAGCTTAATCATATTGAAAAAAAGGGAATTAAACTTACAAAAAAATATACCATGGAAGATCCACTTGCCGCTATTAAGGGAGAATATGAAATGTTGAAAAAAGAAAAAGAAAAGAGTAACAGTGTTAAATTTCAAGGAAAAATGCTTATGGCATTCGTATCTGCTTTGGAATTTTTAAATGGACGCTTTGATCCTTTTGAACTTAAACTTGATGGTTGGGCTGAAGCTGTTAATGAAAATATTGAGGATTATGACGAAGTTTTCGGCGAATTGCACGAAAAATATGGCGAAAAAGCTAAAATGGCACCCGAACTTAAACTTTTATTTATGCTCGGAGGAAGTGCTGCTATGTTGCACATGACTAATACTATGTTCAAATCTGCTATGCCTGGAATGGACGATATTATGAGACAAAATCCGGAATTAATGAGTCAATTTACACAAGCTGCCGCTAATACCATGTCCCAAGAAAATCCAGGATTTGGAGGTTTTATGAATAGTATGATGAGTAGCAGACCTGATCCACCTATGGGTTCTCCTGCTGGACCATCTGAAGAACATAGACAAAACCCGCCACAATTATCTAAAAGGGATAGAACACCACATCCGGATCTTATGACCAGAGGACAAGCCAACTTTAATGATGCTGTTAATATGGAGAATATGCAAGATCCATTTAAATCCGACAGAGAAAGAAAGCGCAGAAAAAGACCCGAAATGAAAGGACCTAGCAATCTTGATGAAATTCTTTCCGGATTAAAAACTAAAAGAATTAATTTGAAAGATAAAGGAGAAAATAAAAGTGTAGCTAGTGTTGAAGAAATTGCTGAACTTAACACCGCTGCACAACCTAAGCGCCGCAGACCTGGAAGACCTTCCAGTAGATCGTCCAAAGGAAGCGGAGTAACTATGTCATTGAATGGTCTTATTTAATTTTAAAGGCACTGCATTTGCTATTGCTCTTTTTACTTTTCTTTTGGCCTTGTTGGGGTCATCAGAAAATTTACCCATCGCAACATTCATATGCAGATAATTTGTATCATTCTTTTGGTTAACCCAATCATCTGCTTTTGCTTTTTTTATCCATGCTCCCTGTTGACGCACATTCGCCCAACCAATTGCATTATCTATTTTTTTGTTATTCACATCTTTTGACCAACCACTTGCATCTTTCACATGAAAAACCAAACGTTTCGCATCTGTACAATGCACTGGTCTTTCCGTTTCGTCCATATCTTCCAACTTGTCTGTTATACATTTACTTAATGATTCTATTGTTGAAGCTGGTCTTTCTGGATTTATATCCGTTAATTTAAATTGTAATTCCTTAACAAAATCCATTATTGGCATGGCATTTTTACATTTTTCATTCAAATAAAGTTGGATATTAATATAGTTATTATTTTGTGTATTAATATTTTGCGTATTAATATTTTGTGTTTTTTGATTTGAAATAATTTTTAATAATTCTTTATTTTGCGATTCTAAAGTTTCTATCCTTTCTTTTTCTAATATTTTTATTTTTTTGTTGGCTTCTTCTAATTTTTGTTGAAGATTTTGGGGATTATTAGAACATTTTCTAACATGTTTACTTCTTCCGCTCCTAGTTTTAAAAGTTTTGGAACAAAATGGACATTTGCGAATAATATTTTTTTTATTACTCTTTTTTCGGGTCCCATCGGGTCCTTGCTCAAGGACCCGGTGTTTGCGTGTCATTAAATGTTTTGCCATATGTTGTTTGTTAGACGTAGTATAATCACATATTTTACAATAAAAAATATTATTTACACTTTTTTCACAATTTACACTTTTAGTGGGTCCTAAAGGGTCCATATATATATTCTATGTCCATTTTTATTTATGCCCTTTTTCACTTTTTGAACCCCGATTCTTCAAAAACATCAGTGCCTTTTTTTCAGTACATTTTTTATACCATAACCTCCCTACACGAAAAATAAATCTTTTATTTAAATCCCCTACACCTTGTAGTAAAACGCATATATTTCCCAGACAATTGGACGTTTTTTCGAAAGTTTTCTGGCCAAAATAAAAAATGGACATCGAAAATCCATGTCCATTTTTTTTTTTTGGAAAATTTAAATTATGACATAAAAACATCAATTGTCACTGGCAAAGCTTAAATTATTCATTTGTGATATTAGTTTATAAAATCAAGACCTTAATAGAGTAAATAATCAATTTATTCTATTTAACGAGTTTTGCGGCGTCTTTTGCGCCTTCGTTTACGGGTTGTTTTCCGTTTTTTTCTTCTAGTTTTGCGGCGTTTTCTTCGTTTTTTGCGTCTGGTTCTTCTTCCACCGCCAAATTGCAACTTAAAGGGCAACTTTCTGCCATCAATGACGCGTTTCAGCTGCTTCTCGGTGATTCTACGTCCCTTTGAGACTTTACGCGCATCTGTGGCTAAGAAGTCTCTGTGGGGTTGACCGGGGCGCGGTGGCTTGCTCAAGCTCCGCGTGGCGGTGAGGTCGGCGCGCGCTCCCGTCAACTTCAGTTCTTTTATCTCCTCAGGTGTTAAGTGAATCCACTCGCGCGGCTTGCCCGGCTTTGTCGGCTTGCCGAGGTGATGAAAGAGGGGATGCGAATTTTTTTCCAACAGCGTCTGGGGGGTGCCAGTAACAAATCCGTTTAACCCCAACCGAGACCCAGGCCATGCACAAAATAGTTTCAGATTTGTCGGGTTGGTCAGCATCCAGTCATCGTTTCCCCCGCGCCCCCCCCCTTGTTGTTTTGAGAAACCAGCAAGCGCAGGACCCGTCAGGATCTCAGTTCCTCGAGGCAATGGGGTCTCTGTGGAGAACGGTTCGTGAACCCTCCCGCCCGCCTCGGTGATCGTTCGTGAACTACGGTTGAATTTTATGTTATACCTTTCATGGGGTGCCCGCGTCCTCACATCAAAAAAGTGTCCTCTGAGCACACGCTCGTCGTATGGGTGCATAAGCTGGTCCTTGCCCCGCGGCGTCGTGTTAAACAATAGTAATACTGTTTCATTAAGTCTGAGTTTATTTGCTATTTTTTTAATAGTATTATCATTTTCCTCCACAACTGTGTATATTCTATATGCCGGACCGGTTGGGTTGCCTTCAAAAAGAGAAAGAAAATCTCTTTTAGTTGTCCATAAACTGATAACAGACGGCTGAGACACATGGACCGCTTCCCCGAATTGAGTTTTATTATCGGGAAGAAAGCCAACAAGAAGAAGGCGGTCCCAGTTTTTCTTTGCGCCAATGTGATTGAACGTAAGTTTACCGCTCTTCACCTGCCCTCTATCTTCATGAGCGGCTGGATGATGTGTTGCAGCTTCGAGTAGTCGCTCTTCTTGGCCTGATTCTTTTGTTTTTTGTGATACAGCAAATTTGATTTCAACCCTCTTGATGCTGCTCGCGGGGTCGTCGTTGAACGTTTCGCTATCAGCCACTACTCGGTCGAATTCCGCCTTGGGGGCGTGTCTCCCTTCGCGGTCAAGCGCGCTAAAAACCAGGAGATTTTGTCGGTGGAGAAGACCTGTCACAAGACGCTCACCAAAATTTCCTTTGGTGTCGTTCCCGCATTTAGTGTAATGGGCTAAAATTGTTCCCCGCCACGGGTCGCGCGTTCCTTGTCTCAATAAATCCCTCAATTGTCCATCCTCAAATATGGCTTGAAGGTCGGAGTCCGTGATGGCGCTCTTATCGGCGACGGCGGCGGCGCCGTCGCCGTCGCCGCCGCCGTCGCCTGGGCCCGCAGTGGGCACCACCGGCGCGCGGTGGCCGGCGGCAATGGTGGAATCTATTCTGTCTATTCCGTCGTCGGTTGCGTGTAGCGGCATCGCCTGCCCACGAACCTTTTTCCAATTTTTAATGTACATTGGTGTCGCCGCCGCCACCCACCTTGCCTTCTCATTTTCCGACGCCTCCAGCTCGCCCGCGAGCGCCTCGTCCAGCGTGGCTCTCTGGGATGCAATTTCCTCCAACGGCGGCGGAACCCACGGCGCGAGCGGCCCGCGCTCGCGCGCCGCGCGCCGCATCTGCTCGCGTTCATTGGCTTTCCCTCGCATAAAAGACCCCCGCGCATCAGCCAGTTCTTCCAATTCGCGGCGAAGCTGAGAGATGCGCGCCGCCGCGCGCCGCACGCGCGCGGAGCCGTCTTCGGCCTGCCATGCTTCGGCCATCGCCGCTCTCGCGTCGGCGATTTTTTTTTTTTGGTCTTTCATTTTCGTTGCCCAATGCGCAGCAGCTTGTTTGCGCCTCATTTCATGATTCGCGGTCCAATCCATATATTATCTAAATAAAATAAAATCTCAAGCCTCACCCAATCGTGTATTGCATAATTCAATATAGGTCGGATTGATTTCAAAAGCAATAAAATGAACACCCAACTTTTTAGCAGCAACACATTCACTGCCAGAACCAGCAAAAGGAACAAGCAAAATATTATTTTTCACATCTTTATTCTTGGAAGCCTTAATTAATTTTTCACATAATGCAAGGGGTTTTTGTGTTGGATGATCAACTCTTTCCTTTTTTCCCGCGCCACCAGCAAGAGCAGAAATTTTAATAACATCTCTAGGAAGCGCACCTTTATCGTGTGCTTTATATGTAGTTTCTTTTTCACCATTACTAAATCTACCCTTGGTTGCTTTGCGTTTTTTTCCAGCGGCATTTTTAAGAAATGTGTTGGTATAAGGTTCCCTAACATCATCGCGATTAAAGATGGGTCTTTTTTCTTTAGAACAAACAAGTATGCTCTCGTGTGATCTTTGCCAAAATTTCAAGGTGGGTGTGGTTTTATTGGTATAATGCCAAATGACCCATCTGACATTAATTTTAATAATAGTTCTAATAAATGCAAGATTTTCGCTAAACCCATAAATATAGAAAGTTCCCTTAGGTTTCAAAACTCTGATACATTCAGTAATCCATTTTTGACACCAATCCAAATAATCAGACATAGTCATTTTAGAAGTATTATTGCCAAAATTTTTCCCAATATTATATGGGGGATCGGCAATAATAATATCAACGCTATTTTCAGGTACACATTTAATTCCTTCAATACAGTCTTTATTAATAATAGTATTCATTAATATTATTAATAGTTATATTTTAAAATCAATTTTCTTAATATTCGGTAGATTGTTCATCCTCGTCACCATTTTGTGGTGGCATGGGAGGTTCAACTTCGGTAGGATTAAAGGGAGCAGTTAATTTATCCCAAAGTTCAGGATATACTTGCTTGGAGAAAAATCTAACAACAAGAGCTAACACCAATAAAATTCCTAAAACAGTAAATAAATTTTGGGTAAAGGCAGGTCCACATTTACATACAATACTGGGCATTATATATTAAAAAACAGAAAAAATTATTTGTATAATTTTTCATGTGTAAACAGCTGATTAACGTTCCATGATATTCTATGTCGGCACAAAGGACATTTTCTTAATCTTTTGCGTATTAATTGTATAATACATTTGGTATGAAAGATATGAGCACATTCCAAAGTAACATTATCTTTAATAGATATATTCTCATTGCATATAGAGCAATCCATTAAAATAAGAAAAGATAAAGTAATATTAAAGAAAAATATATTAAAATGATGGTTAAAAAAATTCGCGCTTTATTTTTGTAAAGATAGGTTCTAATAAATTTTTTCAAAGTTTTAGAGTCGCCTCTTTTAATCTTGCCTTTAATTATTCTTCCAGTATTATTGGCGGTTCTGACATATAATGAAACAGTGTCTTTTTTTTCCATAATTTTTATTGATTTTCTTTTTTTAAGTTGTTATTACATATGTTGGGAATTATATTGAGTGAAGGAGTAGAGGTCGCGTATTCCATTGCAAAAATAGCATATGAAGCAAGTAGAGGTTTATATTATTGGTATTATGATGAAGAAAATCCAGAAAATAAAAAAATAAAAAATTTAGAAAATCGTATAGAAGAATTGGAAAAAAAATTAAAAAATAAATGATGTATATAAATGGCAAAAAAAACAAGAAGAAAAAAAGTTAAAAGGCGAAGAACTCGTAAAAAAAAAGCGGGACAACCGTCAGAGGAAGAAAAAGAAATGTTGGACTGGATGCCTGACCTATACGTCCCACCCACACCGCCGCATCTAACGCCAGAAACATCAAGTTCATTGTTCTATCGCTCACAACCCCTTGTTGACCCAGCGTGGGGTTGGGGTGGACAGTTCGGAAAACATTCATTTTTAGTAAGTTCAGATCCGCCTTATACGGACTCGAAGGGTGTGGAGCATTCAAGGAAATCACCATTTAATGGGCTTTTTTGGAGCAATCAAAATCAATATCTTGCAAATATACTTCGAAATTTTCACGAGAGGGAGAGTGCGATTATTGATCCACCCCCATCATTACCATACAGAAAATCGGCGCAAGCTTTAGCCCGTTCACCCATTTCGTATTTTTTTAAACATTTTAGATTAGCTTCTGATTTCCTCATTGATGGGCACGTCTTTCCAGGACTCATGAGGGCTGAGCGCTGCACGTGCCGGAAGTGGGGCAGTGGTACTGCGTGCGACCCCTGGTGCTATAATATGCAACAAGGCATTTCCATTCTAGAGATTTTACGGGAGGGGCATGAGGCGCCTGAGGCGCCTGAGGAAGTTAGAATTTATCGCTTTGGTCCTCCTAATAAAATAACGCGCTGTATTCAAAATTGGGTAACACCCGAAGATTGTGATGAAATAAAGCGTGATGCGCCAAGGTGGGTAGTAAGGTTCAATAATTATTCATCGAGGGAAGCGTACGAAAGGGGGGAAATGCCGGCAGGAAAATTGACCATACCAGATACAATCCGGATGATGTTGACAGGGCGGAACGAAATTGATCCCGACACAGGAAAACTTGAGTTTGTGGCACCACCTACAGGTTTGCAAAAATACGCCAAATTTTTGAATTGGTTGGCGTCCAGATTTGGACCAGAATATAAAATATATCTTCAACCCATAGATATTAATAAGAGTGGGGGGTCCAACCAAAGCATCGTCACCAATGTTCTTAGAAATCAAAAATTCGCGGAAGGTGGCATCCACGTAGATTTTGACCAACCAGATATAGCTTATAGCTATAGGTATTTGCCTGGAGAAACTTATGAACAGGTTGGACGATCCTTGATTTTTTATGTTAATATTGCGGGAGGCGGGCGCGCTTCCGGCGAAAGCGGCGCCGGTCCGGGTAAGATTAAAGAGGGAGATTGTTCTACCATTGTACATTTTGACGGAGAGGGTGGGAGGACCGGCTCCTGCCCTTTTGTAAATGGTTCAATTACATATTTAGATGGATCAATTTTGCATAGTTTCCAAGCAGGTATTTGTCACCGAATTAGTTTTGTCTATAAAATTATGATCCTTAAACTCTCAAAAGATGCGCCAACAATTGAAGAAAAAGAAATGGAAATTTTTAATGGAGAAGAGTTACCTCCTCCACCACTGATCGAACGAAGGCATTCATTTCCGGATCTTCACAAGATTCCTCAAATGGTTGCCGAAGATCAGGCATGGCGTCGCCCCCCACGCGGCGACGAGATCGATTAACATTATTTTTTAAAAGTAATATTTTTTCGTTTTTTTCTTTTTTTGAAAGTTTTTTTGCTACCTTTAGTTTTTTTGGGCGCTTTAGTTTTTTTAGCAGGGCTAAAATCCTTAACATCATTTCTATTTTTAGTCCAAGTAAATTCAGGTTTATAATAATATAATATAGTTCCAGTTTCATCTCTAATAACCACCCAATTTTTAGGTAATTGTAATTGAATATCATAAAGTTCCATAAATTCGCGTTTTTCTCGTGTATTTTTAGATTGATACATTTTTTTAGCTTTATCATAATCTTTTTTGTATTTTTTGAGTTCTTTATTTTTATTTTTGCCCAGAATTATAAACAATTCACCAAGATTTTTTGGAGGAAAGCTTCGCCCTTCTCTCCAATTTTTTTTCATTTCACGTTTAAATGCAGCATCTTCAAGTGAAATGTTAGGCATCATTTGATAAATATAAAAAACATTTTCAAATTGTTCAGCAAGTTTAGATTTAATAGCCCTTCTATCAATGGCTTCTTTAACTCTTCTAACGCGTTCACTATATGGTTTGGGTTTAGGTTTAGGTCTTTTATCAAATTCTTCGGGCATAATAAGAACACCAAAAGGTACAGTTGATTTCTTTTTTGCACCTTTCCAATATAATGTATTATGTGGTGGTGTTTTTTCCATTCCAGAAACCCATTTTCCCTCATATCCTCCACCAGCTTGAGGTTTTGCATCACTTTCTTGAACCACCTTTCCCAATATTTTTAAAACTGAAACAAGCCAAGTAGGTTTGTCAGATCTAGTCTTCCATAATTGGACAAAATGCCAAATACGTCCGCGATCTTCGGGTGGAATAATATATTCATATGCTTCACGAATTGTACCCAT
>Ga0310344_10000273_pt1 | contig 42167 bp, 34 predicted proteins | sample HC15DNA20200_MG_FD_203801 | JGI IMG/M metagenome (GOLD analysis project Ga0310344, IMG submission 203801) | Marine microbial communities from station ALOHA, North Pacific Subtropical Gyre - HC15-DNA-20-200_MG | ecosystem: Environmental > Aquatic > Marine > Oceanic | place: Pacific Ocean: North...
TGCGCCAGCCACTTGGCGTTCTTCAGCTTGTTCGACTCTTCCTCGAAGATCTCGACGAACAGGTTGCCGATGATCTTGCGCTTGGCTTCCGGGTCGCTGACGCCTTCCAGCGCCTTGAAATAACGGTCCGCCGCGTTGACGCGCACGACCTTCACGCCCATGTGCTCGGCGAACATCGCCATCACCTGGTCGCCTTCCTGCCAGCGCAGCAGGCCGGTGTCGACGAACACGCAGGTCAGCTGCTCGCCGATCGCCTTGTGCAGCAGCGCGGCGACCACCGAGGAATCCACGCCGCCGGACAGGCCCAGGATCACCTCGTCGCCGCCGACCTGCTCGCGTACGCGGGCGATCTGGTCGTCGATGATGTTGGCCGCCGTCCACAGCGTGGCGCAGCCGCACACATCCACGACGAAGCGGCGCAGTAGCGCCTGGCCCTGCAGCGTGTGGGTCACCTCCGGGTGGAACTGCACGCCGTACCAGCGCTTGTCTTCGTTGGCGAACGCGGCGACCGGAATGCGATCGGTGACGGCCGTGATGGTGAAGCCCGGCGGCGCCTGGGAGACATGGTCACCGTGGCTCATCCACACGTTCAAACGCGGCGCGCCGCCGTGGTCGCTCAGGCCGGAGAACAGCGCGTCGGCGTGCACCACCTCGACTTCGGCATGGCCGAACTCGCGCTGGTCCGCCGCTTCGGTCGCACCGCCGAGCTGCGCGGCCATGGTCTGCATGCCGTAGCAGATGCCCAGCAGCGGCAATCCCGAATCGAACACTTCCTGCGGAGCGGCGGGCGCGCCCGGCAACGTGGTCGATTCCGGGCCGCCGGACAGGATGATGCCCTTGGCGCCATAAGCGGCGATTTCGGCCGGATCGTGGTCCCATGCCCAGATTTCGCAATACACGCCCAGCTCGCGGATGCGGCGGGCGATCAGCTGCGTGTACTGCGCGCCGAAATCGAGGATGAGGATCTTGTCGTTGTGGATGTTGGTCATGGGGCCAGAAGCGTTATCGGAATACGGAAATCGGGGCGCGGATGCGAAAAGAGGGAAACGCTGCCGTCTCCCTCTTTCGCTTGCCGCATCAACCTGCGCGGTAGTTCGGCGGTTCCTTGGTGATCTGCACGTCGTGGACGTGGCTCTCACGCTGGCCGGCGCCTGTGATCTTCACGAACTTCGGCTTGCTGCGCATCTCCTCGATGGTCGCGCAGCCGACATAGCCCATGGTCGCGCGCAGGCCACCCACCAACTGGTGGACGATGCTGCTGACCGGACCGCGGTACGGCACGCGGCCCTCGATGCCTTCCGGCACCAGCTTGTCGGCATCCGAAGCGTCCTGGAAGTAGCGGTCCTTGGACCCCTTCTCCATCGCCGCCAGCGAACCCATGCCACGGTAGCTCTTGTAGCTGCGGCCCTGGAACAGCTCCACTTCGCCCGGCGCTTCCTCGGTGCCGGCGAACAGGCCACCGATCATCACCGTCGAGGCACCGGCGGCCAGCGCCTTGCCGATGTCGCCGGAGTAACGGATGCCACCGTCGGCGATCAGCGGGATGCGCTCCTGCAGCGCCTCGGCCACCATGTCCACCGCGGTGATCTGCGGCACGCCGACACCGGCGACCACGCGGGTGGTGCAGATCGAGCCCGGGCCCACGCCGACCTTCACCGCGTCGGCACCGGCATCCATCAGCGCCAGTGCGGCATCGCCGGTGACGATGTTGCCGCCGATGACCTGCAACTGCGGGAACTGCTTCTTGGCCCAGGCCACGCGGTCGAGCACGCCCTGCGAGTGGCCGTGCGCGGTGTCCACGATGATCACGTCCACGCCCGCGGCGGCCAGCGCCTCGATGCGACGCTCGGTGTCGCCGCCCACGCCGACCGCGGCGCCGACCAGCAAGCGGGTCGCGGCGTCCTTGGCGGCATTCGGGTAGTCGGACTTCTTCTGGATGTCCTTCACCGTGATCAAGCCGCGCAGCGCGAAGTCGTCGTTGACGACCAGCACCTTCTCGATGCGGTTCTTGTGCAGGAGCTTGAGCACTTCCTCGGAAGCCTCGCCTTCCTTGACCGTGATCAGGCGATCCTTCTTGGTCATGATGTGGCGGACCGGATCGTCCAGCTCGGTCTCGAAGCGCATGTCGCGGTGGGTGACGATGCCGACCAGCTGGCCGCCATCCACCACCGGCACGCCGGAGATGTTGCGCGCGCGGGTCAGCGCGAGCACGTCGCGAATGGTGGTTTCCGGGCCGACGGTGATCGGGTCGCGGATCACGCCCGATTCGTACTTCTTGACCGAGGCGACTTCGGCCGCCTGCTGCTCCACCGTCAGGTTCTTGTGGATGATGCCGATGCCGCCCATCTGGGCCATGGCGATGGCCAGGCGGGCTTCGGTCACCGTGTCCATGGCGGCCGAGACGATCGGCAGCTTCAGCCGCAGGTTGCGCGTCAGCCGGGTTTCCAGGCTGACGTCCTTCGGCAGGACGGTCGAGTGGGCGGGGACGAGCGAAACGTCGTCGTACGTGAGAGCTTCAGCCTGGATGCGCAGCATCGGCGGACCCGAGTGTTCTAGGAGAAGCGCGACATTTTACCCTGAAACACGCGCCGTTGACACCCGTCCAGGTGGCTGCCCGCGCAATGCAGCGTTACGTCGCACCCACGCGCCGGGAGCGGTTCAGCCCGCCGCGTCGGCCGCCTCGAGGGTGTTCTGCATCAGCGTGGCCACCGTCATCGGGCCTACGCCGCCCGGCACGGGGGTGATCCAGCTGGCGCGGGCGGCCGCCGCCTCGAAGCCGACATCGCCCACCAGCCGGCCGTCGTCCAGGCGGTTGATGCCCACGTCGATGACCACCGCGCCCGGCTTGACCCACTCGCCCGGGATCAGCCCGGGGCGGCCCACCGCCACGACCAGGATGTCGGCGTTGCGCACGGCCGCTTCCAGCACGTCCGGCGGGGTGAACTTGTGGCAGCTGGTCACGGTGCAGCCGGCGATCAGCAGCTCCAGGCCCATGGGCCGGCCGACATGATTGCTGACACCGACGATCGTCGCGTTGCGGCCGCGCACCGGCTGGTCGGTATGGCTGAGCAGGGTCACGATGCCGCGCGGCGTGCACGGGCGCAGGCCGAATTCGCGCAGCGCGAGGTGGCCCACGTTCTGCGGGTGGAAGCCATCGACGTCCTTGCGCGGGTCGATGCGCTGGATCAGCCGGTTCGCGTCCGGGATGCCCGGCAGCGGCAGCTGGATCAGGATGCCGTGGATCTTCGGGTCTGCATTGAGCTGGTCGATCAGGCGGCTCAGCTCGGCCTCGCTGGTGCCGGCCGGCAGGTCGTAGTCGAACGCCTCGATGCCCACCTTCTCGGCGGCGCGACGCTTGTTGCGCACGTACACGGCCGAGGCCGGGTCGCCGCCCACCAGCACCACCGCCAGGCCGGGCCGCGCGCCACCGGCGGCCAGTCGCGCGTCCACCCGCGCCTTGAGCTGGTCCAACAGTTCCTCGGCGATGCGCCGGCCGTCGAGGATGCGGGCCTGGGTGGCGGTGGCGGGCACGGAGGCGGTCATGGGCGGCGGTGTAAAGTCGGGGGCCGTCTATTGTCCCCGATTCCGCCATGAACGACACCACCGCGCTCGAGGCTGCTGCCTTCCGCCGCCTGCTCCGCCATCTGAACCACGAACGCGCGGACGTGCAGAACATCGACCTGATGATCCTGGCCGGCTTCTGCCGCAACTGCCTGGCCGACTGGTACCGCGAGGCCGCCGACGAGGCAGGCGTGCCGATGGACAAGGCGCAGGCGCGCGAAGCGATCTACGGCATGCCCTTCGAGGAATGGAAGCGGCAGCACCAGCGCGAGGCCACGCCCGAACAGCTGGCCGCGTTCGCCCAGGCGCAGGCGGCCCACCCGAAGGGGTGATCAGCCGGCGTCGTCGTCCACGGTGTCGGCCGGCACTTCTTCGGGATTGAGCGTGCGGCTGCGACGCTTGGGCGGGGTGAATGGCGTCGGCCGCGGTACGCCCTGCTGGTTGCCGAAGACCATCTTCGCACCGGCCATCAGGTTGCCGCCGGCCATCTCCAGCTCGAAACGTTCCGCGTCGCGCTTGCGGATTTCCTCGGCAATGGTCGCCGCCTCGTCTTCGTCCACGCCCAGCTCGATCAGCGCGGCGCTGCCGAACTGCACGGCTGATTCGAAGGTCTCGCGAATCTGGAAATCCACGCCGGCGTGGATCAGGCCCAGCGAGTGTTCGCGGTCGTACGAGCGCACCAGCAGCCGGGCTTGCGGGAACTCGTCGCGCACCAGTTCGACGATGCGGTCGGTGGCCTCCTTGCGGTCGGTGCACACGGCGATCGCGCGGGCGGTGCCGGCACCGGAGGCGCGCAGTACGTCCAGTCGCGTGCCGTCGCCGTAGTAGATCTTGAAGCCGAACTCCTCGGCGCTGCGGATCATGTCGATGTCGTTGTCGATGATGGTCACGTCGACATCGCGCGCCAGCAACGACTGGCTGGCCACCTGTCCGAAGCGGCCGAAGCCGATCACCAGCACGCTCGCGCTTTGCCCCGAGACCGTTTCTATGCCCTCCAGCGAAGGCTTCGCTGCCGGGGTCAGGCGTCGCTGCAACAGCACGAACAGGGGCGTCAGCGCCATGGACAGCACGACGATGGCGGTGAGGCTCGCATTGACCCGCGCATCGATGACCCCGACCGCCGCGGCGGCACCGAACAGCACGAAGGCAAACTCGCCACCCTGCGCCATCAGCACCCCGCGGTCGATCGCCTGGTGGTGGTCGCTGCCGGTCACGCGCGCCACGACGTAGATGCACACGGCCTTGCCCAGCATCAGCGTGAGCACGCCCATCGCGATGAAGCGCCAGTCCTGCATCACCACCGACACGTCCAGCGCCATGCCCACGCCGAGGAAGAACAGGCCGAGCAGGATGCCGCGGAACGGCTCGATGTCGGCCTCGATCTGGTGCCGGAACGTGGACTCGGACAACAGCACGCCGGCCAGGAACGCGCCCATCGCCATGGACAAGCCGCCCAGCTGCATCAGCAGGGCCGCGCCGAGCACCACCAGCAGCGCGGCAGCGGTCATCACCTCGCGGGCGCCGGCCTGCGCCAGGATGCGGAACAATGGATTGAGCAGCCAGCGGCCCGCGGCAAGCAGGCCGATGATGCAACCGGCACCGATGGCAATGGCCCTCCAGCGCTCGGCCGGTGGAACCTCCATGCCGGCCGGTGCCATCAACGCGACGATCGCCAGCAACGGCACGATGAGCAAATCCTCGAACAGCAGGATCGAGACGATCTTCTGGCCCGGCGGCAAAGTGAGATCCCCGCGTTCGGACAGCAGCTGCATCACCACGGCCGTGGAGGTCAACACGAAACCCGCCGCGCCGATGAAGGCCACCGGCGCGCGCAGGCCCAGCACGTACATGCCCAGCAGCGTCAGGCCGGCCGCGCAAACGGCGATCTGCAGCGTGCCCAGCCCGAAGATTTCGCGGCGCAGGCTCCACAGGTGCGAGGGCCGCATCTCCAGGCCGATGACGAACAGGAACATCACCACGCCCAGCTCGGCCACGTGGAGGATGGATTGCGGGTCGTTGAACCAGCCGAACCCGAACGGGCCGATGACCAGGCCCGCAGCCAGGTAGCCCAGCACGGAGCCCAGGCCCAGCTTGCGGAAGATGGGAATGACCACTACCGCCGCGCCTAGCAGCGCGACGACGTTGACCAACTGGTGGGTATCGGCAGGGGCGCTCATGTGGGGATTCTAGCCTGCCCTCGCCCGCCGCTCGCCGGATGGCCCGTATCCGTGCCTTCGGAGGACAAAAAAAGGCGGCGCTCGCGCGCCGCCTTGTCGTTGATGCCAGTTGGTGGCTGCCTCAGGCGGCCGTACTCTCCAGCGCCGCGCGCAGGGCATCGCGGGCCGGCCCACGCAGCTTCTCGTGCTCGAGCGCGAAGTGGATGGTCGCCTCGATCAAGCCCAGGTGCGCGCCGCAGTCGAAGCGACGGCCCTGGAAACGGTAGGCATCGACCTGCTCGGTCTTGAGCAGCTCGGCAATCGCATCGGTCAGCTGGATTTCGCCACCGGCGCCCGGCTTGACGTTCTCCAGCAGGTCGAAGATGCGCGGGCTGAGCACGTAGCGGCCGACCACGGCCAGGTTGCTCGGCGCCACTTCCGGCTTGGGCTTCTCGACGATGGCGTTGATGCGGCCACGGCTGCCGTCGAACGCCTCGGTGGCCACGATGCCGTAGCTGGCGGTCTTCTCGTGCGGCACGTCCTCCACGGCGATCACGCTGCCGCCGGTCTGCTCGGCGACATCGGCCATCTGCTTCAAGGCGCCCGGGCCCCGATTCCACATCAGGTCGTCCGGCAGCAGCACTGCAAAGGGCTCGTCGCCAACGATCGGCTTGGCGCACAGCACCGCGTGGCCCAGGCCCAGCGCTTCGGCCTGGGTGACGAACACCGCGCGCACGCCGTTGGGCAGCACATGGCGCACCAGTTCCAGCTGCTCGTTCTTGCCGGCGCGCTCGAGCTTCTGTTCCAGCTCGTAGGCCTTGTCGAAATAATCAGCCACCGCATGCTTGTAGCGGTTGGTGACGAAGATCAGGGTATCGCAACCGGCCTCGATGGCCTCGTCGACCGCGTACTGGATCAACGGCCGATCGATGATCGGCAGCATTTCCTTGGGAACCGTCTTGGTCGCCGGCAGGAACCGGGTGCCAAGGCCTGCCACCGGGAATACGGCCTTGCGGATGCGCTTGTTCATCAAATTCTTCTGACCTCGCGTGCGGGGAAAGGAACCACAGTGGCCGAGCGCTCGCCTTCGGTGTCACGCGCGGCCGAGAAATCGGGAAGGAAGTTGCCCAGGATCGCCTCCATGGCGTCCATGTCGTAGCGGTCCACCGCCTCGCGCAGACGGGCGACGTGCTGCAGCACCTGTTCCTGCGGGAACTGCCGGGCATCGGCCTCCAGGATCTTCGGGTGCAGCGTCGGCCGGTAGTTCTCGTCGGCGTAGAAAAGCGTCTCGTGGAGCTTCTCGCCCGGACGCAGCCCGGTGTAGACGATCGCCACTTCCTGCCCGGGCTGTTTGCCGGCCAGGCGGATCATCTGCTCGGCGAGCAGGCGAATCGGCACCGGCTCGCCCATGTCCAGCGTATAGATCGCACCATGCGAAGCCGATGCGGCAGCCTGCACGATGAGCTGGCAGGCCTCCGGGATGGTCATGAAGTAGCGCGTCACTTCCGGGTGGGTCACGGTGACCGGCCCGCCCTGGCGGATCTGTTCGCGGAACAGCGGCACCACGCTGCCGGCCGAATCGAGCACGTTGCCGAAGCGCACGGTCACGAAGCGCGTGGTCGCGTTCCGCGCATCCAGGCTCTGGCAGATCATCTCGGCGTAGCGCTTGGTGGCGCCCAGCACGTTGACCGGCTCGACCGCCTTGTCGGTGGAAATGAACAGGAAAGTGCCCACGCCGGCCTGCATGCAGCTGGTGGCGACGTTGTGGGTCGCCAGCACGTTGTTGCGCACGGCCTCGCGCAACTGCCCTTCCAGCAGCGGCACCTGCTTGTAGGCCGCGGCATGGAAGACCGCGTCCGGGCTGGCGCTTTCCAGCGCATAACGCATCACCGCCGGGTCGCCGCAATCGCCAAGCACCCGCACGACTTCCACGTCCGGGAACAGGCGACGCAGGTCCGAATCGATGGTGAGCAGCGCCAGCTCGTCCACTTCCAGCAGCACGACACGCCGCGCGCCATGGCGGGAGACCTGGCGGCAGACTTCCGAGCCGATCGAACCGCCGGCGCCGGTGACCAGCACGGTCTTGCCAGTCAGCCAGCTGCGTACGAGCTTCCAGTCCGGCGTCACCGGCTTGCGGTTCAGCAGGTCCTCGATGGCCACTTCGCGCAGCTCGCCGGGCAGCGAGCGCCCTTCGAGCACGCTGGTGAGCTTGGGCACCATGCGGAACGGCAGGCCCGTGCTCTCGCAGATTGCCACCACGCGTTGCAGCCCGGGAGCGTCGAGCGAGGGAATGGCGATGATGATCAGCTTGGCCGCCGTCTCGCGGGCGATCGACGGCGCGCTGGCGATCGACCCCAGCACCGGCAGGCCCTGGATGTTGGCGCCATGCAGCTGGCTGGCATCGTCGAGGAAACCGACCGGCAGGAAGGCTCCGGTGCGGCGCAGGTCACGCACCAGGGCTTCGGCGGCACGGCCGGCGCCAAGAATCAGCACGCGCTGATTGACATCGGCCGAGTGCGCGATCTGGTAATCGCGCCAGGCGCGGTACAGCAGGCGCGGCGTGCCCAGCAGCGCGGAAAGCGCGAACGGATACACCACCAGCACCGACATCGGCACGCCCTGGAAGCGGTCCACCGCCAGCGCCAGCACGATGGCCACCATGCCCAGGAAGCTGGCCTTGAAGATGTTCCAGAGGTCGGGAACGCTGGCGAAGCGCCACAGGCCCCGGTACAGGCCCACGCGCCAGAACACCAGGCCCTGCGCGACCAACACCACGGCGGTGCGCCAGTCCCACATGGGCAGGTCGGGCGCGTCGCGCAGCATCGAATAGCGGCCGGCATGCAGCAGCTGCCAGCAGATCCACACCATCAGCAGGTCGTGGCAAACCACCGCGACTTTGGGCATGGAACGGGTAAAGCGGTCACGCCAAGATGTCATGTATCGATCCGTCAATGGTCGCGCAATCCCTTGCGCAGGAGGAGCCAGATCGTCGATGCAGCCAACAGCCAGACGATCGATCCAACAGCCTCCCACCTCGGCTGCAGTGCTTGCAGCCGGAAGAATAAGGCAATCGCGATGCCGGTGAACACTGCATACCCCAAGGTGACGGGAGCATGACCGAACCGGCGTGCCAATCGCTGGTAGACATGCTGCGCATGCGGTTCCCACCAACGCTGGCCGGAGAGCATGCGGGCAGCCAACGTGAAGCCTGCGTCTACAAGGAAGGTTCCCAGTGGAAGCCAGAGCGACCAAGGGCTGAGGCCGGCGAACAGACCGAGCCCGAACAGTACCGCCAGCGCGAACCCGAGCCCGCCGCTGCCGCCATCCCCGAGGAAAATGCGGGCACGGGGGAAATTGAAAGGCAGGAATCCGACACACGCCGCGGCCAGCGCCCACCCCCACCCGGACCACGGTGGCGGCAGCATCCATGCGTACGCCATCGCGGCCAGCATGGCCTGGATCACCGCCAGGCCGTTGATGCCGTCCATGAAGTTCCACACGTTGACTAGGCCTACCGCGAACACCCCGGCCAGCAGGCCCAGCCACGCCTGTCCACTCAGGTACCAGACCAGCAGGCCCCAACCCAGCGCCGCCAGCGCGTGGACGGCCAGTCGCCAACGGGCGGGCAATGGACGATGGTCATCCCACCACCCGATCCCCGCGACTAGCGCGAAGCCGGCAGCGGCGCCCGCAATGGGCAGTTGCTGCGCCGGCCACTGCCACAGCGCCCATGCGGCCGCCACCAGCAGCGCGCCCACGATGGCCATGCCGCCACCGCGCGGCGTGGCGACCTGATGGCTTCGGCGCTCGCCGGGGTGGTCCACCAGTTGGCGGCGCAGTGCGTAGCCGCGCGCGGCCCAGGTGCCGAGCGCGGACAACGCGCATACCGCAGCGCAACCGCCCCACAGATCGATCATCGCATCCTCATGTTCTTGGCCCCACATGACGGGCACTCCGTTGGCACCCATCACGCACCCCGCCCTGCGCGGACAACGCGGGCGCAGCGGCGTGCCAACGCCCGCCCGCCCTGCTCAGACCACCGCGTAGTTCAGCAGCGGCTTGACGGTGCCCCACTCCTTGCAGCTCGGGCACTGCCAGTGGTGGGTCTTGGCACCGAAGCCGCAACGCGTGCAGCGATAGCTGGGATTGCGTACCAGAAGTTGGTCGGTGATGTGCTTGAGGTCGTGCAACGTGGACTGGGCGTCGCTGCCCTCAGCCAAGGTCAGGTCGATCAGCGCCGCCTCGCCACGCACCGAAGGACGATCCTTCAGCTGCCGACCCAGGTAGGTTCGCGCCGGGCCGGGACCGTCCTGCGCCTCCATCAGCTGGGTGAGGGCCAGCACCGGGGCGATGCCCCGATAGTGCTCGGTCATCTCCGAAAGGAAGTTGCGCGCGCCCGCGATATCGCCGACCCGGCGGTACGCGGCCAACAGCGTCGGGATGATCTCCGGCAGGTAGTCCGGATCATGGCGGGCAGCCCGCTCCCACGCACGCACGGCCGCCTCGTCATTGCCGCGGTCGGCTTCGATACGGCCTTCCAGGATGCCGGCGCGTACGGAGTTGGCATCCGCCTGGTAGGCGCGTGCCACTGCTTCCAGCGCAAGGTCTGGCTTGCCTGCGCCGCGATAGCGGTCGGCCAGCTCGCACTCGAACTGGGAAATCAGCTTGCCCATCGGCTCGCCGGTGACCTGCTCGTAACGGGTGGCGTTGTCGATCGCCTTCTCCCAGTCGCGCTCGGCCTGGTAGATGCCAATCAGATGCTTGAGCGCCTGCGGTGCGCGCTGATCAATCTGCGCCAACTCGGTGAACACCGTTTCGGCGCGATCCAGCAGGCCGGACTTCATGTAGTCCTCGCCCAGCGCCAGCAGGGCCTGGACGCGCTGCTGGTCGGTCAGGTCACTACGCTGCACCAGCCCCTGGTGCAGGCGGATGGCACGGTCCACTTCGCCGCGACGGCGGAACAGGTGGCCCAGCGCGACCTGGGTCTCGAACGTTTCCTTGTCCAGCTCGGCGATGTGCAGGAACAGCTCGATCGCCTTGTCAGGCTGTTCGTTGAGCAGATAGTTCAGGCCGCGGAAGTAGGTACTCGACAACCGGCTGACCTGGGTATCGCCGTGGCGCTGGCCGCCACGCCGGCCGATCACCCAGCCGCCCAGCGCGGCCAGGGGCACAAACAGGAAGAACCAGAACCACTCGGTCAGGAAGTCCATCGTCGGTCAAATTCCATCAAGGGGGCGCGGCTCGACCACCGTCGGGGCGGCGACACGCGCAGCGGCGACCTGCTTGTTGGCCAACCGCAGTTTCGAATAGAGGGGAAGCACCATCACCGCCAGCACCAGGACGCCGCCGATCAGCACGCCCGCCAGCAGGGACACGATGATGGCCACACCGGAGGTCGTGGCGATGCTGGAGAAGGCGAAATCGATCAGGATGGGCTGCGAGTTGAGCGCACCGATGATCAGGCCGACCAGCAGGAAGGCCAGCATCAACAACAACTGGAAGACTTTCATGGCGCGACTCCTGTCAGGGTGCGCCTAGCTTAACCGTCACTCGGCCGTGTCGGCCATGTCGACCGGCACCACGGAACTCACGCGCTCGCGCAGCTCCTTGCCGGGCTTGAAGTGCGGCACATGCTTGCCGGGCAGAGCGACCGACTCGCCGGTCTTCGGGTTGCGGCCCAGGCGCGGCGGGCGGTAATGCAGCGAAAAACTGCCGAACCCCCGGATCTCGATACGGTCGCCCTGCGACAGCGACTCGCCCATCATCTCCAGCAGCGACTTGACCGCGAGGTCGACGTCGTCCGCTTTCAGATGGGCCTGACGGCGCGCCAGGATTTCGATCAGTTCCGACTTGGTCATGGGCAGCTTGTGCGGGGACGGGATCGCATCATGTGATCGGCCCGGACACGAGGTCCGGGCCGATCGTTTCCTACACAGGGCTTGCGCCCCTCAAGCGATTACTCGGACTTGTTGCCGTTCAGCTGTGCACGCAGCAGCGCGCCCAGCTGGGTGGTGCCGCCCGACGCGGACTGGTATTCCTCCAGCACTTCGCGCATTTCGGCATCGTCCTTGGCCTTGATCGACAGCTGCAGGGTGCGGCCCATGCCCACGAACTTGGCTTCGACCTTGTCGCCGACCTTCAGGTGCTGGGTGGCATCGTCCACGCGCTCGTTGGCGATGTCGCGCGCCGAGACGTAGCCTTCGATGCCGTCGGCCAGTTCGATGGTGGCGCCCTTGGCGTCCACTTCCTTCACCGTGCCTTCGACCTTCGAACCCTTCGGATGCGAAGCCATGTACTGGCCGAACGGATCCTGCTCCAGCTGCTTCACGCCCAGGCTGATGCGCTCGCGCTCCGGATCGACCGCCAGGACGACGGCGTCCAGGGTGTCGCCCTTCTTGAAGTTGCGAACGACGTCTTCGCCGGTGGTGTTCCAGCTGATGTCGGACAGGTGGACCAGGCCGTCGATGCCGCCGTCCAGGCCGATGAAGATGCCGAAGTCGGTGATCGACTTGATCTGGCCGGACACCTTGTCGCCCTTCTTGTGGATGGCCGCGAAGGTCTCCCACGGATTGGCGGCAACCTGCTTCATGCCCAGCGAGATGCGGCGACGCTCTTCGTCGACGTCCAGGACCATCACTTCGACTTCGTCACCGACCTGCACGACCTTGGACGGGTTGACGTTCTTGTTGGTCCAGTCCATCTCGGACACGTGCACCAGGCCTTCCACGCCCGGCTCGATCTCGACGAACGCGCCGTAATCGGTGACGTTGGAGACCTTGCCGTAGACGCGGCTGTTGGCCGGGTAACGACGGGCGATGTTGTCCCACGGATCCTCGCCCAGCTGCTTCAGGCCCAGCGAGACGCGGTTGCGCTCGCGGTCGAACTTCAGCACGCGCACGTCCAGCTCGTCGCCGACGTTGACGACTTCGGACGGATGGCGCACGCGCTTCCAGGCCATGTCGGTGATGTGCAGCAGGCCGTCGATGCCGCCCAGGTCCACGAACGCGCCGTAGTCGGTCAGGTTCTTGACGACACCCTTCAGGATCGCGCCTTCCTGCAGCTTGTCCATCAGCTGCTCGCGCTCTTCCGAGTGCTCGCTCTCGACGACAGCGCGGCGCGAGACCACGACGTTGTTGCGCTTGCGGTCCAGCTTGATGAGCTTGAACTCCAGCTCCTTGCCTTCCAGGTAGGCCGGGTCGCGCACCGGGCGCACATCCACCAGCGAACCAGGCAGGAACGCGCGGACATCCTTGATGTCCACGGTGAAACCACCCTTGACCTTGCCGCTGATGCGGCCGGTGATGGTCTCGTTCTTCTCCAACGCTTCTTCCAGCTCGTCCCACACCATCGCGCGCTTGGCCTTCTCGCGCGACAGGACGGTTTCGCCGAAGCCGTTTTCGATGGAGTCCAGCGCGACCTTGACCTGGTCGCCCACGCCCACATCGATCTCGCCAGCGTCGTTACGGAACTGCTCGATCGGCACAATGCCTTCGGACTTCAGGCCGGCGTTGATCACCACCACGTCGCCGCGGACTTCCACGACGGTACCGGTGACGATGGCGCCCGGCTTCAGCTTGGCCAGATTGGCTTGGCTGGCTTCGAACAGTTCGGCAAAAGATTCGGTCATTTGAAATTACTCAGTTGAACACACGGACAGCCAGCCGCTCAGCGGTTGCACTGCCCACCCAGTTAGTCGACCCCGAAAAGCAGGCCGGGTGTGAAGTGGAAATACCGCCGCGCACCTTGCGCGACGGAGCCTGTTACAACGACGATTTGAAACAACGCATTGCATGCGGCGAAGCACATCCACCGCAGCCACCTGCTTCAGGCGGCGCCTGCCAGCTTGATCACGCGCTCGACGACTTCCTCGATGCCGATGCCCGTGGTGTCGATGAGCACGGCGTCTTCGGCCGGCCGCAAAGGCGCCACGGTGCGCTGGGCATCCCGGGCGTCCCGGGCCATGATCTCGCGCAGCAGGTCATCGAATATAACCGAAACACCCTTTTCCATCAACTGCTTATGGCGCCTGTCCGCGCGCTCCTCGGCGCTGGCGGTCAGGAACACCTTGTGGGCGGCATCCGGGAAGATGACCGTCCCCATGTCGCGGCCGTCGGCCACCAGGCCCGGGGGCCTGCGGAAGGAACGCTGCCGCTCCTTCAGGGCCGAGCGGACCTCGGGAATGGCGGCGATGGCCGAGGCCAGCGCCCCGGCCGTTTCCAGGCGCAGCTCGTCGGTGGCGTCCACCCCGTTCAGGATCACCCGCAACCCGGACTCGCCCTGCTCGATGAACTCCACATGGGTATCGAAGGTGCAGCGCACCAGCGCGGCGGCGTCGGAGACGTCGATGTCGGCCCAGCTGGCCGCCACGCCCACCGCCCGGTACAGGGCGCCGGAATCCAGGTAGTGCCAGCCCAGGCGGGCGGCGACGATGCGGCTCACCGTTCCCTTGCCGGCACCGGAAGGGCCATCGATGGTCAGGACGGGCGACAGGTCGGTCATTCAGCTTCCAGGGAGCGGGGAATTGCGCATTGTATGCGCCCGCCACCCCGCCCGGTTGCAAGCAGTTGAAAGGCCGGGGAAAAGCAGGATAGAATGCGCGGCTTACTGACCCGTGGGCACGCCGCGTAGTGGAAACGGCGCGCCCCTTCCCGAATTCCACGTTTACGCCGAGGTGTGCCATGAAAGTCCTGTCCTCCCTGAAGTCGGCGAAGAACCGTCACCGCGACTGCAAGGTGGTCCGCCGCCGCGGCAAGGTCTTCGTGATCTGCAAGTCCAACCCGCGTTTCAAGGCTCGCCAGCGCTAAGCCGGCGGCCGGCCCGCCTTTGGGGCGTGGCCCGCGCATCAGAAAGCCGCCTTCGGGCGGTTTTTTGTTTCTGCTTTGCTGTCATCATGTGGCGTCTGCTGTAATCGCATCCCGCCCATTTCTTTCGTCCGCTGGGGAGTAGTCGAATGAAGACCCGCCTTTCCGTGTTGCCCCTGCTCGCCGTGCTCGTTGCCGGCGGCACCTGTGCCGAGACCCTGCTGGTCGACCGCGTCAACGAAAAGCCCGCCGTCGCCATGCCGGCGCGCGGCCAGACGATGGCACAGGTCGAATCGCAGTACGGCGCGCCGCAGCAGAAACTCGATCCACGCGGCGGCCAGAAGCGCCAGTGGCCGACCATCAACCGCTGGGTGTACCCCGCCTTCACCGTCTACTTCGAGAAGCAGAAGGTGGTGGACGTGGTCGCCAACCAGGCGGGCGCCGACGAGATCGGCCCGAAGCCGCCGATCCGCTGATACCCGTCCCACCCCGCCTCCGGTTCCGCGCCGGCGGCGACGTACCGCAGAGCCCGACCCCGCGATGACCGAACAACTCCGCTTCCCGGCCGAATGGGAAGGCCAGTCCGCCGTGCTGATCGCATGGCCCCACGCCGAGACCGACTGGGCGCAGCGCCTGGGGGAAGTGGAGGAGACCTACATCGCGCTGGTCGCGGCGATCACCCGCTTCGAACGCGCGGTGATCTGCGTGGCCGACGAGGACCTGCAGACCTACGCGGAAGCCCGGCTGCGCTCGGCGCGCATCGACATGGACAAGGTCCGTTTCGTTGCCGCCGAGTACGACGACACGTGGCTGCGCGACTCCGGTCCGATCACCCTGCGCCGCGCCGACGGCGGGTTCCGCCTGCTGGATTTCCGCTTCACCGGCTGGGGCGGCAAGTTCGAGGCCAGCCGTGACGACCAGTTGGTCGGCGTGCTGCACGACGCCGGCCTGTTCCGCGACGCAGACATCCAGAGCATCGATTTCGCGCTGGAAGGCGGCGCGATCGACACCGACGGCGCCGGCACCCTGCTCACCACATGGCAGTGCCTGCACGAACGCCATCCGCAGCGCTCGCGTGAATCGCTCAGCCACGACTTGGCGAGCTGGCTGGCCCAGGACCGCGTGCTGTGGCTCGATCACGGCTACCTGGAGGGCGACGACACCGACGCCCACGTCGACACCCTCGCCCGCTTCGCCGGCCCGGACGCCATCGTGTTCCAGTCCTGCGATGATCCCACCGACTCGCATTACGCCGAACTGCAGGCAATGGGTGCCGAAATCGCCGCGCTGCGCCAGGCCAACGGCCAGCCCTACCGGCTGTTCCCGCTGCCGTGGGCCCAGCCGATCCTCGACGAAGGCCGGCGCTTGGCCGCTTCCTATGCCAACTTCCTGATCGTCAACGGCGCGGTCCTTATGCCGGCTTACGGCGATGCGGCCGATGCAAAGGCCCAGGCCGTCCTGGCCGAAGCCTTCCCGGACCGCGAGATCGTGACCGTGCCTTGCCGCGCGCTGATCTGGCAGAACGGCAGCCTGCACTGCATCACGATGCAGCTGCCCGCCGGCCTGCAGGCCGACTGAACCGCCCGGCCGCGTCGCGGCCGGCCTCGCTCCCGGCGCGCTACCCTGTGCGCCCCCCAGCGGATCGATTCCCATGACCCGTCATACCCTTCCCGTCGCGCTCATCCAGGAGCGCAACCATGGCGATGCACAGGCCAACCTGGCCGTGATCGAGGCGCGCGTGGCCGAGGCCGCCGCGCAGGGCGCCAAATTGATCCTGTTGCAGGAACTGCACAACGGCCCGTACTTCTGCCAGCACGAGTCGGTGGACGAATTCGACCTGGCCGAATCCATCCCCGGCCCGAGCACCGAGCGCCTTGGCGCGCTGGCGAAAAAGCATGGCGTGGTGATCGTCGGCTCGCTGTTCGAGCGCCGCGCCGCCGGCCTGTACCACAACACCGCCGTGGTGCTGGAGAAGGACGGCACGCTGCTGGGCAAGTACCGCAAGATGCACATCCCGGACGACCCGGGCTTCTACGAGAAGTTCTACTTCACCCCGGGCGACATCGGCTTCAAGCCGATCGACACCTCGGTGGGCCGCCTCGGCGTGCTGGTGTGCTGGGACCAGTGGTACCCGGAAGCCGCGCGCCTGATGGCGTTGGCCGGCGCCGAACTGCTGCTCTATCCCACCGCGATCGGCTGGGACCCGGAAGACGCGCAGGACGAGAAGAACCGCCAGCGCGATGCCTGGGTGCTGAGTCATCGCGGCCACGCCGTGGCCAATGGCCTGCCGGTGCTGTCGTGCAACCGCGTCGGCCATGAGCCCTCGCCGCTGGGCGCCTCGGGCATCCAGTTCTGGGGCAACAGCCACGTGCTCGGCCCGCAGGGCGAGTTCATCGCCGAGGCCGGCGGCGAACCGACCGTGCTGGTGTGCGAGGTGGACCTGCAGCGTAGCGAGCACGTGCGCCGCATCTGGCCGTTCCTGCGCGACCGCCGCATCGACGCCTACGGCGACCTGCTCAAGCGCTACATCGACTGATTCGGACCCGACGGAACCTGCGCCCGTGACCGTACACCTGCGTGAGGCCCTGGCCTCGGACATCCCGGCCATCACCGCGATCTACGCGGTCGAGGTCACCGACTACGTCAACACCTACGAATACGAGGTGCCGGACGAGGCGGAAATGCGCCGTCGCATGGAAGACATCAAGGGCCGCGGGTTTCCCTACATCGTGGCCGAGCTCGACGGGAAGGTCGTCGGCTACGCCTACGCCAATACCTACCGCACGCGCATCGCCTACCAATGGACCGTGGAGAATTCGGTCTACGTCGACTACGGCTGCCAGGGCCGCGGCGTCGGCAGCGCGCTGATGCAAGGCCTGATAGACGAATGCGTGGCGCGCGGCTACCGGCAAATGGTGGCGGTCATCGGCGAGCCCTCCAACACCGCCTCGATCAAGCTGCACGAGCGCTTCGGTTTCCACCTGGTCGGCATCTTCAAGGGCCTGGGCCGCAAGCATGGCCGCTGGCTGGATACGGTGCAGATGCAACGCGCGCTCGGCCCGGGCGCAGACCTACCTCCCGCGGAAGAAGTGAAGTAATGGAACCCACGTACAACGCCGACCACGACGACCTGCTGTCGGGCCAGCCGCACCGCATCGTCGAACGCGACGGCGTCCGCTACACCCTGCTGGGTACTGCGCACGTTTCCCAGGCCAGCGTGGCCGCCGTGGAGAAGGCCATCGACAGCGGCCGCTTCGACGCGGTGGCCGTGGAACTGGACTCCCAGCGCCTGCAGGCGCTGACCGACCCCGACGCGCTGTCCAAACTCGACCTGGTGCAGGTGATCCGCAAGGGCCGCGTGGCCCTGTTCGCGGCCAACCTGGCCCTGGCTGCCTACCAGCGCCGCCTGGCCAAGCAGTTGGGCATCGAGCCGGGCGCGGAGCTCAAGCAGGCCGTCGGGCTGGCGAAGGCGCAGCACCTGCCGGTCTACCTGATCGACCGCGAAGTCGGCACCACGTTCAAGCGTGCTTCTGCGCGCCTGGGGCTGTTCGGAAAGCTCAAGCTTGCCGGTGGGCTGCTGACCGGCCTGTTCGCCAGCGACGACGTGGGCGAAGAGGAAATCGAGAAACTCAAGCAGGGCGACATGCTGGAGGCGAGCTTCGGCGATTTCGCCAGCGAGAGCCCGGAGCTGTACGACACCATCATCGCCGAGCGCGACCGCTACATGGCCACGCGCCTGCGCGAGGAGGCCGGTCAAGGGCCGCGCGAGGTGCTGGCGGTGGTCGGTGCCGGCCATCTCGCCGGCCTGTCGCGCCATCTCGCCGAAGACAGCGAGGACCCGGGCGTGCTGCGCGAGCAGCTGGAGTTCGTACAGCAGCGCCGGCGCATCCCCTGGATCACGCTGGGCATCCTGGCGGTGATCATTGCCGGCATCGGCCTGGGCTTCTGGCGCGGCGGCATGGCGATGGGCACGGACCTGCTGCTGCAATGGGCGATGTATACCGGCGGCCTGGCCGCGCTCGGCGCACTGATCGCCGGCAGCCATCCGCTGAGCATCCTGACCGCCGCCGTCGTCGCCCCGTTCAAGCCGTTTCGCCTCAGCGTGCCGACCGGCGCGTTCGCCGCGCTGGTCGAAGTGCACATGCGCAAGCCGGCCTATGGTGACTTCCTCACCTTGCGCGACGACGCACAGACGCTGCGTGGCTGGTATCGGAACCGGGTCTCGCGCGTGGTGCTCACGTTCCTGCTGACCAACCTGGGAAGCATGACCGGCGTGTGGCTGGCGGGGCTGCAGATCCTGCATCGCCTGCAAGGCTGAGTCCGTCGCAGGGCGTTGCCAAGAGACCCGCGTCTTTGTGACGCGGGTTTTTCCTTTGTGCGATATCACATCCGCGCCTGGTGCGCGTGCACCGTAGCGGGCGGGCAACTTAGAAATATCCAATATCGGTGAACGTACGGCGTTCCTAGCATGCGAGCTCGCCTTCAGCCCGCACTGCCGTGAATCTCGCTGCTGCCCCCGCCCCGCCGACACATGACGCCAGCCTGCTCTCAGGCGCGGCGAGCCTGGCAACGCTGGCGCAACTGCATGGCGTGGCGACCTCCTACGAGGCCCTGCTGCGAGAACTGGACGTCGCCGCCACGCCTGAGGGGCTGCCGGCAGCAGAGCTCGTGCTGGCCGCGCGCCGTCTGGGCATGAAGTGCCGCATGGTGGACGTGCAGGCCGAGCGCCTGCGCCACACCCCGTTACCCGCCATCGGGCTCGACCGCCGCGGCCGCTACTTCGTGCTGGCCAAAAGCGCAGGCACGCGCACGCTGCTGCACGACCCGCTCGATGGCCGTACGTGGACGGTCGAGGCCGACGAGCTGCACGCCCACTGGAGCGGGCGCCTGCTGCTGTTGCAGTCGCAAGCCACCTTGACCGGTGCCCTGGCCCGCTTCGACCTTTCTTGGTTCATCCCGGCCATCGTGCGGCACCGGCGCGTGTTGGGCGAAGTACTGCTGGCTTCGCTGGCCCTCCAGTTGTTCGCGCTGATAACCCCGCTGTTCTTCCAGGTGGTCATGGACAAGGTGCTGGCCAATCGCGGCCTGTCCACACTGGATGTGATCTCGGTTGGCTTGCTGGGCGTGATGCTGTTCGAAAGCGCGTTGTCCGCGCTTCGCGGCTACCTGCTTGCCCATACTGCCAGCCGGCTCGATGTGGAACTGGGCTCGCGCCTGTTCCGGCATCTGATCGCCCTGCCCCTGGCCTACTTCCAGTCCCGCCGCGTGGGCGATTCGATTGCGCGCGCGCGCGAACTGGAGAACATCCGCGCCTTCCTCACCGGCAGCACGCTCACGCTGCTGCTGGACATCCTGTTCTCGCTCGCCTTCTTCGGCGTCATGCTGTTCTACAGCGGCTGGCTCACCCTGCTGGTGCTGGCCTCCATCCCCGCGTACTTCCTCATTTCGCTGGGCATCACGCCGATGCTGCGCCGCCGGCTGGAACGAAGCTTCGAGCGCAACGCCGAGACACAGGCGCTGCTGGTGGAGACGGTCAGCGGCATCGACACGGTCAAGGCGATGGCGGTGGAACCACAGTTCACCCGCCGCTGGGACGAACGCCTCGCGGCTTACGTCGCCGCCAGTTTCCGTGCGCAGAACCTGGCCAACCTGGCGGGCGAGTCGGTCTCGCTGGTCGGCAAGCTGGTCACCGTCGGCACCCTGTGGCTGGGCGCGCGCCTGGTGATCGAGGGTCAACTGAGCGTCGGCCAGCTGATTGCCTTCAACATGCTGGCGGGCCGCATCGGCCAGCCGATCATGCGGCTGGCGCAGTCCTGGACGCAGTTCCAGCAGACCGGCGTGTCCATGGAACGCCTCGGCGACATCCTCAACACCGCGCCGGAGGGCAGCCGCACCGATCGCACCGTGCTGCCGTCGCTGCAGGGCATGGTGGCCTTCCAGCAGGTGCACTTCCGCTATCGCCCCGAGAACGCCGACATCCTGCACGGCATCGACCTGACGATCGCGCCGGGAGAGATGGTCGGCATCGTGGGGCCCTCGGGTTCGGGCAAGAGCACGCTGACGCGTCTGGTGCAGCGGCTTTACTCGCCTACGCAGGGCCGCGTGCTGGTGGATGGCGTCGACCTGGCGAATGTCGATGTGGCCTCGTTGCGCGCGCAGATCGGCGTGGTGCTGCAGGAGAACCTGCTGTTCCGCCGCAGCATCCGCGACAACATCGCCCTGGCAGCGCCCAATGCCTCGATGGAGCGCGTACTGCAGGCTGCCGCCATGGCCGGCGCGCACGATTTCATCAATGCGCTGCCGCAAGGCTACGACACCCTCGTGGAAGAACACGGCACCTCGCTTTCCGGCGGCCAACGACAGCGGCTGGCAATCGCCCGCGCGTTGATCGGCGACCCACGCATCCTGATCTTCGACGAAGCCACCAGTGCGCTCGATTACGAATCCGAGCGGGTGATCCACGACAACATGCGTGCGATACGCCAGGGCCGCACCGTCATCGTGATCGCGCATCGCCTCAGCGCCGTGCGCGAAGCGGACCGCATCGTGGTCATGGACCAGGGACGCATCGTCGAGCAGGGCAACCACCACAGCCTGCGCGCACTTCCCGGTGGCCATTATGCCCGCCTGCAACAGCTGCAGCAGGGCTGACCATGTCACTGCCTGTCACCCTGCAACGGATGCGCGCAGCTTGGCGCGAAAGCTGGCGACAGCGCCAGGCGCTGGACGGCCCGCGCCTGCTGGCGCACGAGCGCGATTTCCTGCCCGCTGCCGACGCCCTGCGCGAGACCCCGCCGCATCCCGCGCCCCGGCTCCTGCTCGCGGCAATCCTTCTGTTGGCCCTCTGCACCCTGCTATGGGCAACGTTTGGACAGCTGGACGTGGTGTCGGTAGCAGAGGGCAAAGTGCTGGCTGTCGGGCTGGCCAAGCCGATCCAGGCCGACGTGACCGCCGTCGTCAGTCGCCTTCATGTACGCGAAGGCCAGCGCGTTCGCGCCGGCCAGTTGCTGGTCGAGCTCGACCCCAGCGCCACCGCCTCGGAACTGGCGAAGGTGGAAGAACAACGCACGACTGCGGTCCTGGATGCAGCACGCTCCCGCGCACTGCTGCAGGCCGCCGAGGGGGGTCCATTGACCACGCCTTCCCTGCCGACACTGTCCGCCGGAAGCCGCGCGGCCTGGCAGTCGCGCCTGCAGGCAGAGCAAGCCGCGCTGCAGGCCGCGCGCGCCGGGGCCGCATCCGTGGTCACGGAGCGGCAGGCGGAGATCGTGGCCACGCGCGCGAACATTGCCTCGCTCCGTCAGAGCCTGCCCATCAGCCGCGAGATGGCAGCCGACTACAAACGCCTGCTGGCTGGGAAATACGTTGCGCGACACGCCTGGCTCGAACGCGAGCGCGTGCTGCTGGAGCAGCAGCAGCAGCTGGCGGCGGAGCAGGCACGCCTGGCGCAAGCCCAGGCCGCCTACGGCCAGGCGCTCCAGCAGTTGCAGCAGTTCGACGCACAGCGCCGCAGCGAACTGCTGACACAGGTGCAGGACGCCGAGCAGCGACTGAACGCGTTCGATCAGGACCTGCGCCGGCTGCGTCAACGCGATGCCCTCACCCGGCTTTCCGCGCCGGTCGACGGCGTGGTCCACCAGTTGTCGGTGACCGCGCCCGGGGCAGTGGTCACCGCCGCCCAACCCATCATGCAGATCGTGCCGGCCGACACACCGACCGAGGTCGAGGCCTTCCTCGCCAACCGCGACGTCGGCTTCGTGCATGTCGGGCAACCGGTGAACATCAAGGTCGACACCTTCGATTTCACCCGCTTCGGCATGTGGTCTGGCCAGGTCACCGCGCGCTCGCCGGATGCGATCACCGATCCGCAACGGGGCCCGGTCTACGCGGTTCGCATCCGCCTCGATGCACGCCAGGACAGCATGGCGGCCCTGGCACCGGGCATGAGCGTGCGCGCCGAAATCCGCACCGGGCGCCGCCGGATCGTCCAGTACCTCCTGTCGCCACTTCAACGACGTCTGGACGAAAGCGCGCATGAGCGCTGACGTCGCGACGGCCTTTTTTCAGGAACGCCCCTCAACCCACGGAGAACACTAGCCCCGCAATGCCCTGTTCCCGCATGGCCACTTCCGGCCAGCGGTCCACTTTTCGAGTCAAAGGATACAAACACCATGAACTTCTTTTCCCAGCTCCAAGCCCACTTCCAGCAGCTCAACGCCCGCCTGACCCAGCTGCGCGGCATCACCGCCAACCTGCCGCAGGAGTCGGGCGTGTGGGTCAACGGTCAGAAGGTGAGCTCGCTGCCGAACCTGCCGATGGCCACGCAGACCACCGTCACCAACGGCAACGTCGTCACCCAGACCGTGTCGCTGGCGGATTCCATGGCGTCTTTCAGCTCTGAAGGCGGCGTGAGCGTGTTCCAGTTCGGCAACGGCAGCACGAGCTCGGAAGCACTGTTGGCACGCGGCCAGTAAGCCTGCCTCCGATCTGCCTCCTCCAGGAGACCTACGTTGAATCTCAACCTTTCATTTCTTCAGTTCCTCACGGATCTGATGAACTACGCGGGCAAGCCTTCATCGCAGCCCGAGGCGTCCGCCGTTCCCGTCCCCCCGCCTAGCCCGGTGTACGCGGCGGCCACGCCGGTGGTACCGGCGGCTTCCTTGCCGGCGGCCACAACGCCCGTGGTGACGGCCTCCCCCGAGGCGCAGGTGCCGCGGCCGGCCGGACGCACCTTCTTTGGTGGCCAGGGACGCGACGTACTGGTCACGGGCGCGGGCGATGACGTCATGGATGGCGGCATGGGCAACGATGTCCTCGACGCCGGGGGCGGCCACAACTTCGTTCACGGCGGCATGGGCAATGACAAGCTCACCGTCGGGGATGGCAACAACGAAGTGAATGGCGGCATGGGCCACGACACCCTCGTCGCAGGCCACGGCCGTAACCGGATCGATGCCGGCATGGGCAACGATATCGTCACCGCGGGCAATGGCGGCAACCAGGTCGACGCCGGCATGGGCAACGACCGGGTCACGACCGGCAGCGGGAACGACACGTTGGTGGGCGGCATGGGTAATGACTGGTTGTCGGCGGGCGCAGGCGATGACACCTATCGCTTCGAGGCGGCGTTCGGCGAAGACGTGATTGCCAATCGCGATGCCGCTGCCAGCGTGGACCGCGTCGAGTTTTCGGCTTCGTCCGGGATCCAGGCCCAGCAGCTGTGGTTCCGCCGTGATGGTGCGGATCTGGTGGTCGATGCGATCGCCTCGAAAAGTCCGTCACAAGGCGGCACGGGCGGCATCAACGGCCTGGTGCTCTCCAACGGCAACGTGTTCGGGAGCAACACCAGCGGGCAGTTGGCCGGCAACAGCGTCCAGCAGCGCGAAGGTTCCCTGACCCTGCGCAACTGGTACACCGACCCGGCCAGCCAGGTCGATGTCTTCCAGGACGCCTCGGGTCGCACGCTGCAGCGGGGACAGGTCGAGGGACTGGTGTCGGCGATGGCGGGGTTCGGCGGCGTGCCGGCGAACCTGTCCAGCCTGAGCGGAAGCCAGCGCCAGCAACTGGAGGTCGTGATCGCCCAGAACTGGGCAGCCTGATCCAAGGACGAACCAGGCGGCGGCCGCTTCCCTCGGGAAGCGGCCGCTCTACTTCGGGCTTTCAGCCGGCAATGGCCGAGGCCACGGCCTCGCGCGGCGAGCGGCCACGTGCGCGCCGCACCAGCCGCGCCGCACCATTGCTCATGTCATCCAGCATCGCGTAGATCGTCGGCAGGAACAGCAGGCTGACCACGGTGGAGAACGCCAGGCCGCCCGCAATGGCGCGCGCCATCGGGTAGTACGGCGGGCCGTCGCCGAACATCTGCGTGGTGGTCAGCGAGATCGGCACCATCGCCAGGATCGCCGTGCCCATCGTCATCATGATCGGGCGCAACCGCTCGCGCGAGCCTTCCACCAGCGCATCGGTGCGGCTCAGGCCGCGCCGGCGCAGGTTGTTGATGTGCTCGATCATCACGATGCCGTTGTTCACCACCACGCCCATCAGCACCAGGATGCCGATGAAGGACATGATGCCGAACGTGGTGCCGGTCAAGGCGAACAACCAGAACACGCCGAAGATCGAGAACAGCACGCCGCTCATGATCGCCGCGGGGAACAGCAGCGACTCGAACACCGCCGCCATCACCACGTAGATCATCACCAGCGCGATGACCAGGTTGAACAGCATCTGCTGCATGGCCTCGCCATCGTCCTGGTAGTCGGCGCCGTCGAACGTGAAGCTGTAGCCGGCCGGGAAGCTCATGTGCTTGAGCACCGATTCCATCGCCTTGCGGCCGTCAGGCTGGGTCACCTTCTCGCCCAGGTTGGCCTTGATGGTCAAGGTTGTCTGGCGATTGGTGCGGCCGATCTGGGTCGCCGACGGACGCATCTGCACGTCCACCAGGCTCAGCAGCGGCACGGTGCGGCCATCCTTGGTGCGCACGGTGAAGCTGTCCAGGTCCTCCGGCTTGGTGTTCTCCGCCCCGGCAAAGCGCACCCACACCGGCACCTCGTTGTCACCCCGGCGGAACTCGCGGATCGGCGAACCGCGCAACGCCAACCCGACGAACTTGGCCACCTCGTCGGCGCTGAAGCCGAACGCGGCCGCGCGTTCGCGATCCACGCGGATCGCCAACTCGCTGGTGCGGTCGCCGTTGTCGATGTGCACGTCACGCAGTTCCTTGCGCTGGGCCAGCAGCGGCAGCACCTCCTCGCCGATCTCCTGCAGCGCCTGGGTCGAGTCGCCCACCAGCTGCACCTGCACCCCATTGTTGCCGCCGTTGTTGCCGCCGCCGTTGTTGCCGATGCTGTAATCGGCCCGTGCCGAGCGCGGCAACTCCTTGCGGATCGTCTCCAGGATCGCCGCGGTGTCCTTGGCCTTCACCTTGTCGGTATCGAAGGTGATGACCGTGCTGCCGCTCTCCTGCTCGCTGTACCACGAGTACAGCTGGGCGATGTGGAAACGCGCGCGGTTCTTCTCCAGGTAGTCTTCCACCCGCGCCACTTCCTGGCTCAGCTGCTCGCGGGTGTAGGAACCCTTCCACTGGTAGCCGATGAAGGCTTCCTTGCCGCCGTCGCCGCCGAACATGTCCACCTTGGTCAGCTTCATCGGCACCAGGCTCACCAGCACCACCATGACGATGCCGAACACGCTCCAGCCGCGATGCTCCAGCGTCCAGCGCAGCAGCCGGGCGTAGTGCACCTGCAGGCGCGCGATCAGGCCCTTGTTCGAGTTCACGAGCGCCGGCGTCTTCATGCGCGCGGACAGCATCGGGATCAGGCTGATGGCCACCAGCCAGGAAGCCAGCAACGACACCGAGATCGTAATTGCGATCTGCGCCATGAAGATGCTGATGTTGTTGGTCTCGCCGAACAGGTTAGGCAGGAACACGATGCAATGGCACAGCGTGCCCGCGCTCAGCGCGATGGAGACGTTACGGGTGCCGACCAGCGAGGCGCCGACCGGGTTGTCGGGCATGCGTTCGCGCTCCTGGTAGATGCTCTCCACCACGACCACCGCGTTATCCACCAGCATGCCGACGGCCAGCAACAGGCCCATCATGGTCAGGATGTTCAGCGTGACGCCGACGAAATACATGAAGCCCAGGGTGATCGCGAAGCAGATCGGTATCGCCAGAGTCACCATCAGCGTCGAGGGCCAGTGGCGCAGGAAGAAGAACAACACGGTGATCGACAACAGCAGGCCAATCGCACCGGCCTCGGCCAGCTCGGCCAGCGAGGAGGTCACGTCCTTGCCCTGGTTGGCGATGACCTTGATCTGCACGTCGCTCATCGCCGGCTGTTTGCGGATCGCATCGACCTCCTTCAACGCCAGGCGCGAGACTTCCACCAGGTTGGCGTTGCGTTCCTTGAAGATGTCCAGGCCGATGGCCGGACGCCCGTCCAGACGCCGGCCGTACATCATGCGCGTGGGCTTCAAGCGCACGTCGGCAATATCGCCCAGGCGCAGGCCCTTGTTGTTGAGTACCAGGTCGCGCAGTTCCTGCAGGTCGCGCAGTTCGCCCACCGGCTGCACGCGGATGCGCTGGCCGTTGTCGTCGATCTGCCCGGCGGAGACCGAGAAATTGAGCTTGCCCAGCTTCTCGCTCAGGTCGTTCAAACTCAGGTCGTGCGCGGCGAGGCGGTCGGGCTTGATCGCGATTTCCACCTCGTTCGGCGGCGCGCCGGAAATCTCCACCCGCGCCACACCCGGCAGGCGCTCGATGCGCTGCTTGAACTCGCGGTCGAGCATGTCGTACGCGCCGGTCAGGTCGGCCTGGCTGGCCAGTCGCACGCGCAGGATCGCCTCATCGCTGCTGGACCACTTGTAGACGTGGTAGCGCTGCAGGTCGTCGGGCAGGTCGTCGCGAATCGCATCGATGCGCTGGCGCGCATCGGACGCCGCGATGGCGATGTCGCGGTCCCAGTCGGAGAACTCGATGAAGATGTTGGCGCCATCGGCCGTGGCCACCGAGCGCATGCGCTTGATGCCGGTCATCGTGGCCAGCGCTTCCTCGGCGGGCCTGACCAGATTGCGCTCCACCTCGTCCGGGGTCGAGCCGGTATACGGCAGCTCGACGAACAGGAACGGCGCGGAGATGTCCGGCAAGGCCTCCAGCGGCAGCCGGAACGAGGCGATCAGGCCGACCACGACCAGCGACACGAAGCACATGATCGTGGTGACCGGCCGGCGGATGGAGAACTCGGCGATGCTCATGCCGTCTCCATTGCGCCGCCGGCGCCTTCACCTGCCCCGCCCAGCCCGCCGTGGCGGGCGCGCATGCGCCGGCCACGTTCCAGGTAATACGCGTCGCCGCGACGGTCCATCAGGTCATACACGACCGGGATGACCAGCAAGGTCAGCAACGTGGAGACCAGCAGGCCGCCGATCACCGTGATCGCCATCGGCGCGCGCACCTCGGCACCCTCGCCCAGCGCCAGCGCCAGCGGTGCGAAACCGAACAGCGTGCACAACGTGGTCATCACGATCGGGCGCAGACGCGAGCGGGCGCCTTCCACCAGTGCCTCGTGCTTGGCCACGCCTTCTTCGCGCAGCTGGTTGACCTTGTCGATCAGGATGATCGCGTTCTTGGTCACCAGTCCCACCAGCAGGATCAGGCCGATGAACACCACCACCGAGATCGGCTTGCCGGTGATCAGCAGCGCCAGCACCGCGCCCACCAGCGCGAGCGGGATGGTGAACAGGATGACGAACGGATGCAGCAGCGATTCGAACTGCGAGGCCATCACCAGGTAGACCAGGAAGATCGCTAGGCCGAAGGCGAACAGCAGCGCGCGCACCGATTCGGCCAGTTCCTCGCCCTGCCCGCCGATGTGCATGCCGATGCCGGCCGCCAGCGGATCGGCCTTCACCATCTGCTCGACCTCGCGCACCGCGCCACCCAGGTCGATGTCGCGCAGGTTGGCCGAGACGATCGCCACGCGCGTCTGGTCGGCACGATGGATTTCGCTGGGGCCGGTGGTGGCCACCACGTCGGCCACCGAGGCCAGCGTCACCGGGCGGCTGCTGCCCGGGTTGACGATCAGCCGGCGGATGTCCTCCACGCTGGCGCGGTCGCTGTGCTGCGCACGCACCAGCACGTCGATCTTGCGATCGCGGAAGCTGTAGCGGGTCGCCACATCGCCGCGCACCTTTTTCACCACCACGTCGGCGATCTGCCGCGTGGTCAGGCCCAGCGCACCGGCGCGCTCCTGGTCGAAGCGGATCTGGATCTCCGGGAAGCCCTCCTCGACCGTGGACTTCACGTCGGCGTAGTGGCGGTTGTTGCGCAGCATTGCCGCCAGCTTCTGGCCGGCATGCTCCAGCTCGGCCAGGTCCTGCCCGCGCAGCTCCACTTCCAGCGGCGTGGAGAAGGAGAACAGCGCCGGGCGTGCGAAATCCACCTGCACGCCGGGACGGCCGGCCATGGTCGCGCGCAGCTTTTCGGTCTCGGACGCTTCCAGCTTCTGGCTGCCGCCGCCGGCCATCACCACGGTGAGCTTGCCGATGTTCTCGCCGCTCTCGGTCGGGTTGGCGTCCAGGCGGGTGCCGCTGCCGGACACGCCATACAGCGAGGAGATGCCCTCGTCCTTGCCGTGCTTGAGTTGCAGCTCGCGCACCAGGGCGTCGGTCTGCGCCAGCGGCGTGCCAGCCGGCAGCTTGACGGTCATCTCGAAGCGGTCCTGCGCCAGCTGCGGGATCAGGTCCGCGCCCAGCATCGGCACCGCGAACACCGTCGCCACGAAGATCGCGGTGGCCATGCCCAGCACCCGCCACGGATGCGCCAGCGCACCCGGCAGCAGGCGCAGGTATCCGCGCTCGGCATACTGGTAGGGCCACATCGCCGCATCGCTGAAGCGGCGCATCACCGGCGCGATGAAGAACACCGCGCCGCGCCACGCGCGCACCACCAGCCAGGCGATGCCATAGAAGCCATAGCGGAACGCGGCGGCGAACAGCCAGCGGATCGCCGCGAACGGCTTCATCCAGCCGCGCGTGGGCTGCCAGCGCGGATGCGGCGGCTCTTCCGGGAACGCCATCGGCGGGCGGCCCTTGAGCGAGCTCAGCATCGGGATCAGCGTCATCGACACCACCAGCGAGATCGCGATGGCGATCGCCACGGTCAGCGCCTGGTCGCGGAACAGCTGCCCGGCGATGCCTTCCACGAACACCAGCGGCAGGAACACCGCGATGGTGGTCAGCGTGGAGGCCATCACCGCCATGCTCACCTCGCGGGTGCCGACGATGGCCGCCTCCAGCACGCCCAGCCCGCGCTCGCGCGCCTTGGCGATGCTTTCGAGCACGACGATGGAGTCGTCCACCACCAGGCCGGTGGCCAAGGCCAGGCCGCCGAGCGACATCACGTTCAAGCTCAGGCCCAACTGGCCCATGAAGAAGAACGTGGTGATGATCGACACCGGCAGCGACAGGCTGATGACGAACGTGCTCCAGCCATCGCGCAGGAACAGGAAGATGATCAGGATCGCCAGCACGCCGCCGATCAAGCCGTCGTGCTTGACCGAAGTGATCGCCTCCTCGATGAAGTGCGACTGGTCCTCGATGGTGGTGATTTCCACATCGCCCGGCACGGTCGACTTGATCTGCTCCAGGCGCTTGCGCAGCGCCGCGGCGGTCGCCACGGTGTTGGCGTCGCCTTCCTTGTAGATCGCCAGCTCGACGGCTTCCTTGCCACCCAGGCGGATGATCGCCTCGCGCTCCTTGTAACCCTGGCGCACGTCGGCCACGTCCTTCAGCCGCACCGGCAGGCCACCGGCGATGCTGCTGGTGTTGGCGCTCGAGGAGCTCTGCACCTCGGCAGCGGCGGCCATCGCCGCCTGCGAGCCGGTAGCCGCCGCGATGGCGTACATCTGCTGCATGGCCGCGTCGGCGCCGCCACCGCTGGTGCTGGTGGTGGTGACGAGCAGGTTGCGGATTTCCTCCAGGTTGGCGAACTGGTTGACGGTACGCACCAGGTAACGCTGCGAACCCTCCTCCAGGCGGCCGCCGGAGATGTTGATGTTCTCTTCCTTGAGGCGGGTGATGACGTTGTCGATCGGCAGGTTGAGCTGGGCCAGCTTCTGCTGGTCGATATCGACCTGGATTTCATCCTCCAGGCCGCCGCCCACCTTCACCGCGGCCACGCCGGCCACCGGTTCGAGCTTCTTCTTCAGGTCCTCGTCGGCGTAGCGGCGCAGCATGGTCAGCTGGCGGATCGCCTCGGCGTCGTCGCGTGCATCGCCCTTGGGCGAAAGCACCAGGCGCATGATCGGCTCGGTGGAGGGATTGAAGCGCAGCAGCACCGGGGCCTTGGCCTCCAGCGGCAGGTTCAGCGCTTCCATCTTGTCGCGCACCTCCAGCGTGGCCTGGTCCATGTTGGTGCCCCAGGCGAATTCCAGCACCACGTCGCTCTGGCCGGTACGCGAGACCGACTTAAGCTTGCGCAGGTTCTTCACCACGCCGACGGCTTCTTCCACCGGCTCGGTCACCAGCGTCTCGATTTCCGCCGGTGCGGCGCCCGTGTATTCGGTGCGCACGGTGAGCGTGGGATAGCTCAGGTCGGGCAACAGGTTGACCTTCAGTCCGTTCAGCGCGATCGCGCCGAACAGCAGCATGGTCACGGTGATCATCGCGATGGTGACGCGGCGGCGGGTGGCGAATTCCACCAGGCCGCCACCGCTCGCGCCCGGAGGCGCGTGCGAGGCCGGATCACGGCCGTGATCGGAACCTGCGCTGGTCATGAACGCTTGCCTTCATCGCCCTGGGCGATCGCGGCAGCCGCTTCGACCTTGGCCTGCGGCTCGCCGATGACCTGCACCTGGGTGCCGTCGCGCAGCGCCACCTTGCCGGCCGTGACGACCTGGTCGCCCTCCTTCAGGCCCTCGCGCACTTCCACCCACTGGCCTTCGGCATAGCCCAGCTTCACCGGCACGCGTGCCACCTTGCCTTCGCGTACGCGGAACACCGCCGGGTCACCGTCCTCCAGCAGTGCCAGGCGCGGCACCACCAAGGCGTCGGCACGCTGGTCGTAGTCGATGCGGATGCGGCCGAACATGCCCGGCTGCAAGGCTTGGGCCTCATCGGCGAAGGCACAGATCACGCGGAACGTGCCGCTGCCCGAATCGATCACCGGCGCCACGCGGTCCACCTTGCCGGTGAAGCGCTTGCCGGGCAGTGCATCGGCCAGCAGCGTGACCGGCTGGCCGGCCTTCAGCGTGGCCAGCTCGCGCTCGGGCACGTTGAGGGTGGCTTCCAGCTTCGAGTCGTCGACGATGCGGAAGATCGGCGTGTTGATCTGCACGAAATTGCCGTCCTTGATCGAACGCGACGCGATCACGCCGTTGATCGGCGCCACCACCGTCGTGTAGGACAACTCCAGCGCCGCCATCCGGTACTGGGCGCGGGCGTTCTCCACATCGAACTTGAGCTGGTCCACCTCCGCAGCGCTGACCAGTTGCTTGTCGACCAGCCGGGTGGCGCGCTGGTAGTTATTCTCCAGCTTGCGCATCTCGGCCTCGGTCTGGGCCAGGGTCAGGCGGGCGCGGTCCGGGTCCAGGCGCACCAGCGGCTGGCCGGCGCGGACCTTCTGGCCCTCTTCGACCAGCACCTGCAGGGCCACGCCGGAGGTCTTGGCGACCACCTGCGACTCGGCACGCGGCTCCAGCGCCGCGGTGCCGGTGTAGCTGGCTGCCACGGCGCGACGAGACGCCTTGGCCACCTCCACCGGCACCGCGTCGGCGGCCTTTTCCTCCTTCTTGTCGCCTTCCTTGGCGGCCTGTTCGTTGGCGTCGCCGGACTTGCAGCCGGCCATGAGCAGCGTGGTGGAGAACAGCAGCGCGGCGGCACAGACTCCGGTGCGGCCGAGCGTGAAGGAGATTCGCGACATCGTCGTGTCCCTGGTGGATGCGGTGAACAGGTGTTGTAGGCAAGTAAATCACCAGCTGACCAGAACGCCAATGGCCCAAAGGTCATGGGTCCAGGCTCAGGCCCTATTCACCCCCGTTCCCGTGGCCGGCAATCGCAGGCATACTCGGGTCGTTCCGTGCCACCCCCACTCCGGAACGACTCCAAATACAGCCTTCCGGACAACGAAACCAATGCGCCCGCAGCCGCTCGCCGCTTGTCTCGCTCTGGTCGTCTTCCTGCCGTTCTGGGTCGCCCGAGCCACACCGCAGTCAGCTCCAGCCACACCGCCCGCCCCGGCCGCCGCGCCGGCGCCTGCCCCCACCCCGGAGGCCCTCACCGGCCATCCCGACAAGGGCAAGGTGCTCACCTATACCTGCCAGGGCTGCCACGGCATCCCCGGTTACAAGAACGCCTACCCGAGCTTCAGGGTGCCGAAGATCGGCGGGCAGTCGTCGAAATACCTGACCCAGGCCCTGGTCGAATACCGGGAGGGCAAGCGCAAGCATCCGACGATGCAGGCGCAGGCCCAGAGCTTCACGGACCAGGACATCGCCGACATCTCCGCCTTCCTTTCCACCCTCAAGTAGGCGCGCCCATGTCGACAGCCAAGAACGCCCCGCGTTTTGCCATCGTCCTGCTTGCCGCCCTGGCCGCCGCCGCGTGCAGCCAGTCGCAGGTGGAATCCACCGAGAAATCCGCCGGCGACCCCGGCCACGCCAGTGGCGAGCATGGCGCCAGCTCGTCCGCGGGCCTGCCTTCCGGACGCATCGAGGCCGGTGACCAGCTCGCCCATGCCAAGGGCAAGGCCACCGGCCAGAGCTGCATCGATTGCCACGGCCCGGACGGCAACACGCCCATCGACGCGACCTATCCGAAGCTGGGCGGCCAATACGGCGATTACCTCGCCCACGCGCTGCAGGCGTATCGCTCCGGCGACCGCCAGCACCCGCTGATGTCGCCGCAGGCGGCCAACCTCAGCGACCAGGACATCGCCGACCTGGCGGCGTACTTCGGTTCGCGTGCCTCGCAGCTGAAGGACATCAAGAACGCTCACTGAGCGTGCGCAGCCAACACGGCGCGTGGGATGAACCACGCGCCGCGTTTTCGTTTCCCATGCAGGAACGGCGACCGGGGGAACCCCAGCCTCAGCGCATGCTGCCGTTGTTCTCCTGCAGTTCCTTCTTGAACGGGATGTCCGGCGGCGGCCGCGCCTGCGCCGGTTGTTCCTGCATGTTCGGATTGGTCAACCCGCACCCGCCGCCGAACTGCAGCAGCGACACGACGCACTTGATCTTCGTGTTCGTTCCGGGAATCGGGATTTCGATCTGCTTGACGCCACTGCGCACCCAGTCGGCCAGCAGCGACTGGTTCGGCACCCAGTACTGGTCGAAGGACGTCGGCGTGTAGTCGTACGGCGGGCGCTTGAGCCAGGTGCCGGCGTCGGCAAGGCGCTCGCGGCTCCAGCCGTCGCTGTCGCTGCCCGGCGCGCCGCGCGGCGTCTCGCCCGCGCCCTGGCCTTCGCTGGGCACGCGCAAGCTGCCGTCCCGGTTGTACAGGCCGTTGCCCTGCGCACCGGCGACATCCTCGCCGGCACGCTGCTGGTGGCCCACGCTCCAGTCATCGCCGGCGGCCTGGGTATCCCAGCCGCCGCTGCGTTGCGCAGCGCGCGGACCACTGCCGCCGGTAGCGCCGGGATTTCCCGCGGGGCGATCGCTCGCATTGCGGCCGTTGCCGGTACGGGCCTGGGTATTGCCGTTGCCCTGCGTCGGCGCGGGCGTCGCGGCGGCACCGTTGGCCGCGCTCGATGTGGCCGCGGTCTTGCTCGAAGGCGCTGCATCGCGTCCGTTATCGGCAGCACGGGTTGACGGTGCGGTCTCGGCGGCCGGTGCCGGATTGGGCGCGGCAGGCGCGTCGGCTACGCCAGGCAGTTCGATCTGGCGCACTTCCATCTCCGGCGCGCGCACCTGCGGCACCGGCACATCGCGGGCTCGCGTCTGCGGCAGCGTGACCTGCGGGGTATCCACCGACACCACCTCGCGCTCGCGCACTTGCGGCGTGGCCGGACGCACGCTTGGCGCATCGACCTCGCGTACCCGCGGGGCAACCAGCGCAGGACGGTCGGCGACCACCACCTGGCGCTCGCGCACCTGCACCGGCGGCGGCGTCACTTCGCGCGGCGACGGCACCGACAGCTCCACCGGATGCGGCGGCGGCAAAGTGAAATCGGTGGTGGTGATCGGGGTTTCGGTGACCTGCAACGGCTGGTCGGCGATGACCGGCTCTGGCAGGCGCGGCGTCGGCAACGTCATCGGTGGCGCGGTCAGCGGTTCGCTGGCGGGCTCGCTGTCGTTGGCATCCGTGCTGGCCTGCGGCGGCGCCGGCGGGGGCGGTACCGCCTGGGTGGGCGCGGCGCTGGCACGCGCGGCGGCCTGGGCACGCTGCGCTTGTCGCGCGGCCGTGGCCTGGCGCGCGGGCGCCGGGGACGCGGCGCCGCCGGCATCCGGCTCACCCGGACCGCCCCCGGTTTCGGCGGGCGAACCGCGCCCGATCATTTCCAGCTTGACGCGCCCCTCCTCGCCCCCCTCGTCGGAGGGCTGCGCCCAGCGCACCACCGCCACCCACAGCAGCAGGATGAAGAAGGCCAGGTGGATGAGGAAGCTCGCCAGCATCGCGAGCCAGTGGTACGGGCGCTCGTCGCGCGGACGCGGCTCCCAGTGCTGCCACCACAGGCGGACGAACGCCTGCCATTTCGACAGCGGCGGCAGCACGCCGGCCGAGGCGCGCGGGGCGCGCCGGGCGAATTCTTCGGTCACCGCTTCGGCCGGGTAGGCCACCGAGGCCACCACATCGCGCGTGCGCGCCCAGTGACCCCAGGCGAACGGCAGGCCCGTGCGCCTATCCAGCAGCGGGCCCACCGGCTTGCGCGCCAGCAGGAGGTCGATGAGGTCGGCGGCTTTCGTCACCGGCGCGGCGCGGTCAGGTCAGCTCAAGCCGCATCGCGCGGGATGTAGGGCGCATCGCCCGTGGCGTGGTCGGTCGCATCGCGCACCGCGGTCACGCCGGGCACGCGCCCCATCAGGGTCTTCTCGATGCCCTGCTTCAAGGTCACATCGGCCATGCCGCAGCCGTGGCAGCCGCCGCCGAAACGCAGCAGTACCACGCCCTCGCCCGACACTTCCTGCACCGCCACGCGGCCACCATGCGAGGCCAGCTGCGGGTTGATCTCGTTTTCCACCACCCAGCGCACGCGCTCGACCAGCGAGGCGGCATCGCCCGGGGCCTGGCCCTTGATCTTGGGCGCCTTGATGGTGAGCTGCTGGTTGCCGGTGGCCTGGGTGACGTAGTCGATCTCGGCGCCGTCGAGCCACTGCACGCTGTCGGCGGCGATATAGAGGGTGAAACCATCGCAGTCCACGGCCCACTCGTCGCCGGCCAGGTCGGCCGGCTCGGCGAACTCCAGGCGTGCATCGGCGCGCGGCGTGCCCGGTTCCATGGCGCTCAGGCGCACGCCCATGCCGGGCACGCCCTCGCGTTCGATCAGGCGGCGGAAGTGGCCCTGCGCTTTATCGGATATCTGGATCATTTGGTTATTCTACCCCTGTAGCGCCAGCGCCCCATGCAGTCCATGCACGGTTCGCCCGGCATCTTTCGTTATCCGAGGACTTCCCGATGACCGACCTGATTCCCCTCGAGCGCGCCCATTGCTTGCCGCGCAAGGGCACCGAGCACAAGCTCGGCGAAGCGCGTCTGGCGGAACTGCTGCCCCAGGTCCCCGGCTGGGAACTGGCCGAGGGCGGCAATGCCCTCACCCGTACGTTCGCCTTCGAGGACTATTACAAGACCATGGCCTTCGTGAACGCGTTGGCATGGATCGCCCACGGCGAAGACCACCACCCCGACCTCGGCGTGCATTACAACCGCGCCGTGGTCCGTTTTTCCACCCACGATGTCGGCGGCCTGAGCGAGAACGACTTCATCTGCGCGGCCAAGGCCTCCGCCCTCGTCGACCCAGGAGTGTGACGATGCACCAGACCCACCGGATCGCCCTGCCCGCGCTCGCCGCGCTGGCCCTCGCCGCCTGCGGCAAGTCCGAAGCCCCCGCCGCGCCGGCGGTCGCGCCCACCGAGCTGGCCGCCATCGAAACGCCGCCCCCGGCCTACCCGATCGAGCTGGCCTGCGCTGGCGCCGGCGGCCAGACGGTGCTCAAGGTCACCGTGGGCACCGAGGGCAAGCCGACCGAGGTCGCGCTGGTGCGCAGCAGCGGCCAGACCCAGTTGGACCAGCTGGCGCAGGCGAAGGTGCGCGAATGGAAGTTCCGCGCCGCCACGCGCAACGGCCAGCCGGTGGCGCAAACCATCCAGGTGCCGGTGGACTTCAAGCCGCCGGTGCCCAAGCCGGACGAGTGCTTCGCCATCGAGGAACGCGCCAAGCGCGGCGGTTGAGCCGCCGCTGCGTGCTACCAACGCCCGGCCTCGCGCCGGGCGTTCTCGTTTCAGCGGCGACGCCGCCGGCGCCACAGCGCGCGCACGCCCCAGGCGACCAACCCGAGTACGGTCAGCGCGCCCAGCACCAGCACCGTCATGCGCACCGCGGTGCCGTGCTGGAACACCACCTCCTCGCCCTGCCCGTCCAGCGTATAAGCGATGACGTAGTCACCCAGCGGGCCAAGTCCCTCGCGGCCACCCGCGGCGATCACCACGTACTGGCGCCCGGCCACCGCATACACCGAGGGGGTCGCCTGCCCGCCCGCCGGCAGCTTGGCGTCCCACAGCGTCTTGCCGGTCGCGGTGTCCAGCGCGCGCAGCCGCGCATCGCCCGAGCCGCCGAAGAAGGTGACGCCGCCTGCGGTGGCGGTCGCGCCACCGAGGACCGGCAACCCGGCTTCCAGCGGCAACCAGGGCAGCGTCTCCTCCAGCGTGCCCACCGGTCGTTCCCAGGCCACCTGCCGCGTGCGCAGGTCCACGGCCACCATCCGTCCCCACGGCGGCGCCACGCACGGCGTGCCCTTGGCCGACTTGAGCACCCCGCGGCGCATGCCGTAGGCGGTACCGTCCATGCTGTTGAACTCCTGGCCGGGGTACTGCTCGCGAGCGTCCCAATCGAACTGTTCGCGCGGAATCAGCGCCACCTGCATCGGCAGGTCGGTGACCGGCAGGATCGCCAACTGGCGCTGCGGGTCGATCGCGATGCCGCCCCAGTTCACGCCCCCCGCCCACCCTGGCAGGGCGATCGTGCCGCGCACGCTGGGCGGCGTGAAGATTCCTTCCGAACGCAGCTTGGCGATCTGCGCCTGGCAATCGCGGCGCTCGCCCGGCGTCGGGCCCCAGGCGTCGGCCATCGTCACCGGCGTCATCCGAGCCAGCCGCAGCGCCGGCTCGGGCATCGGCTGCGTGGGCGAGGCGTGTTCGCCGGGCACGTCGGAGGCAGGCACCGGCACTTCGCTGATCGGAAACACCGGCGCGCCGGTGCGGCGGTCGAAGGCGAACAGGAAACCGGTCTTGGTCGCCTGCAACACCGCCTCGCGCGGGCCTTGTGCGGTCTGTACCGTCGCCAGCGCCGGCTGCGAGGCCAGGTCGTAATCCCACAGGTCGTGGTGCACCAGTTGCTGCGCCCACACGCGGCGACCGCTGTGCAGGTCGAGCGCGACCAGCGAGTTGGCGTCGCGGTTGTCGCCGGCGCGCTCGCCGCCGAAGTAGTCAGGGCTGGCCGAGCCGGTGGGCACGTAGACCAGGCCCAGCGCCGGGTCCACCGACAGCGGTGCCCACGCGTTCGCCGCACCGACCGTGGCCGCCTGCCCCGGCACCCAACCTCGGGCGGCGGCCTGCGCCGGATCGCGCGGCACCGGGTCCCAACGCCACAGTTCGCGCCCATCGCGCACGTCATAGCCGCGCACCACGCCCTGCTCCAGCGCACTGGCGCGGTTGTCGCCGATGGAACTGCCTACCACCAGCACGCCGTCGGCGATCACCGGCGGCGAGGTCACCGCGTAGTTCTGCCAGCGCGCCTCGGTCTGGGACCGGATATCGATCCCGCGTCGCAGGTCGATCTGCCCGGCGCCGCCGAACTGCGCGCAAGGCTTGCCATCCACCGCATCGAGCGCGATGAGCCGCGCATCCAGCGTGCCGTAGATGATGCGTTCGCGGCATGGCGTACCGGCCGGGGCCCGGTCATCGCGCCAGAAACTCACGCCGCGCGAGGCCGGGTCGCTGTAGGCGTGGCTGCGCGAGACCTTCGCATCGTGCGACCACAGCGCGCGCCCGCTCGCCGCATCCAGCGCGAAAGCGATGCCGGTGCCGGTGTTGAGGTACATGCGCCCGTCGATGACCAGCGGGTTGGCCTCGAAGCGACGCCGCTCCGGGTCCGGCAGGCCGGCGCCGAGTTCGCCGGTGCGGAATGACCAGGCGATGCGCAGGCGGTGCACGTTGTCCGGGGTGATCTGCGCCAGCGGCGAATACTGGCCACCGCCGGGCGCGCCGGCGTAGTGCGCCCAGTCGCCCACCCCGCCGCCGTCCTTCGCGCCACTGCTGCCCACGAAAGCGCACGCGACGAGGGCGCCGAGCGCGCCGATCCCGAGCTTGTCCATTTGCGACTCCTGATGGTGATCCGGCGCGCAGTGTCGCCAGGCACGCGCGGTCCGCGGGCACCCATGTGACGAAACGACGGGTGGCAGGGACGAAACGCGGGCGCACGGGGCCGGCCAGGCCGAGGCCACTGCCCGCTCTTCACCCGTGCCGGGCATACTCCCGGCGTGCCGACCCTCTTCCCTGCCGCCGTATGGATCGCCCTGGCGGTCACCCTCGCCGCCGGCCTGGCCACCGCGCTCGGCAGCCTGATGGTCATTTTTTCAAGGCGCCCGGACCCGCGCCTGCTTGCCTTCGGCCTGGCCTTCGCCGGCGGCGCGATGGTGTATGTCTCGCTGACCGAGATCCTGGGCAAGTCGGTGGACGCCTTCTCCCAGGCCTACGGCCCACAGTGGGGGTTCGCCGCGGGTACCGCCGCGTTCCTGGGCGGCATGGGGCTGATCGTGCTGATCGACCACTTCGTGCCCAATCCGCACGACGGCCTGAGCGTGGACGACCCGGCCTTCCGCGAACACAACCGCGCCTACATCAAGCGCGTGGGCTTGCTCACCGCGGTGGCGATCACCGCGCACAACTTCCCCGAGGGCCTGGCGACGTTCTTCGCCACGCTCGACAACCCTTCGGTCGGCATGCCGCTGGCGCTGGCCATCGCCATCCACAATATTCCCGAGGGCATCGCCATCGCCGTGCCGGTGTACTTCGCCACCCACCGGAAGGACTACGCCTTCATCGCCAGCCTGGTGTCGGGGCTGGCCGAGCCGCTGGGCGCGCTTGTGGGCTACCTGCTGCTCTCGCGCTTCCTGACCCAGCCCGTGTTCGGCGCGGTGTTCGGGATGATCGCCGGCATCATGGTGTTCCTGGCGCTGGACGAACTGCTGCCTGCCGCCAAGCGCTACGCCAAGGGCCACGAGACCGTGTACGGGCTGGTGGGCGGCATGGCGACGCTGGCCATCAGCCTGGTCCTGTTCAAGTGGTGAGCGCGCCGCTCAACCCAGGCGTTCGAGCACTTCGGCCAGTTCCGGCGCCAGCGGCGCGTTGAGCACGTAGGGCGTCTGCCCGCCATCGAGCGCGAACTCCAGCGAGGCGGCATGCAGGAACAGCCGGCGCAGGCCGGCCTGGTCGCGCAACCGCTTGTTGACGGCCTCCTCGCCATACTTGTCGTCGCCGGCCACCGGATGCCCCAGGTGCTGCGCGTGCACGCGGATCTGGTGGGTGCGACCGGTCTCGATACGCACCTCGCAATACGAATGCCCGCCGCGCCGCTCCAGCACCCGGAAATGACTCAGCGACGGCTTGCCCTCCGGGCGTACCTGCACATGGCGCTCGCCGCCCTGGCGCAAGCCGACATGCAGCGGGGCGTCCACCGTCATCACCCCGTCCGGCAGGCGGCCCACCAGCAGGGTGAGGTAGCGCTTGGCGATGCCGCGTCCCTCCTCGCTGTCGCCCTCGCGCATCAGGGCCTGCAACTCGGTCAGCGCCGAGCGCTTCTTGGCGACGATCAGCAGGCCGGAGGTGTCCCGGTCCAGGCGATGCACCAACTCCAGGGTCTGGCCCGGACGAAGCGCGCGCAGGGTCTCGATGGCGCCGAAGCTGATACCGCTGCCACCGTGGCTGGCCACGCCGGAGGGCTTGTTGAGCGCCAGCAGCCGGGCATCCTCGAACACGATGGCCGCTTCCAGCCGGGCCATGTACGCCGCCGGCGGCATGGCCTTCTCGCCTTCCTCGGCCACGCGCAGCGGCGGCACCCGCACCTCGTCGCCCGCCTCCAGCTTGCGCTCGGCCTTGGCACGACCGCCGTTCACGCGCACCTGGCCGCTGCGCACCAGCTTGTAGACCAGGCTGCGCGGCGCGCCTTTCAGCTGGCCGAGCAGGAAGTTGTCCAGACGCTGGCCGGCGCGATCTTCGGAAACCGTGAGATTGCGGGCCTGGGCCCGCTCGGCGCCGGGGGCCGGCGATTCGGCCGGCGCGACCTGCGGCGCCGCAGCCGGCCTTCCGGCCCGGCTATCGCCGCGGACGTCAGGACGCGGGGCCGACGCGGTTCGACGGGCATCGCCCGCCCCGCGCGCCGGGCCTGCGGCGGCCGGCGCCGGGCGCTGGCTGCCACGCGCTTCGCGTTCCCCCGCCGGCTTGGCGGCGGCCTTGGCTGCCTGTACCGCGCGCAAGGTGCGTGCCGGCTTCTTCGCGGCGGGACGGGCGGGCTTGCGGCCAGGCCGCGGGGGGTGGGGTTCGGTCATTCCGGCGGTTTATTCTGTTACACTCGGCGGGCGAGATAAGGGTTTGATTTCGTTGGAAGTCGCAGGGCCGAAAGCCCGGCTTTAGACGATTCCGGCACAGTGCGCGGCCACCGCCCCCGGGGCGGCCATGTTAGCGGCTCGCCGGCCTGCCCCGCCATCGCCGGGTACCTGGGTACCCGCGCTGAACATGCCCCGTGCGACGCCCCAGCCTGCTGGACGCGGCCGCCGGTTCCATAGCAACTAGAACGTAAAACACTTAAGAGAGCGCTCCCGCGGCCTGCCGTGGTGTCGTAGCGCTGGAAAGCCCAGCCGGCCCCGTCCGCGCATCGCGCGAGGGATCGGCGAACCGATCCAGAGGCGAAACGCCATGGCGTTCCGCGCGGTAGCAGCGCGCGAGGAACGCAACAATGAAGCGAATGCTGATCAACGCCACGCAGGCGGAAGAACTGCGCGTGGCGATCGTGGACGGCCAGACCCTGTACGACATCGACATCGAACAGCCGTCCAAGGAACAGAAGAAGTCCAACATCTACAAGGGCCGCATCACCCGGCTCGAGCCGTCGCTGGAAGCGGCCTTCGTCGATTACGGCGCCGAACGCCACGGCTTCCTGCCGCTGAAGGAAATCTCCCGCGATTACTTCCAGGCTGGCGTGGACCACCACAAGGCCGGCCTGCGCGAATTGCTGCGCGAAGGCCAGGAGATCGTGGTGCAGGTGGACAAGGAGGAGCGCGGCAACAAGGGCGCGGCCCTCACCACGTTCATCTCGCTGGCCGGCCGCTACATGGTGCTGATGCCGAACTCCCCCTCGGCCGGTGGCGTCTCGCGCCGCATCGAGGGCGAGGACCGCGCGGCGCTGAAGGACGCGCTGGACAAGCTCAACATCCCCGACGACATGGGCGTGATCATCCGCACCGCCGGCGTGGGCCGCGACGCGGAAGAGCTGCAGTGGGACCTGGATTACCTGCTGCAGACCTGGAAGGCCATCGCCGAGGCGGCGCTGACCAAGCCGGGCCCGTTCCTGATCTACCAGGAATCGCGACTGATCATCCGTGCCCTGCGCGACTACCTGCGCGCGGACATCGGCGAGATCCTGGTCGATACCGACGAGCTGTACGCCGACGCGCGCGAATTCATGCAGCAGGTGATGCCGCAGAGCCTGCGCAAGCTCAAGCACTACAAGGACGACATCCCGCTGTTCAACCGCTTCCAGATCGAATCGCAGATCGAGAACGCGTATGAACGCAATGTCCGCCTGCCCTCCGGCGGCTCGATCGTGGTCGACCAGACCGAGGCGCTGACCGCCATCGACGTGAACTCCTCGCGCGCCACCAAGGGCAGCGACATCGAGGAGACCGCGTTCCAGACCAACCTGGAGGCGGCCGAGGAAGTGG
>Ga0310344_10000274_pt1 | contig 42015 bp, 33 predicted proteins | sample HC15DNA20200_MG_FD_203801 | JGI IMG/M metagenome (GOLD analysis project Ga0310344, IMG submission 203801) | Marine microbial communities from station ALOHA, North Pacific Subtropical Gyre - HC15-DNA-20-200_MG | ecosystem: Environmental > Aquatic > Marine > Oceanic | place: Pacific Ocean: North...
TGGGCTCCTGCTGTGCCAGCCAAAACAGCACCACTTCCTAGGAGATCTCGTCTGGTTACCTTTTTCATTTATAGTTCCAACTTAGTATTTCTAGTCCACCTAATATCTCTGCAAGGGTATCGAAGTCAAGTGAAAGGAATTTGAAGAAGGGTTGTTTTCTCAGATAAAAGTAAGATAGGGAGGTTAGAATTTTAGTTGAAAATATTATCAGACTGACTAGTTTTCTGTTTTTCGATTTGACATACAATCTCAAACTAGGAAGACCGGAATGAAATATTGCCCAGAATGTTCAGGAGAGTACCGGGAAGAAGTAGATGAATGCTGGGTCTGTCAGGTTTCTCTTGTTTCCGAGATCGAGGCTATTGAGGGGCCAAGGGCAGATCCTTCCATTGAGCTGATAGATGTTTGGGTCTGTGATGGCGAAGCTGAAGCTCAAATCGTAGCGAGTTTACTGGCAGATAAAAAAATTGACTGCATGTTGAAAGGTGAAGCGCTTAGATATGTCCACGGATTCAAAACGACACTGCTTGGAAAAGTGCATGTCCAGGTTAGGGAAGACGATTATGAGCAGGCCCTGAATAGCATTAGGGAATCCCGGGGTGCCAAGATGGAATGCGAGAATTGCAGTTCGTTGATAGAAACAGGAGTGGATATTTGCCCATACTGTTCTGTGTCGCAAGCATAATACTTTGATCGTCGAAGAGGTTTCGTGTACAGGTCTCAGCACTTCCTGGATTATGGAATCCTCAATTTGCTATGATCTGATCCCTCTTGGGTCGGGACGTAGCGCAGCCTGGTAGCGCACCTGAATGGGGTTCAGGGGGTCGCGAGTTCGAATCTCGCCGTCCCGACCAATAGAATCAACAACTTATGGAGATTGATATCCTTCTGAAGTCTATCTGCATTTCGACGTGTTACGCTCTATGTTGCAGCGGGTGTTTTGGTTAGTTATTCAGATGTAAATACATTGTAGCGGGGGATTCCCAAAGATGGATGACTCCGAGATGTAAGGATGCTTAATTTCCCCAGGCTGTCCGATTTATGCGAAAATGCGGAAATAGAGTTAGAGTGCCTCCTTTCTTGCTGAGGAGCCATGGTCGATTTTTCCCCACAGAGTTACGGATGAGAAATAGGAAGTCTCTGGTTCGGAGCGCCTTGATTTTCGGTATCCTTAGCCTTTTTTTGGGCCATGCAGCTTGCAGGAAAGAAAGATCCAAGTATACCCCCTCTCTTCTCCTCGTTACGATTGATACTTTGCGAGCGGATCGTCTAGGTGTGTACGGTTGGGAGAAAGCTCGGACACCAAATTTAGATGCCCTGGCGGCTTCGGGAAGATACTACAAAGAGGTTTTTACCCCAGTTCCAGTCACCCTGCCTGCGCATGCAAGCATTCTTACAGGTAGACTCCCTTTTCAACACGGTATCCGAAATAATTCTTTCTATGTCCTTCCGCAGGATGAAGACACACTTGCAGAAGCACTGAAGTCTGCTGGATATCAAACAGGTGCAATTATAGGTGCTGCAGTACTAGATCACAGATTCGGTCTCGATCAGGGGTTTGATCTATATGATGACGATGTAGGCAAGGGAGATTCCGGGTTATTTATTGCAGAGAGAAGTGCATCTGAGGTCACCAAATTGGCACTTTCGTGGTTAGAGGATTTAGATGGAGAAAGCCCCTTTTTTCTTTGGGTACATTATTTTGATCCACACGATCCTTACAGGCCTCCAGCACGACACACACTCAGGCCTCAGCAACCTACCTATGATGACGAAATCGCCTATGTTGATGAACAGATAGGGGAACTAATCGAGGGCTTGAAAAACCGCAATATGTGGGAGAATACTCTCACAGCTGTAACTTCCGACCATGGAGAGGGACTGGGGGAACACGGAGAGGAAACTCACGGGATTTTCCTTTATGATTCGACACTTCGCGTACCATTAATTTTGTCCGGTCCGGGTATTTATCCGGGCAGTTCCGACCAGGATTTCTTGCTTGGGTTAACCGATCTTTTCCCTACATTGTTGGGTTTCCTAGGATTGTCTGGTTCGGAGAGCATAGAGGGATTTGATTTTCTGGAATCGGAGCCAACTCGGGATAGTCTTTATGCGGAAACCTTTCTGCCTAATGATTTTTACAACTGGAGCAAACTGGTCGCACTCCGGTCCAAACGATGGAAATATATTAAGGCCCCATTACCAGAACTTTACGACCTAGCTGCGGATCCTGCTGAAGTGCACAGTATCGCCGAGACGGGAAAGTCCCAGATCTTTGCCATGGAAAAAGTTTTGGAGAGTATGTATGTCGAGGGAAGCAGTGATAAAGCAACAGAAGAAGTTCCAGTCGATCTTTTGAATCGAATAGCTTCACTGGGTTATGTAGGTTCTGTTACTGGTTCGCGAGAGGCAATTGAAAAAAAGGGAGAGTCTCTCCCGGATCCCAAAAAGATGGTTCATCTAGTCGTAAAGATGGATGATGCACTGGCTTCAATTCGCGAGAGGAAATTGGATCTTGGAATCATTAAACTTCACAGAATTTTGAAAGAAGATCCAACCAATTTCCTGGCGTCTCACTCACTAGCCGAGGCTCTCTACGATGCAGGTAGAAATGAGGAAGCAATTCAAGGCTATCAACGGACTTTGGAATTGGGTCGGGAGACAGCTTACTATCACTATCGACTAGCTCTGCTTTATGAGAAGTTGAACCTTTACCAGAAGGCTGCAGGCCATTTTACTAGAGTAATTCAGCGGAACTCCGCGGCGGCCCAAGAGACTCTCGAGCGTGGTGACAGCCTTTTGGATCGAGGGCTCGCTAGAGAGGCTTTAGCGTATTACGAGGCTGTAGAAAAGGCTGGGGTACAGGCCAATCGAGTCGAGTTGTCTATAGTTGCAGCTCTCCTAGAGCTAAGACAACCGGAGAAGGCTCAACTCAGGCTTGAGGATGCAATTCAGAAAGATCCCGGCGATGAGCAATTGCAGTCGTTGTGGATTAAAACGTTAAACATGCTTGGTCAGAAACAAGGTAATCAAGGAAACCTTAGGAGTGCAATTCGGTTTTTTGAGAAAGCCACCTTATCCAACCCTTCCGATTTTGAGAGTTGGGCTAACCTGGCTCTAACTTATCTGCGAGCAGGGCGCAGCCAAGATGCACTGCTCCCTCTGGAACGTGCAATAGAGTTAAATCCGACTGCTGTTCGCTTGATCAATCTCTTAGGAGAGCTCCATTTTCGAAAAGGTCACTACTCTAAAGCAAAGAACCTTCTTGTGATGTCCTTGAAGCTGGATGAGGATCAAGAGAAGATAGCTAGGGCTCTACAGGAAATCGAGAAGAAACTAGCCGAACACTAATGATCCGAAACTTTGCTATTTGTTCCAGTTGCGGGAATTTTATGCTGAAGAGCTCAATCTCTCGGGAGGTTTGAAATGCAGTTGAATGAACTCGATACACCAGCGTTGTTAATAGATCTCGATTGCATGGAAGATAACCTTAATCGGATGGCAACTTATTGTCAGGAGAAGAACATTGAGTTGCGACCCCATATCAAGACTCATAAAACCCTTGGACTGGCGAAAAGACAGATGGAATCGGGCGCCTGCGGGATTACGGTAGCCAAAATCGGAGAGGCAGAAATCATGTCTGAGGGTGGAATTGATGGAATACTTCTTGCCTATCCAGTTATAGGAAGACACAAGGTAAGACGTCTGGCAGCTATTATGGAGAGGAGTCGATTAGTGGTCTCCTTGGATAGTGAGGAAGCTGTCGATTGGGTTTCTCAAGCTGCGATAGGAAAATCCCTAGAAGTCCTTGTGGAGATAGACTTTGGGATGCGTCGTTGTGGCCTGCCCCCCGGGGGGAATCCGGTCCAGCTGGCTAAATTTATAGATGCCAAACCTGAGCTCGAGTTCAAGGGACTGATGCTTTACTCAGGACACCTGTCTCCTGATCTGGATGGGGGGATAGGTGCAGTTAATCGATTGAATTCTGAATTGGGTATGCAGCTAGAGATGTTTTCCCGCGAGGGCATCGATGTTCCTGTAGTTACAGGAGGCAGTACTCCTTCAGCATACTATTCGCATCTTGTTGAGGGGTTAACAGAAATTAGGCCTGGGACATATATTTTCAATGACCGCAACACCGTGGAATTTGGTGCTTGCTCGGAGTCACAATGTGCCGGGTCAGTCTTGGTTACGGTAGTGAGTACTGCAGTGTCCGGTCAGGCGATCATCGATGGAGGCTCCAAGACTTTTTCAAGTGACTCACTCATGTCTGGTAACGGTATCGGGCACGGGATTGTGAAGGGGTATCCTGATGTTGTCTTCACCAAGATGAATGAGGAACATGGATACTTACAACTTCCGCCGGGAATACAGCTTGAAATTGGGCAGCAACTCCAGATCATACCCAACCATATCTGCACTTGTGTAAATATGCATGACCGGGTTTGGGGGACACGTCAAAAAGAAGTTGTGGACGAGTGGGAGATCTCTGCGCGCGGGCGTATTCGTTAACGAGTTGGAGCGTCTATTGTGATCGGATTACTGCGCTTGAAGGTCTGATGTCCGAAGGCCTCGACGTAACCAGTAATCACCTTTTCTGAATCCGTAACCTGTGGGCCTATATTCACCGACGAGCTGGACTCTAGCTCCTGTCGTTGGAATTTCCTTTTCCAGGCCAGTGGCCCAGTAGATTCCATTTACAAGTAGACGTCGAGTGCCTTTTGAAAGCAGATCGGTTGAGGCCCCAATGGTGGAGGAGAAAGCCTTGCCCACCTTCCCTCCAGGGAGTTGATAAGGTTTTGTCCAGGCGATTGGCATCATTGGGTCATTCAGGTTGCCTTTACCTTCAGGCCCGGAATGCTCCCCCGCTATATCGTCGTCAGTTGCGCGCATCCCGAACAATGTATCTTGCGAGTCGTATTCTCCACGGCGATTGACTACCTGGCCTAGGACCAATGGTTGCGCACCATCTGGAAGAGGGAGTCGCACTCCATAAACATCAGTAGGCCCCCAGATATCGATATCTTTTAGGCCGCGTGTGATGGGGTGACTCGTTGCTCCAGGTGCTATGATTCCACGCGTACTTTGATGTCGATGCCGGCCGTGGTGGTTAATCCATTTTTCCCCCAAAACCAAGCGTCCGAATCCATCTATCCAGGCTTTTTCCCTGCCATCATATCCGTTGGCGTAGTGGCCCCATTTATTGTTGGAATCTGGAAGGAAGGCATGGGTAGAAGTCCGAATTCCAACGACTGGCTTGCCTGATTTAAGATAGTTATCGATATATTGCATTTGCGCATCAGGTAAATCACGGAAACGTGTAAAGATAACCATTAGGTCGGCTGAATCGAGAGCTTTTAAACCCGGGATATGATTACGGTTGTTAGGGTTTATTATTCCCGTTGTAGGATCAATAGCGAAGAGAACGGTGCACTTAAATCCATGGTGCTTGGCTAAAATGCTTGCCAGTAGAGGGAGCGCTTCTTCCGAACGGTATTCCTCGTCTCCTGAGATCAGGACAATGTGTTTCCCTTGCCCAGGTCCACTGGTGCCTTCGTAGACGATCCACTGCCCAGCACCCAAAACGGGCCAAGTGAGGGTCAGTGTAAATATCAGCATCATTACCAATCGATTCATTATTTTATCTCCTGTCACCAAGAATACGTGGCTCCATATCAGCCTTCTAGCCCACTTGCTCGGACACCAGATTTTCTAGTTTGAGAATGAATGAGGGAACGGGTTTCAATGGCTCCGAACCGTGGGTCATACTCTCAAGAGGTGTTTTCGTCTCTTGCCTTGCCAGTCTCAATACTAGTAGGGCTCTCGATTGTGGTCCAGGTTCCCTCGATTTCACTCGATTCTTTTGTGCATTGATGAGGGAATTTTAAGTTGCAATCCTTGAGGGGTTTTCGAAGCTCTGGGTCCATGAGTTCGTGTATATCAAGCTGCATCTCCTCTCTTGAGTAGGCTGCAATATCAAGGATTCCTGTGTCCATGCGGATAGCATCCTCGGGACAAACCTCAACACAATATCCACAGTAAACACAGATTCCCAGGTCGATGTCGAAACGTACCGGGTACTTCTCGATGTGAGGATCTGGGTGTTCTCCTGGCACGATTGTGATGCATTTAGCCGGGCATACCGTCTCGCAGAGCATGCAACCGACACAACGTGGCGTATTGTCATCCCGAAGAGTAAGTCTATGACGGCTGCGAAACCGGGACATGAGTGGGCGCAACTGATCGGGGTATTGAACTGTTACCGAAGCCGGGAGATGCTTTAGAAGGCCTAAGAGATGAAAAGTATGGAGGAAGAGATTTTTAAAGAAGTGAGCCGAAGTGATTTTGAGTCCAGATAGGATCTGAGGGAGGTACAGTTTTTCCCAGAAGGTTAGTTCTGGGCGTTGAACAACTTTTATAGCCATTAGGTAGCCTCCTCTAAAATGGCTATAACTATGGCGGTTACCATGACGTTAATAAGTGCAATTGGGAAAAGGCCTTTCCAGCCCAGAGTCATCAACTGGTCGTAACGAAAGCGCGGAAGAGTCCAGCGGAGTTGCATAAAAAGCCAGCAGAACAATATCACCTTGACAGAAAAGCTTAGTACTCCCAGAAGAACATAGACCAAGTTGGGGACAAGAATTTCCATGCCCCCTGGAAAGTGGAAGCCATCGGGCATGAGAAAAGGGACCTGCCATCCCCCGAAAAAGAGTGTGGTGGCCAGGCAGGCGAGCATGATCGTTTCCAGGAAATCTGTTAGGAAGAACATACCGAATTTCATTCCGCTGTACTCAACGAAGTAACCGATGATCTCGGATTCACCCTCCGGTAAATCGAAAGGCAATCTTTTGGTCTCGGCTAGTGCTGCGGTTAGGAAGATTAAAAAGGCCACTGGCTGGGCAACGATGCCCCAGAATGGGATCCAACCTCCGATCATGTGTCCCTGTCCTCGGACGAGTTCACTCAGGTCCATGGTCCCGTAAACCAGGATGACTCCGATGATCGAGACACCCAGAGCGATCTCATAGGAAATCATCTGTGCCGTGGCTCGCAATCCACCCAGGATGGCGTAGTTATTACGGGATGCAAATCCAGCCAGGATCACACCATAGACGCCTAGAGAGAGCATAGCGAATACGTATAAGAGAGCTGCGTCAATCTTGGCGATCTGAAGTTGGATTACCATATCCCCTAGAACGAGCTGATCTCCAAAAGGGATTGCCGCAAAGGCGACGAGAGCAAAGAAAACGGAAAATAAAGGGGCTAGAGTATGAAGAGTCTTGTCGGCACCCTTAGGAATGATGTCTTCCTTTGTGAACATTTTGACAGCATCGGCCAGGCCGTGAAAAAGCCCAAGGAACCGAAACCCGAAAATGGACGCCCGATTTGCTCCGATCCGGTCTTGTATCAGTGCCGACTGTTTACGTTCGGCCCAGGTGTGAAGTCCAGCGAAGTTTAAAATTACAAAAAAGACAAGTCCTGCCAACACTAATTTGATGATCAGAACTTCGATCATGATGAAATCACCTGCGTATCCAGAGAGGCTAAATCTAAACCCTGATCTCCAATTTTCTCATAGGTAATCCCTCTGAAAGGGGCTAAGGTTGCGGCGAGTTCTTCGAAAACTTCCTCCGGTCCGTCACAATCGATCGAAAGACCTATTTTAGTTGCCAATTCCAGGAGGAAGCGCCAATCCTCACGGGAGTCTCCGATTGGAGGGAATGCACGGCCAATACGTTGTACGCGACCATGGCAGTTTACGAAGGTCCCATCCTTTTCGACATAAGCTGCTGAAGGTAAAGTCCAATGCGCTAGCTCCGTAGTGGGGTTATTGTTAGTTCCCGAGAAAATGAAGAGAGACAAATTCTCTGATAGTAGTTGGACTTTTTCCTCTCCGAAAAGCTCCACCATGTTATGCCCGAAGACCCAAAGAATGTCGAGACTTCCGTTAATTGCTGTCTCAACCAACTGTTCTGCTTTGGGAGCATTTGGACCAGTCAACCCTAACAAGGTAGCTCCCTGTGTGTTGGGGTTTTTGTCTGCTTTGATGAGAAAGTCATCACTTGTCCCCAAATCTTCAGGGACAGAAGCACTGATTTGTGCCCCTTTAAAGATTTTTTGAATCAAGAAAAGTTCTTCATTAGTAAGCTGCGTAGATGCGATAACGCCGACCCTGGTTTTAGCAGTACCAGGATTGGTATTGTTCTCTTGCTCTGAACTTGCGAGCATGGTCGCTATTTCCGTAAGCGCCTGATCCCAGTTGGCACCGTTTGAGGGTCCGCGTACGATTTCCAAGCGATCCTTATCCATCCAGTCGAATCCGTAGCGCCCCTCATCACACATCCACCACTGATTGACGTTCTGATTAAGGCGCGGCTTCACACGGACAATCCGAGATCCATCATTAAGGTGGGGGCGATCCAGTAGAAAATGAAGATCGATATTACAACCCTGACTACAACCATTGCAGACGGTAGAGGCCCCAGAGAGGTACCAAACTCTACTTTTGAAACGGAAGTCTTTTTCGGTCAAGGCTCCTACAGGGCATATATCCACTACATTGGCTGAATAGGGGTTGTCGAGAGTTTCTCCAGGAACTAGTCCAAGTTCGGCGCTGTCACCCCGATTGAAGATTCCGAACTCTCCTGTATCAGTGATCTCATCTGTGAAGCGAACACAACGGGAGCAGAGAATACAGCGTTCTTGGTCGAGCATTACATGGGGGCCCAGTTGAAGAGCTTTTCTTTTTTTGACTTTATGTTCCTGGAAACGCGGGTTGTAGAGGCCGAAATCCATATAAAAGTTTTGCAAATCGCACTCCCCGGATTGATCACAAACTGGGCAATCTAGAGGGTGGTTGGCGAGTAGAAACTCAAGAACTGATTTCCGTCCAGATTCGGCCTTATCATTCTTTGTGTGTACCACCATGCCATCAGTAACGGGAAGGTTGCACGCGATTTGAAGTTTTGGAGAGTTCTCTACATCTACAAGGCAGATACGGCAGTTCCCAGCAATGGAAAGCCCCGGATGATAGCAGTAACGAGGAATGTAAATACCTGCTTCCTCGGCAGCCTGAATAACTGTTGTACCCTCTTCAACATTGATTTCACGGTCGTCAATGGTCAGGCTGAGCATGTACCTATCTCCTCTCCCTTATTGCCTCGGCCACTGGTTATATACTTCTCAAACTCGTCTCGGAATTTCATTATGTAGGACTGGACCGGCCAGGCAGCTGCATCCGCAAAGACGCAGATTGTTTTCCCTTCCATGTCACCTGCTATGGCGAGCAGGTCGTCCAGATCCTGAAGATTCCCCTTGCCTTTTATAATGCGCTGGACAATTCGGTGGATCCAGCCGGTTCCTTCACGGCATGGAGAGCATTGCCCGCACGATTCATCAGCGAAAAACCTTGCCGCTGAATCTAGAGTTTCGACCATGCAGGTTGTTTCATCCAACACAACCACACCTCCTGAGCCTGCCATGCTTCCAGCTGCTAGAAGCGAGTCGAAATCCATGCCCACATCAATTTCATCAGCCTTCAGAATTTTGGCTGAAATACCTCCTGGTATAACGGCTTTGAGCTTGTTGCCATTCCGGACACCACCTGCTTTTTCTATGAGTTCTCGGAGAGATATGCCGACGGGTTCTTCGTAGACTCCGGGTCGGACCACATGGCCACTCACACAGAACAACCGTGTACCTCCCTGCTTTTCTGTGCCTATCATGGAGAAGCGTTGAGCACCATTGCGGATAATGAAAGGTACACATGAGAGTGTCTCGACATTGTTTACTATAGTTGGGCAAGAAAAGAGGCCTGAGATAGCAGGGAATGGGGGTTTTAGTTTCGGGAATCCCTTTCCCCCTTCGAGAGAGGTCAGGAGTGCGGTCTCTTCCCCGCAGATATAGGCCCCTGCTCCACGGTGAATGACTATATCCAGATCAAATCCACTTCCCTGGATATTCTTGCCTAGCCAACCCTGATCGGAGGCCTCTTCCAAGGCTCGCTGAAGGCGTTTGGCTGACCGAAAGTATTCACCACGAATGTAAACATAGGCTTTGTGACTGTCGATTGCGTAGGCAGCAATGATCATACCTTCGATCAGGGCGTGGGGATCTCGTTCCATTATATAGCGGTCTTTGAACGTCCCCGGTTCGCCCTCATCGGCATTGACGACCAGGAACACAGGTTGTTTTGTATTCTTTGGAACAAAGGACCATTTCTTGCCAGCTGGGAATCCTGCCCCTCCCAGTCCGCGCAAATTAGGCTGAGAAACCTCTTCGATGACTTCCTGAGGGGTCATTGTAGTGAGAGCCTTTTTTGCTGCCATATAACCACCATCTGCAACGTATTCTTCTAGCCAAGCCCCTTCAGGATTTCCAAAACGTGAGGAGAGCACAGGTCCGTTACTAGAGATAAATGGGTTGGGTTCAGGTAATGCTTCTGCTTTGCGAGGATCCTCTACTGCGGCATTGAGGACTGTATCCAACTGAGACCCTTCTAAAGGTCCAATGAAAGTTTCATCGAGTTGTCCCATTGGAGCCATTTCACAGGCGCATAGACACTCGACTTCCGTCAGAGTTACCTTCCCGTCGAGAGTGGTCTCTCCAGGAGAAATGTCTAGACGTTGCTGTATTTCCTCTATTACCTTTCCAGCACCGCGTAGAAGACAGGGCAGGCTAGTACATACACGAAGTTCACGTCGGCCAACTGGTTTTGTATGGAACATATTGTAGAAGGAAACGGCCTCACGAACCTTGGAATTTGCCACCCCCAAAACACCAGCTACCCAACCCTCGGCCTCACTCGAAATGTAGCCCTGGTTTTCCTGGACTAGCCACAGTATAGGTAGCATTGCAGCTTTGGGGTGCTCGTAGGATTGCAAGATCTTTTCTGCTTGCGGTTCAAGTTCAGAAAGGGTCATCGATCGAGCTCTCCACCGATCATGTTGACGGATCCAAAAGTGGGGACCATATCAGCGAGCATGTCACCTTCCAGAAGCTTGGAGAGAGCCGACATAATAGCGAAGCAGGGAGGTCGGACTCGGACTCGGTAGGGGTTTCCGGCTCCGTCACTCACTATGTAGAAGCCTAGTTCTCCGTTGGCTCCCTCTACAGGGAAATAGACCTCTCCCTTAGGGGGGCGGACCCCGTGCCCCTCCATGACTAGTTTGAAGTGATTCATAAGGCCTTCAATGTTGCCGTACGTATCTTCTTTAGGGGGCAGAAAGGCCCTTTTTTCATCTGTGGAAATGGAGGGGGAGTTGAGCCGCCCAGATCCCTCTAGAGTGGGTCCAGTCAATGCTATTCCGTCTGAGATAGCATTGATATCCCCTACTTTTCCTAGATCTACCATTTTTGCGGCTGGAATGGGTCGTCCTGTCTCAATATCTACTTGAACGGGCCCCGATGGCATATCCTGTAATGCCGTTTCTACGATGCGCATGGACTGTTCCATCTCTTCCATACGAACCAGGTACCGGTCCATATTGTCTCCGCGTGTTCCGACAGGAACATCAAAAGGTATTTGGTCGTAAACGGCGTATGGAGAATCCTTCCGAACATCGAACTCGACACCGCTGGCACGCAGGAAAGGGCCGGTTATACCATAGGAAACCGCGTCTTCTGCCGAGATTATACCTGTCCCATTCATTCTGTCCGTGAAAATACGGTTACGAGTGAGTAGTGCATTCGTTTCAGTTAAGACTTTACGAGTTTCTTCAAGGGCTTTTCTGCAAGGCTTAGCAAAATCGTCAGGGAGGTCAGCTTTGATGCCACCTATCCGACAGTAACTTACGGTTAGACGAGCCCCGGTTACCATTTCCACTAAGTCCCATAGGTATTCCCGAGCTTTGATCATGTAGAGGAAAACACTGAATGCTCCCATCTCCATAGCGGTGGCACCGACACAGGTGAGGTGATCCGTTATTCGGGCTATCTCCGAAACGATTACTCTCACATACTGACAGCGTTCTGGGACTGAGATTCCCAGGAGTTTTTCGACAGCCATACAGTAGCCGACATTATTGATTAGTGAGGACACATAATTGAGCCGGTCGGTGTAGGGGATAACGCCGTTATAGTCCACTACCTCAGACATCTTCTCGAAGCCTCGGTGTAGATACCCTATCTCCACTTCTGCTTGCCGAATCTGTTCTCCGTCGAGATTGGCGATTATTCTGATAATACCGTGCATAGCCGGGTGGGCAGGGCCAATGTTAAGCATCATATCGCGTGTTTCGAGATCCATGCCGGCGTTCTCGGAATGCTCTCTAGGCGAGTTTGATTCGGGTGTCATTGATTCTCCAAAGGGGGCAGTAGACCATAGATGAATTCTGGGATAGGGTCTTTGAGATTCGAGCTTCTATCAATTGACTGGCCCTATCAGAGGCTGGCGCCTGTTGACTGGGTAATCTTTGCGAAGGGGGTGACCTTCGAATTCTTCGTACATGAGGATACGTTTGAGATCGGGGTGTCCCTGAAAGCGGATGCCGAACATATCCCATACCTCGCGCTCTAACCAATTTGCTCCAGCCCAAAGATCGGTTAAAGAGTCTACTTCTAGGTCAGAATTCTGTAGGGCGACCACGACTCTCAAGCGATGTCGGTGTTGTATAGAATAAAAATGGTAGACGACTGCAAAGCGGGTTTCAGGTACTGGTCCGGGCCAAGATTCCTCGTCTCGCATTTCCGCCTGAGGTCTTACCTTATTTCCAGAAGACGCAAAAAAAGCTCGTGAGGGAGCCTTCCCATAGGTGGAATAGTCAACAGCACTCAAGTCCATCAGAAGATTCATTAGCAGGTTTTCATCTTTTTTGAGGAAGCGCGCGACCTCGATTAAAGACTCTGGCTTCAACACTATGGTGGCGTCTCCTCTATAGGAGTGGGAAGAAATGACAGAGTCGGGGAAATGGTTCGTTATAGCTGTAATCAACGAAATAGTGTTCATACGTCAAATATATCTGGGCGGGGTTCAGGGGTATCCCTAAGACCAGTGTTGTGTTGATTTTGTATTTTCTCTTGTAGCTTGATTAACCCATCGATCACGTTTTCCGGCCGCGGGGGGCATCCAGGGATGTAGACGTCAACCGGTATTATGGTGTCAATGCCCATAACTGTTGCGTAGTTGTCATAAAAGCCACCAGTACAGGTACATACTCCAAAAGCTACTACCCACTTTGGCTCGGCCATCTGCTCCCATATGCGTTTCATAACGGGAGCCATCTTGTGGCTGATCGTTCCTACAACAAAAAGGACGTCTGCCTGGCGTGGAGAGAATCTAGGGAAGCCTGCACCAAAGCGGTCGACGTCATAGTGAGAGCAGGCGGTCGCCATGTATTCCATCCCGCAGCAGGCTGTGACGAACGGATATTGAAATATTGAGAACTTGCGAGCCCAGCCAAGGGCTTCTTCAACTCTAGTGGTTAGAAAGTTTTGTTCGTTTAACATATCACTGCCATTCTAGAGCGCCATTGTCCCAGGCATAGACGAAGCCTGCAATCAAGATTCCCATAAAGACACCCATTTCTACGAGCCCGGTTAGGCCTATAGTCCGATAGATGACAGCCCAGGGATATAAAAAGACTAGTTCGATATCGAACAGCACGAAAAGTATTGCTGTCAGATAGAATTTAACAGCCAGTTTCCCTCCTGGCAAAGAGAAGGGGGTCTTGCCGCACTCAAACGGTGCTAACTTGACTTCGGATGGCTTTCTCTCCCCGAGCCAGGAGGCCAGAAAGACCATCGCTCCTGCGATTCCTCCAGCCAGGATAAAACTGACCACGACACCTATATATTCTTTCATAATCGGGTCATTTCACTCCAATTATACACAGGGCAGCGAGAACACAAAGCCTGGTTATCTGATGAGGTTTTTGCCGGCGAGGACATCATGGTTTCAATCATTAGGGCACCGCTTCCCAGAAATTGAGGACACTAGGTAGGATTCCCCCGATTACCGTAACCAGGGCAGACAAGAGTAGTACTGCAGATATCATTATCGGATAGCCTGGGGCCTCATCCATCTGCGGTTCTTTCATATACATGAGTACGGCCACCCGCAGGTAGACGAAGGCTGAGACGACACTACAGGCAACAGCCAGGACCGCTAGTGTGAAATAGCCTGCATTCAGAGCGCTCAGGATGACCACAAACTTGGCTATAAAACCTCCTGTGGGTGGAATTCCGGTCAAAGCTAAGAGAAATATCAGCATTAGTAGGGCAGTGACTGGCTGTTGCCGTGCCAACCCCTCGTAGCCGTCGATTCGCTCGCCACGCCGGCCCAGGGCGGTGACAACTCCAAAGGCTCCTAATGTCATGAACACATAGATGAAGACATAGGTCATTGTTGCTGAAATTCCTTCCGCAGTTCCGGGAAGGAGTCCGAGAAGTGCGTAACCCGCATGAGAAATAGAAGAATAGGCGAGAAGACGCTTTATATTGGTTTGGGATATAGCAATGATGCTCCCAACAATAATGGAGAGAGCGGCCATAGTAGCCAGGATCAAAGATAGGAGATGGGATTCCTCGGAGAATGCGGAGATACAAATCCTGCCCAGTACCGCAAGGCCTGCTGCCTTGGAGGCCGTAGCTAGAAATGCAGCAATAGGCGCACTGGCTCCTTCATAAGCGTCTGGTGCCCATGAGTGAAAGGGTACTGCTGCAATTTTGAAAGCGAGCCCTGCCACTACCAGGCCAATAGCCATCAGGATAAGTTTGTTGTTCCCTCCTTCTGTGCCCGAGAAAAAAGATGCTACAGCGTCGAAACTTGTAGAACCAGTCGTCCCGTAAATAAGGGCTATGCCATAAAGAAGTAGCGCGGATGTGAAGGCCGAGAGAAGGAAATATTTTGTTGCTGCTTCATTAGAGGTGCGTCGCTCAACCGTAGTCCCAACAAGGATATAGGAACAGATGGTAGTCAGTTCCAATCCCAGGTAAAGGGGGATAAGATCTGTAGAGGAAACAGCCAGCATCATACCGATCGAAGCCAGTAGGAGCAGGGCATAGTATTCCCCTGCCCGAACGTTATCGGTTTCTACGCGTCTGGCAGAGAGAAGTACGATCAAAATCAGTGCAGAAGCTATCAACACCTTAAAGAATTGTGAGTAGTTATCGATAATGATCATGTCTCCAAAGCCTGCACGAGCTCCTTCAACAAGAGGCCATCTGTAAACCAAGATAGAGGCGAATCCAGCAACTAAAGTCGCAGTAGAAGCTTTCAACCCTTTCCGGATACGGCTCGCCGATAGGATCAGTCCTAGTGACATGGTCAACAGTATCAGCTCTGGCCAAAGCAACTTGACGTCTGCCAAATCTGGTCCGATCATTGCGTTACCCCTGCCGTCGTTAGAAGTTCAGTTACAGGGGCATGAAGGTAGGAAAGCACCAGATCGGGTTGAAGCCCGAGGTATAGAACAAGCAATACGAGAGGCGCTAGAGTGGCTATCTCGCGAGCATTGAGTTCTAGGTTAATGCCTTCTATTTTTGCATTTGTCTTGCCCATCACGACTCGATAATACAGCCAAACGATATAAGCCGAGCCGAGGGCGACACCCCAAATGGCCATTACCCCCAACCACATTGCGGTCTCATAGGCTCCGCTAATTATTAGGAACTCACCAATGAAAGCATTCATGCCCGGGAAGCCGGCAGCAGCCAAGCAAAAGATGGCTAGTAAGACCGAGTAAATTGGCGCTAATTTACCAACCCCCCCATAGTCTTTGATCTCTCGAGTATGTGTGCGCTCATAAATCATCCCGACACAAAGGAAAAGTGCTGCTGAAACAATCCCATGGTTAATCATTTGCAGAATGGCCCCTTCAACTCCACTTTGATTAAGAGTGAAAATGCCCAGGGTCACAAACCCCATATGGCTGATACTCGAGAAGGCTATCAGGCGCTTAAGATCGGTCTGCACCAGAGTTACATAGGCACCGTATACGATGGCCACCACAGAAACGATGAGCATAGGCTTCAGGAAAATCTGTAAGGCTTCATCAAGTATAGGTATTGAGATTCGCAAGAATCCATAAGCTCCCATTTTCAGTAGGATGCCGGCTAATATAACGCTCCCGGCGGTAGGCGCTTCTGTATGTGCGTCGGGAAGCCAGGTGTGCACTGGAAACATGGGCACCTTCACTGAGAAGGCGGCCAAGAAGGCTATAAAAATCCATACTTGGAATTCCGTCTGGAATTGAGCAATTGTTAATTCCTTGAAATTAAGTGTGCCAGACACTTGATAAAGGGCAATCATGCCCACCAGCATCAAGACGCTGCCGGATAAAGTGAAAATCAGAAACTTAATAGCTGCATAGATGCGTTTAGGCCCACCCCAGACCCCTATGATAAGAAAAAGTGGGATGATCATTAGCTCCCAGAAAACATAGAAGAGAAAAAGGTTGGTGGCGGCGAAGAGTCCGATCATAGCTGTTTCTGCAATAAGAAGAGCCGCGTAAAATTCTTTCGCTCTAGTATCGATGGCGGTCCATGAGCCGCTGACACATAAGATACTCAAAATCGCTGCGAGGAGGACGAAAGGAAGGCTGATCCCATCTAACCCTAATCCATACGAAACTCCCCAGGCAGGTATCCACTCCACAGACTCGACAAACTGTAGGTCGCTGGATGACTTGTCGAAATTCCAGTAAAGAGGAGCTGTGGCACTGAGCGTAGCAATTGTGGTCAGAAGGGCAATCCATCGGGCAGATCGTTGACTGCTGAAAAGGAGTACTGCAATTGCCCCCAGGAAAGGCAGGAAGGTCGTTATAGTTAGAAGCGGGTATGTTGTCATGTGGATACCACCAATGCCATGACAGTGAGTGCCAAAATTGTGGCAGCCATCAGCAGACCGTAGTGCTGAGCGTTGCCGCTGACGGTAATTCTCAAAAGCTGGCTCAGCTTTTGAGTTAGCCATCCCAATGCTACCAAGGCTGCATCGATGACCCGGACATCAAAATTGCGGAGCAAGCTGCCGACACCCAGTACCGGGCGTCGTATTACAAACTCATAGAATTCACCAATGAAATCGGATTCTAGTCGTGATAGTGGTCCGCGCACAAAAGTCATCCAAGAGCCGGAAATCCTTCTGTAAAACCAGTCCGTGTCCAAGCTGATTTTGGTTTCCGGATCGAGGTGTCTTAATAGGAGAAAGAACCCAAATGCTGTGAAGCCCAGCATCCCAAGAGTGCTGGTGATATGTTGTAGAGTGTAAGGGACGTAGTCTACTGGATAGGGGAGGTGTGAGTACAAGAGGCCTGGAAAGATCCCTATCAGTAAGCAACCGATTGCAGCTATCCCCATGGCGATCAGCATATTGGTAGGGGGTTCACGACTCTGCAGTCCTTTGTCCTGTCCAAAGAACATGTAATAAGGGAGCTTAAGACCTGTGTGCAGAAATGTACCTGCAGATGCCAGGGTGAGCATTAGGAATACTAAGGCCATGTGAGATTCACCGGCAGCTGAAACGACCATGGATTTACTCACGAAGCCACTAAAGAGGGGCACTGCAGAGATGGCGAAGGCACCAATCATGTAGAAGGCAAGTGTGATAGGCATGGTTTTATAGAGCCCACCCATATCACTCAATTTTCGCAGTCTTGTTACTTCGAGAACAGCGCCTGCCCCCATGAAGAGAAGGGATTTGTAAAGGATGTGCGCGAAGGCATGAGCCGTGGCACCATTCAGGGCTAAAGTAGTCCCGATTCCAACCCCACAAACCATATAACCGACTTGGCTGATGATGTGGTAGGCCAATAAACGGCGAGCATCATTTTCGAGCACAGCGTAGACTACACCGTAAATGGCCATTATGGCCCCCAGCCATATGAGTATCTCAGTTCCTGCAAATCCACGGATGAGTACATAGACCGCCGACTTGGTAGTGAAGGCAGTCATGAAAATTGCACCCGTTACCGTAGCCTCAGGGTAGGCGTCAGGCAGCCAGGCTCCTAGGGGAGGGACAGCTGCATTAACAAGAAAAGCGAGAAGGATTAATGTCCAAGCCATACTGCCAGAGAAAGCCCCCATATCACCAAAGGCTACTGATCCTGTCTGAGAGACTTGCATCACGACCCCTGCCAACAGAAAGAGGCCTCCCAAGACATGGACCAGAAGATAACGGAAGCCGGCAGATACAGCAGCGGGTTTGTGGCGTTGCCAAACTAACAGGACAGATGAGAGGGCCATCAACTCCCAGAAAACGAGTAGAGAGATAAAGTCTCCGGCAAATGTGACTCCCAGGGCACCTCCTACATAGGTCAGGGATGCTACATGCTGGCTCGTGGTTTTAACGTGGAGAGCGTAGATCACTCCGATTACGGCCATAATGGAAAAGACATAGGAGAAAATTAGACTCAGCTGATCTACCCGGCCGAAGACCAGGTCCAGTCCCAGAAAACGTACCTTCCCGTATGTCCCTGAAGACATACTCAGGCAGGAAGCCAATGCTCCAACAGGCAATAGTAGGATAATGAGGTTCCGGACTTTGCCTTTAAAGAAGAAAGCCACCCAGGCACCCAGTATGAGCAGTAGGCCAGGATGTACCCACTCAAGCATCATAGTGGTCCTCCCTACGTGATAGCCAGATTTTCCCGATAAGCTTGGACACAACAATGATGACTACACAGGAGATGAGTCCATATATTGATCCCCAAGCAGGTATACCTTCGAAGTCAAAATGGTGATGACTTTCTCCGGCCACCCACGGCAATATGATTTCTGATCCGGCAATTAATATCAGGCCGAGATAGGAGAGTTGCTTGAACTTGTTACGCCGAGATGGATTCTCAAGGCATTTTTCTAGGAAGTTCATGGCAGTACCCTTCTAGCCAATTCAAGCACTGGTGCTGGATAGATTCCCAAAAGTAAGCTCAAGCCCGCGCTAACTGTGAGGGGTACTACCATCCAGGGTACTTCATGCACTTCCTCAAGAGGCTCCGAGCCCTTTTCAAAGTAGGCTTTGTATATGATCGGTCCTAGATAAGCCGCATTCAGTAATGAACTGGTGAGTAAAACAGCTAGCAACCAAGGGTTCTGAAGTTCTATTGAGCCAAGTGCCAGAAACCATTTGGAAATAAAACCAGAGGTGCCAGGTATACCGACTACGCTTAAAGAGGCAATTGCGAATGCCGCCATAGTCCAGGGCATACGCCTAGAGAGGCCAGATAACTGGCTAATTTTGGTTTTATGGGTGGAGGCGTAAATGGATCCTGCACATAAAAAGAGTGTGATCTTTGAAAAGGCGTGGTTGGTGATGTGGGCTACACCGCCCAAAATGCCGGAATGGTTCAAAAGGGCTCCCCCCAGGATGATATAGGAGAGCTGGCTGATGGTAGAAAAGGCCAGGCGGGCCTTGAGGTTGTCCTGGCCTAAGGCAAGGAGTGAACCGATTACAATAGTAACTGAGGCGGCTATCATGGCGAGTTTGTCGGACCCTATGTGCCGTATCGCATCTGAACCGAAAATAAATAGGAATACTCGTAGTGTAGAAAAAACACCAGTTTTAACCACTGCAACAGCGTGCAACAAAGCGCTCACGGGTGTGGGGGCTACCATGGCTGCCGGCAACCAACTATGCATGGGCATGAGCGCGTTCTTGGCGAATCCGAATAGGAAGAGCGCAAAGATCAGGTATAGCAGAAGAGGTTGTTTCGTCGCCTGTTCTAGTGTCAGTACTCCTCCTTGGCGGAAGTCGAGTGTCCCTGTCAGGTTGTAGGTCAAAATAATTGCGGCTACCAGTAATACTTTGGCAGCTCCCAGAAGGTAGATGACGTACTTACGGGCACCCGCCTTTGCTTCGGATGTTCCCTTATGACCTACCAGTGGGTAGGTGATTAGCGTCAGAGCTTCGTAAAACAAGAAAAGAGTGAAAAGGTTTGCCGAGAACGCCACTCCCATGGTCGCTGCAAGGGCAAGGGCGAAGCAGGAAAAGTAGCGTGTCTGTGCGTGCTCTCTCAGTGAGCGCATATAACCGATCGAATAAAATGATGTCAATATCCAGAGCAAGGATGCACCGGAAGCGAAGAGGAGCCCGAATGCATCTGCGCGGAAAGCGAACTCGATACCGGGGAGAATCCGAAACAGCACCAGTCCAGGCTTTTCACCTGCCAGCACATCTGGGACCAGGCTTACCGTAAGTCCGAACATTATAACGCCAGCTGCAACTGACCAGAGCTCTCTTAGGTTTGAACGTCTCGAGCCAGTGAAAGCAATTAGGATGGCAGCTAGTGCCGAGGTAAGTACGGTGAGTAAAGGGGTGATCGAAGTCAAGGGACTGTCTCCAAAACTTTCACCACTTAAGTTCCGTGAGATCTGTCACGCTTGCCCCAGGCTTGTTTCGATGCAAAGCAATGACTAACCCCAATCCGACACCCGCTTCTGCGGCTGCAACAGCGATCACTAATAGAGCCAGGACTTGTCCGCGAGGGTCGTTGAGGAGCTGACTGAAACCTGCCAAGCTGAGGTTTACGGCATTTAGCATTATCTCTACAGAGACCAGCATAAGAATCAGATTGCGCCGGGCCAGAAAGCCGAAAAGACCAACCCCGAAAAGAAGGGCACTCAGGATGAGTACCGTATCAATAGGAATGATCATGATACTGTTCTACTCCTGACTAACATGACCGCTCCTATGATGGCTGCTAAGAGAATTAGTGAAGCCATTTCGAAAGGCAAGGCAAAAGTCCCGAACAATGCCAGGCCTAATTCGGAAATGTTGCCCGGAGAGCCTAGCGCAATAGCACCATCAGTGTTAGCGGCTTTCGTTAAGTAGACTTTTGCCGGCCTGGCCAGCCAGATCATGGCCAAAAAACCGAAACCTCCGGCGGCGGCTAGTACCCAGTAGGGGGCAAATCGGGGGCCTGCCACCTCACCCGGCAAGTCAAGGAGCATTAGGAAGAAGAGATAGAAAACCAGAATAGCTCCAGCGTAAACAATGACCTGAACAGCTGCTAAGAACTCTGCCCGCAGCAGTAGAAAGATGCCTGCTACATGCAGGAAGAGAGAGAGAACCCATAGCATGCTATGCACGGGATTTCTGCGAGTCACTGCCAGAAGGGCGCTAGCTATACTGGCAGCCGCCATGTAATAGAAAGCGGCTTGGGCTGCAACAATGGACATGAATTATATGGTGTCCTCGTGCTGGATCATTAAGCGAGAAAATTCATAGTAATAATAGACTCCATAATCTCATGGAACACTGATGATGCCCAAACCAAAACAGAGATTTAGGTGAAGCTTTCGAAGATAAAATACCGAGGTGAGTGGTTCGAGGTCTAATATCCGAAGAGGAGAGGTCTACAGTGTGGTTAGTTGCAACTTTTCAGGGAGATTCAATCCTCACTTCGTACCAGAGGTGCTAGTACTGACTAATATCATGAAATGTAGAGTTTAGTGGTTCTAAATAAGGGGATTTTTGCAGGCTGTCTAGGATTCGATTTCTAGGATAATTTTCCCTGTGCTTTTCCGGCTCTCCAATATCTCGTGAGCTATTTTTGCATCCTGAAGTGAGAAGTTGTGGTGGATGTGTGCTTGGATTTTTCTTTCTCGATAAAGAGTAGTCAAAGCTTCCCAGGAATCTTGGATTAAGTGACTAGAATGGGCGAATAAAACACTCAGGTTTAGGGCTCCCCAAGTAATTGATTTTTCGAGAAGCTGGAACGGAGAGACCGAGCGGGGTTGCTGTCCGGCTATTCCAAAGAGAACTAGGCGTCCCAGAGGGGCCATTCCAGCCAAAACCTGGTCGAATACTTTGCCGCCAACTGACTCCAGGGCGAGGTTGACGCCGTCTCCTTCTGTGATCGAAATTACCTGATCAGTGAGATCGGAGTCTTCATAATTAATCTGATGCTGAATTCCAAGTTTATCCAAAACCGTTCTTTTTTTGTCAGAACCTACGCATCCGATTATTCTCAGTCCTTGGGTTTTTGCCAACTGGGAAATGGCCATACCCACTCCACCTGCAGCGGCAGTAATGAGTAACCAATCACTCTGTTTGGCTTTTCCTAGAGTTAACAAAGCGTGATAGGCCGTTAGGGATGTGTGAGTGAAAGCAGCTCCTTCCCGGAAGGACATATCGCCTGGAAGAGGTAGGGCGTACATTTCGGGGATAGTGATCAACTCGGCATAGGTGCCTCCCCAGGGTGAATAAACGACTACTCGGTCGCCCTCGTTGTACCTTTGACAGTCTTTTCCCTTAGCTGCAATTGTTCCACTTGCCTCACAACCTGGAATCAGAGGTGGGGCAAGCATACCTGGGTGTTCCGATCTTCGGCACATGATGTCTGCGAAATTGACCCCAGAGGAGTGGATTTTTACGAGGATTTGTCCGGGACCTGGTACGGGCTGCGGTATTTCAACTAAATGGAGTTTGTTGGGTCCTCCCGGGGAGTCGACTCTGATTGCCCTCATAGCGTTCATCTCCTCACCGTTGGCCGTGATTCGAAGTCGACCCCCATAAATTGACAAGGCCCGACTTCATACATTTCTGTATCAGTAGATCTTAAAGGATACCAAAATGTATGAAAATTATATAAGTTTAATTTAATCAATGTTTTAGAGTTTTTTTTGTTTGTGTATCTCCAAGTAAATACCTTCCCTGAAGCGAACTAGAGGCATATTTTCTAAGGCATTAGGAAACCTACGTAAATGTAGGGCCCCTATGTAGATCCGACAAGGGTGTCGGTTCCGCACGACTGAGAAAGGCGAGCTCGGTTTGATGCTAAAATTCTGGAAATCCTCTCATCCCATTACTTTAGTGGGAATTAGCCGCAAAGTCATCCTTTCCAATCGTCCACTGGCACGATAAATGCAAGTAACCTTTCTAGTTTTTGTCTTATCCGAGATTGTGCTTCGGGTGGTTCGCAGTGAGTGATCATTTTTAGCTGATTTCGGTGTGTACGATGTTTAAATCTAATATGGAACTTATAAGGAGTGATCTCATGTACTCAGTTCGATTGCTGAGGGCCGCGTTGTTAGTTACGTTACCGTTTATTCTCTTAAACAAATCGACCCTTCTGTTGGCCCAGGATGACGATCTGTTAACTGCTGCAGCCGACGGAGCCTTTGTCAGTAAATACATCTGGCGTGGGCAGCGTCTTACCGACGACCTTAGTTTTCAAACGTCCGGAACAATTGGATTCGGCGGTTTCTCGGTTAATGTCTGGGGCAATATGGATCTGGCAGCTGTAAATGCTGGAGATGCTCTTTTCATCAAAGAAGATCCTAAAGCACCAGCAGGGGTGCACAATGGGTTGCAAGGGAAATTTTCAGAAGTTGACTATACCTTTGCTTTTTCACAGTCCCTGGCGTCAGTGACCGTCGACGTTGGAACGATTTTTTATACGTTTCCTGAGAGATCTGCCTCTCTTGCATCCACAGCCGAGGTCTATGCAGGGATTACTCTAGACACGGTTCCTTTAACCCCGAGCATCACTGCTTATTTTGATGTGGACGAAACACAAGGCAATTCAAGTAGTGCCACTGGAGTCTATATTCAGGTAGCCGGAGGGCATTCTCTGCCCCTGCCTAATAAGGTCTTCGAAGCTCTTGAGGTTTCGGGATCATTCAGCATTGTGAATGGTGGTTTCTCTGAATTCTATTACAGTACCAGTGGTGCTGGTTTACACGATATTAATGTTGGCATCGCATTGCCAGTTGCAATATCAAAGGTTCTTTCTGGGAGTATCTTTGTCAATTGTAGTGCTTTAGCGGGAGACTTTCGGGATCAACAATTTGTTGATCCTAGACAGACAGCACTGGGGATAGCTGGTCCACCTTCTGATTCTGCAACTACCATTTGGGGCGGTTTTGGTCTTAGTCTGGCATTCTAGCTTTACTAGGAAAGTTTGGGAACTATCCCTTGTTGAAGATTGAGGTTCCCCTGAGGATTGATCATATCCTCGGGGGATCCTCTAAGGTCTTGCAAATTGAGAGTGTGCCATATGCCAATTTTAAACTGGTAAGATTGCTTGACTTAGAGTCCCTTTACCGCATACTCTGTGCGAGCTTCACCTGTTTGAGGTTTTTCCTGGTGGGGTTAGATTTTAGATGAAGTAAGAAAGACCCCAACGAAATCTCACCTCGAGAAACAACACCCCAAGAAACCGTGCTAAGCTGTTGCGTATTATCCGTTGCATGTTCGGCTGGGTTTTATTAGGTCGAAATCTCGTTGTGATGTTAGAGAAATCTCCTAGGAGGGGAATATGAACACCAGTAGACTGTATGTGGGGGGATTGCCCTACGCAACAACCGAAGATGAGTTAGAAGAGCTTTTTGCAGCACATGGATCGATAGAGTCTGTACGTATAATCACAGACCGAATGACCGGTCGTTCAAAGGGTTTTGGTTTTGTAGAAATGAGTACCACTGAAGAAGCCGAAGCCGCTGTGGAAAACCTAAACAATACTGACTTAGAGGGAAGAACCCTGGTCGTGAACGAAGCCCGACCGCGTGAAAAGCGTGGTGGTGGTGGTGGTTACGGCGGTGGCGGCGGTGGCGGTCCACGAGGAGGGCGTACCCGCTGGTAGATTGCGGGAAAGATTCCTCAGGGACAGGCTTTGAAAACTTGTTCCTGCTTTTGTTTGATCGAAGGACCAGTGGATTAATGTACAGTCCTGAGAGGCTGTAGCTCTGGTCCTTCTTTTTTTTCAATTTGAGACGATTGATAGAATCTGAGGTGTTTTTTACTCCTTGAAAAAAGTTACCTTTCCAGCACGTATTGGGTTTCGTCGTGAATTGCATAAGCGAGTCGACCGCTATTTTGAGGAGGGCAATCTCCGCAAGACAGGTGACTGGCGGATGTTTCTCAAAACCACCATTATTCTGACACTGGTGGTTGTTCTGTATGCGGTGCTTCTCTTTCTTCCTCATACCCTACTTACCGCGGGTCTCGTAGCCTTCCTACTGGCACAGGCATTTGTTTTGGTGGGCTTTAATGTCATGCACGATGGTGGGCATGGGAGCTATTCCCCGGATGGCCGAATCAATAAGGTAACTGGATGGATGGCCGATTTTCTAGGTGGCAGTCAACTGCTCTGGACCCAGAAGCATAATATCCTTCATCATACTTACACCAACATTGAAGGATTAGATGATGATATCAATACTTTTGGGCTGATTCGTATGAGTCCCAATCAGACCTGGTATCCTTGGCATCGGTTTCAGCACCTATACGCTTTTCCGGTGTATAGCCTCCTGACTCTTACCTGGGTAACATACAGTGACTATCAAAAATTTTTTTCAGGGCGCATTGGAGACTATCAGCTCAAGAAACCTAATGTCGGAGAGGCGACCTTTTTTTTCTCAGCCAAACTGTTCTATTACGGTTATATGCTAATTATTCCTCTAATTTTTCACCCTCTTGTTCACGTATTAGTAGTTTTCTTATTTGTACACTTGATCATGGGACTCACCTTTTCTGTAGTGTTTCAGTTGGCTCACGTCGTTGAAGGGAATGAATTTCCTGAGCCTCAAAAAGGAACGGGAGTAGTTGAAAATGAGTGGGCCATACATCAAGTTGAGACTACAGCCAATTTCGCACCAAACAATTGGTTTGCCACTTGGTATCTAGGGGGACTGAATTTTCAGATTGAACATCATCTATTCCCAAAGATTTGCCACGTGCATTATCCTGATTTAAGCCGTATTGTCCGAGAGACCTGCAAGAAATTCAAAATACGCTATATCTCCTGTCCGTCGGTTTGTTCAGCGGTCGCTATGCACTATCGGTTTCTTAAGAGATTAGGGCAAAAAAAAGCGTCTCCACTGGAGGTCTAGTACTGCCTTGAACTCTACCTGATAATTGACCGGTGAACTTTGCATGCGAAAGTGGCGGAATTGGCAGACGCGCCAGATTTAGGATCTGGTGTCCTTACGGACGTGGGGGTTCGAGTCCCCCCTTTCGCACGCCAACTTACTCAATCCTTTCCATCAAGTAGCTGGTACATACGGACTACTTCTAATCTTCGCGCCTCTGGTCGCCCTAGTTGGAAAGGTGCATAGTTCTCGTATCCCGACATATCGAATCGGACAGTAGCTTCATCGATAGAAAAACCCTTAGAGTGTGATGCCTTCACACTTTCCCAATACTTCCGTATGTAGTTTTGTGTGAAGTCTATATGAGAAAGATCTCGAATCACCGGTCCGTGTCCGGGAAGAATTGTATCGAAATCGAGGCTTCTAAGTTTTTCCAGTGTCTCGATAAATTCTTCTGGCCAGGAATCTCCGAGATATGGTGCCGTGGCAGGCAGAAGATCACCAGTGAATACGACCTTCTCGGCTGGTAGAAAAACAATCACATCCCCGCCTGTATGCCCTCTCCCTAGGTGATGCATTTGAATTTCACGTTCGCCGCGATAAAGAGTTAATTTCCGTTTGAGAGTAGTATTGGGAGGGGTTGGCGCCAATTCGCTTAACGCAGCAGTATGGCGTTTAAGAGTAGTGAGTTGACTTTCCAGAGATGTCTTTTGATCACCCTCAGCCTCAGCAACCTGTTTTTCCAATATTGCAATCTGGGTTTTCTCGTACTGTGCACTTGCGATAGTTACAAAAGTAGAGTCCGTCAGGACATCTCCGAGAAGACGCTCTCGAGTGTACTCGTGGCCAATGATTGCCACTCCTTCTGGGAACACTTGATTGCCGTGTGCATGATCGTGGTGAAAATGTGTATTTACCAAGTAATGGATAGGTTTGTCAGTCAGTGTCTTCACGGACTGTATCAGCTCTCGGGCAGCATCGGGTGTGATGTGGGAATCGACAAGTACCACATCGTTTTCATTCACAACCACCATGGCGTTACTTCCGACATTTACCGGGCCTTTACCAGTCGCCAGGTAAACACCAGGGGCTACTTCTTCAAAGTTGTGTGTTGATGATCCTTTTGGAACCTCATTAATCTTGTTTTGTGAACTTTCCGTACCGTATCCGCAACTAAGTATCCCTAGTAGCAGTATAAGCGTTATTTTTCGAAACTTTTCCATTTCAGTACTCCTTTACTGTCACCTCGCAGTGGTCTCGTCCCTCGACCTGATTTGCAGCCTATCACACTTGGAATATCTTGGCTGGAGCAACTCTCTGATTCTCTGGGCTGTACCCTGGTTCCGGTTTTTAAGATGGATATCTACTTTTCGGCGGGAGATCCTCATAAGACTATGCTGTTCGTTTTCTTGAAGATATGCCTATGAGAGTCTATGGTGTGATCTCAGACTCCCTTTTTTTAGACAGGAGCTACAGTAGAAGGAGTATCAAGGTAGTTTGAAAAATTATGCCTCCGAAAAGTATAAAAATTAAACAGTCTCTGCAACGATACTGGCGCCACAACATCAGAATCACTATTGCGTTACTTTTTGTTTGGGCGATAGTTGGACTGGGCTGCGGGATTCTTTTTGCAGATTTCTTAAACGAATTCAAAGTGAGCGGTTATCCTCTCGGTTTCTGGTTTGCCCAACAAGGGGCCATTATCTTTTTTGTGCTGATCATCCTAATTTATGCTGTCCTCCTGAATTCTTTAGATGACCGGCACTCCAGAGAAATACAAGATCTTACGGAGAGGGATCCTGAGGTATGAGTGTTCGAGAGTGGACGTTTTTGTTTGTGGCTCTTAGCTTCGGGCTATACCTCCTCATAGCTTGGTATAGTCGAGTCCGTGACACTAAGGGTTTCTACGTTGCGGGTCGGGGAGTGCCTGCGGCAGCCAATGGTATGGCAACGGCTGCAGACTGGATGAGTGCTGCCTCTTTTATATCCATGGCGGGGCTGATTAGTTTTATGGGGTACTCGGGTGCCATCTACCTTTTGGGATGGACCGGAGGGTATGTTCTGTTGGCATTGCTCCTAGCTCCTTATCTCCGTAAATTCGGACACTTCACTGTGCCTGACTTTATTGGGGACAGATATGATTCTAATTTAGCCCGTCTAGTAGGAGTCGTAGCAGCCCTTTTCGTAAGTTTCACATACGTAGCCGGTCAGATGCGAGGTGTAGGTGTCGTTTTCTCCCGTTTTCTGGAAGTAGACATAAGCATCGGTGTAATGATTGGAATGGTTATTGTATTCATATATGCGACCTTGGGTGGGATGAAAGGGATTACCTGGACGCAAGTAGCTCAGTACTGGGTCCTCATAACGGCTTTTCTAATACCGGCCATCGCCATCAGCATTCGTTTGACAGGTCAGCCTCTACCGCAATTTGGATTGGGCGCTCCCTTATTGGAAGGCGGTTATTTACTTGAGAAATTGGATCTAATTCATGCCGATCTAGGGTTTTCAAGTTATACATCTCCATTCCAGGGGTCCTGGGACAAGGCGAACGTTTTTCTCGTAACACTCGCTCTTATGGCGGGTACGGCTGGGTTACCTCATGTGATCGTTCGATTCTATACTGTCAGAAACGTTCGTGCTGCGCGGTGGTCTGCCTTTTGGGCACTATTTTTTATTTCACTCCTTTATCTCACTGCCCCGGCCTCTGCGGCATTCGCACGCTATTACATGATCGACTCGGTTCAGAATAAGACCTTAGAGGAACTTCCTGAATGGTTTAACAATTGGGAGAAAACGGGTCTTATCATGTGGCTTGACGATGGTGACGGTCGGGTTCGTTACTCTGCTAGAGAGGATAATGAGATTTTCAGTTACAAGGCTGGGGCGGTAGCTGTGAAGGGAACTCCTGTAACTTTAGATCAGATAAGGCTGAGCCAAAAGGAATGGATAGACTCTAATGGGGCTCGTGGTCAGGACTGGCGTCCGGATATGCGTAAGGCGAAGCTCTCGGGCCCTGATCGCGACATCATTGTACTTGCGACTCCGGAAATGGCGGAACTAGCATCCTGGATAATAGCCTTGGTAGCTGCGGGAGGTTTGGCAGCTGCCCTTTCTACCGCCTCTGGACTTCTTTTGGTCATCTCCTCTGCAGTGGCTCATGATCTCTACGCGCGCATAATAAATCCTGAGGCTAGTGAGAAGAAGCGCTTAATGGTGGGACGTAGTGTGATTGGGGTCGCAGTTATTATAGCGGGCTTTTTCGGCATTTTCCCCCCTGGTTTTGTCAGTCAGGTGGTGGCGTTTGCCTTCGGCCTGGCAGCAGCATCTTTTTTCCCAGCTATTGTCTTAGGGATCTTCTCAAAACGTGTAGGTACAGTTCCAGCGATAGCAGGAATGTTAACGGGGTTGGGATTCACAAGTTTCTACATCATTGCGAGTGTCTACTGGGGTATGGAGCCGTGGACCTTTGGTGTACTGGTACATGGGGTTAATCCACAGGGAATAGGTGCCTTAGGGATGGTCGCCAACTTTTTGGTTACGTTTGTCCTGACACCCTTTTTCCCCAAACCAAGTGCCGAAGTCAAGAATTTGATCGATTCGGTGCGGAAGCCTGAGATCACATCTGTTTTAGGATAGAATTAATTTCCGAGCAATCTTATCTGTGACTCTATTTCTAGTTATGAAATAGCAAAGTCGAGTGAGTGGTAACTAGGAGGGCCCGAGGAATTCCGAAGGCGATCTTATGAATGGTTTGAGTATTACTCCGAGTCCAACTCCCGGTGGGTGAACGGCCTAGCATCGTCACCTACATAGTCAGCCACGATTTGCCCTTCTCCCCTAATCTTAAACTTGTAGCTTAACAAGCCTTCAACACCGACAGGCCCTCGGGCGTGGGTCCGGTTGGTACTGATTCCTAGCTCGGCTCCAAGTCCATAACGGAATCCGTCTGCGAACCGGGTGGACGCATTTGCAAAAACTGACGCTGAGTCTACGCCGTTCAAAAATTGTTCTTGTGTCTCCACGTTAAGAGTGAGAATGGCATCAGTATGATGCGAACCGTATCGATTTATATGAATAATAGCTTCACTCACATTTGGAACGATTCGTACAGACAGTGTTCGATCCCCATACTCAGTGTGCCAGTCCTTCTCGGTGGCAGCTTCTGTGTTAGGTAGGAAGCGCTGTGTTTCGGGACAACCTCTAAGATGGATATTCGCATCCGCCGTGGCTGAATCCAATATGGGCATAAATCTTTCAGCTACGTCCTGGTGTATCAGAAGTGTTTCGATTGCATTGCAGGCGGCCGGATACTGAGCCTTACAGTCAACAACTAATGAGCTCGCGTTTTCTAAATTTGCCTCAGCGTCAATGTAAAGATGACAGACTCCATCGGCATGTCCCAGCACGGGTATTGAGGTAGAGTCCATAATGGAGCGTACAAGATTCTTAGAACCGCGCGGGATCACCAAATCGATGTACTGAGGAAAATTCAACATCTTATGGACATCCGATCGACTGTCAAGCAAGGTTGCCCAGCCCGCTGGCATCCAGGCACATTGCTCGTACAGTTTCTTTACCATCGACATGAACCCAAGATTAGAATGGTAGGCTTCGTGGCCACCTTTTAGCACAACAGCATTACCACTCTTGAGGGCCAGGGAGAGGATTTGAGGTAAAACGTCGGGTCTGGACTCAAAGATGATTCCCACCACACCTATTGGGACTGTCTGTTTTTCGAGTATCAATCCTTCATCTAGTTCGCGACGTGACAGAATCCTCCCAACCGGATCGGGTTGGTCACGGACATCCCGTATCCCTTGAATGATTTGTTGTATCTTCGCTGGATTCAGGATTAATCGCTGGAAAAGGCTTTCTGAGATTTTGTTTTGGTAGTCGTTCAGATCTTTTTGGTTTTCTGCTAAGAGATGTTCTATTTCTTGTTCTATAAGATTAGCCAGGGTATCCAGGGAATCTCTTTTCTGAGAATCACGAAGGAGAGCCATCTCATGGGAGGCTTCGCGACTTTTGTATAAGATAGCTTCGATGTCTTTTTTCTGGGATGGGTTCATCTTCTGAGGTCCCCGGGAGTAGTTCCGCCAAAATGTTCTTTAAAAACCACGAGATTATCTCTGTGGATTACCTCGGCTTTTGCATCTTTCCCCAGAACATTGCAGATCTGGTCACTTTTCAAACCTGAAATTTTGAGTACATCCCGAGCTGAAAATCGAGATACACCACGTCCCACATTATGTCCTTGTTCGTCTTCAATACTGATGACCTGGCCGGCCTGGAAAGAACCCTCGACGTCCACAACTCCGCTAGGGAGGAGACTCGCATTCCTTTCTACCAGCGCGTTTACAGCCCCTGAGTTAACGATCACTCTTCCGAAGGTGGAAGAAGCGAGTCCAATCCAGCTGCGACGTTTAGGAAGGGAAACGCCTGGTTTTACCAATGTTCCACCTTTCGGATCGCCTCCTGTATTAGTCATCCATGAAAGAGTGTCCGGGTTGTGGCCTGACCTAATCATGGTGTGTACTCCACTAATAAACGCAATGCGAATGGCCTCTATCTTGGCGGACATTCCACCACGTCCCTGCGGAGAAGTCCCATCGGAATCGATCGATGCTAACTGTTCGAAACTATCGATCTCACTAATGAGTGTGGCTTCTGGATTACGCTCGGGATCAGCACTGAAAACTCCTTCAACATTAGTTAGGATGATCAGAAGGTCAGCATCTAACTTGCCGGCTACCAGAGCTGAAAGTTTGTCATTGTCTCCAAAACTGGAGGAATAAGCACCTTCTTTCAGCTCCATAGTGGAGACAGCATCATTTTCATTGATTATAGGTACGACACGCATGGATAGCAGTTTCTCCAGGGTTTGTCTGAGGATAAGATAACGACGTCGATCTGAGAAGTCGGAGGCTGTGACCAGAATTTGAGCTATGGTGATACCATGTGCCGAAAACAGCTCACGGTAAATATCCATCAGAAGATTTTGACCAACGGAAGCACAGGCCTGTTTTTCGACTAGACTTAAGGATTTTTCCTTAGGTTGACGTATCTTTAAAGAGGTTTCCCCCAAACCGACAGCACCTGAGGAGACGAGCAGAATTTCCTTGTCTAATTGCCAGGCGGCAGCGCAGTGATTTATCAGTTGGGTCAATCGTTTCCTGGCCAATTGACCATCTCTCTCGAGAACAACCTGTGTCCCAAGTTTGATGACAATGCGCCGAGAAGCTCTCCATAAATCAGACATCCAATACTCCAGTCTCTAAAATACAGTAATGGAGGACGAGTCGCAGCGATGTATTTTAGGATATCGTTTTCTCAGGCTCTTCTGTTACTTTTTTGAAAAGGTCTAACATCGTTTTTTAAGATCCCTATAAATCAGAATTATGGATGTCATCCTCATCTTGAGATATCCCTCCCTTATGTGGACGGGAGAACTTTTTCGGTCTCATGAAAACTGACCAGAACCACACGATTCCAGACAAGATTACAACCAAGATGAGTATTTCCAGAAAAGTTCTAGCGAACACAATGTTCATTCCGAGACCCTGCCATCCATACTGACGGAGGCTTTCACCTCGTTCGACCATCCAATGCCAAGCTGAGTGTGCTATGAGAGCTGACAAGATAATCGTCCACAAACGTTTAGAACCTCCATATAAAGTCAGGAGGTGCAAGGCCGGTATAGTCAGAGCTATCAGGAAAATTTGTCCTAACTCGATACCGATATTGAAGAAAAGTAAGGAGGCAGTGAGATGTGACCCAGCGAATTGAAAGGTTTCTCGGAGTGAAAATGAAAATCCGAAGCCGTGGATGAGTCCAAAAAGGAAAGTGATAATCCATCGATGTTTTGTACGGACAGCGAGAATATTCTGGAAAGCCATATATAGAATTGAAGTTGCGATTAGAGTTTCAATGAGTGCCGGGAACCACAAAAATTTTGGCCCGTATCCGAGTGCTGATGCAGCTAGCGTGAGTGAATGAGCCACTGTAAATGATGATATTATTGGGATTAGTGAGCGGAGTTTTCGGAACGGTATGATTAGGCAAAGCAAGAACAATAGATGATCTATCCCTTCGAGTATGTGAAAGAATCCTAGCTTGGTAAAAGTCCAGGCCACTTGGACCCAATTTGGATTAAAAAAGATACGCCCGGACGCACCCGGAAAATCGATTTTCTGCAAGGAACCATCTGGTCGAAGAAAGCGCATGCTATTCATTACACGGATTCCCAGACGGTCAAATCGAGAATTGATCGAGAACTCTGATTGATCGGAACGGATCGAATATTCGAACAGAACATCCAGAAGGGCTTGGTTCCAATAGATCTCTGTACTCTTGGGGAGAGGTGGGCTCTTAAGATGTTCACGCGCGGTAGCGTAATAGTCGAAGGTTCTATTGGACGGTAAAGATACTCGAGCAGCCAAGAGTGTGGGTGCATCTATAAGGGTTTCGTTTTCGTAAATGTCTATGGATCCAGATATCCAAAGAATAGCGGCCTGCTGTAGGACTGGTTCAATTCTGGTCAGGTCGAGGTAGCCTCCTTTCCGAGTAGGTATCTGCATGTCCTGCATGGCTTCCAATGGAACCCGTACGAGTAACTCCATGCGATCACCCTCGGGCTTGATGAAAGCGCGAAGAGTGATATTAGAAGGGATCTCATGAGCGACTGTAATGACAGATGTCATTAGCCCGTAGAATAAGATTAGGAGTGTTTTCTGCATCGGTATTTCACAGGTGTTGAGTTCTGATAATATTTCGTGCCCGCGCGACATGGCAAGTACTCCTGGCCATTAGAGTGCAAGAACTGTGTGGTATAGTTCGCCTACTCCATTTCTGGAGATAGAAAGGGAGAGAGATGAGTGCTTGCCAGGATAAAAAGAACCGCGTAATTGGTGTTGTTCTGTTGGCTCTTTTGATTTTGCTTGGGATTGGCCGGGCTAAATTAGGGGAAACACCAGCAGAAGAGCCAGAGATCCTCGTACCAATGTTTGAGGTGGATCCATTCTGGCCAAAGCCGCTTCCTCATCAGTGGTTAATCGGCTCAGCGATTGGACTCACCGTTGATTCGCGCGATCATATTTTTATTATTCATCGCCCTGGTAGCCTGAATCCGATGGAATCAGGGGCTGCCGCTGTTCCTCCGGCGGCCGACTGTTGTATTCCGGCTCCTCATATTCTTGAGTTTGACCCTGCCGGTAATCTCGTTGGTCATTTTGGTGGTCCTGGTGAGGGGTATGACTGGCCAGAATCTAATCACGGTATCACTGCTGACCCTAAAGACGATTTGTGGATTGGTGCCATGGGATCGGATGATTCTCACATCCTTGTTTTTTCTCGAGAAGGGAAGTTTTTACACCAAGTAGGATCCCCTCGAGCAAGACGATCCGAAGACTACAGGGAGGACAATCCTAAGTGGGTTAGGAACAGCCATGACAGAGAGAGTTTTGGCCGAGTCGCTGAGATTTCCTTCAGTGTTGACACTAATGAAGCCTTTGTGGCTGACGGCTATCTAAATACACGTGTAGCTGTTCTGGATGCAACAACCGGTGAGTTTAAGCGATATTGGGGAGCGTACGGAAACGAGCCAGATGACAAAGACCTTGGTCTTTACAATCCTGATGCTCCACTTCCTAGCCAATTCCGAGCTCCGGTGCATTGCGCTGAACCATCTCTTGACGGTCTTGTCTACGTTTGTGATCGCTCCAACAATCGTATTCAGGTTTTTGAGATGGACGGTACCTTTGTCAAGGAAAAGAGGATCGCTCAAAACACTCTTGCGGCTGGCTCTGTTTGGGATGTGGCATTTTCGAAAGATCCCAAGCAGCAATATATATTTGTCGCTGATGGACAAAACATGAAAGTTCATGTTCTCGATAGAGAATCACTTGAGATTCTAACCAGTTTCGGTAGTGGAGGGCGTCAGCCAGGTCAATTTTTTGGGGTCCACAATGTGGCCACAGATTCAAAAGGAAACCTCTACACGGTGGAAACCTACGAAGGGAAGCGTTTACAGAAATTTGTTTATAAGGGACTTGGCTCTGTAACTCGGCAAGACCAAGGTTCACTTTGGCCTTCCATCAGGTAATAGTCTACTTCTCTGAGTAGGGACTTATTTCAAAGACGGTCGTGAAAAATGATGCCTTCAAGCACTTGGCGAAGAGGGTGGCAATTTCCAGAAACCAGGATTTCTACCTGCCTTGATTGTTAACGGGAAGGTCTAAATCCGAGCGATCGATGACACGACCGCTTTTGATAACAAGTACGATTTTTTTTGCATTGTTAATATCTTGAGAGGGGTCAGCATGCAGCATGACCAGGTCGGCTAGTTTCCCCTTTTCTATAGAACCTAGTTTGTCTTCCTTTCCTAGGAAAAGTGCTGCATTCAAAGTGGCTATGCGAATGACTGACAGCGGAGGTATTCCGGCCTCAACCAGTAACTCCATTTCACGATGGACCGCCGGACCCAGGGATTGATCTGTCCCCAGGGATATGATTCCTCCTGCTTTGTGGATCATGCGGAGATTTTCCTGCGCGACGGGAGTCATGATCTTCATCCACCAGGTCCAGACTCTTTCTTTTTGGCGGTCACTTTCTTCAGTTTTGAGACGTTGGAGTTCCGTTTTTTCGATGGACGCTCGATATAAAGGTTGATCTAGGAAAGAGGGGTTCTCGGCCAGGCGACTGTAGCGGTCTCCAATGGTTAAGGTAGAGGCCATCGGTATTTTTCTAATTCCCATAAAATCAGCAAATTCCTGAGTTATTGGCCCTTGAATAACGGGGTGAGCCAGCGTATCAGTACCGGCGCTAATGGCTTGTCTGGCGCGGCGCTCACTAGAGGTATGTACTGTACTGCGGATCCCGTGTTCTTTAAAAAACCCTATAATATTTTTCATCAAATCGAGAGGTAGAAGGGGTACCATAGGCCGACTGCCCCAGCCTCTTTCCTCGTAAGTAAGTTTTACGAGGTCTGGCTGGGTTTGTAAGTGCTGGGAGAGCAACTCTAGTGCCTCAGGCCAATCACTGACGAGGGTCGCCCCAGGTGAGCTACCGTGGCTACCCGGGTACGTTACTATTCCTCCTGTAGCGAAAATACGCGGAGAAACCAGTTCACCAGAGCGCTCGTTCTGGCGAAGTTGTGTGATAAAGGATGGGTTGTTGCCGGCGTCATAGACTGAGGTGACTCCAGAATATATGTAACTGTGTAACGCGCGCACCCCTGTTTTTAGTTCGAATTTCCCATTTCTGCCTCCTTTGATATGTACGTGTACATCTATCAATCCAGGCAAGAGATACTTACCTCTACCATCTATAATCAGTGCGTTTTTTGTGAGTTTGGGAGCAGTTTTTGAGATGGAATCGATAACACTGTCTCTGACTAAAACTGATCTGTTCGGTAATGCTGGTCGACCTGTTCCATCGATTACTGTGACATTTTGGATCAGAAGGAGTTGCGGTTCTTGAGCAAAGACAGCCATCTCAACTAGAATCAGGATTAAGGTTATCCCAAGCTTTAATCTTGTTGAAAGCCGCATGCCCAAGCTATCCCCTGGCAATCTTCATATTACAGAAAAACTGAACCTATCATGCCAGACAAATACAACCTGGGAAACCTCCTCTGAGGCGAGACAGGAAAAGCAGTAAGGTGACACGGCTTCTGAGATTCTTGTCAATCTCGTAAGGGGAATTTAGAATCAGTCTGTACAAAATAGTCTAGAGGCTAGAGTTGAAAAATTGAGGTCATTGTAGCGGGAACAGATCTGAATCGTTTTCCGGTAATTAGGTCCAGAGGCCCCACCACTCTAACTTGGATCATTCTTAATGTCGTGTGTCCATCGATCGTAAGGGGAGTATCTTGTAATGAAAGTTGGGTTTATAGGTCTTGGTAATATGGGTTCTCTGATGGCCCGTAATCTTTTAGTGGAAGGTTTCGAATGCCGTGTCTACAATAGGACCCCTTCGAAGAGTCAGCTCCTTCAGGATGAGGGTGCTGTTATGTGCCACTCGGTAGTGGAATTGACACGGACCAGTGATCTGGTTCTCTTGTGTTTATCTGACTTAGAGGTATGCAAGAAAATCCTTCTGGGAAAGGATGGAGTTTTCTCAGCGGTTGATACTGGCCAGTTAATCGTCGATCACAGTACCGTTGATCGGGAACTATCTCTACTGTGCCATCTAAAGGCCTCGGAAAAGAGAGCCGGTTTTTTAGACGCTCCGGTTAGTGGAGGTCCAGATGGGGCCCGTACTGCAAGCCTGTCAATGATGGTAGGTGGCAAGCAAGAAGACTTCAAGAGGTGTCTCCCCGTTTTCAGGGCGATGGCACGAACTGTTATTCGAATGGGTGGGCCAGGAGCAGGTACTGCTACAAAAATGGCTAATCAGCTTCTAGTTTCCATTCACAATCTGGCCGCTTGTGAAGCTATCTTACTGTGCGAAAGAATGGGTGTTGATTTAGGGAAAGCAGCAGATATTCTCGCAGACTCCTGGGGTGCGAGTCGGATTCTATTGCGCAACTTACCACTCATCCAAGAACGTCAGTTTGGTCCATCACAGGCACCTTTGAGGCATTTGAGGAAGGATCTTGGCTTTGCAGTCAGTGAAGCTTCAAAACTGGGAATGGATCTCCCGTTAAGCTTTCTGATACGAGATCTGGTAGAGGGGGTCGTTGAACAAGGCAAGGGTGATTGGGATATTAGCTCTATGTTCCAGATCTATTCCAAGTGATCTCAGGAAAAGAGATTGAAGCCCCCCCTTTTGGGGGGGGCTGATCGATTGGTGTTGGTCTCGTTGGGTACCCCCATGGAGACTCTCCTCACCAGAACTATGACGGTTTGGATGGCCCCCAAAGGGTCAAGCACCTCACCAAGTTCGATTTATCTGAATCCACTGAATCACCTCCTTCTGAGACGAAGCCGTAATCTGCAGCTCCCAAACTGCTGGCTCCTCGGTCGTCTCAATCTCGAGGGTGCCACTTCCTTAACGCCTTGTGTCAGAGACAAGAGGCTATAGACATGGTATCTACCATAAACCCATTCTAAATTTATCTCTGACATAAACTCACAGTTTCCCTGTTTGAAGTAGTTTTTCTAATTTTGGTAGTAAGTTGTTGGGGAGGGGAGTGCAAGATGATTTATTTTGAAGCCTGGAATACTTAACTCTTGTTTTCGAGATTGGGAACTGCTACCAAGGATGCAGGGAGAGGAAATTGATGAAAAAGCGACAGCCAAACGAATCCGATACTACCGGGAAAACCAAGGTCTTGAACAAGATTGGTCGCCGCCCTTTTTTAACAGTCGCAGCAGCTACCGCTGCTTCGGCTCTCGGCCAAGACCGTTATCATTCTGGAGGAGCACCTGTGCGTTACCCTGACCCAGATGTTTTAGTTTTGGACCCAAGATTTGAGGCTTACAAGTTAGGGAATTCACCTATTCAAAGGATATACCACAGTAAAGAGATGCTCTGGGCCGAAGGCCCTGCATGGAATGCAGTTGGGCGCTACCTTCTTTGGAGTGATATCCCTAACGATATACAGATGCGTTGGTTAGAGGAAGACGGGCATGTGAGCATTTTCAGAAACCCTTCTATGAATAGTAATGGCAATACCTTCGATTATCAGGGTAGACAGATTTCGTGTGAGCATGGCACCAGACGGGTTGTACGTTACGAAACGGATGGTTCGGTAACGGTATTAGCTGAAAGCTGGCAAGGGAAGCCCTTTAATGCCCCCAATGATGTTGTGGTCCACCCGCAGGATGGTGCCATCTGGTTCACCGATCCCGGCTATGGCAGCTTAATGAATTATGAGGGGAAGAAGGGGGAATTGTATCTTAAAGAAGCTATCTATCGGATTGATGCTCAAACCGGGGTAATTCTCAAAGTAGCGGATGAACCCTCTAAGCCCAATGGTCTCTGTTTTTCACCTGATTACAGTAAGCTGTATGTCTCTGATTCTGGTGCCACACACGATCCAGATGCTTCCCAGAACATCATGGTTTGGGATGTTATCGATTCGGCAAAACTTCAAAAAGGGCGTGAGTTCGCTTCAATGAAACTGAAAGGCCAAGCCGGCATTGCGGATGGGATACGTGCAGATATTGACGGGAACATTTGGGCCAGTGCAGGCTGGGTTGGGGAAGGTTACGATGGAGTGCATATCTTTGCCAATGATGGAGACCGAATTGGACAGATACTACTGCCTGAGATTTGCAGCAACTTATGCTTTGGTGGGAAAAAACGCAATCGCCTTTTTATGACTGGGAGTCAGTCCATCTACGCTCTTTACGTAGAAACACAGGGTGCTCATATCACCTAGTCTTGAGGAGTATTCCGAATCTGATCAGGTTTGGGCAGCCTGTATTTCTCTCCAGATCTTCTCGGGAGTCAGTGGAGTATCTATGTGAGTGATGCCCAGGTGTGAGAGTGCGTCCACGACCGCATTTACAGTGGCGGGGGTTGACCCGATGGTAGCAGCCTCTCCAATTCCCTTTGCCCCGAGTGGATTTAGTGGTGTACGGGTCTCAGTTCTGTTGGTTTCGTAAGAAGGAAGTTGATGTGCTTTAGGGAGTGTGTAATCCAATAAAGTTCCAGTGCTCAAGGTGCCTTCTGCATCGTACACAGCCTCTTCGTAAAGCGCTTGCCCGATTCCCTGCGCCAGTCCTCCGTGGACCTGGCCTTGAGCTAGAAGGGGATTGATGACATGGCCACAATCGTCAACAGTCACAAACCTAACAATCTCTACTTTACCGGTGTCAGGATCGATCTCAACAATGCAGATGTGAACCCCAAAAGGGTAGGTCTCGCCTTCTGGTTCATAGTCTAAATCGGCACTCAGAAGTTTTTTCCAGTTAGGGTTGGCCCCTTCGGCATAGGCTGCAGACACGATTTGTTCCCAGTTTAGTGAGAATTGAGGTGACCCCACGACCTGGAAAGAACCTTTTTCTAGGACTATATCGGCTGGAGCAGCCTCCATTAGGCTGGCTGCAATTTCACGAGCTCCCTGTATGACAATTTCAGAGGATTTATGAACAGCAGATGCCCCGACCGGTACGCTACGACTTCCAAAAGTTCCAATGCCACGCTGTACGATCGCAGTATCACTGTGTTTGACGTCGACATCTTCTATTGGTACTTGAAGTACCTCTGCGCAAATCTGGGCCCAAGTTGTCTCGTGTCCTTGTCCCTGGGGAGAGGATCCCGTTAATACTGTTACCTTGCCGTCAGATCTGACGTGGACGGCCCCACTTTCCCAAGGGCCAAATCCACAGATCTCGACATAGGCCGAAATGCCGATTCCTATCAATCGGGAATTATTTTCTCTAGCGAGTTGTTGTTTCCGACGGAGTTCAGAGTAGTCTACCAATTGGAGTGCTTTTTGCAGGGCTCTATCATAATTTCCACTGTCATAATCAAGCCCAAAGAGAGATTTGAAAGGGAATTTATCTGGTTGTATAAAGTTCCGGCGACGTAATTCGGCAGGATCTATCCCCAGCTGTTTTGCGACGGCGTCGACACCTCTTTCGATCATGTAGGCTGCCTCGGGCCGACCGGCACCGCGATAGGGCTCCATCGGTGATGTATTTGTGAAAACTCCTTTAACCTTTGCTTTACCATTAGGAATATCGTAAACGCCAGAGATCATCATTCCCGTGAAGGGCGCCACACAGGGAGTGACACGTCCATGGTACGCTCCACAGTTGGCTACTACCTCTAGATCCACTGCCGTGATTTTACCTTCTGAGGTAGCTGCCAGCCTTATCAAGTTCTGCTGATTACGACCATGACTAGTAGATTGATAGTCTTCACTTCTAGAGGCCACCCATCGCACCGGACGCCCAAACTGGCGTGCCATTAAAGGTACGAGGACCTCTTCGGGGTAAATGTTGCTCTTTGCCCCAAAACCTCCACCCACTTCAGGGGCAATCACACGGATTTCTTTTTCCGGGACGTTGAGAATGCCTGCAAGGTTATCTCTCAGACCATGTGGAATCTGGGTAGATGACCATATGGTGAATTGGTTATCTACATAATGAGCGAGTACTGCCCTGGGTTCCATCGCCCCAGGGATAAGACGTTGTATTCTGACAGGCAATTCAACTGTAATATCAGAATCGGCAAAGCTTTTAGCGACATCTCCGGAGGAAACATTCCAAACAAACGCAGAGTTGTCACTCGATTGTTCGTGAAGAGGCTCGACAGGACGATTAGGATCTGGACAAGATGATGAGGTGACTGGCAACGGCTTGTACTCGACGTAGATTTGTTCCAATGCGTCAGCTGCAATGTAAGGAGATTCAGCCAGGACAATGGCCACAGGATCTCCGAAATATCGGACCTTGTCTGACTGTAGTGGGCTTTGCTTTGGAATGACCAATTCGTCGTAGTCTCCGACTAAGACACCGCTCACTACAGGCATGCTTTCATGAACCAAGGAATTAATTTCGGATGCTGTGAGAACGCCAAGTACACCTGGTAATGCTTCCGAACGACTTTTGTCAATGCTCAAAATCTCTGCATGACCGTAAGGACTACGGCAGATGGCCATATGGAGGGTGTCTGCCAGGCGGAAATCAGCTACAAAGCGACCTCGGCCGGTGACGAGATTGGGATCTTCACGTCTTCGGATTTGAGCGCCAATGAACTGTGGAATAGGACTTTGCACAGAGGTCCGATACTCGTTTTTCTCTATTGGATTGCAGAGCGGGCTTGTTCGAGAATGGCGTTTACTCCATCCAGGGAATCGCTGTCTGGATTGCGGGCTTCGAAGATTTGCTCCAAATAGTCGCGTGCCTTTGCTGATCCAGGTTTGTTAAGAACCGAGGCTATAGCAAATGCCCCCATGGCTTGATCAAATTCCTTTTCCTTCCAGTGACTCAAGCCGATGAATAAGTAAGCCTGCTCATTCTTAGGAACATACTTAAGTGACTCGTAGTAACTACTGATAGCATCTGCGTATCGTTGTCTCATATAGGCGTCGGTAGCCTTTAAAGAGTGGGCTTGTCCAAGGGTTGCTGCCCAGCGATCACCTTGCCATCCTGGGGGGGCCGAGTTCGGAAAAGATCTTATGAGTTGGTCGTAATAATAGACTGCTTTAGCGATGTCCTGCTGTCCTGTGTAGTGTTCTGCCAAATATAGAGCGTAGAAAGATCCCTCCTTTGCTCCTAGAGCTGATAGGGCTTTCTCACTGTATGCTGCAGCTTTGGCTGTGTTTTTAGTATTCATGTAACTGTATGCCAGGATTGAGGCGGTTGCAGTAGTGGG